>JAAUXT010026368.1_pt1 | contig 32919 bp, 7 predicted proteins | sample 7278171 | NCBI WGS metagenome assembly JAAUXT01 (sample SAMN14350112, study PRJNA611818) | marine sediment metagenome | isolation source: surface marine sediment (1.8m) | place: French Polynesia: Moorea | collected 2018-08
CAATAAATAGGGAGATTCCTGCCTCAAGAAGACAGTCTCTTCTGAGATCCCAACCTGATCATTTCTGATATCACTACAAGTTGCCAAAGTGGAGGAAGGTAGCTATGAAGACCATTTTGGAATTTTGGATATAATTTTAGCCTTGAGCACTGCTTCACTTCAGTGTGGAATTCAACTTCTGAAAATCCTATTTTGACTTAATAAGCAGGCTCAAACAGCAATTTCTTGATTTTTTGACCTTTTTGCACTGGTAGTTGTTGGGGAAAGGTTACCATAGCAACCAAATTATAAAATCCTGAAATGCTTTCAAAGACCTTTCATATATGAACCAAACATTAATGCTCTATTTTGATCAGAAGCCAAGATACAACCATTTCAGTTCTGTCCATAGGGGGGGATGGGACATGACAGGGGACATCTTTGCTGAGATGGCATATGTACCGGAAATTTTTTTTCGTCAAGCCACTAAGTGCTCTTCCCTGAAGGGACTTCGCACAAAAGTCCAGGTCCCCTCATTTCAAATTCGCGTCAGCAAGCAAGTCACACACACGAAATAAGTACTGTAATCTCAGGAAGACAAAGGATTTTATTTGCCAAAGTGATAAAATGGCGCACGCACAAGTCTTCAGGTACACTTGGAAAAAGACTTCCGAAGTACGTGTAAAACTTTCTTTCGTCGCGATTGGTTTGTGTGCAAACACTCATAAAAAGAATTCACAATTGAAAAATCCAGATACATTTCACAAAACCAAACCAAACCATTTAATTTCAGCAAATTTCAGATCCTAGTCAGACAGACCCCATCCCAAGATCAACATTAACATGATTCCCTGCACGCGCACTGTTCGGGGGTGGGGGTGGGGGTGAGAACCCCGCCCCGCCCCCTACCAAATAATCAACACTGCGGCGGGGGGGGGGTGACAGCTTTGCCCCCCCCCCGCCTCAAATATCAACATGATTTTCTGCAGATGAAATCGCAGTAAACGTACCATATTCACCTGTGTGCAAGACGCACCTTCTGTCTCTACAGAAGGAGCATCAACAGAAGAAAAGCGTTTCTTCTTTGGGTGCGAGAAAAGAGACAACTGTTGTGTGTCTTGTTCCATTCACGCGTTGTGGCTGGCCGAGTGAGTCCAAGTGGCTGACTCCGCCCACTTCGCCCAATCTCCAAACCAGAGGCGAGGTGGCGCCACTGCGCCAGCCGGACGCGTAAATCGAACACACCCATTGCGCCAATGAAAACTCACAATCAAACTTCACAATCAACATTTCTGAAAGAGGTTCAAAAGAAGGATTGAGTTTTCCTTCCTACCTTCAGCAAAAACTCACACAATTCTTTCGGGCGTGTTTTGCACGTGAGTCATTACAATCACACAGGCGGCACCGCAATGAACAGGTCATTACAACCACACAATCACCACAATCAACAGATCGGATTTTCAACTGCAGTCCAGACAAAGGCAGCAGATTCTAAATGCGCGACAAATAACTCCTGAAACATATTGTCTTCTTCTGTTGGAACATTTTGAGCACCAAATTTTGAGAGTAGGGTGGGGTTTCCCCGCCCCCTTTACACTTTTTCAGTAACACATGAAATCCGGCTGCTCCACCTCCCTCCCGCCCCTCCTGCCGCCTCCTCCCTCCGCACACTTTTTCCTGTGTGTATTGAGGTTGGTTCTCTGTATGAATCCCTTTCCGCACAGATCGCACCTGTGCGGCCTCTCCCCTGTGTGCGTCATCCTGTGAGCTTTCATCGCAACCTTCTGATTGAACGCTTTGCCGCACAAGTCACAGCTGAAGCGTTTGATTCCCGTGTGGATCTCCATGTGTCTGCTGAGGAACATGGCGCCCGTGAAGGCTTTACCGCACACGTCGCAGTGGAAGTTCCTGGGTGTGGGGGCGCGGTGCGTGCAGCGAACCGACCCTCGACACGAGGCGCAGTGTAAGGCGTCTATAGAGGCGTCGTGGTTCTCCTTGTGCATCTCGACTCCCCCTCGCTGGATGAACGCTTGTTTGCACGGTTCACAGTCGAACCCGCGAGGTCTCGCCGCGTTGTGGAATCGCTTTATGTGATCACGAAGGTGCCGCGAGAGCTTGAATACTTGTCCGCACTTGGCGCAGATGTACGTTTGGTCCGAGTGTTCCATTTCCTTGTGTTCGGCCAACATCTTCTTGGTTCTGAAGGCTTCGCCACACGCGTCGCATACGTGCGGTTTCTCGCCGGTGTGAAGGGTCTCGTGGTCCTTGAGAGCTTTGTTGGTACGGAATTCCTTCCCGCACTGGTCGCACTGGCGTTTTCTCGCGGGGTCACCTGACTTCCGGCGATCCTGGTACCACTTCCGGTTGGCGCACTTCCGTTTCAGGTCGTGTTGTCGCAGCGCGACGGCGTCGGGGAACACCTCACCACACGTGTCGCACTTCGCCGGCGACTCGTGCGCCATCTTGCGGTGATTCTCCTGCGCGTACGGCGTCGTGAATCCCATATCGCACACGTCGCAGCGGTGCGGCTTGTGACCCGGATGTTGGGACTCCCTGTGTGACGTCAGCGTCGCCCAATCCGGCCAACACACTTTGTTGCACTCGTCACAGCGGAGACACGCTTCGGCGGCGTGTTTCAGCTTGTGCTTCTTCAGCCTCTGAGGCACGAGGAATCCTTCACCACACTCGTCACACTTGTGGGGTCGCTCAGTCGTGTGCTTGGCCAACTTGTGGATGGCGAGCCTTGATTTCTTGACGCAGCCGAATCCGCACAGGTCGCACTGGAACCGCTTGTGTTCGGAGTGACACCACTTGTGGTAGTTGAGGTCGTTGTTGGTTCTGAACGCCTTTCCGCACTCGTCGCACACGAAGGGTCGGTCGGCGGTGTTCATCCGACCGTCCCGCTCCAGCTCCCTCTCCAGCTCCTCTCGCTTCTCAATATCGCCCTCTGTCACGTGTTTCTTGAGCTTGTGTCGGAACAGGGAGGATTTCTTGATGGCGCTGTAGCCGCACTCGTCACACACGTACGGCTTGTGTCCGGTGTGCTTGACCCGGTGTTTCCGCAGACTACTCGCCATGCTGTACTTCCGGTCGCAGTCCTTGCACTCGTAGGGCGTCGGGCCGGAGTGAGTCTTGGTGTGCTCCACGAGTTCCGGTTTCTCGCTGAACGCGCGTGCGCAGAAGGCGCAGACGTAGCCCTCGCCGTTGTCGGCATGGCAACGCATGTGCGCCTGCATCGACTGTCTCCTGACCTCGACGAGGTCGCAGAGGAGACAGATGCACTCGCCCTTCTTGGTGAGTCCGATGTGGTGGACTTCTCTCTGATGCGCGCGCAGCTTGGCCTGACTCTGATCGAATCCCTCACCGCACATCCCGCAGTTGAACTGTTTCTTCTTGGCCTGCTCCCCCATCTCGTGGCTCTTGATGTGTCTGGAGAAGTTGTCCATGTCTCTGTACGTCTTACCACACTCGTCGCAGTGGAACTCCCTGTCGGGTCGGTGACGAAACTGGTGTCGCCGCAAGTCGTACATCTCGTTGAAGGTCAGGGTGCAGAACGGACACGCGTGTTTCCACTCGTGTCGCTTCCGGTGTTCCCGCAGCCGCGCCTCTGACGACACTTCCGCGCAGCACACGTCGCACAACACGCTTCCGGTGTCCTTGACCTTGAAGCGCGACCACCTTACGGTGCGCCAGTCGTCGTCGTCGTCGTCGTTGCGTCTCCGCTTCCGGCATCGTGTGGCCGCCTCGTGCTGCAGCAGCTCCCAGTTGCTCCCGAATCCTCTGTCGCACGCAGCACACGTGAATGTGACCGCCGCAGCGCACGTGTGTCGAGAGTGAGCGAAAATAGAGGAGTCATTCACGAAGGTTCGTCCGCACTTGCGACAGTAGATGGTGTCGTTGAAAGGAACGGAGTCGACATCGTCAGGATCGAGTCTGAGCACGTGGAGCCGCAGGGTTCTCTTCTCGTCCAACACGTGCGTCACGTCCCCAATTATCGCCCCTTCGCTCGGCGGCTCGCACTTGACGCTGAAGTCACCGATGTGCGTCTGTCTGTGCGCGGTGAGCAGGGGCTCGGAGCTGAATCTTCTGTCGCAATGGTCACAGCAGAGGGAGCTGGGGTCGGCCCGGGTGCACACGTGACTGTGGAGGTCTGCTGGGAAGGCAAATACCGTGTAACACGAGTCGCACTCGAGCAGAGCCTCCTCTTTCACCTCTGTCTTGACGTGGATGACGTCAATTTCGACGTCGAGCAGGTTTGCGACGTCATCGGCGGTGTTCCCATCGACGATCGTGTCGTCGTCGTCCGATTCGATTCCAGCGTCGAAGATGGACGCGTCGATGTCTCCTTCGTCGTCCGGGAGAACGTCGTCGATGACGTCATCGATGAGCGCGTCGTGCGCGTCTCTCCCTGTGGGCGCCGCGGGTTGCTGCTGTTGCTGCCGTTGCTTCTGTTGTTGCGGTTTCCGTGGCGACGCTTTCGTCTCGTGCACCGTCTCCTCCCACGCCTTGGCCACTTCCGCTTCCCGCGCGCGGTCCCGAACCACGTGGTCCTCCCGGTCACGTGGCTTGGAAATGGCGGGAGTCGGGATGGCGGGAAAAACGTTCAGGTGGCGCGGCATGGGCGAGGAGTCGGCGGAGGGCGGCTGCGTGGGCGTCACGTTGGGCGGGGCTGCCGGCTGCCTGGGCGGAAGGTGGGTGGGGAAGGCGGCGGGTTGGGCGAGGATGGGCGTGGGTTGGGCGGGGAAGGCGTGGATCGGGGCGGGCACCAGAGGGGGCGGCGCCGCGAGGCCGGGGATGAGGCCGGGCGGGGGCGCCACCAACTGCTGCACGAAGGAAAGGTGGAATCCGCTCTGCTGACTCATGCTGACGTCATTCCACGGGTTGAAGTTGGGCTGAGTCAGCATCACGTCTCTGATGATTGCACCACCAGGTGGTTGCTGCGGCTGAGTTGTGCTGACGTCATTCCACGAGGCGCCGCCGCCGCCGCTGACATTCTGCTGAATCATCTTCACGTCATGCTGACTCAGCGAATCTTCACTGATGATTCCCACGTCATCATCAGAGGACACCTGGTACTGGGTGACGTCATCACCACCCATCACGCGTTTCGGCTCGAGCTTCGGTTTCCTTGGCAACGCCTTCCGTTTCTTGGCAACCCGCGCCCCTCCCTTGTCGTGCACTAATTTGAAGTGGTTGGTGAGACCCTTCATGTTGAGGAATCCCTTTCCACACAGGTCGCAGTGCTCGGTCTCGCCCTCCCTCGCCTTCCCGTGGATCCTCGCCATGTGTCGGTCGAGGAACTTCTGCTCGGTGCAGACGATGTTGCACAACGCGCACGTGACCACCTCGATCTGACCTCGCGCATGCGCGAGCCGATGCTCCTCGATCTTGGGGAACCTCTTATTGCAGATGTCGCACCAGTTATTCCGCGCAGGTATTTTCGACGTGTTCTTGCCCGCGCGGCTGACGTAGGGACGCACAAAGCGCCCTCTCTCGTGGTCGAACCTGTTGGTGTGGTTGTCGAGAGCTGATTGGCTGATGAAGCTCTCGTCGCATTGGTCGCAGTGGAAGGGTTTGAGACGCGGGTGCGTCAGGATATGCGCGTCCAGCGCGTCGTACGTCGCGAACGCGTCGTTGTCGCACATCTTACACGGAAACGGGTACAGCTCCCTCTGGTGCGTCTTTTGGTGTCGCTCAAAAACGGAATCGGTCCAGAAGAAGCGGTCGCAGCCGTCACACTTCCGCCGCAACCGCTTCTCCGGGTGCATCACCTTCTTGTGGTTCTGCAGCTTCTGGTCGGAGCCTAAGGTTTTACCACAGATGTCGCACTGTTTTTTGGGCTTGTGCATTGTGGTCACGTGCTTCGCCAGCTGATTCGAGCTGAAGAAGGCCTTGGAACATGTTTTACACTTGAATCTCTTGGTGTCGGAGTGTTTTCTCTGTCGGTGGTGGTACAGGTTCATGTAGGTGCTGTAGGCTTGTCCACACTTGGCGCACACGTGATTCCTCTCGTCCGTGTGCAGCGACACAGTGTGTTCCTTGAGTCTCTGGTGGCAGCCGAATCTTTTGCCACACATTTCGCACTCGAATTGTCTCGGGTGGGTGTGTTGTCGGTTGATGTGTAAGCGTAACGTTCTGCTTAGTCGGTACGAGTTCCCGCACGTATCACAGATGTGCGGTCGCTCCCCAGTGTGGACGGTGCGGTGTCTCTTCATGAGGGAGGCCGAAGCGAATCCTCTGTGACACACGTCACACTTGTGAGGACGCGGGTTGTCGCTGTGTTGGATCCGCATGTGTGATGGCAGGGAGGATTTCTTCAGAGCGACGCCGCACACGTGACACTGAATCTTCTCACCGTGCGTCTCCTTGTGGTTCGTCAGCTGACGTATCGAGGTGCACAATTTTCCACACTCGTCACACTGCAATCCCATGTGATGGTTTCGTTTGTGCTTCTCCAGATTCGTCGTCACTTTCCCGCACTCGTCGCATTTGGACGTGGCCTTCATATTATCGCCCACGGAGTCGAAGAGCGTGTCCTCCTCCACCCCGAAGTGCGAGCCCCAGTGGTGCTCGAGGTTTCCCGTGTGCCGAAACCCTTTACCACACACGTCGCAGGCGAAGCGCTCAGACGCAGGGCGATTGTGCTTGAGCCTCAGGTGGTGGAGGAATTTTTTACGCGTGTTGAAGACCACATAACACTCGTCACACGCCGCCATGTTTTCACACGTCTGCTTCTGGTGTTTCTTCAGAATCTCCTCGAATTTGAATCGTTTTCCACAGTCGGCGCAGCGGAACGGGTTTTCCTTCTCAGCATGCGTCTGGCAGTGCTCGAGAAGCGCCGCAACTTCCCCGAACTCCTCCCCGCAGGCGTAACATTTGCGCGCCCTGTTTTCCTCGGTGTGGACTGTGGAAATGTGTCTTGCCAAATGCTGTCTGAATACTTTGCCACAGAACTCACAGTGTATGTTCTGTGGCTCTGCCGGCCTCAAGTTCTGGCTGTGGACACTGCGCTGGTGGCTCTGCAGCGCCACGTGGCTGGGGAACTCCTCACCACACTCCTCACAGTGCTTCTCCCCCTCGTCCCGCGTGTGCTCCTTGATCCTGTGACGTAGCATCTCGAGCCTCGTTTTGAACTCGCGTCCGCACACTGCGCATATTAACCCCGCGACGCGCGCGGGGCGCGACGTGGCGCGTCTGCGCGGGTGCGCATGCGCCTTGTGCTGCTCAAACTGCTCCTGATTGGTCAGCACTTTGGCGCAGACGGCGCACTGCAGAGGGTTCCGCGTCGCCCCGGAGTGAATGGCCTTCTGGTGGATCCGTAACATACTGACGTGGAGGAACGCTTTGTTGCACATGTCACAGGGAATCCGACCATCGGGGGTGAGAGCAAGGGCCGCGTCACTCTGCTGTTCTGTGTTGTGCTGAATCTGAGGAGTTTCTCCCGAGCTTGCTTCCATCTTCCCTCCTTCTTCCTCCTTCCCTCGATCTTTCTCCCCTTCAGCTGTCTGGTCGGGTTCCTTCGTCACGTGTGTCTCAGACACCTCGTCACAGATCACGTCCACGTGGTTCTCTTTATCGCTCACTTTGACATCGTTCTTATTGTCGCCCACGTTCACCTGTATTTCATTGTCACCCACTTCCGTGTGCTTGTCATTGTCGCCCATGTTCACGTCGTTCTTATTGTCGCCCACTTCAACGTGTTTTTCACTTTCGGCCATGTTCACGTCGTTCTCACTCTCGTTCTTTGCCAGGTGGTTCTCGCTCACGCCCACGTGTTTTTCGTTGTCGCCCACTTGGTCTTGATTGTTGCTCTTGTTCACGTCCTCTTCATTATCGCCCGTGACCACGTGGCCTCCGTCCTCCCCGTCGTGCACCGCGCGCATGTGGATGTTCAGCAGTTTTTCGCTCCAGAACGCTCGGCTGCACAAGGAGCACTGAAAATCGGGCGTTTCGCTGTCCGTCTCGCTCTCTGCTTGCTTCTCCTTTTCTTCTTGTGTCCCTGTCTCTTTGGTTGCTTTGTCTTCGTCTGTTTCCTTCTCTTCTGTCTTCATTTCCTCGAGCTCCTCCCCCACGTGCTTCACCTCATCTTCCTCCATCTTGATCCGCACAAGTTTCACACGCAGCTCTCTTCCTCCCAACATCTTTTTGAGGTCAAGTTTGAGGTCAACTTCCGGTCTCACTTCCGCTTCCCTCGCGCTGATGGACGCGGCGATCACAGCGGAAATGACGTCATCGTCTCCGCCGTGCGACCTCACGTGACGAGTCAGGTGCCACTGGTCGAAGAATGCTCTGTCACAGACGGCGCACTGGAAAGGCACGTGCACCCTATTATCGCCCACGCCGGCGTGACTGTGCAGGTGTCTGTTTAAGTGCCAGTTATCCTTGAAGCTTTTCCCGCACAACTCGCAGTGAAACCCCTGACCACGTGGTGAGAGCGATAATACAGGAGTTTTCTTCGGCGTGCGGCGTGAGGCTGTGGTGGGCCATAATACAGGTGGAGTTCGCGCCGGGCGTGTAGTTCCGTGACCCACAATGTGCCTCTCGAGCTCCGGCTCGGAGGGAAACGCCTCACCACACTCGTCACACTCGAGAATGTGCACCTCGCCAACGTGCTGGTTCAGGTTCTTCAGCAACTTGTATCTTCTGCCACAGATTCCGCACTCGTGCGGCTGATCGTGCTGCACTGTATCCCTGTCCACACCCGGCTCAGTCTTGACCGTCACGGCGCCGTGCTGCCCTCTCGTGCTTCTCTTCGTCCTTCCGGCGGAACGAAACGTACCGGCCTCCTCAGTCGCGCTCCAGTCCGAGTCAGAGTCAGTGGTGACGCCAGAATCGTCTTCCACACCCAGCTCAGTGGAATCCCCCATCATACGCAGCGCAGTGAAATCCTCCATCACACGCGGCTCGCCCGTCCCGCCCGACGCTAGACCGAGTCGCTCGCGAACAGCAGAGGCGGCAGCGAACCTCCGACCCTGCCGCGCCATCCTCTTGCGCATCGCGTCCTTCACCCTCCTCTGCGCCAAGTCTTCCTCCGACATCTCCAGTCTCCGTCTCCTCTTGCGCTGAGCGTCTTTCTCCCTACGCTGCTCCAGACGCTCAGCAGCTCCGCCCTGGTACCCGAAACTTTCCTCGTAGGGAACCAGGTTCTCAGACTCGGAGGGAACCAGGTCAACCTGACACACGTCCATCCGCTCTGGCTCCACCCTCAATTCTTTTCTTCCTGCAATCTCCTCGACATCCGTCTCAGTCTTCACCGTCACTGCTGTCTCCATCTCCTCCTCTTCTTCATCCTCTTGTTTGACCGGAAGTGAGTTGGCGCCGCCATCTTGCGCATGCGCCGCGTCGATTCCGCCCACGTGACTCATCACGTCCTTGATCAAGTTGAATCCATTCTCCACCACATCCACAAATTCTCGGCAATTTGTCGGAAGCTCCAAATCCGTGTCTTTGGCCACGTACACGCTGAAGTCGAGTCCCTCATTATCGCCCATGTGCACGTCGTGTCCGTTCACCGTTTCCATGGTGATCGAACCGTCCTGTGCGCAGCGTGTCACTTCCGGTTCCAGCACCGCATCTCACGTTTCACCTTCAACACGTCCACGTCATCGCTACGTGGAGCGTCTCTCACTGACGGACGTGCATTGATTGAAGAGGTTTTCACGTTTCACGCTGACGTCGCTTGCTACGCTCACGTCTTGACGTCATCACAGCGACGCGTCTCAGGAGTCAGTTGCACCTCGAATCACCCACTTGCTCTGGAAACGAAACAAGAAGGCAAAGCATTCAACAGCCGCTCCTCAACAAGTTTGTTCGCAGATGTCTCACCGCAGCTGCGTGCGTGTTGTGTGTGTGTGTCGGGTGTGTGTGTGCGTGTTGGGGGAGGTCACGGGGAGTTTGCACCTGTTTGAAAATTCATGGGTGTTGTTTCCACCAAACGCGCACCGCAAGTCTTTCCTGGTTCGGGTTGTGTCGCTCGGGAAATGAGTAACACATTGCGTTGAGTCCGATAAACGAAGGCGTGGTTGCCCGGTCAGTCACCCTGAACACCTCCTGCAGGAGGACCTCTGGCGGCCGGAGGTACCGGAAATACAGTGGTCAATTGTGTGACCTGGCATCCGACATTGCCACTCCTCAGGGTGGAGCGGCAAAAAAGTGCCCTTCACTGTGACTTGTCGTCGAGGATAAGCGAGTGACTCAGGCACCTCAACCAGGACTTGGAGAAATGTTTGGTTTTTTTTTTTTCGCAAATTGTCAAGTGTGGTGGTGGTGGCGGTACAGGGGGGGGGGGAAATCTACGTCGTTCGCGCAAACTCCTTGGAAACGCAGAAGTCCGACTCAGCCGGTTCAACCTTCGGTGGCTAGGGCGACATGAAGAGGTAGATGAAGAGTCTGTTGCTCACCAAAGGTTCCGTCTGAACAGCAACAACTTCTTCATTCATGGCGTCAACCCCCAGGGGAAGTTGAGCCTTTTTTTTTTTTTCATGTGAGCGATAATACAGCATAAGCCATCAACGTGCCGCATACACGGCTAACTCTCACCTTTTAGGGAGACTTTTTGAATCTTTGGTTAACAATTTTCAAACTAGTAAGTTTGGGTGACTGTTTTTGCACTAAATACCACAAAATTAGCTTCGAAAGTTCGAACAAAATTTTCGGAAGTGATCACTGCCTTTCCGGAACGCTGTCGGCGGACGTGCGTCCAAGTTCGGATGTTTTACGGATGAGTCGCTACGGATTTTCGTTGTGCCTTTGAAGTTATTGTGAGATTCTCGAGAAAGGCTTGATTCTGTGCAATGTCCAATGTTCTTCCTTCTCCTGATCAATTTTCCAAAGGATTCAGGTGAGTTGCCAAACCAAATTTTTGGTTTCCTGCAGCCAAATATCCGTAGAAATGTCGAATCCGCAGCGAGTCCGCAGCAGCGTAAAACTAAACCCTGCTGCAGGTCGTGGAAAACTGGTTGTGCAGGGAAGGCACGCGCTAAAAAGTTTGTTTCCTCCCTCAATTCAAGAGTTTCTGCATAAAACGTCATCGCATCATCTGCACAACACGGACAGGTTTGTGTTGGCAAATGCAGTGGCTGCAAACACCTCAGATCGCGTGGAAAAACGGTTGACTTTTATTATCGCTCAGTCGACCCCGCCAAAATGGCGGTCACGACTAAACTCTGTACCACGTGAGCAAATTGAACATAATTTATGAAGAATCCACAAAAGGGTAAAATCGAACTGTTGACCTGGTCAGGTGAAGGGTTTAGTTGGCGCGATTTTCTGTGAGCGCGTTAAGCACCGCACCCGGTGGGTACAGGGTTTAGTGGGACCAAGTGATCCAGGGGTCCACCAACTGAAATGTGGTTTCATTGCAAACAGCTCCACAGAATAAGTTTCTGCGCTCACAAAATTTGCTCAAAAGCTGTAGCAAAGACTGAAAAGTTGTCCCGTTTGTTGGAGAAAGAATTTGAACGATTGGCTCCTCAGTTTTGCCCCTCGCCCCGCCCTTCCCACACTTCTGAAAACGCATCTCAATCTGGTCATCCTTTTGCAAATGGTCAACTTGAATCCTGGAAGGACGGACTGAGCCCGGGCGTAGTCGCAGAGACATGAGTCTCCCAGGAATCCAGCTGAAACAAGACAGGCGCGTGCGAAACGACTGGTCCCGCCGGGAATGTTGGGAGTCATGTTGGCGACGTGCCTTCACACAGCGAAGTGAAGCCAAGACGTGAAGCCAACACTTGTCTTGATTCGCATTGAATCTGGCGAACAGAGAGAGACCCAGAACCCTTCCTTACGCACACACAGACACGCATACTAACACGCGTGCAGTATGTGTGTGTGTGCGTGTGTGGTGTGTGTGATTGAGAGGCACCACCAGCGTTCGAGGCAATGTCACTGATGTGTGTGTGTGTGTGTGTGTGTGTACGTGCGCGCGCTCGTGGGATCCTCACACACACATGGAAACACCATGCACACACACACACACACACACACACACACACACACACACAGTGGAGCATTCTTGCTCTTCTGATCTGCTTTTTGTTCCTGTACAGATAAACAACAGATTCGTGGCACGTCGGAAATTTCCTCGCGATCTGAGCGTCGGGACGTTGTTGCCAAGCGACGACGTCTCGAGACGTCGACTTGTTCGCCTGGGACGCAGGAAGACGGTGACGCATTTCCGTCCACTTCGCCTCGACTGAACCGGAAGAGCTGAACGTGCAACCACTGCGCAGACGCGACCCCACGTGACTTCCGCGTCAGTGTGACGTCACGACGTCATGATGACGTCAGCACAGTGAGCTGAACAGTTGAACCGCCACAAACAAATCGCTTCTGTAAATCCAGGATGTTCTGCCGTGACGTCGCTCAGCGTCCGACGTTTCAGTCGTTTTCTTGACCCTGTGTGAGTGAAGCGACGCCACCAGATGGAGCTGGAGTGTGAGGAGGCGCCTCCCTGTGTGATGGGTGTGGACGACATCAAGGCTGAGCTGCCGGGGGAAGAAGAGCCGAGAGAGAAGGCTGGGGACGGGGGCGATAATACAGGGTTCGTGTACGGCGTGCTTGCGAGCGATAATGGAGAGCACGTGGAAGGGGAGGAAGGCGTGAAGCGGGAAGAAGAGATGAAGGAAGAAATAGAGGAGGAAGAGGATGATGATGATGCTGTGGTAGAGGAAGAATCCAGTGAAGAAGAAGAAGAGAATTCTGAATCATCAGGAGAGAGAGAAGAGGAGGAGGAAAAAAGAAACCAATGCGGCGTGTGTCACAAAGCATTCACAACACCACGTGACGCAGAAACACACAAGTGCAAAAACGTGAAAGGAAGGCGCTACTTCTGTGACTTGTGTGACAAGACATTCAGGAGTTTATCTTACGCCCTGGAGCATCAGCGAACACACGGTGGGGACAGCGGCGACTTTCAGTGTGACATATGCAACAAAACATTCGCCACTGCGAAGTACGTGGAGCAGCACAGACGGATCCATACAGGGGACAAACCGTACAAGTGCGACGAGTGTGGGAAGACGTTCAATCAGAAGTTTTCGCTCAACACGCACAGGCTGCAGCATGGAGGGGAGAAGCCGTACAAGTGCGACCAGTGCGACAAGGCGTTTGTGATGGCAGCGAACCTCGAGGCTCATCAGAACAAACACAAGGGGATCAAGCCCCACGTGTGTGACGTGTGTGACAGAGGATTCTCCTCCTACCCAGGCCTCTACCAGCACATGTTCGTGCACTCGGGCAACAAGCCTCACACGTGCGACGTCTGTGGTAAAGGATTCGGACTCATAAACAGGCTCAAGCGTCACAAACTCTCCCACACCGGAGAGAAACCCTTTCAGTGTGACATCTGCAAACGAGGATTTGCCGAGGCATCGAAGATGAGGAAACACAGGGCACTACACACGAGAGACAAACCTCACAAATGTGCGTGCGGTGCTGGGTTCGATGCGATGAAGCATTTAGTGCAGCACGGCGAAACCTGCGAACAGAACGATGGGAAGAAACCGCATCAGTGCGACGAGTGCGATAAATCCTTCATGACGCCGTACCTCCTGAAGCGCCACCTGCTGGGCCACACGGGGGAGATGCCGCACCAGTGCGAAATCTGCGGAAAGTTCCTCGCGCACGACATCGCGAAGCATAAACGGATGCATCTTGGGGAGAAACCGTTCCTCTGTGACCTGTGCCCGAAGACGTTCACGCGGAAGTCGGACATGTTGGACCACATGCGCGCGCATACTGGGGAGCGTCCGTTCCAGTGCGACGCATGCGCCATGGCGTTCCCGCGAAAAGCGTACCTCCAGATGCACCAGGCGCAGGTGAGGGAGGAGTAACTGACGCTTACAGACAGACACCACACACACACACACACACACACACACACACACACACACACACACACACACACAGAGTTTGACACGTACGCACACGCGTACGCGTACACACATGCGCGCACACACACAGATGTAGGTGAGGACAGGAGAAAGGAGATTCACCGTGCAGTACTGCTGGAGACGCATACATGGCTCACACACACGCACACAAAGGCACTGCATTCAAACATGCATACACGAAACCCACTTGCAAACAAATACACACACAGAGAGACAAATGACACACACAACACTCTTGTACACACACCTCACACCCACACAACTCAGTCACACACACACACACACACACACACGCACCTGACTCTACACTGCACGGAGAAAGAGAAGAGTCGCAGCTACAGACAGACACCACACACACACACACACACATACGAGGGGAACTCCACAATACTCCGATCGACCGCGGAAATAAAGACAATGTTCTGAGCGCTTTCTGCTGGATTTTTGCAAATGACAAGAATGAACATAGAACTGGAACAATAAAAGCTTGATGTCTGGAGTGTCCACGACTTCAATTTCAAAAAAAATCTGATCTTTCAAACTGGGTGAAAATGGACCGTGATCGGAGTATTGTGGAGTTCCCCTCGTATATACACACACGCACACGCAAGCGCGCCTGCGCACGCAAGCGCGCGCGCACACACACACACACATACACACACACACATTTCCTCGCAATCAGTGAACGCATACCCGATTGACACAACGTACACCTCACTCACACGCATACCTGATACACACGCACATCTCCCCACAGGTTCACAAGGACCAGCACGAGCCCTCGTTCTTCTGCGGTTCGTGCGGCAAAACGTTCCACACTGCACACGCACACCTGATTCACACACACGCACACCTCACTCTGTGTTCCTCTGCAATCAGACGTTCCACATTGCACGCATACCTGACTCACACACACGCACACCTCACTTTGTGTTCCTCTGTTGTCAGACGTTCCACACTGCACGCACACCTGACACACACACGCACATCTATCCGCAGGTTCACAAGGACCAGCACGAGCCGTCGTTCCTCTGCGGTCAGTGCGGCAAGACGTTCCAGACGCAGAGAGGCCTCGACATGCACCAGCGCACGACGCACAGTGGCGCCCCCCACGTGTGCGGGTTGTGCGGGAAAGTGTTCGCTCAGGACGCGCACCTCATGAAGCACTTCACCAACTACCACAAGGTCAGTCAGTGCGACGTGTGTGGAAGTGTGTGTGTGTGTGTGTGTGTGTGTGTACGTGTGTGTGCAGGAGGTCTACAGATTGTGAGAGCGACTGTGTGTGGAAGAGTGTGTGTGTATGTGTGTGTGTGCGTGTGTGTAGGAGGTCCACAGATTGTGAGAGCGACTGTGTGTGGAAGAGGGTGTGTGTGTGTGTGTGTATGTGTGTAGGGGGTCTACAGATTGTGAGTGTGAAGTTTGTGGTTGTGCGGGCAGTTTTTAGCAAACAGCGCGTAACCCTGGAAACGTGAACGCAAACGTAACTTTTGACGCAACTGCCCTTGTTTTGGAAGACTCTGACCCAAATTTTCCTGAAAACAGAGCCAGAAGCACCCTCACAGAAACAGTTCAGTGCTTGCTTGTTTTTGCTTGAAAATTCACCAGAGTCACTTGATGCATAGTTGAACATCTGAAGTTGATATTTATTCGCTTTTCAAGGCAAAAAGAGGATATGAGATGCTGTGCTGATTTTAGTCAAGATTTTCTGAGAGATGTATCACTCACAATTTATGTTGAGATAAACGCAGTGCCACGTTTCCCGTCTCTCTTTTTCGCTCACGTCCTTGTATTGTCACTCACGTCTCCCATTATCGCCCACGTCCACGTGTTTCAGGTGAAGCCGCTGGAGGAGCAGCCGAAGCCGTGGGAGCAGCGCGTCGTGTACGAGACGGAGAGCGACGACAGTGGCGCCACCGCCGCAGCAGCGGGAGCGCCGCCTGGTGAGAGCGACGCCACCGCAGCGCCGGGCGAGGGCCACGTGGGGACCGCGCCTATTATCGCTCACGCGTCCGATTTAGCTGGAGATGATGGTGGGGATGATGCGCCAGAGGCGAAGGAAGATTTAGTGGAGGATGTGCTGAATGCAGACGAGGAAATGGACGCTGAGACTGAGAAAGGTGAAGAAAAAAACGAACCGGGTGCAGGCGAGGGAACCAGGGCGCTGAGAAGAACGCGTGCGAAGAGAAAACCGCCACAGGAGGATCCGCCAGAGGACGACACCGAGGACGACGACTTCCTCCCACCGGAAGACGAAGATTTCGAGGAGGAACTTCCGGGGCCGAGAAAAAGCCGCAGAATCAAGAAGAAAGTCGCGGTGGGAGGTGAGGAAGGTTCACAGGAGGTGAGGCCGCCCAACTCGTACGTCTGTGACAAATGTTACAGAGCGTACAGCTCCCCCAGGGCCCTCCAGACTCACGACTGTGTGCCTACCGCAGCCAGACCCTTCAAGTGTGAGGAGTGCGGGAGACTCTTCACCCGGAAGTATGACGTCACGCGACACATGCGCATTCACACCGGGGAGCGTCCCTTCCCCTGTGATGAGTGCGATGAAGCGTTCATTGACGCTGCGAAGCTGAAGAGGCACCGACAGTCAGCGCACTCTGGTGGTGGAGCGGGGAAAAGTGACCTGGGAGTGGAGGAGGAGGAGGATGCGTCGTTAGTTTGTGACTTGTGCGGCAGAGCGTTTAGAACGGAATCGAGGCTCAAGGCGCATCGCGCCGCGCATGACACTGAAGGTGTCAGCACCGTCGAGAAGCCGTACCAGTGCGACGTGTGCGGTGCGGCATTCATATGCGAGTCCAACTTCAGTCTGCACATGCGCACTCACGGCACTGACCCGCGCAGTGGCGACACCACCGGAGACAAGCAGTTCCAGTGCAACTTCTGCGATGAAACATTCACCAAAAAGACGGAGATGATTTCTCACCGAAACGAGGCTCACCCGAAGCAGAAACGCTACCAGTGTGAAGAGTGCGGTAAATCCTTCGAGATTCCGTCGCGTCTCAAGCATCACCTGACGTCACACACCAAGGAGCGTCCTCACCAGTGCGACGTGTGTGGACAGTGCTTCGGGCAAGCGCACAGCCTCACCAAACACCGGACCATCCACACCGGCGAGAAACCCTTCCAGTGCGACATCTGCCACAAGTATTTCCGCCGTAAAGCGCAGATGAACAGTCACCGTCGCACGCACACGGGAGAGAAGCCGTTCCAGTGTGACCAGTGCGCGCAGGCGTTCACCCAGCGACGTCAGCTGCGGATCCACATGATCAAACACCACGCGAGTAACCCTGACGACGTCCTCGTTTTCGAGTGCGACGAGTGTCACAAAACATTTGATACGGAGCTGGGGCTGGATATCCACGCTCGCATGCACAGCGGAATCCGCCCTTACTCCTGTAACGTGTGCAAAAGAGGATTCATGCAGGAAAACCAGCTGAACGCTCATATGCGGGTCCACACCGGGGAGAACCAGTACCAGTGTGACGTGTGTGGTAAGATATTCACCCACGGGTCAGGACTGGTGTATCACAAGCGGATTCACGCCGGAGAGCGCCCCTTCCCCTGTGACTTGTGTGAAAAGGCATTCAGAGATAAATACCAGCTGGCGGCGCATAAGATTCTCCATACAGGGAAGAAGCCGCACCAGTGTCAGCTGTGCGGTAAAGGATTCGTGAAAAGCTCCGAACTGAAGCAGCACCAGCGGGTTCACACGGGAGAAAACCCGTACCACTGTGACGTGTGCAATAGAGGATTCACCCGTCAAGTCTACCTGACTCTGCACATGCGCAAACACACCGGGGAAAAGCCCTACTCGTGTGACATCTGTGGGAAGGGATTCCCCTGGAAATCCGGGTTGAATCGGCACCGTCTCTTGCACAAGGGTGGGAAGCTGCGTCAGTGCGAGGTCTGCCAACAGGAGTTCGTTGCCAAGGGATACGCCGACATCCACAAACTGCTCCACCAGGGGGCGGATCCGTTCCAGTGCGCCACGTGCGAGGAGTCGTTCACGTGTCCGCACCGGAAGTACCAGTGCGACATCTGCCACAAGATGTTTAACTCGGAGGATGTGTTGGCGCGGCATAAGGAGAAGCACCTCGAGGTGAAGGACTTTCAGTGCGACATCTGTGATAAATATTTCGCGAAGAAGGCGCGACTAGAGGAGCACCGTCGGATCCACACCGGCGAGAGACCATTCAAGTGCGACTTGTGCGGCGCCACCTTCGTGCAGAGCTCCAACCTGCGGAAACACAGGCGGCGCTGCGAACTCGCTTCCGGTTCCGCCGGCTCCACTTCCGGTGTCACTTCCGGTTCTCATCAGCACCACCAGGGGGAGCAGCACCAGCCGCCGCAGCCGCCGCAGCAGAACCACTTCCTCCTGATCTGATCCTCCGTCAGGGGGCCTCATGATCACGTCTTCCACCAGAGGGCCTCTCGTACGGAGTGTCACGTGATCACAACTTCCGCCGGAAACTGACTTTGCAGGGAGAATTTGGGACATTTACAACAAATATTTCTTGCTTCTCTTGAAATTGCACAAAATTAGAGACGCCCCCCCTCGGACAGTTTTGATCTCGGGCGGTGATCAGATCTTCCACCGGGGGGGGGGGGTAAGTTTTCCTGCGACGCCCAAACGTGACGCGGACGTGAAGTCACGTGCTGCGTAAAAATGGTCTCATTTGTCATTTGAGCCAAAACCAAATTCGTTCATTTTCTTGAATGTGGTTTGCAGATGTTTCATCTTGACTGTGGAAAATGTTCAAAAACAGTTTCAGATTCGTTGGCGTCAGAATCTGGTGGTTCCTTCTGATTTGCGAGCACGAGTTCTGCTGTGCACGTGTACATGTTGTCTACAAGTGTGTGTGTGTGTGTGTGTGTGTGTGTGTGTGTGTGCGTGACTGCAGTTTGGATTCAAGTCGCAACTGTCGCCTTCAAGGGAGTGTGTGTGAGGTGTGTGTGTGTGAGGTGTGTGTGAGGTGTGCGTGCGTGTGCGTTACTCGCATTTACGCTCACACGAGCCGACGTGTTCGCTGACATCTGTTCTTGTTTATCAAAGTTTTTCTCATGGCAACTTTTCTGTTTTCATGTCTTAGTGCAGCAATAAACAGGAGAAACGAAACAGTTATTTCTTGTGACTCCACCCTTCACCCTCCTATGCGGAGGAAAACCCGAAAATAGTCAGGGCGTCACCAATTTTGGTCACAAATTTTCTTGTTTTCTCAGGAAGTGGGGCGGTGGGGGGGGGGGAATGGGATGGGAAGAAAACATCCGAAACGCAACTCGCTATTTTTCGCCTCTACCTGTAGATCTATTTTATTTGCTGCTCTCTACAACATGATACGATTCTGGATCAGCTGATCAGTTCTCGCGAAATCTCGCGGATTCTCACTCGCTCGACGCGCACGCGCGATCAAAAATGGCATCGAAAACACTTGACAAGGTCAACTGAGAGGGACACATACACGCGCACGTACACACACACACGTATGCACACATACACACACACACACGATTGCATTGAGACACGCCGGCAACAAAACTTGTTTGACGGTTTCAGACATTTTACGCCATCACGACGCAGTCTTCACGTCGTTTTGCACGTTCACATTTGACGTCACGTGACATCTTCACGCCCCACGTCACATCACGTGACGTCGTCGGAATTCACGTCATCGGGTCAATTAGTGGGACGCGATCATTTCACGCACACACACAGCAGACGTGCACACACGCACTCACACACATCTCTCAACAAAAGCATCAACAGATTCTGAAGAGGTACAACTGATGTCCAGCTAATTTGGCACTGTTCTATGTGCATACTTGGTACATGAGTACTCATGTACTCGCGAAACACGACGAGCGCGTTCGATTTTCACACCGCGGTTCACTCGCGGTGATTTTCAGAACACGACTGCAGTCAGCGTCACGCCACTTGGGATGACCCAACAAAGTTGTGCCCCCCCAAGAAACATGCATAAACGAACACATTATTGAGTTTTCCCGACAGTTTGGGAGGTTTTCTGTCCCTCCCTCAGTGACGAGTAACACGTGACCGAGTCGAGCCTCGGTTCCGCCCTTGGGTGGGAGGTTCGTTCTGCAGCCAAGCGAACCGCGGGGGGGGGCATCGAACACGTCCGATGGGACGATCAAGACAATGACGTCAATCAATCAATTAATCAATCAATCAGTCAGTCAATCAATCATACTACGAATCTACTCTGCTCACAATGACATGAGAGAAACAAAATCCACAAAATATTCAAAATGGCAGTTCGGATATTTTGCGGGTTTCAAACAGAACGGAAAGAACGGCCAAAATTTGAGTTTTCTTCACTCAAATAAGACTGCCCAAAATAGAAACAGACAAGTTGGGTTCAATCAGACCAAAAACCAAAGACTGACTCACTCGTGAGAAAAGAAAATGGTCGAAACCAACAGGATCTGGATCTGTTCTCCAAGATTTGTTTCGGTGCGTGGGACACGTTCACGCAAGTGGTGGGTGGGAAGGACCCCCCCCCCCCCAAAAAAAAAAAACTGAGTCGAAAAATTGGTTTTGATTCCTGCGCCCTACAAAAGAGTTTCTCCGAGATGCAACAACTTTTCATGAGAAGCTCGATGCTGCAGTTTCAGAGGTTTGAATCGGTGAGAGGTCGGGGTCGACCCCCCCCCCCTCCGCCCCTCCTCCCAAATCATAGATTTGCGTGTGGGAACACCCCCACCCACACACACACACACGCTGCACGCACACACACGTGACGCCCCCCCCCCCCACTGTGAAACAGGCCCGAGTGACTGTCACCATTTTCCACACACAACAACATCCGAAACTTTGGGCCGGAAGGGGGGGGGGTGGAAGCAGTTTTTGACAGTCTGAGGCGGGGGGGGGGGTCTCACCATCTACAGGTCTGTTTCCCATCGGATGCGTCACGCGCTGCGTCCCCTGTACACAACCACGGACGCGTGACGCACCCAGCGTGAAGTAAATTCACTGTACAAACAGCATCACTCGTGCGCATGCGTACACAGCAGCGACGTTCGCGCACGCGCACACACGGCATGTGGAGGTATCTACACAAACCCACTCATGAATCACATACACAGAGACAGTACGTCTCGCTCTTCGGTTGCAATGCTGATCTGTAACGAGGATACAAACGTAGTTGATATCAGGGAGGTTTGACGGCAAGCAACGTACACGCAAACGTAAGCGTTGACGTGAGCGTACACGTGATCGCATGTGGACCTGGACGTGAATACACAATTTTGCCAGCTGAAACGTGAAAATTCCCAAAATTCTCAAAACGTTTTCTTCACGTAAGCGTGGGGTTTCTACGTCCACGCTCACGCAGCGCGTTGCTCAACCTCCCTGTTGGATGATGGAGCTGCAGCGTCCCCATGGCGACGCTTAGTCACTGTAGCTTCAGGGTTGCAGCTCCTCACAAGTTCCTTTGTCACGCTGCGAGAACGGCGCTGCAGAGTCCAACACGTGCGCACAAAAAACGACGATGTTCTTACACTGTCAGTTTTGGAAGACGCCGCAACGCACACAAAGTCCATTGTTTGATGACGTCACTGTGGAGACGGCGTCCATTTGAAGCCGGCGTCACGGATTTGACGGCGTCCAACCCAGCGCCGTTCCGGTGACACGATCACAACGTGACAGAAACGACGCCGCTCCAGATTCTCAAGGGCGTCAGCAGCGATGATGACGTCATTGAAATGACGTCGCTGCAGTTCGACGTTCCCCATTGACGTGGCGTCCTTCCTCTCATAACGTCACACAACACGTGCAGTTTCTTGGCGTCACAAAGCACGTGCGTCGGCGTGTGAACGTTTCCAACTCTTGGCGACACTATCGCAACACACGCCGACACGGTCACGTGAGCGTCCAGGAAAGGATTTCCGCTTCCTGTCCCGTCGCTGTTTCCGACGGCGTTTTCTTCCACGCGACGCAACTCGGAGGAAGCGTCTGGACGGCGGAAGTGTTTCCGGCGGCGTGTGCGCATGTCTGTTCACAGATCACCACCCGGACACACGTGTTTGGCAGCGTCCTGTCCGCAGCGTCCCTGCTTTCCGTCCACAGAAAACTCAACGTCAGTGTTAAGGTTTCACATGATGTCACACATCACACATGACGTCACACATCACTGTTCTGGGCTGCGTTGCTTTGTTTGCACGTGGTGCATCCTCAGACTGCAGTAAATGCCAGCGTCATGACGTCACTGTTGTGCGTCTACCAACTAAACTCAGCGCCTTCTGACGTCACAGTTTCATGTCAGCAGGGTCCGAACTTTGGACGTTGTGGGTGCGGAAACCGAACGACACGCCAACGTCAAAGCTTCTTGTGACGTCACTGTTGTTGGCAGCTTTCATTGCTTCAGACGTTGTGGGTGCGCTTGTGCGTCCAGAGGCTCGACTTCTGTGTGAACGCTTTGAAACACACTTCGCACTCGAACGGCTTCTCCCCGGTGTGAATCCGGATGTGTTTCGTCAGGTTCACCTTGGCGCTGAAGGCTTTCCCACAGTCGTCACACTTGAACGGTTTCTCGCCCGTGTGGATGCGCCTGTGTTCGACCAGGACGGGTTTCTGTGTGAAGGATTTGGGACACAAGTCGCACTGGTACGGCCGCTCCTTGGTGTGGGTCGTGAGGTGCTTCAGTAAGTTGTCCTTGTCGAAGAAGTTTTTACCGCACTGGGTGCAGCGGTGCCCCCGCTGCTGCTCGTGACTGCGCATGTGCATGACGTAACTCGACTTCCGCTTGTACGACTTGTAGCAGCGCTCGCAGCGGAAGTTCTTCTCCTCAGCGCCGTCTGGTGGCGGTGACGCCGGGTCGGCGTCGTATTCGGGTCGCGACGCCGCGGAGGTCGCTACCGCCGAAGTTTCGTTCTGTTTCACGACGGTTTCGTTCTGTTTGGCGCTGGCTCCGCTGTTGGACCTTTTCCTCTCCTCGAGCCTCATTTTGGCCTGATCGTGGAAGGTCATGTGACGCGCCAGGTCCGTGTTGCGAGCGAACAGCTGCCCGCACTCGTCACACCGCGGCATCCACTCCTCCGGAAAGTGCTGAGTCAGCCGCGAGGGGGAGTGCGCGTCGGCCACGTGACTCCGCAGCTCCTCCCTCTGGCGGAACTTCTCCCCGCAGACTTTACACTGGTGCGTCTTGGGGTCCTTGAGCGCGACTCGCATGTCGAAGCCGCGGCTGGAGGAGTAGGTCGGAGGGAAGACGATCTCCCCGTAAGGTGGCGCCTCCTCCTCGGGGTCGGCGGGGTTCCGCCCCTTGATCGGGGAGGATGGGAGGCGGTGGCTCAGGGAGTGTTGGGAGAGGTGCGACTTCTCCGTAAAAACAGCGTCGCATACGCTGCACATGTAGGGAGGGTTCATGGTACGCGACGACGCGAACGCTGCGATCTTCGCGAACGCCGCCACGTCATCCGAAGGGTTCTCAGCGGTGTCGGAGGGGTCTGGTTTTGCAAGGACGTCTCCCATTGGCTGTGAGGATCCTGGGTCCTCATTGGTTGAAGCTGGTTTCCGGTGGAACTGCACTGCGCGCGCAGCGTCCAGCTCCGAGAAGGCGTCACCCACGTGGGTTTGTTTACACGTGACGTCATGCTGACTCAGCACGTCCTCACTGTCGAACGTTGCGTCACAGCGTCTGCACGTGGTGAGCACGTGCTTCTTGCTGCAGAACATGGTGTGGAGGCTGAGGTGCTCGAACTCCTTGTGGCAACGCGGGCAGACCTCGGAACGCTTCTTGACGTCACCGTCACCGTCGGTCGGGATCGCGACGCCGTCACCGTCACCGCCGTTCAGCTCCATCATGATGCGATAAACCCGTCCCCAGTAGAGTTGACCTGAAAAAACAGCGACACTCTGTTCTTGTTGAAACGGGCCACAGAAACAAAACTTGACGAGGAAGCCTCGTGGAAACGAAGTATTGCACAGGAACAGAGCCTCAGACATTTGTTGGGGGGGGGACCCGCCTCCTCCGCTTCTCCCTCGGTATCTCCTCCTCCACCCCCCCCCCATCGAATGAACAGAATTACACCAAATTGGGCTTTGGTCAGGTAAGTTTTGCCACCCACTGTATCAACTACATCTACAGCTCAGTGCAACTCTGACCAAAACCCGCAAAAACTCTTAAATTCCGTGTGTTCGAATCAAGTCTTTCGAGTTGTTTTTGTTCGCCCAGACCCGACTTTGTTCAGACCCCATTTTTAGCCGGTTGCACGATGTGGGAGACAAACTTCTGCAAAATTATTTGTTCCCACCTCAAAGTCTCCGGTTCTGACAGTTGTGTTTCGGGTTGTTTTGCGATTTCATCGAGTAATTTCACGATTTTCAAAGATTTCAATCTCTATCTGGCTGCTGTTAGTTTTCCTCGTTTCCCCCGCGGGTTGCGACATCACGTCTCGGATATTTACGGATTTTGCTAAATACGTTTTTCAATTTCCACAGCGAAGCGACGAAAAACCTGAAACTTCGAACATCTTTTGCAAGTTTTGCGTTCGTGGGGCGCTGGCATCTGTCTCAGACAGACAGATATCAGTATGGAAGAAGAAGGCGCTTCAGTTGCAGCCTGCAGTGAGGCTGAGACTGAACTCTTGAGACTGGAGATCTGCAACACCCAACAAAACCATCGGTTTCATTTCCACTGCAAATCTGGTTTTTATTGTTCACAAAGAAACCTACAATGTTCTCGAGTAAATGCGCAACACACATGTCCGACAAAAGGCGAAAGAACAAACAAGAACAGTTCACGTTGAAGACGCGCGAGCCACACAAGCGTCAGACACAGATCAACTTTGCGCGCTCAAATTTGCCTTCCCTCGATTCGCAAAAACACATAGCGGGCTCCAGCCAAGAACTGAGTTTTTTTTTTTTTCAAAATGAAAAACAACCTGGTATGTTCTCGAGCAAATGCACAATCCACAGACTGACAAAAGGCGGAAGATAAAACAAGAACAGTTCGCGTTGGAGACGCGCGAGACTGTGCGTACAAGAGTCAAGCACAAATACATGTAAACTACGCACCCTGAAATTTGTCTTCCATTGAATCGCAAAAACACACAAAGCCGGCTCGACATCAAGAACATTGTTCAAACTTGAAATAGTTTGCCGATCCCTCTGAAAAAATTATCCCTGACAGAGTCAGAGGGAAAAGAGCTCGACATTCCAGCTCAAATAAATGACAAGTCAAATCAAAATTGCAATTCATGATTTTTGTCCTGAACATCCTGGGGTATTTTTGTCGACGTGTGTGTGTGTGTGTGTGTGTGTGTGTGTGTGTGTGTGTGTGTGTGTGGGTGTGTGAGCGTGCGTGTGTGTGCGCATGTGTGTGTGTGTGCGTATGAGTGTGTGAGCGTGCGTGTTTGCATGTGTGTGTGACTGTGTGTGAGCGTGTGTGTGAGCGTGTGTGTGAGCGTGTGTGTGGTGTGTGTGCATGTGTGTGTGTGTTGTGTGTGCGTGTGTGTGTGCGTGTGTGTGTGTGCCGGATGCTTGTGGGTTGCAGCGACGTTTGAAATTCAACGCACCGGTGCAAAATCATGTGCGACATTCTTTGATTGGAATCGACCCGCGGTTTGATGTGCGCGTCTCAAAACAAGAACACAACGTGGTGGCGACGCGCGGTTTCGTTTGCTTACAACACTGAAAACAGTGCAACAATTTTCACTTTGGGAATTTACAATTGGGCAGCGGGAGGGGGGGGGGAGGTGCCCCACCTTTGAATGCTGCTTGGAACAGCTTGACACCCCTGCACCCCCGGACACATGACAAGTGAGTCACGCCTGTACTCTCCATGTACCCCCGACGCCTGTACCCCCGAAACATATTCTTACGTCAGTGACTACTCTTCACTCCAGGTGAGTAAATGAGTGAGTGCGTTCTTCTGTGTTTCTCCAGGTCACTCTTCCTGCCGAATCCCTTTCCACACTCCTCACACTCAGAAGGCTTCTCCCGAGTGTGGGTTCTTTTGTGTACAGTTAAGTTGGAGTTCCGGCTGAATCTTTTCCCACACTCCTCACACTCAAATGGTTTCTCCCCTGTGTGGATTCTTCTGTGTGGAATCAACTGGGAGCTATTACTAAATCTTTTCCCACACTCCTCACACTCATATGGTTTCTCCCCTGTGTGGATTCTTCTGTGTGGAATCAACTGGGAGCTGTTACTAAATCTTTTCCCACACTCGTGACACCAGTATGGCTTCTCTCCTGTGTGGATTCTGCGGTGTGTGATCAAGTTCGAGCTATTGATGAATCTTTTTCCACACTCCTCACACTCATATGGTTTCTCTCCTGTATGTATTCTGCGATGTATGATCAAGTGAGAGCTGATGATGAATCTTTTCCCACACTCCTCACATTTGTACGGCTTCTCTCCTGTGTGGGTTCTTCTGTGTACAATCAAGTGGGTCTTCTGGCTGAATCTTTTCCCACACTCCTCACACTCATATGGTTTCTCTCCTGTATGTATTCTGTGGTGTATGATCAAGTGAGAGCTGATGATGAATCTTTTCCCACACTCCTCACACTCATATGGCTTCTCCCCTGTGTGGGTTCTTTTGCAAACGGCCACTGCGTCCTCTTTCCTGGCTCTCTTCCTCCTCACCCTCGGTTCTTCTGTCTCTCCTTCCGCTACGTCGTCTGGATTGTCATCAGCAGCTGCTGTCTCCGCTCCCCTCCTCCTTCCCCTCCTCACGCTCTGTCCTTCCCCTTCTTCTGTCTCTCCTTCCACTACGTCGTCTGCTGTCTCCGCTCTCCTCCTCCTCCTTCCCCTCCTCACGCTCTGTCCTTCCTGTTCCTCTGTTTCTCCGTCTCGCTCTGGTGACGTCTCCTCAGCTGCTGCCCCCTGGTGGACGTCTTCCCGTGACCGTGTTTTCTTCCTCCTCCTGGAGATCCTCCTTTCGCTCGTCTCTCTCGGAGTCGCCACGTCCGCTGCAAGACACGTGAAAATCCAGTGTGAGTTGTGTAGGCAGAGTTTAGTGGACGTAGGTTGGGTACCCGTCCCCGTCCCGAACTGCAGGGCACTGGGCTGCTGAATTTAGCTTCGCGATGCGATTCGTTCCCACCGGACGTGACACAGTGCTGTCCTCACGCCCGCTTCGACGTCAGTCCTTCCAATTCACAGACCGCATTCTGAATCTTCTCCCACAGTTCTCACAGTGTATTCATTTTGAGATGTAACCAACATCTGAATCTTGTCCCACCGTTGTCACAGTGCAGGCACAGAAATATGTGTCCAAACCACATTCAGAATCTTCTCAAACAGATGTCACAGTTATCAAAACCACATTCTGAAACTCTTGTCACAGCTGTCACAGTGTTTTCACACAACCGCAGTTGTCACACTCGCTTTGCCTCTCGCACCTGGTGTTTCCTCTTTCTGTGCTTACTCAAGTTGCCATTTTGATTGAATCTTTGTCCACAGTCGTCGCACTTGTACGGCTGCTCTCCTGTGTGAATTCTCAAGTGTTGATTCAACACCCAGCCCAGACTGAATCCTTTTCCACATTCTTCACACTTGTGTGGCTTCTCCCCTGTGTGGGTTCTTCTGTGCTTGGCCAAGTTGGATCTATCGGTGAATCTTTTCCCACAGTTGTCACACTTAAAAGGCCGATCCCCACAGTGGGACCTTGAGTGCAGAGTCAGTGTTGATTTCTCACTGAAGCTCTTCCCACACTCATCACACTGATATGGCTTCTCCCCTGTGTGGGTTCTTCTGTGCCTTTTCAAGGTGCTACTCTGACTGAATCCTTTCCCACACTCCTCACACTCATAAGGCTTCTTCCCCAGTATGGATACTCCTGTGTCTTTTCAGGTCGGAACAACCACTGAATCTTGCCCCACACTCGTCACACTGGTGAGTCTTCAGAAGCTTGCTACTTCTCACCCCTGTTTTTCCCCCGACACTGGAATCTTGCTTACCATCACACGCGATTCTCTTCTCTGTCGTCCTTTTCCTGCTCGCTCGTCGTCTTGCGCCCAAACGCAGCGTTCCCCCGTCTGACGTTTCGCTCCTCGGAACTTCCGCCCCACGTGCGTCACGTGTCCGAGTCGCCACGTCCGCTGCTACAACACGTGAGAAACATGCGTCAGTGCGTGCGGGACAAACGGCTCCGATTGGTCCGTGATCAGCGGAAACGGAAGTGAGGGACGAGCTGGGTCCCGGAAGTAACTTCCGGAAGTTGTTCAACGGATCCCGGAAGTCACAGTTGCTGCTGAAACACGTGGCGGAAACTGCAAAAGATGGGCACGCTGCAGGCGACCCTCGCACACCGGAAGTGACTCCCGCTCCTGTGGCACCGCGCCAACTAAACGTCACACCACACACGGCACAGTGATACGTTCAGTTTCCCTGGTTCTCAGAAGAAGGACGAACGACTTTGATTTGATTTATCAAAACAATTTTTTTATTGACGATTGTAAAAGAACATTTTTCTGATCCATGCAGAACCCGCTTGTACATTCGTCATGAGACAAAAATATTTTGTCATGACGCTCAAATTATTCACAACCGGACTTTTAAAATTCACACAGTCCCAACTGAAGGTTTCACCACAGTCGGCACAGTAAAACTTCGGTTGTCACCCACGTGACGTCACCCGTTGGGCGTAACATCTTCACACGCGTCACAGAATCTGTACAAGATCGGCAAAACAACGCCCTCTCGTGGCAGCAAAGCCGCACCCTTCTCTCACGCAGACCGCAGACGAGACGACCACACGGAAAAGGTCAGTCCTCCTGGGTGTGAATTCCACCATAGGACGCAGATTCCTCACAAAATCAGTGCGATAAAAGTGCGACGTCGCGACAAGTGTCGCACTCTAAAACCACACCACAGTCACAGCACTGAAAGTTCAGCTGTCCCACATGATTCAGCGAATTCATACACTTCACACTAAAATCACACCGGAGCCGCTCCCTAAAAAGTTCAGCTGTCCTTGTGTGTCCGAACTACATGATTCAGCGAAGACATAACAACCTCAACGTGCGACACACACTACAGGCACCAAGCGTCCCATGGTTGTACCAGACTCACACGGCAGGCAGAACAGCACAAGGCTCACTTGAAATTGTGTGTCATATGACGTCACTCCACGTAACACGTGCCAAGCTTCCACAGGAATCGTTCACACCGAAGGTCACACGACAGTCATCACGTCAAAAGAACGTTCAGTTGTCGTGAGGCCCGCCCCGCGCAACTTCCGACGATGGTGGCGCCACCGAGCAGCGACGAGCGTTGGGAGGACGTCGTCGTCAGGGACGCGCGACGTGGCAGCGATGACGTGAACGCTGACGCGTCTCACGTTGCCATGGCGTCTCCAAGGAACGACGACCACGCGCAAGACGCGAAAGATGACGTGTCTCACGTTGCTATGACGACCAGGCGAAGAACGTACGACGCTGCAGCGACGGCGGTGCCTCCATGGAGGTTCGAGGTCAGGGCACGAATCCAGGTGGACCAGGACATGGTGTTGTCTCGGAGTCCTTCCTCCACTGGATGCAACTCCTTGACAGAATCCTTGCAAAGTCTAAATGCGTCAGACAGTCCTGGCACAGCTCCTGCCGAAAAGTCACACCACGTGTAGAGTCAAACTTCTGCACTTGACGCAACTCCTCCACACAATCCTCATACGACGTCGCAACACACTGTTCCCACTGAAAATTACACGACAGTCATCGCACTGAAAAGGTTCAGTTGCCTTTGTGTGTTAAAACAAGGTCCACGTGCAAAAGCACTCCTGGCAAACACACCTCCCATGTCCTGGACAGGAAGGACCGTTTGTGCCGAACATCACACTGTCAGAAGTTCAGTTGTCGAGGCGTGCGCCCGCACTCCCCCCCCCCCGCCATGGTGGCAGCGACGCAAAGTGACGCCAGAGTCAGCACAGTAGAAGGTTCAGTTGCCCTCGTGTGGCAGACAGTCCTTGGCAAACATGTTTCCGTAGGTTGCAGTGGTTGTCACACCGCCGCAGACATCAGGTGAGTGTCTCCTGCACTGAGTAAAACTGCGTCACGGAATCAGAAGCAAATCCTCGGCTCTCTCACACACACCAACACACACACTCACACAGGCATACACACACGCACACTCACACAGGCATACACACACTTACACAGGCATACACTCACACACACACAGTCAAACTCACACAGGCGTACACACATGCACACTCACACAGGCATACACTCACACACTCACTCACAGGCACTCACACACACAGTCACAAACTCACACAGGCATACACACATACACACTCACACAGGCATACACACACACAGGCATACACACACACACACACACACACACACTCACACACGGACACATTCACTCTGGCAGCAAAGATCATCCGTTTTCGTGGCGCCTCCAGACTGAATCTCGTACGACAGTTCACACAGTGAAAGGTTCGCAGGGCTGTCGTCCTGAGCGTAACTTCGCGCACTGGACGCAACTGGTTCAGTCACAGCACAACAGAAAGTCTGGGTTTGGTTGGTTGTCCGGAGTTTGACCTGAGTCGGAACCAGATGAAGGAGCTCGAGCTCATATACCCAGGCTGCAGTCGAGCGTTCCGTCTCAAGATCACCACAGTCATCCCAGTAAAAATTTCGTCGCTGGTCTGTAAATCTGTTCACAATCCTCTCCAACAGTCGCCACAGTTTCCTTCTCACTGGTGAGTTTTCTTGTGTCTGGTCAACTGGCCACTTGTAGCGAATGCTTTTGTGCACTGGTCGCATTTGTAAGGTTGCTCCTCACACAGGGTTCTTTTGTGTTCGACCAAGTTGGTCCAGTGCCTGAATCTTGTCCCACACTCGTCACACTCATAAGGCGTCTCCCTAGTGTGGGTTATTCCGTGCTTCCTTAGAATAGATCTCCTGCTGAATCTTTCCCCACACTTCTCACACTTGTAAGGTTTCTCCCCAGTGTGGCTTCTTCTGTGTTCCCTTAATGTCGAGCTTTCACTGAATGCTTTCGCGCAAAAATCACACTTGAAAGGCTTTTCCCCTGTGTGAGTTCTGTAGTGTCTTACAAAAGATGATTCCCATGGGAACGATTTTCCGCAGACGTCACACCAGAAAAGCCGCCGCTGCTGCCTCTTGTGTCTCTTCTGCCCAGTATGAACAGTGGCTGTTGGCACATTGACGCTTGGCACAGTGGCTGTTGGCACATTGACGCTTGGCACAGTGGCTGTTGGCACATTGACGCTTGGTGTAGCGACTCCAAGTACAGTGGCTATTGGCACAGTGATGGTAAGCTCTGTGTCTCCTGGCACAGTGGCTGGTGGCGGCACAGTGACTCCCAGCACAGTGGCTATTGGCACAGTGATTTCAGGCAAAGTGGCTCCTGGCAAAACGGCTGTTGGCACAGTGGCTCCTGGCAAAACGGCTGTTGGCAAAATGGCTGTTGGTACAGTAGCTCCTGGCAAAATGGCTGTTGGCACAGGGGCACTTGGCAAAATGGCTGTTGGCAAAATGGCTGTTGGTACAGGGGCTTTTGGCAAAATGGCTCTTTGCCTGGGGGCTTTTGGCAAAATGGCTCTTTGCCTGGGGGCTTTTGGCAAACTGGCTGTTGGCACAGGCGCTTTTGGCAAACTGGCTGTTGGCACAGGGGCTTTTGGCAAAATGGCTCTTTGCCCAGGGGCTTTTGGCAAAATGGCTCTTTGCCTGGTGGCTTTTGACACAGTGGCGCTTGGTACATTGGCGCTTGGCAGCGTGCAGAAACTCAAAGGTCTGTCGACATTCCGCACAGTCCTCCTCAGGTTCCAACCCTCCTCCACACCAGACACATTCCTTGCCACGCGTGAACCAGCCTCAACAGGTGGTGCAGTTATCCTCAGACCTGAATCTTCTTCCACACGCTGCACACTCAGATCTAAAACCCCGTCCACATCAGGCACAGTCGTCAGGTCTGAAGCCTCCTCCACAGATGAGACAGTCCCCGCAGCAGACGAATCCGCGTCCACACTCAGCGCAGTCCTTTCCGGGTCTGAATGCCCACCCACAGCAGACACAGCCATTGCTGCATTAGAGTCACTCTCTCTGCTCGACTCTCTCATTGCTTCACTCAGTTGCTGTTCTTTCCACATCACCTTTTCTTCTTTACGTCCTGCTCCCAACTTTGGGGATTCTTCACATTCGTAATAAAAAGAGAGAGTTTCTCTCTCCAGGCCGTCTTTCTCCCGATGAGTTTTCTTGTGCGTATTCAAGTTGGACTTTGTTGGGAACGTTTTTCCACACTGGTCACATTTGTATGGCCTCTCACCAGTGTGGGTTCTTTCGTGTGCAATCAAGTGCGATTTCTGGTCGAATCTTCTCCCACACAGCTCACACGGGAAAGGCCTCTCTCCAATGTGGATCTTTTTGTGTCGACTCCAGATGGTATTGTATCCTTTCCTACATACATCACACCAGTAAAGCTTCCCTCCGTGAGTTTTTCTGTGTTCCCAAAATGTAGAGCTGTGAGACAATGTTTCCCTGCACAAATCACAGTCGAGTGTGTGATTTTTGTAGTGTTTTTCAAAAGTTGATTTGAACTGGGTTGTCATTCCGCAGATGTCACACCAGTAAAGCTGACACAGCCTGATGTGTCTCCTCTCCCCGGTGTGAACGCTCATGTCGTCACTTTGGCTGAATCTTTGTCCATCACAATCCTTTTCCACAGACGGCGCAGTGCTCAGGTTTACTCCTGGCACAGGGGCTGTTGGCACATTGAATCTTGACGGCGCAGTGGCTGTTGGCATATTGAAGCTTGATGGCACAGTGGCTGTTGGCACATTGAATCTTGGCAGTGCAGTGGCTGTTGGCATATTGATGCTTGATGACACAGTGGCTGTTGGCATATTGATGCTTGATGACACAGTGGCTGTTGGCATATTGAAGCTTGATGGCACAGTGGCTGTTGGCATATTGAAGCTTGATGGCACAGTGGCTGTTGGCACATTGAATCTTGGCAGTGCAGTGGCTGTTGGCATATTGAAGCTTGATGGCACAGTGGCTGTTGGCACATTGAATCTTGGCAGTGCAGTGGCTGTTGGCATATTGATGCTTGATG
>JAAUXT010119121.1_pt1 | contig 32916 bp, 34 predicted proteins | sample 7278171 | NCBI WGS metagenome assembly JAAUXT01 (sample SAMN14350112, study PRJNA611818) | marine sediment metagenome | isolation source: surface marine sediment (1.8m) | place: French Polynesia: Moorea | collected 2018-08
ATAAACCCAAATTTTTCATTCATTTGAACCAGGCCCAGCGTTTCCCACCCCCCCCCCCCCCCCCGCGCGAGGAACAAGTTGACTCTCTCTCCGAATCCCAGATCCACCGGAGCAAGATGCAGCCGCCACACCGGTCGAGTCTTGTCCCAGGCACAAGAGGAAGCCGAAGTAGATTGATACAAGCCCGTTATTGACAAATGTGAGATCGTCCACAAATTCCTTCGTGTCAGATCTCGCTTCAAATCCAACTAGCTTGTCAATGTTGGTCCCCGACTCCCTCTCAATGGAGCCCCGACTCCGAGGTCCAATTAGGAGCTGCTGGATGTATTGATAAGTCTGGGAGGGAATGTGCCAATTCTCGCGTGTTCTCGCGAGATCCGAGATGGTGTGGGTGTTTCCCGTGGGACGGACTCGTGGGAACCTCTTGTGCTGCGCAAAATCATTCCGCGCACAGTCAGAAAAAGGAAACATGTGGGGTTGTCATTTTTCAGCTGTATTTTTTGTTCATCGTTCACAAACCCTGCTCACAAAAAGTTTTTTTTTGTCTTCAATGGAGAAGAATGTGGAGCTAGAACAAGGTACATACCACCCATTTTGCGCAGTTGGTCAAAATACAAAGCAAGTAAGAGAAATCAAACCAACGAAGTCGGAGTGAACACCATCCAGCCTTGAAGAGTCTCCGGTTTCATTTTCCCAATCCACGCACAAGCTGAATGAATGCTGGAACGTTCTCACCAATTTGATTCTGTCACAACTTTTCACAAAACAAAAGAAATGAGACTTTTGTTGGCAATATCGAATGACGTTTTTCACATCCGTCCCAGTTTCGTGACCCTGCAACAGCAATGTGACTTTGAACAGATGGTACGCGTGGGGAGGCGCAGTTGAAACCTGCAACACTTCAAATGCAGCGTTTTCTCTTAAATTGCCCCATTCTTCACGCACCACAACGGATTTCATATCCGCCGAGAGTCATTAGGAACCGAGGCTGTCGTCTGTCAATTGGCCTCCTGTTTTTCCGTCTTGGGTGGACAAGGATGTGGCTCAGACAAGAATGTCACTTTGTTGTGCTGGAGATTGGACGTTCAGACACTGGGATATGTGAGACAATCGTGTCAGCGTTGCCAGGGACCGAGGGGATGTGGGTGAGCCAAACAGAGAGGGAAGAGAGATAGAGAGTGAGGGAGAGAGAGTGAGAAGAGAGAGAGAGAGAGAGAGAGAGAGAGAGAGAGAGTGAGGGAGATAGAATGAGAGAGCGAGAGAGAGAGAGAGAGAGAGAAGAAAGAGACAAGCAGAGAGAGAGAGACAAGAGAGAGAGTCACCCACAACCTGCACAACCAGCGAACACCACATTTCCTTCACTCACCGCATCACAAAACCATCCTCTGTTTGAAAACCACAACACGAATCACATTGTTTCAGCCTCTGTGCCATGATAAAGGGCGAAACTGCGATTCAAGCGATGACAAATAACGTGCGGAGCCCAGCTTAGTGTCCCATTCTGATGCTCACGTGACGGGAGGCCCCGCCCTCTGCTTCAGCCTGAGTTACTGCGGTCCACAAATCGCCTCGTTGGTGTGCCCGGGCACGTCACGCTGGGCTCGAATCCAGGTCACTTGACACGCATTGGCACAGTGACCCGCCTCCCTCCCGACCCACTCGGAATCTGACCCAGTGATCCACGCAGGGAGAAAAGCCCTACGTTGGATCCTGGGATGGATGGCGGTTCGCACACACCTTTGTTCCAAGGTCACGGTGTTGAGTCGTGCATGCTGCAGAACAATGTTCTGGTGGGATGCGGATTCCTTTGAACTCACACGCGGGATTTGCTCGTATTTCATCAGAGCCCAACAGGCAGGAAGTTCGTTCACCTCAACAACCTGAAATTGTCAAGACTGACGTGTCGTGGTCTGGTCCACCCTGACTCTGCTGCACGGAAATACACCATCGTTCTGCACCATAGTTCTGAGTTTTGCAGGGTCTCCTCTTTCCACACGACAACTCTCGGACTCGATTCTTCTGTCTCCCCCAAAGTTTGAACTGACGTGGGCACTGTGTTTGTGTGTTTCCAGCTGTGGAAGGACTACCAGCTGCAGTGGGAGCCGTCCGAGTACGGAGCCATCACGACGATCCGCATCCTGCCCGACCGAGTCTGGAAGCCGGACATCGTCCTCTTCAACAAGTGAGTACAGATCTGCTATGTGAACCTGGTCTGCGGGTTGCAGTTGCTGCCCCTGCTCCCTCATCTCAATGAAAACTCCAGTCACGTACAGACGAAGCATGGTCTGCGTGCTGCCTTGCCCTATTGTGGGAGATTCAGGCGGCCTGGAGTCAGAACACCGGTGGGTCAGACTGGTACTGCGAGGTTGGTTTCAGAGTGCAGCTTGGGGGTATTCCGGCCCTTTGGTCAGACAGTTGCTCTGTGTTGCAGGTGACTTGTTCTGCTTTGTGAAACTGGGCTTGGCATTCTGAAAACAATCACTCACGCGAGGTTCAGGCTGACGTGGTTCCCCGAAGCGTTTGGATTTGGTCTGCCGAGACAGCGGGGTTGGGGCGTGCGAAAACCTTCCTCTGACCTGACCAAAGTAAAAAAAACCGGCAAAATTTACATTTCAAAATCGAACGTGAGAATGGGGAAGATTGGCTGCGGCATCACCTGATCCAAACACAATAACGCGGCACTGATAAGCACTTGTACATCAGAGCATCACCAGCTGAGTCCCTCAAGAGGCTAAATGGAAGCAGCCAGCCGCTTCCTCCCAGCCTCCTGAGGGTTTGTCATACAGACACCACCGCAGCATCTGGATGGATCAGTTTCAAGCAAATGTTCTCAGCACTCCAAATGGTAAATTGCGGGTTTCAGAAAGAAAAAATGTTGAGGAAATTTGGTGAAACAAGTGGCGTGAGGACGTGGAGGAATCATTGTCAGACATGTGTGGGAGTTTGAGGAGGAACCTCAGGACCTTGAGGTGAACCTGGTGACCAGAACCATGATCTCAGTGACATTTTCCACAACCATTCTAGCATGTCGGTTCCCAATCAAAGCCCGGTGTGCGAGAGCCTATTCCAGCTTTCAATTACATTTGCCATGTCAGGATGACATAATATCTGTCTGTGGCATGGCTGTGAGATTACTTTCCAGATTAGCTTCGCCTTCAGGCTTCCCAGAAGCGCTCCACCCCACAGAACCGCTGCGAGTAGATCTACCCTGTCAAAGCAAACTTTGACACAGATGCGCTGGGACTGGAAAAAGCAGCGAATCATCTGACGCACAGCCCTTGCTCTTATTTCTGACAACTCAAGTCTGAGGTGGAACACCAGCAAAACACTGATCACAGGATTTGGTGGTTCACCTGGCACTCCCTTTCCTCTCCCTCCACACATGTCTCCATCTTGTGCTGTTGTCCCAAGAGAAGTCTCCAAATCCCCGTACTTGGAGGTGTCCCTGGAAGCGGAGATTTCGCACAGCGCGGGTCGGAGCCATCTCTGCAGCGTCGTGAGGCCCATTAATTTAGCGGCTCGGGTATTGGTGGCTATTGTGGTGACAGCGGGGGAGAGGAAATCAAACAGAAACGACGCAATGATGAATCCCGTGAAATCATTTCACTGAGGTTCCAGCTGCGCGGGCAAGAAAATCTACGGGTCCAATTGGACGCAACATGGACAGAAAACCCCCCAAGGTCATCAATGGACATGTGAACTCTGCGCGTTCCCACCTCCCAACCAACCTCGCTCTTGTGCGACTCTGCAATCCGTTCTTCTGAATTTTGAGAACCACACGGACTTTGGCTCTGCACAGAACTTCAAAACTGTCCTTTTCCTCTGGCTCCAGCTGAACCTCCTTGTCCCTGGGCTTGTGTTCCCTTTGTGAAACCCAGCGTTGTCCCACACCCACTCTGCCCACCGCGCAGTTGCGTCAAAACGGCGATCAGCGATTCCGCGCGTCGAGTCTTCGCGATGCTTCATTACGAGATCAATTTGCAGATATCGGTGCCCGCCGCCTCCTCAGAACAATTTGCTACTTCCTAAAATCAACCGTAATCTTCACGAAGCATCAGTGTCAACCCTTTCTATTGCATAAAAGGAGGAAATGTTTGACCTGTCGCACCAAGTTTTGGTTTTGGTGGAACGGGCGTTTCTGGCGTAATCTTCGCGGAAGTCCTACTTTGACCACTTCCACTCGTGCCTTGTCCGCTTCTTCTACGGGCTTTGTGGGACGTCTCTCGTGTCTGCTTCTGCAACTGAACAATCGCGCCTTGTGGAGAAAGGAACAAACGTTTGAGAGTGTGCGGGTCTATCTTGGTGGAACACATGGGATTCTCCTTATCAGTGTGTGCGAAGTTTATCGCCGCTATCGCGGGGCTAATTAATTCCACGACGCAAGGGCTGCCTCGCCGACAATGGGTGGAACAATGGCCTTGATGAAGACGATGCACCGCCACACAGTCGTCCTCGTTCCGTTCACTCTGTGTGTGTCTCTCTGTGTCTCTCTCCCCTCTCTTTTCTCTCTTTCTCTCTTTCCTCTCTCTCTCTCTTTCTCCCTCTCTCTCATCTCTCTTTCTCTGTCTCTCTCTGTCTCTCCATCCCTCCCCCTCTCTTCCTACCTCCCTGCTGCATCTTCTCCCTCACTCCTCTCTCTCTCTCCCCCTCTCTCTTCTTTCTCTCTCTCTCTCTCTCTCTCTTTCTCTCTCTCTTTCTGTCTGTCTGTCTGTCTGTCTGTCTGTCTCTGTCTCTGTCTCTGTCTGTCTGTCTTTCTCTGTCTCTCACACACACAGACTGGAAAAGACGATATCAAACATCGGCAAATTTTGTTTCACCGCACGAAGCATATGGACCATTTCTGGCTGCGGATCATTTTTGGTAGATTTATTGACCAAACATTGGGTCATCTCTTCTCCATATGAACAGACACTTACACGATAACATCATAAATCCCGGGGATCTGCGCACAACGATCCATGTTGATTTGGCTTCGGTGCAACAATGGCTTCTGCATAAATCAGTCTCCAACCAGATTAGTACAAGCGATAATCAGGTTATTTTGGGAGGGTCCTCGCCCCGCCAAGGCATAAAAACTTTTATGGCAAACGTGGAGAGAAAGATAAAGGAGGCCCTCCACACAGGGACATGTTGCGTGGGACCATAGTTGCCACATGAAAGCCTTGAAAAAGCCATCAACACCACTGGAAGTTTTTGCGGCGACGCATTTTGAAGAACGTTGTTCTTGTATGACGTCGAATCTGCATTTTTCGCTGTGGTGACTGCCAAGTCGGCAGGACAGCACTATTTTTCCCCTGCAGACCTGGCATCAAATTTATGTGTAACTTTGTCCACCCAAAGATCTGCTTGAGATGCGTACGAACAAACAGTCACTTCTAGCACTCAGCACCTGAAGAAAGAGCGCGCCCAACGGAAGAAGCATGCCTTGCTCCTGATGTCACACGAGAAGAAGCCTTATCTGCACATCTCTCAGTTTCGAGACACATAAAACACACACAACACATTTCCATGATATTTCCACGGCGAGGATAAATTTATTCATGAGTAGGCATCACTGGGATCCAATTTTTGTGCATCTCTTCTCACAAAAAGCGACCTCATGCAATTTCTATGGAGTCCTATTTGCATAAACGGTTGCGCTATTCGAAACCACAGACCCTCCCTTTTGAAGAGGGATCGTAAAGCATCGGGCGCAGGAAGAACCAAGGACATCAATGTCCACTGGGAACAGCACCAAGACTCCACTTGTCTGGATGTCAGTGATGATGTGAGAAGCACAATACATCCAAAGGTGTTGTTCTGCTTATGGACCGCACATCAAACAGGAACTTTGGGATGACGGCATAGACAACAGAACTCTTCTGTTCCCAATGGGTAGTCAGTGCATTTGAATTTTGAACGTGGGATATGCAGCCACTACACGTCTCGCACAACCTGAACTTGCAACCCCTCAATCCATTGACCTCATGTATTGCTGGGAACAGAAATCAAGAACAGTGGGAACCACACAATGGGCACAGGAAGTTGGCTTCTCCGTGCTCTGAATAGACCCGTCTCAGCGGACTGCGATAGAGGCGTCACCCAGCCCCACCCCGCCCAGCCTATCGGGTCAACACCAACCGCCTCCGCAGATCCAGGGGTGGGTCCGGGAGCCCCACCCCCAAAACTGATCATCTCTGACTTTGCGTCAACAGGCGTTTTGGTTTCCTGCAGTGATTTTGTACGAGACTGGACCAGTCCCCCATGGATAGGAATCCGTCCCCCAGGACCAATCCTGAATTTTTCGTGAGATGCAGGCGCACCAGATCCACCTGTACTCAATGCCTTTCCAGGTTCTGGACTGTTGTAGTGAACAGTCTCGGGAGAATCTTGCCTTTGCTACTTTTGATGTGTATCTACTTCTGAAGAAACATGTTGCAAATTTTGGGGGCTTTCGCAAGGGCATCTGCATACGCCAAGGTTAACAAACATTTCAGACGGTACAAGCACCGATGCACAAGCTTTTCACAACAGACGCTCGCATTTTAGAGTTTGTGCTGAACCCTGAGACTGTTCCACATCAAAAGGCAAACAAACAAAGAAAGGGCCAAATTTCATGCCAGTTGACCCAAAGAATGTACGAGTACCACAGTGGACTGAACACCTCGTAATTCTGCGCCTACATGTTTTTGGGGTGCAAAAATACTTCTGTTTGTCACTCACATCAACTTTTAAAATTCTTTGCTTGCAGTGCTGATGGCAAGTACGAGGTGTCGTACAAGCCGAACGTTGTGATCTACAATTCCGGGGAGGTGCTGTGGATCCCCCCGGCCATCTACAAGTCGTCGTGCAGTATCAACGTCGAATACTTCCCCTTCGACGAGCAGGACTGTGAGATGAAGTTCGGCTCCTGGACCTTCAATGGAGACCAGGTGAGAAGGAACAACACTCCACAACAACCTATTCTGGGCATTGGGAGGAGGAATGGTGTGGTCCGCTGGCATGGGAGGGTGTGGTGGTCCTGTAAGGGTGGTAAAACTCAGGATGGATTCCCATCGCCTTGTCACCCGACAGTGAACAAATGTCGAGAGAGTGTACGTGTGTATGCGTGCAAGTGTGTGTGGTTTTGATCACATCGTCAGCGTAGCGTTTGCACTGCTGAGTCAGATGGCAACAGCACAACTACGAAAGGCCGTCAGGAATGCGTAAGTCAAGGTCGGTTTGCCTTACAAACGTTCTTCAATTGTTGCCTATTCTTTGCAGGTTGAGCTGGACTGGTACGAGGGGCAGGACAAAGTGGACCTGAGCGACTACGTCAACTCGGGTACGTGGGACATCATCAAGTGTCCCGGCAACTACTCGTACACGTGGGACAGCACAGAGATGCACCACCGCGCGCAGATCACCTTCAAACTGACCATGCGCCGCAAGACGCTCTTCTACACTGTGAACCTGATCATCCCGTGCGTGCTCATCTCGTTCCTGTCCGTCTGCGTCTTCTACCTCCCGGCGGACGCGGGCGAGAAGATGACCATGTGTATCTCCATCCTGCTCGCCTTGGTGGTGTTTCTGCTGCTGGTTTCCAAGATCCTGCCCCCGACGTCGATCACCATCCCCCTTATCGCGAAGTACCTGCTTTTCACGTTCATCATGAATATATTTACGATTCTCATCACGGTAATTATCATCAACTGGAACTTCCGCACGCCCAGGACTCACCGGATGCCCCGCTGGGTACGCGTCGTCTTTCTTAACTATTTGCCTAGGATATTGTTCATGAAGCGCCCGAATCACTCGGAACGTTGGGTGAAGAAGCAGTACCATGTGAACCAGCAGGCGGCGCGCGAGGCGGCGGCGCGGCGGGAGCGCGGGGAGCCGCCGCTGCCCCCTGGTGGCGCCGGGTCCAGCGGCCACGGCGCCTCCGCCTCCAACGACCTCAGACAATACGCCACAGCCAATGCCATGGGGAGTAGCGGCAGCAGCGCGAACCGCGCAGACCTGCTCGAACTGTCCGAGATCCACCACCCGAACTGCAAGTTCAGCCGCAAGCCCGGGGAGCACCTGCACCACCACCACCACATGGACGCCAACCCCGATGGCGGCGCCGGCTTCCACATGACGCCCGAGACCCACAAGGCCATCGAGGCGGTTCGCTTTATCGCAGCTCACTTGAAAAATGAAGATGATTATGCTGAGGTGAGTCCATCTTTTTTGTTCTTACCTTTTGAATACCGTATTCACCCGTGTATTAGACGCACAGCCCTAAATTGAACATCAAAAGAAGAAGGGGTGCCTTGCACGTGCACTTCGTTCCTGTTCATCATTGTTTCTTTGGGAAGTTGATTCCAGAAAATTGAAGCAAAATGTGTGATGTTTTTCTGAAGTGCGACCTGCACACGGGCGAAAACTGCACCGTGATCCACTGAGGGAAAAAATACACATTGTTTTCAGGCTCTTCGGTGGACAATCTCTGTTCCAATTTTGAAAAGTGAGTTTCTTTCAAGGCTGAACTGTTTCGCAAGGAAGCCGTCTGTAAATGTTCTGAATCTGCCTCATGCGGTCAGAAAAAACGCAACAGCGACCATTTGAATGCCAAGCTATTACACGAAATAGTCGGGGAAATACCAGGTTCCTGGAAACCCAGGGCTCTCGAGCCCTCAACCTGTTGAAGGTGAGAGAACCAATGAGCGCGGGATGAGAGGAGCAGAGTTTATGTTCAACCACCAAGCTCTTACCTAATCTTTGTTTCCTCCCCACCTGTTCTCATGCCATCCTGAAAAGGTCACAGTGCATGAGAGAAGCGCAAGGAAAAAGTCTTGTTCCTTGTGCTTTGGTGCAGAATACGATCCACCCGACACAGATCTGGTGGATCTAACAGATCAAAGCTGCAGCAACACTCAAGCATTTCTTGGTTCCAGCTCAACAAATGTTGTGTGAGCAAGATTAATTCTCATATCATGGAAAAGAGACAAGAATCGTGGAGACAGCGCTGTAGTTGTTCGGACTGAGCCATGTCCTTGTTGAGTACAAGACTTTTTTCGCATTGTGGAGATCCTGGGACAAGCTGATCCCAGCGAACACTTTTACACAAAGACGTCAACAAACGTGTGTGTTTGCGTCGAGCAAAACAGAACGAACTTGAAATCTCTCCACGAGGTGCACTTGTAACCGCTGGTGGGTCCTGCATGTTGAAAGTACCATTGCATTCGAAACCTTGAGTGGCGTCAAATACTGTTTGATATTCTGTTCGCCCTTCCCTCTGACACACAACAAATTGGATCCCTCCACTGCGGGAAATATGATTAAAAGACAATAAGTGGGAATTTCCCCGTGAATACGTCCACATCCCCTCACATAAAATCTCCAATTATTCCTCGCCGTTTCTTTTTCTGTAACTTCTTGGGAGTTTGCTATAGAGCCGACGTTGGCCATCGTTCAAGTGGGCAGGAAATTCTGACAGTGCCCTGTGTAGAGTCCTGACAGACCTGACAGGATGAATAAGTAATTTGAGTGATGTACCTCGCGGACACTTCTGCGAAAAAAGCCACGATTTCTGTTGCATTTTTGTGCTTTGGGTTCTACAGCACGACGCCGTGCAGCAGGCTGAACGAGCGTGGCATCTGCAGTGCACGTCAGGTGTATTTTTGTTGCGTGAAGTGTTGTGCGAATGAATCACGCAGCAATTGAACGTTGAATGGGTCACTCTGAAAGGCCGTTGCCTTTCCTACAGGCAACGCTGCCACCGTCCGCACCTCGTTCAGAGAGCACGTGTGCGAACCCTGCAAGACGTCAGGTTACCATTGAAGTTTGGGAAGCAGTGCGGGGACAACCGTAGCTCTGAGAGGAATCGCGGACTCACCGTGCAGCGGGAGACTTCACGTGACCGCTGGTGCGTCGGGGACCAGGGCGGGGCGCGACGGCGGCGGCAGCGGCGGCGGCGTCAGGGACGACGCCGGGTGACGGGAGCAGGCGGCGCGGGTAGTGACGAGGGCGGCGCCAGACCGACAGACACGCGCATCCTCCCGAATCCAACACCGCCTCCTTCAATTCCCGCAGACACACAATCAATCCCTCCCACCACCACCCATCCCTCCACAATCACTCAATGCAACCTGCAGATGCTCGCCGCGAAATAAGCATGCTGAACGCAGAAGAGGCTATTGACGTTGTTTGGGGCGGTGGGAGTTTTTCTTCCCAGATTCTCCTGTGGATTTTGATTGCGAACGGCCAGGATCAAGATTTCCTGAAATTCTTCGCAGCAAGAGTTTGTCTTGTGGGAGCCATTTGATTTTCGTGTCAGTTCAGGGCGCTCTCAATGTTGATCCTGATTTTTCATTTTGTGAACTTTTCCAGAAACCCTGAACTGTATTGAGACGAGTGCTTCCAGTTTCCCACAGCGATTCTTCTTTCAAAGCGGGCGGGTCTTTGGCAGAAAGGAGAGTTCCTGGAAAGACGATCCATTCGTCTCGTGCGGATTAGACCATTACACCCAGGTGTGGGCAACTGCAGCCGCCGTAGATCATGTCTGTCAAATTGTGCATGTCTGAAACAAGTTAAAGGGGAGAGTTATGTAAGACGGACAAGAAAATGCCATTTGACAGCTTTCAGAAGTCAGAGTGGCAAATCTGCTGAAGTCCAGCTCCGAAGTGGATAGTGTGTCGAGGAATGGGGCTCAATCTGGTGAAGGTGCCAATGGGGGATTTCAATGGGGAGTGAGAGCTGCTGGCTGGACCGGCCAAATGGACAGCGTTCTCAACGTAGTTTTGCAGCAGCTTGGATTTATGTTGTTGGTGATGGGTGTTGATCACGTGAAAGACCTGTTCACGTTCTTTTCCCTCTTCCCCCTCGTTTCTTGCTGTCCACCAAGTTTCTCTTTGGTCTGAACAAGTTGCAGTGACGGCGCTCTCAGCACCTATCTCCCGCTGGAGATTGATATGACGTTTTTGGGGGCACAGACATCTTTGGCCGAGGGCCTCTCTGAATATTGCATCTCAACAGATGGGTTCTATCCACCACCAGCTTCAGTTTCTGCGGTTGTTTGACGGGATGCGCGCGCGCAGGCTGCCAACGCGCCACGAGAAGCGCGAGCCTGCGCTGCGCGTGCGCGTGGAAGTCAATAAGAACCGTTTGATTAATCACAACAGTGACGTTGTAGCCTTGAAGGAGTGTGAGCCGCTTCTGCAGATGAGATGGACAACTGACGGCAATGAACACTGACCCACTTTCACCCTTCATTGACAATGCAGAGATGCTTTGGCCGGGTTCATGTGGAACGCGTCACGCGTCACGTGATTACCCAATGGACGCTGCGTCGCGGGCTGTGACGCAGTCCCCTTGACTTATGTACTTGGGGACTCAACGCATGACACCTCCTCGCGTGAACCCGACGTTCCTTTGACAAAGGAGATGTTTGGCTGGACGCATGTGTGACACACGCACCTCAAACGTCGCGTGCCACACTGGACTTAGTGTCGGGGACTGTGACGCAGCATCCGTTGACTTGCTCGTGGGAGTCAACGCGTGACGTGTCCACTGTGAACCGGTCTTTCCCGTCGTGTGTTCCTTTCTTCCTTGAGTAACATTGGAATTGAAGCCATGTTCGATACTTTGTGATGCAGCGATCCTCCCGATCGTGCGAGAGTTACGCAACGGAATCCTTCGTCTGGAAGCCGTCGTCAACAAATGAACAGATAGGCTCGTTTTGTACAGATGAATCGTTCACCACCAGCCCTGTTTCTCCAAAGCAAACCCAGATTCAAAAGTGACTTGGTTTGTTGGTAGAAGAAGTGTCTTCTCACAGCTCGCCGTAGACAACGACTGAATCTGTTCAGCTGAAGTTGTTGTCAGGTCTCAAGAGAGAAAAGGTCACGATGTTCCTGACATCTCCTTGGCACTTACAAACTGGACATAAAGTCATTCACGAGTCAAGATACGACGCGCGGTGCGCCTGCGCGGACGATATGGGTCGGATTTGAATAATGTCATGAGACGTCAAACGGAGCGATAAGTGACGCGAATTGCGCTCGGACGCGGCAAATTGGAGCAGCGTCGCTGTCGGCGCTGATCCCACCGCGCTGCACTGGGACCCACCGGTGCGGACGGACCCACCCACGACAGCGGGGAGGTTCAGACTGACCTGTCGGTGGAGTGTTTGTCTCTGCACGTCTGCAACACTGGCACACGTCTTTATTGGTTCTGCTTTGTGGACCTGGTTCAGACGGACCAATGTGTTATACGAGATCAGGTGTTTCAGGTTTGTGTCTCACGAAAGCGTCGCATTCAGTGGTGTGTGATGCAGCTGACTGAACCGCACCCGCCTCCGTGAGAGGCGTCGGGGCTTTTGCGTTTGTTGCTGCGGCGATTGATCATTTAGTCAGATAACGGTGGGTGAGAGACAGAAATTCCATAACCAAGGCTGCAGTCCCGCCTCCGTACACGCTTCTATCTGCATGAATATAAATGTGCATCTATATCCTCGCTGTCAGCTCGCCTAAATTCTCTGTCAGAAAACGCTCAAGGAAATGACTTGAACCACGCACTGTGAAAGCACATGTACCGCCCCTGGTGCACTGAGGCACACACCCAACACGGGTACCGCCTGTGCCTTTGGCCCTTTTGGTCAAGCCCTTAGATTAACTTCAAACCACACATTTTGTTCAACATCTGTCTGAAAAAAATTGAGTCAGCGGGTTGACACGGAAGGTGGAATTTTTTTTTTTTGTGAGAGTGTTTTAGTTGAGAAAGTATGGTTCACAACACCCACCAAGCGACAATCGAACCAGATGCTGACTTTTCAGGCTGTGAGGATTTGATGGCGTTTTTGCCCCGGAGAACAGCAACACCCGACGGATGCCTGGAGTTCTGAACTTCAAAACAGGTGTTTGGCACAGTGCTTATCTCCCTCAGACTGTTTCACCCTATTACCAATACCTGCTCAAGAATTCCACTGAAAGGTCATGTTTTTATTTTCGTCATTCTCTGTGGTTGGGTTCTTTTGTCGTCTCTAAAATTCTCTGTCTTTCATTGAACACACATATGGGAACCTCATTGTGTTTGCAAGTTAAAAAAGTTTTGCGTACATACCTCGTACACAGACATGACCAGCAGAATAAGGTCTTTGCTCCGTTGGTTCATTTGTACCTTGAGCCTTTCCCTTCACTGGGACAATGCAACGACCGCTGGATTGCCTTTGATTGAAGCGATTTTCCCCAAAGCCACAAACCAATTTCCTTCACCTCAAATACACGTGGAAATTCTCATGTCACACCTCAGGCTTTTGTGGCTTCCGGGGATTCTATGTGGAGAGGACATTCACCTTGCTGCAGAGAAAGGTCAAAGTTCCCACTTCACAACAATGTTTGATGAGTGAAAGTGGAAATCGAGCAAGCAAAAAAAGATTCTCTGCAAAGTTTGCTGGCCTACGGATCTGCTTTGCTCTTTGTTCTGGATCCAGCGTCAAAAAATATCTGGCGCTCAGTGGTGAGAGATTTATGTTTTCGGTATTTAACACCGAAGGGATTCCCCCAACAAAGCACGCTTTGGTTAGGCAAGCTTGGAGGGATGTGGGCCTGGGTGTGAGATGGAGAGGCTCAGGGTTTGCGGGTTACAGGGGGAGGCATAAGAAAGCCTGAGTGGCAGGGGCTGTGAGTCGGGGTGGGGATCTGAGCAGGTCTCCGGGCGTTGAGGGCGCAGCGGGGTCGGGGTGGCAGAGCTCCAGCCGGGACCGCGAGGCTGGGCGCCGGGAGCGAAGGATCAGCGCCACCCGGGAGAGAGAGAGAAGGCAGCAGCAGCCACCAGCACACGTCGACGTCGGCCTCGCTGTGATTTCCGACAACAGCTGCCTCCGTCAGATCGCGGGGTTCAGCCCCTGCACACTGGAGCCATCCATTGATCCAACATGTTGCTTTTCGCTGTTTTCCACAGTACGTTCTTTTCAGTCAAACTCCCCATTCCAAGGTGCAAGCGCACGATCCTCCACCCATCATACCCCATTCTCCACACTCATCCACCTGTTCTTCAGGCTTAGCGTCCAGCCCATTCAACAGAGATAGGACGGAGACGCACACATTCCCAATGTACCCATAACCACACCTGGGTGGGATGCAAACCGCAACATAATCTGTGATCTCAAGATAAAGAGGAAATCGAAGCTGATCAACTGATCTCTCGTTGTCAGTGCGTGATCAAGATGGAGCATCAACAGCCGGACGAGCAGTGGTACATGTACTGCAGTGTGAGCCATAAACACGATTCCACGCAATTTCAACACAACTTCCTTCTTCCCACCCCCGGCACATCGCCATGGAGCTGTTAGAAGAACAAGTTTCGGCCTCCCATCTGTTGCACACGAAAGCGTGACCCGAAAACAATTCAACCCCACCATTGGACCGAGGTTGTGACTCAAGTTGGGCACAACTGACAAATCTTGTTCAGTCCAACCACCCTTGCTCTCATTGTCCAGTTCAACTGCCCAACAATGTTCTTTGTTTCTTGAGCAGACCTGAAAGAAAATTGCAGCAGAGCAGCATTGACTTTTCTCCCGGCGGACGCACTTGTCGTTGTTCGGCTTCAGATTCTTGGAAGGGCATCTCATTTAAATTGAGTGTGTGTGTTGATCGATCGCCGTTTGGCCTCGCGGTTCTCTGGTGACGGAAGCTTTTGTCTCAGCGCGCGCGGCTCTGGGTCCCGGCGCGGTGGTGACGTCGAGCCTCGTGCGCGTATGGGAGACGACGACACGAACCAATGGTTGGTCACATGGTTGGAACTGGACTTGGAAGGGTCTGGTGTTCTGGACGAAAGAGACATTACGAGCTGCGCGTAGGACAGGATTTGAAAAACCAACGGCAAATGGACAAAACTCTGTAAACTTTATCAACTTGGGCTGTTCATTTTCGTGCAAAGTCACGGCCTGTTGAATCTTCAAATCTGCTTCTCTGAGAAAAACAAGTTGACGAAGGGAAGTGCGTTGGTGCTCATAGATCGAGGCATGAGAACGCCACAGCAGGTGTTGCATTGATCGTGCAATGATGATTGCTGATAGATAAAACACTTGCAGCAAATTGGCTGCTGTTTTACCAATTACGTTGATTTCCCAGCAGAGCCCTTGACGAGTCAGAAAACGCGGCTACGTGCGCAGGTTCATTCACAACCCATTGTTCTCAACCAGCCCCAGAAAGACGCGTCGAGATCCCATCAAAAACACTGGACTCCAGAGAGAGAGAGAGAGAGAGAGAGAGAGAGAGAAAGAGAGACAGACAGACAGACAGACAGACAGACAGACAGACAGACAGACAGAGACATAGACAGAGAGAATAGAGGAGAGAGAGAAGAAAAAGAGAGAGAAACGAGAGAAGAGAGAGAGAGAAAGGGAGAGAGAGAGAGAGAGAGAGAAAAGGAGTGAAACCTTTGTCTGCAACACGCATGTTGGTCCCGGCCTCTCCACACTTCGTCTCTGGATGTTGTCAGTGAATCATTTCTTCATGAGGTTGTTTTGCTTGTAATCTTTCTTGAGAGCTGACCAAGGCCGCGTGCCGAGACCCCGAAGATGGTCTCATTGAAAATCGTTGGCTTCTTCTCGGCGCTCGCTTCGATTTCTGCCTCGGCAATTTGTGTAAGAGACGAGGAATAACTCAGCGCGGCCGCCGCAGCGCTCAGGACCCGGGGAGGAAGGAGTAGGAGCGCAAGCCCCGCGCAGACGTAATGAAATTTCACTGAAAACACAACCAGAAACAAACACACAGGTTGATATTCTCTGCCTCAGACGAAAAAGTTTCGTTGTACATAGAGTGGGCAACCTGTTGGAGATGTGAATTCTCGTGTTGTCACGTGCGGGGTGAGACCGGTTCCACACCGCAGTGAGGAAGACAGGAACCGTTCCTTGTCCCAGGTCATGGGGCACGATATCCTGAGATTTGTCCAGTTCCTCTGGCAAGGCTTTTGATAGAAAACGAAAAAATTGTTTCATCTTTTACTGCTCCTGTTTTAGGAATGTGAAACCACTTCAAAACCCTTTTCTAATTCTCAAATTTCCTTCATCGCTTTTGTATAAAACGAAAGACGTCTTGACACAATGAATCTTCAATTGAGTTTTTCTCCTGGTCTTCCTCCCCTTCTCAGAGGGCCCCTCGAGCTGGTCCCGCTGTCTGTGAACACGATGCTATCAGGTCCGCCCCGGCACACAGATAGCCACACCGCGCTCCAGGAGCCCCGCAGTCAGTCACGTGGTTGACCCACTCCGCCGCCCGTGGGTCCCCAGCGCCACTGGCTCGAGCTGACTGTGACTGATCAACACTGCGCGTAAATTACACCCCCGAGCCCGTTAAACGGTCACAAGACATTACGGTGTAATTTTTACCAATTTGTACCAACAGCCAGAATTGATTCCAGGGTTTTAACTCCACAAACTGTCAGTTTTTCATCTTGAGGAGCCACGGCTTTGGGGGGTCTGTGTCAAGTTTGAACGGTGCCATCAACGATGGTTTTCACGATTTGTGCTTCTGGCAGGATCTTGAAACCCCTGAGAAGTTCTCACCCAGGACTGTTGCACTGAGGCCTGTGGACCAGAGGCACTCATGCCAATGGCACCAAACTTTGCAAACTGCTGCGTCTGGTGTTCACTTCCTCAAAACACAGACTCAAGGACAACAAAATTGCATTTGGGCCTCTCCAGCTGGGTTCGCTGCGGCACAGGTGCTGTTGCATGACTGACTCTGATAAATCTATGTTCCTGTGTCGAAGTCTCCGTGTAGCGTTGGAGTGCGGAGCGGGGCCCGGCCCCCGCCCACCGTCCGACTGGGACTTAGCGCAGCCCCTGCGTCGCGCAGATAGCGCTGACTCCAATGCAAATGCTATTGATCTGGATGTGGGCTTGGCCTCTGCTATTAATATGCTCATTATCGTAATGGATCACTTGGTACCGTGAGGCGAACACAACCATGCGTTCTCTGCCATTGTTTCGTGCGTTTTGGGGCAACATGTGGTTGGGATGTGATTTGACCTCATGCCCTTCAACACAACCAACAGCAATGATTTTCATTGATGACGGATTCAAGCATCATTGTTCAAACCCAGCGTTCAGTGTCATTGTAGTCATTGTCAAGAAGAACCAGGCTGTTCTGAATTCAATTTGGATGGGTCCTGCAAAGTAGACCACACGCACTTGAAGTCCGCGCTTTGCACGCTTTTGTGACCGCTGACGTCGTGACGTCGGAGACTTCATGTTCAGACACCGTTGATTCACCTCGTATCTTCACAATCACACCTGTTTCACGAGGAACAAAGATTCCGCTGCTGCACTTCGGCCGGTCCCACCCACCCCACAACCTCGGCTGATGAGTCCACGTTTGATGGCGTTGTTTTGGCAAGCGAGTCAGATGTAGGAGTCTGTTTGTACGCTTAATCAGTACGTGTAGTGCTGTGACCTGACTGAACCCGCTGTACTCAACGTGTACACCTTCAAACCACGCAGCCGCCAATCCACCCACGATCCACGGGCTGCGAGCTCTCGCTGTTTGAAGGGCTATTGTCAGTGATAGTTGCTGAGCGGTCCCCCGCAATTGTTGGCGCATGAAGCTGAGCGTACACACAGCGCTGGGTTTGAGCAATACGGAGGAACTGGAGAGCTCTGGTTGACCTGGCGCGGGTCCCTGGAGGCGCGAGCCTGACAATGAGCGATCAACGCTGCAGCCCAATGACCCTCCAGGGCAGCGTTAGCGCTCCTCGCGGGAGCCAAACCCTCGCGAATTGTGGGCCATTTGTATGATGATAACACATCTTCATCCAAATGCAGTTAAATAATATTACGGTGCGTAGTGTTTGTGCACTGTGATTTGCTTCAGGGATGTCGGCTCCGCTGCCCCGGAACTAATAAGTTTCTGCTGCATTTTTGATGTTTCTCTCTGATGGTGCTGAACAGGAAGTGAGTGGCCTGGTTCCCGGTTCCAAGAGTCACGTGGTAGTCACGTGGAAGGTTGTTGATTGTGTTGTGAGACGACAATGGATGCCAATGTGTCTCGGCTTGTCATGTCACGGAGGAGAGAACGCAGGTGCGTGTCAAGAGTGTGCACCCGTGCGCGCGACACACCCAAGCGTGGGATTCAGATCATTAGACTCTCCTCCCACATCGCCAGCTGCATGCAGGGATGCAGACCCAGGGTCCAACCCAAAGCCACTACAATCTGAGTTTATTTGCTTCTGAAAATCTCTGTTCCTGCACTGAAGGAACCTCATCCAAGGGTCTCACTTCCTTCTCCAGTACCAAGGCCCCCGCATTCGTGTGACTGGAATTTTCAAAAAACCTACCAAAAACATTATTTCCTGTTTCCCCACATGTAGGGCAGAGAGTCGTGAAACCTTTTCAGGGGAACAGTATCAGCTGATGGCCCTCTGTATTAGATTGGGGGAAATTTTAAGCCGGCATTATTCATGCCTTGTTAGACTAATACAGATTCGTCTGCGCCGAGTCTCAGCCGGAATACAAATGTGATACTTCTGTGGCTCCTGCGACCCAGTAGTCCCCGCAAAAAAACGACAAAGCAAACGGCTCTACCTCCGGCATGTTGTTGTGGTTTTGAAGAGGTCTTCAATGCCTAAGTTCACAGAGTGTTGCGTCATTTGGGGGAAGAGCATTTTCAGCAACGGACGATGTATTCTCTTGTGTGCCAACGTCCCCTACATTGAGAGGGTGGAGAAGCCAATGTTCAACTCATTCTGCTGGAATCTCGTCATTTTTTAATGTCCAAAGGACTCGGACCCTGGCTGTTGTGTTGCGCAACGCTGGTCTGGTTCGCCCTGTGCGCCGCCGCCGCCGCCGCTGCTGGTGGAACGATCAGCGCAGTATTCCGGGCAGCTCCCCCCCTGATGAATGCTCGCAGTCATGGGGGCGACCACGCTCGTTTGTTACACAAAGAAAAAAACATCAGTCCCTGCAAAAAAAAGCCCGCATTTGCGACCGCTGTTGTGTGGAATGCAGAGTTTTCCGAGCAGGAAATTCAGGTTCTTTTGAAGTCGGCTTTGTACTATGGGCGCTTTGTTGTCTCTTTCACCTCTTTCTCACAAATCCGACATTGATTTCGGCATATCAAACATCACCTCTTTGGTGGGTGGATGTTCTCTGCTTGAGCGCGGACACTGTGAGCTGACGGGAAACTTTTTGGCCTGCTACATGTGGACTTCTGTCTGGCTCAGTTGCTTTTTAGCAAAGTCGGTTTGTCCGGTCTCTCGGTTGATCGGAAGATCAAACTGCACCTCTGATGTGGATGGTGTTGGAATTCAGGCCTGTCAAAACTGCTGGAATTGGTCGGGTGAGGGTGAATCCCCCGCTGAACACCCCCTTCCCCGCAGATGCGCGAGTGGCGCCCGCTCGGGCTCCACCCCGCCCAGTGGCGCCCCCTCCGCCTCGGTTCATCGCGATTTGTCACACATCCGGATCACTTCTCAGAAACATGTCAATTAACTGTCAAGCCAATGCTTTACGACGCGGGAATTTATTCTGACATGGGCGCGAGCTGATATTGTGTTTGCACAAGCAATAACTCACGCTGCTTCCCTGTAATTTCACGACAATCTGAGCGCGTGCTGTCCGTCCGTTATCGTTCGCTTTCGTGGAGGACGGAAGCGTCTGCGTTTTACCCATCGTTGCCTGACTCCAGAATATCGTCACGCGGAGAGTCATGTGCTCCATAAAGCTCAACACCATGTTGACCATGAAAGCAAAATATTTTTCTCAAAAGAAGCTAGACTGAAACACCCCCGGCCACAAAAACGTGACAGACTCGATTCGGAGTGAGGAATCTTTTTGGAGATAGATCGTGCGTAATAAATCTCGGGGAGCCCATGTTGTGGACGCACTCACCTCAAACCGAGTCGTCAGTCTGGGACCTCAGACTCATCACTGCTTACAGCGCCATGAAATCACATGCAGCGTTCCCAATCACACCGAGCCCCGTCCCTCTCCCACCGGCGCCGCCGCCGCCGCCGCCGCTACGCCGGCGCGATGCCGGGCAGAGAGACGGGGGGCGGGCACGCACTCCCTGTGTCAACTCGGAGAATCACGATGTTGAAAACCGCATTTGATTTGAGTTCCCTCTTCTGTGTCAGTCAAAACGGCTTTGCTTTGACGAAGCTGCGTTATGAACAAAACAAGACACACCACGTGTGCAGCAAGCTCTGAAATAAATTTTGAAACTGTGCATGACCCAACCGCCGTACCCAAGTTTTCACGCCCTCAGAATAGACGCAACGAGTCTGTGTGTACTCGGTTTAGCACATGAAGGTGAGTAGCTCGATCGGTGGGAGGCGGCTTGCCTCAGAGGGACCCCCTTCTTACGGGGAGGCAGGGACGGAGAAGGAAGGGAACTTCAGCAGTTTCGTCTTTCATGACAAGTCATTGATCTCTTTCAGCTTCTGCTGGAGCCAAAGGCTAAAATAGATATCTGCTGTCCTCTCCCTTCTAAGATTCCCCTTCACTGTCTGCAGAAGAAAGTGCTAGTCCTCTGCTAAAATACAGCCTTTAAAAACTCGGGGTGTTTGATGTTTTCGGGATGTTGGCCAGCGCAAAATGACATCAAAGCGGTGGGTCTGAAAAGATGGCGGCTCGAGAAAACTGTAGGTGCTGAACATGAAAATTGAGTCAGACGGAGGTTTTGCAGCGAGAATTACTCTGTTTAGGTCTTTCCCAGCCTCCCTCCATTGACCAGACAGAGAAATAAATGTGGCGTCCGTGCGGCTCTTTCTGTGGAGGCCCTGGTTCCACTGACAAGTCTAAATCATTCGATCAATGCGGTCCAAATCCACTTGTCCACGTGTTGTCAGCATGTCGCTGTGGATCAGTCCCGCAGATAAGGACCCGGCTCCTTCTCCTGCTCCTCCTGCTGCTCCTCCTGCTCCTCCTGCTCCTGCTGCTCCTCCTGCTGCTCCTCCTGCTCCTGCTGCTGCTCCTCCTGCTGTTCCTCCTGCTCCTCCTGCTGCTCCTCCTGCTGCTCCTCCTGCTGCTCCTCCTGCTGCTCCTCCTGCTCCTCCTGCTCCTCCTCCTGCTCCTCCTGCTCATCCTGCTGCTCCTCCTCCTGCTCCTCCATCTGCTCCTCCTCCTGCTGCTCCTCCTGCTCCTCTTGCTCCTCCTCCTGCTCCTCCTGCTGCTCCTCCTGCTCCTCCTCCTGCTGCTCCTCCTGCTGCTCCTCCTGCTGCTCCTCCTGCTGCTCCTCCTGCTGCTCCTCCTGCTCCTCCTGCTGCTCCTCCTGCTGCTCCTCCTCCTGTTCAAACCTCCAGAGCCGTCTTGAACATCGAGTCACCGGGCAGGACAAGGAGCGCGCGACCCGGTTCAATTGAAGACCAGGTTTTGAAACAGCAAGTGCATTCACCTTTGAAGAGCCTGTTCCAAGATTTCTCAGTTTCACCACTGCGTTCCGCAAGAACACGCAAGCGCCATGCTTCAGCTGAAGGGCACAAACGCCCGGACCTTTCCGTCAGCCTTCAATGTTCTTGTCTTGATTCGACACTTCCTTTGGCCATTGGAGTCGACCAGATTGCACTTTGGGCCTGAGAGATTCAAAGGACTCTGTCTTTAGAATTCATCTCAGTTTTACATCATTCAGGATTTTGGGAATTTCCGGACAGAGAATTTCCAGGGCAGCACGCGCGCCAGAATTTCCCTGGGTTGTTGTTGACCATATTTCAGGAATGGAAGGTTTCTTGCCATGAGGCGCATTGGGATCCAGGGGAACCAAGCCCAATCACACAACGGAACAAAAGACTGTTGCTACACGGTTTCAGCACAATCCTGTTTTATCGTCGGTGCGGTGCCTTCATTGTCCCAGTTGGACCCATCAACATGAACACCGTTGTTTTCCATGTGTCTGTCATTCTTTGCATCAAGACTGCACGAGCGTGTTTTTTCGTGTGTGTTCTGCCTCATCGATGGCTGTCTCGTTCAGCGGGGACAATGCTGGACACGTGTACGGAGCACCGGACGCAAAGGCTAAACGTCCCCATTGTGACGCGTTTCTGTGTTTCTCGTTGAATCTCGTCCCATTTGGAGATGGTTCGATGCCTGTGATGAAAGATAATGGAAACCCTCCCGTCCTGCTCTCAGTGTCAGCGGGAGGATAGTCAATTGCAGCAGCAATGCTCATCAGCGCTCGAACTACGCTGCCTCAGCCTCCGCCACCAAAGATAATTATTATCTTTGAAAAACAATAGCAGCGGGAAGGATTAATGGCACCACATCCTGGCGAAAGGAATTTTCCCTGTATCGGTTATGGAGATGTACGAGGGAATGAACGCCGCTTATGGTTCCGCACCGGGTGAACCGGCGTTCACACATGTTCGTCTTTGCTCCGTGGTGACGATCCTAATTGCCTTGAGAGGATCGTGTGCACGTTTCAATCAAGATCACCGCGTCCTCAAAAACTATCCTCTCTGCAAAATCCCCACCGATTCTGCGTGCACGAGTACGAGTACTCCATCTACTTTGTGCAGATGTCCTGTTTGAAACGTCCTTCAGTTTGGTGCTGCAGCGCGTGCGTTTTTTGACCCGCATAACCTTTGCGTGCTCAACGTGCTTTGTGGTATTCACTTTTCTGTACCCAGGGAACGTACCCTTGTGCTCCTGCTGGACAGGTGGGGTGCACAGAGCTAGCGCATTGAAATGGCCAAGGTGTTGAGGTCTCCGGGACACAATAAACGAGTGCTCCCATTGAAACTGGTGAGCTGATGGAACTCCTCTGGTGCTGTTTTGGGGGGAGTCTATCACTCCACGAAAACTGACAATCTGACTCAAAAAGTTCAGATGCAGTTCTTTTCATTTCATATTGATTAACAGCTAAATGCCGCAGATTCTATTGGGTTCATTGTATGGGACAAGAATGCACGACAAGGCAGATCTTACTGGCATATTGAGCGAAAAAAAACCCTGCCGAAGTACGTCTATGCTTCGTAAGAGATTTGGTTTCCTCAATTTGCACTTGCGCTGAGACTTTCCTTCAACAGGAAAGTCATTCCAAGTGCGTGAGAATCATATCCCCGAACCCTGCGCACTGAGTCGTTCCCGTGAGTGCGCAGTGTATGACCCTGTCTCTCCGGGTGGGGCGCACACCGCGTGCTCCGCGCATGTCAAGTGCATGCTCCAAGAGCACACAGAAAGTGATCAACTACTGTGCTCAAAACGGTCTTGTTAAAACAGGTCCTTGTTGTTCTTGTTCTGGAAACACAACTGTTGGACGTCTTTTCCTCAGACCGCTGCAACTGCTGTTCTTTTCGCATTTTTCACATGTTTCGGGACTAAACGTCGCTGTGTTGTACTGTATCTGCAGATACTGGAGGATTGGCGCTACATCGCCATGGTGATAGACCGGTTCCAGCTCTACCTCTTCCTCGCCGTCACCATCGGCGGCACCATCGGCATTCTCATCAACGCTCCGCACATCTTCGAGTACGTCGACCAGGACGCCGTCAAGGCCAAGATCATGGGGACGCCATCCGGTTGAGAGACGGCGGCGGCGAGCGACGGCGTTGTTGTTGTTGTTGAGGCGACGGCGTTGAGTGTGCGCGTCACGTGGTTCGTTGACGCATGCGCGCACCAACGTTCGTGCGACGCGTGAAGCAAGGCTGGAATCAGCGGCGTCGTCATCGGTGAAAAGCGAACGGCGTTTTTGTGACGCACAGTCGGCACGCGATGTGATGACGCGCCGCTCTTTGTTGTTGTTGCCTGGTGACGACAGGTGAATGCGCACACGTGTACTCGTAGCACGCACGAAGCACGCAGAAGGAACTTGTGGCTATGGATGTGTATTTTTGAGGTTTTTTGACAAAAATGTGCCTCCGCAATGACCGAGTTGTCCACGTTGAGAAACTTTTGTGGCGATTGTTTCTGCTACCACTGCAAATACCACCTGGCTATCACGATAACTCCAGGCCAGCGTCCTCCGCATGTGCGAGGGATCTGCGGCTGGACAGTGCGCGATATCCTATTGGGCTCGAGAAGAAGCTTTGAGAACCAAATCAAAACCAGGCAACAACTGATTCAACGACACTGTGTCACGGTGCCTTTTTGAATTTTTGCTGGTGTGTGGTGTTGAAAGCTGTGTGAACGCGTGAAAGTCCAGGAAAGAGACGCAAGTCAAGTCCACACAGGGTAATGCTGTGGATGAGGTCGACTGTGTATTGGTCTGGTGATGAAGGATTCGCCACTTCATGCATTGTTGCACGCGGCTGAACGGAAAAGATCAAGGCAATTTCGTAAAAAAAAAAACAAGCGTTTATGCAAAACCAAGGTGTTTTCTATGAGTATTGTAAACAAGAAAACTTAAATGTACTGACAAACGTCCAGTGTACAGAAGCGGACGCGTTGTCAGAGCGTTGTGAGCAGGGTTGGTTGGTTGGTTGGTTGGGCACTGCGCCCGACTGCCTGCAGTCTGACTATTGTAAATTTTTCTATCACACGGACAATGCCTTTGGTGCTGATACATTTTCTGATGAAGTTGCGCCTTCATTTTCTATGAACTGAAAAAGGCACTTGTGTACGAGGATGTGTGAGCTAATGTGCATACAAACATAATCACGACAAAAACAGTGTTCATCACAGACTTTGAGTTCAAAATAGCAAAGGAAGAATGTGTGATTTTGGAAAGTAGAATGCCTCATTCAATTTTTGTTTTGCTACAACTGATCAGGTTTGTTGAATGAGCATTGAAAACCCCAAACTTTAACAGGATTTTATCAAAACATTTCAAAATTGTTTCGGTAAAACGCTGGATTTTTTGTCTTTTCACCAAGACAACACAAAGCGTGGATCCATGTCAGAAAATACGAAGCTGTTCACTCATTTTCCTGCCACAGACTGTACATAGCGTGAATGTTTAGCTTGTTTCATCGTTGAATGTGTTCTTCCATGTGTTAATTGTGCATTGCTGAAAATGCAACGCACGTCAAACCGAATTAGTTTGTGATTTTTATCCAAATGTCAGTTCAGTTTGATTTTTTCCTGAAACGTTTCCTACAATGGAATCCGTTTTTCTGAATGTTAAAAAACGGTCAGTTGCCAGTTGCGCAACTCAAGCAAAACGACCATTTGAACCCATCTCGCACAAAGTTGACATTTGCTCCTGCAGGCAATGCGGTTCACACAAATTCAACACGCGTTTTTGTGTGTACCAAACGGTACGAAACTTGATTCTTGTGTCCTTGTACGACCTTGAACATTTCCCTGTGACTGATAAAAACCAGTCCGATTGAAACCAGTTCGATTTGAACCAGTCCGATTAAAACCAGTTCGATTGAAACCAGTTCGATTGAAACAAGTTCGATTGAAACCAGTTTTGAAACCAGTTCGATTTGAACCAGTCCGACAAAAAACCAGTCCGATTGAAACCAGTTCGATTTGAACCAGTCCGATTAAAACCAGTTCGATTGAAACCAGTTCGATTGAAACAAGTTCGATTAAAACCAGTCCGATTCAAACCAGTTCGATTAAAACCAGTCCGATTCGGTGGTCTCATTTCTCTGATTCATACCTCATTGCATCTTGTATTCACAGCTGTGTGACCAATTTTCAAGATTTACTGTTTTGTTTTGGACAAACAAAATGTATTGGCAATGGAGTGGTATTTTTTGACATGACACAAGCACATCTTCGTCCAGAATGAACCACATGAAAGTGCAGCCTTCATCTATCTCTGAACATTTCTGATTGAAAGCAACCTGTACCGCAGTTTTGACCCACCAACAGTCCAACCAGCAGCACTCTTCTGTCTATAGCGATTGGGATTCATTTGGAAGCGACAAAATTGTCAAAATTTTTCTCCACGTCAGCAAATGGTACTCCTTGAGCAAATTTGTCTGCAAGCTAATTGTTTGCGTGTTTGAATCATTTGACACTTTCAGGTGTTGATTATCTGATGATTTTGGAAACGATTGTTCTTGTCGACAAATATCCGCAGCTGTCCTTTGCATGCTATTGCATGATGTGTAATTGTTTTGGTCTCTCGACGACATCCTTTGTTTTACACTTGGACAATTCCTTCAATGACGAAAGATATTCCCTTCAGCAAAATGAACAAGATTTGTGTGCTGTATTTACGCACAGATATGTGTCTGGCAATTTTATCTGTCATATGCATTTGAATTTTGTATTGTTTTGTGGATTGTAAACTCCTTCGCGTGTTGGTTCGGGGGAAGGAAAAAATCAATTTCTGTTGTTTGTGTTTTGCAGGTGAACTTTTGCTTTGTCAAACATGTGCCTGCTGCCAAGGTTGATGAAGTTTTGCTTGGACAAATTCGTTCACACGTTTGGTCATTGTTCAAGGCCATACTCAGGACCAAGATCGCTTTCTGTTTTGTTAGTTTCTTGCAAAACACAGACCTTCTTTCTGAAACAAGGCAATTTGCGAGAGACAAAGTACTTGCAACACCAGGATCTGCATGTTTTGTATAGTTTTAGCCCTGCATTCATCACAATGTGTCAAAAAAGTCACAATTGTGTGAATCAACTCTGTGTGAAGCTCCAAGCAGTCATCAGCTGAGACGTCAGTCGGTTATGTACTCGTACCCTGTGGTGTCCTGTTCGTCGTGGTCATGCATTTGTTTAGAGTGCTGTTCGTTTTGTACTGTTCATTTCATCGTATCAATGACTTGGGTATGTTCTTTGTTACAAAGACTTTCTGCAGATTATTGAGCAACTACTGCAATTGATAATTGAAAATGTAGGTAAATTATTTACCATTGAATGTTGCTGAGACTGCGAACGTCTTTTTCATGTGCACTGTGCATCTTTTGTGGAAGAGAGGGTCCAGAAATACGTCGAGCTTTTTATGAGTTCTGCCTGTCTGTCGGTCCGTCTGTCTGTTCTGCCTTTTACTTCCTCTTGGTTCAAAACGAGATTGACAAATTGCACCACGTTGACAGGGACAAACTTTTTGTGACAACGAAGAACGAATGAGTCGTGAGGTTTCTGAAAGAGTCAAACAAAAACACTTTTGTTGCAGTGTTCATTCACGTACATGCAGGTGTTGTGTTTTACAAAAACAAAAACTTGAGGCGAACTGGACATCTGAATGACACTTTCCTGACAAATTTCAACAAGTTGTAACTCGTGCTGAAAATGCACGGCAAAGAAGACAAATCGACAAGGCGACAAGAGTGAGATGCCAGAGTTCCTTGAATCTGTCGTGGACTCTGGTCAGCCATGACAGCCGTGGCGTGGCCAGAAGTTTGAATTGAGACGTTTGATAAAATCATCTGAAATTTCTGACGGGTCAACGAAGATTTTGGTCCAGTTCGTCTCGCTAAAAAGTGGAGACCCTGAACCCTGACGCTGACGCTTGTTACCGAGTGAATGTTGAACCGTCGAATGCTCGTTTTGTTGACATGTGCGTCTGCATGTCCGTCTGTTTCAACCGAAACATTACAACATATTATTCTAGATTTTTCCTTGCAGTTCTACACACAATAATGACTGTTGTACATAAAAAACTCTTGTCTATCACAAGACACACACAACTTGCAATCGCTGTAAACTGTTGACATGAGAAACACACACGTTTTTTTTTTCAAATCATGTACAAAACCAAACTCGGTTGACATGATGATGATGTAACATTGATGACGATATTGAACAGTATGTCTGTCATTTTGTTGCAAAGTTGGTAAATAAACAAATTTTGATATATTTTGTAAAACATTTGACCTGCGTCGTTTTTGTTGTTTCTTGTCAAATATTGTTCATCTCAATCACACATGGAAGGCCACTGTCGTACAGAGACCTGTCTCCCTTCGAATGCTGACCGCAACCAGAACTCAACATCGTTTGCGTGTTTCTTGTGTGAGGGAATGTGTGAACATTTTAGTTTCAGCATGGGTTTGTCTTCCGCCTCGTCCTCGAAGTAGTATTGATGCTTGGGCTCTTGAAAGCCTGTGATCCGGGTTTGACCACACCCTGAACGAGTCCTCTTTCTCGCCGACAGACTTGTGCGTGTCTGTTGAACCTTTTGCTTGGTGCAGCTTGACTTGTGGTGCGTGCGAACCATTCTCAACAAGTAACAGAGGCACGCACTGGGGTGAATTCAATCTGGAGAGGGAGCAATCGGATTACTCAAGTGCCATGAATCTGCTCTGGGATCACGTGACATTAAATCTGACCACTAGGAACCGGGTTCGGGCTGAGTAAAAGTGCTGCCATCTCAGGGAATATTCCACGACATTATGTCCTCTTTTTGGACAAAATAAGGAGGTTGGTTCCTCTTCCCTATTGGAGATGAAAGTTTGTTGGGGCTGTAGACGTCATCCACTTGTCACTCGAGGACCATGCGTTGTGTGACCTCGACCTATTGAGTGGGGCAGCTCGCGTGGGCGGAGTGCTTGCGCTCGCTCAAGCACCATCCGCACAACTGTCGCATCAAAAGTCAGCAAAAAAAGTGCAAACAATTGCCAAAGCTCGTTTGTGGAAGACCACAACCTTCAGCCAATTGTTTCGAGCAGTTCAATTGTCCTTTGTTCTTTGAACCTCTTCCTTTTGATTTAATAATTTTGCATGACTTCCGGCCACAAAAACTTCCGTGCGGAATTGAGGTCAACCAACGGAGCATCAACTTTTTGCCTGCAGTTCTGACAGTCCTCTGTGCATTGAGTCACCCAATGAGGACAAAAGGAGAACGCTGAGAGTACCCGGGTTACCATGGCAACGGGAGGATTGATTTTGCGGATGTTGATTGGTTGATCTGCGCAGATCAGAGTGCACTCATCTCGCATAAAGCTGCCGTCATCATCATCAAGAGTCTTCGTGCGCGCCTGCAGAGCCTCCTCATCCAGATCTCCGACCCAATTAAAATGGCAATTTGTCTTGTCAGTTGTGCGCTCTTCAAAACCAGAGAACATTTGATTGGACTCCTTTGCCTTGTCTTCTTCAAAGTTTGGGTGCGAGACAGAAAGCCTTTGTTTTCTCCAGAGCGACCCCAGCAGGCAGTCACAAAGACGCAAAATCAAGAAAGTTTGAATTTTTCTGAATTTTGCTTTTGAAAAAAAAATGGTTGTCAATCACATGCAAAGGTAACAGCTTCTGTGTGATGACACAAATATTTCAAGGTGTGCGCACATGCAAAAGTCCTCGGGTTGGCACACACAGGAAGTGCGGCGAGACTCGGCAGGAAGTGAAGTTCTGGTGCTTTCTTGACAGGATCTCATTTTCTACGGGTGCATTAGCGCTGTTTGATGAGGGTCTGCTGATAGGGAAGCTGTGTGCATTGTCTCGAATCATCACAGGGAGCGAGCTGCCATCAAATCAGGACTGCGACACCACTCGCTCGAGATCACTCCCAAAAAGGTCCAAATGGTAGCCTGGTGTATCACTTGTAACACATGTCCACAAAGTGGCTTTCTCCACGAAGCATCATTTGCAGAACGCCCATTCACAATGAGAGTTTTGCTCGTGACCAAGTACGCTCGTACACACCTGGTTCCTCCACCGTTGGTCCACTGAAGCGCGATAATTGTGAGACGATTTGAAGGCCAGGGGAGAATTTGTGGACGAACCTCGTGCACAATCAGCACATGGTTTGTCGAGTTTTGGAGAGGAAAGCGAATGCTCGTCTGAACAGCAGACGGCGGTGACTCCAGGACGTACAGCGCATTGACCGGGGAGTGACGGGTCCGAGCGGCTGGGTGCGACAAGCAAATATTGAACCTGACAAATTGTGTTTGCGAAGACGTGGGGCCAAACACGGCTTATCCCGTTGCACGCGTGCGCATTCGTCACTTCCTGGGCCCCGGGCGCGGGGACTCGGGGAACCACCGGAACCACGTGTGAGGCGAATGCACCAATTCCTGTTGTTCTGACAAATCTGAAGGAACACTCAAGTTTGGATAGTTTTGTCCCAGATCAGATTGTACTTTGCCTGAACTTGTCAACTTTTCAACGGAACATCTCATCAATTTTGTTGTGCACGCTCAGCCCCGATCGGTCTCGTACTGCAACCTGCCAGTTACGCGAAACAAATTCCCGTCAACTTTTTTTTACACGCACACTCGGACAAACCCAGAGTATGAACCCCTGAACGGACAGGGCCCTGCCTCCCGCGCAAAGCATCACATTCCCATTGAGCTGCCACAAGTCCAAAAGAACGAGAGCAATGAATATCTGAAAATGTGTCTGGTTGTGAACTTGGACGGGCAACATATCCATACCAAGAGGAGGGCAGCAGCGTCAAATATTTGACATCCCAAATTGTGTTTGCTCTGCGAGGAAACCTGATGTGCCTAATCCATCATTCTCAGAAACTGTGGAAAAAAATGAGCCAGTTTTGGAGAGAACTTTCACGCGCAAATGTATCAGAGCGACTGACGGACGTGTGCAGCAACAATCCCTGTGATTCTCCAATCACCGGAATTGCCCCATCAGGCCAATTTAAAACGACGGAAAACGACGGGAAAGATCAACAAGGCCGCATCAGAATTGAGTTCCGACACGTTCTGGAAAGTTGTCCATTGTTGGAATTTTTATCAATGGCTTCTAAAATTTCAACTCAACGCGTAAATTCACCGACGCAAGTTGAACGAATTCTTCATTGGAAGCAGCACCTGGTGTTCCTGGTCTGGTCACATCAGATTGAAACCAAACTTTTCTGCATGATTGTTCACCCAAACGAGGTTGGGCCACAAGAGTGCGTTTTCACAGTTCTGTGTAAGACACAGCTGTGCTCGGCGAGAACTGACAAAATTGCTGCCACCGGCGGTAAAACTCGCTCCTTGATTATGACAAGCGGATTCGATTGTGTTTTCATGCGCTTCTCTGTATGTCAATGGACGTCAATTCAGCTTCGAATGGGCACAACGCATCGCGCGCTGACAAATGTCAGTAGTTTGAACCCGGTTCAGCCCGGACATTTTTCACAACAGGACCATCAGTTTGTGACGGCCACGTCTTGCGAAAGGACATTTTGCTGCGAACAAACACAAGTGGACTGGGACCTGGGGCCCTTGGGAGTGTCCCCTCTTCTCTTTTCTAAAAAGAGCCTGACAATAAGGAGTACAAACCTGTGATCAGAGAGAAAATGATTTCGAGTGTGAGAAGGGCTCTGGACTTGGGTCTTTTGGATCTTCTCAAACAAACAAGGACCTCAAACTCCAGATCTCAGTCTGGCCTGTAATCTCCCATTTTGCTGCATTGCAAACGCTAATATCCGTCACGCGCGAGGCTTCTTCCACCGAAACTGTGGGATTCTGTGAGTCAGGAGGCCTGACGGATCCGGAGGGGAAATTGAAACGCACGAGTCACCGTACCAGCCTCTGACTATGAATAATATTCCCCGTGATGAGCCCCACAGGGAATCGGTCCAGATGCAAGACTGAAATTCATTCTCCAGGATTGTCAACTTTTTGTGTAGCACCTTCTTTCTCCTCAATTCAAACGACGTCCAAACACATCTCCCCAATTCAGGACATTGGTCCTGTCAAGTTCTCTTTGTCATCTTCCTCTTCTCTTGGTCTTCGGTCCGATTTCTTTTAGGAAACACTTTTCACTTGAGAACGACCACGCAGAGTGCTGGACCAACAATTGTGTGTGTGTGTGTGTACATGTGTGCGTGTGTGTGCTTGTTTGTTCTTCTGATTTTCAGCAGAGCTCTGCAGACGGAACATAAAACCAAACCACTTTCTCCAGCACAGAAGTTAGCATCTTTTTTGCCAGAAAAGAGGAAGTCTTGGTCTGAAAGAAGAGTTGTGTTGTGCGGTGTTATTTTGCTGCAGTTGGAACAGGGAAGAGTGTGTATTGATTTGACATGTCGCAGGGAGATGGGAAAATGTCACCAAATCCCCGGGCTTTCACTCAATTCCCACACACTCCAAACATTTCAATTTTCTTCAAACGAGGAAGCACCTCCCAGCTTACCATGTCTATTTCCTGCTCATCTCTCTGAGAAGCAGTTTCTTTTGGAGCCAAAACGCAGTGTTCATGTTAAGTTCTTTGATAGACGCCTGCGTAACAAAACGATTCATTGACGGCAATTCCTTGTGCATAAGTGCTCAGAAATACAGCAACTTTTTTGTGGAGAAAATGTGAAATTTCAACAGCTGTCAATGCGATTCAATTTCAATGAAGGATGCCTCTGAAGATTGTGTCTCCTGTTTCCAAAAGGCTCGACGCACAATTGTGCTGAAGTCGAAGCCTCCTCCTTCTTGCTCAGTTTTCTTCCACGTGGCTTGAGTTTTCTGTGCAAGTACAAACCAAAAACATTTTAAGCTACAACAACAATCTCAAGCAAGCCTGTTCCACACTGTCACCAGAAGAACCAAGTGGCTGCACCCACCACGCACAGAACAGACACACTGAAGCAAAAAGCGAAGAACAAAAGACGCAACTGCGCGTCTGCAGTGTCTTCGGACTTCAAAGCGTCTGCGCACCGTAGTGAGAACCACGCGTCGCTGCGCACCGCAGCGCGCACCCGCAGACAACACACCTCACTGCACAACGCCTCACTGCGGATCTACTGGCAGAACCGAGCGCCTCCCTGCGTTACACACCTCACCTCACCACACACCTCACTGCATCATGCACACCTCACTGCACCCCACACCTCGCCACACAACACACTACACCACACCACACCCCACACCTCACCACACCACACACCTCACCGCACCACACACCTCACTGCACACCTCACTGCATCACACACCTCACCTCACCACACCCCACACCTCACCCCTCACCGCACCACACACCTCACCGCACCCCACCACACACCTCACCTCACTGCACCACACACCTCACCGCACCCCACCACACACCTCACCTCATCGCACCACACACCTCACCGCACCCCACCACACACCTCACATCACCCCACCACACACCACACAACACCAAACCACACACCACACCACACAACACACCACCACACCACGCACGTCCCCTCGGCACAGACAGCGCCGACCGGGTGACCTCTCGGGGGGGCC
>JAAUXT010085482.1_pt1 | contig 32913 bp, 47 predicted proteins | sample 7278171 | NCBI WGS metagenome assembly JAAUXT01 (sample SAMN14350112, study PRJNA611818) | marine sediment metagenome | isolation source: surface marine sediment (1.8m) | place: French Polynesia: Moorea | collected 2018-08
CAAGACCTTCTGCAATTAAGTTTAGCCAACTCAGCTAACTTTACTCCATTTCAAGTGATCTCAGATTGGTCTTGACTTGTTTTACAAAAGGTTGTATTGCCTTGGAAGGAAAATTGTGTCTTACTCTTTGTTATTCCCTCAGGATTTGAAAGAATTCACACCCAAACCACCAGAAACGCCACCCAATCGGGTACTTTAATTTCTTGCCTCGTAGTTCAAGAAGAGAAAAGTAACCTTCGTCTCGAATTGCTTTCACGGTGGGTATTCCGTCTGGCGACCACTGCGGATTTGCTGAAAATAACAAAGTTACTTTTTTTGGCGCCGACACTCGTTCTGTCGCCAAATGAAACCAATAAAGGTCGCGAAACGTCGATACTCTTTTTGACGCCGAACCAAACAACAGGGAATGAAGCAGAAGCCCAGCAACAATGTTCACAACAAAATTGAACTGCGTAGATTCAGAACTCGGCACTTCAGGTGCAAAATGTGTGTACGTGTGTGTGTGTGTGTGTGTGTGTGTGTGTGTGTGTGTGCGTGTGTGTGTGTGGTGCGACGGTTTTGACACGAACGAGACAGTCTGAGGACGGATCGTGAGCAACACGAGGCAGAAGGAGCGGCAGATCTGTAGACGAGCCAAATCCAGCTGTACTCGTATGGCAGACGAGTCGCATCCCACTCACAGGTGACAGATCTGCCGCCGCACTTCCGACAGAATCTTGACGATCTGCCTGACGCGACTCTCATCCAAAATGTCAGCTCCTGCTAGACTCAGCGAAAGAGCGACAGGCTGCACAGACAAGTGCACAAAAGAAGCTTCACTTGATCTACGTCGTCGTCTGTCTGGCAACATGGCAGCGGGGACGAGTTTGGCCCACATCCCAAATGCCAAGTTCCTTCCAATTAGTAGAGAACCAAGACAACATTCTGCCCACAAGGTAGATTTGCAAAGGTTCCAAAGCTACTTTGTGTTTGTCTCGAGGTTTGTATGCTTCACAGGAAAGTGCCATGTTCAACACAGTAGACTCGCGAGACTATTGACATCAGCCAGGTAAACAGACAAAACCAAAGGTTTGTTCAGTAAAGATCTGCTTGTTTGCCGCCCTTGGAAAAGACAAGGTTCGACACCAGTCTGTCGGGAACATTCCAAGCCAAGAGAAAAGGGAAAGAACACAACTGTATGTTCTTTTTCTCTTTTTATTTCCAACTGCACACTGGATGATCAGTCTGCAGGTTGTTTGACTGGACAATAATGACGTCACGTCCACCTCCAGAGTTGAGTCTTCTTTCTTTGTCAGGGCAGCATTTCAGCACAAGAATCAGCTCCTCGAACTTCAGAAACCGCAGAGGAATCTACAATTCAAGTGAAATGACCAGAACCAGAGGTTCCCTGACATGGCATCGCTTTGGGAGTTTCCCACACGAGACTGCGCGAGTGCGAGGAATCAGAAGAAACCAGCCATTCCATTCCAGTTTCTCCCAAGAAAACACGTCGAGCAGCGCGCACTATCGACTTACAGCAAAAGGGAGGAGAAAGGTGACATTTGAAAAAGCTACTCCATTTTAAATGTGACTTGCATGCTTACTGAGCGGTTCGTAATGGAACCAGCTTCGTTGTTTCTGGCGCCTTCTCGACGCCCAAAGTGGCTTTGTTACAAAGCGCAGACTCGGCGCCATTAAATCTCAGGTTCTTGCCACACCTTTTGGCGAAGCTCCGTGCTGTGAAACCGTCCATCCTGCTGTGACCTGCTGTGAGTTTACATCACACAACATATTTTAAAATTCTGAGCACGATCTCAGGGAAAGTGGAGGCCGCCGAGACGATGTGGTTTGGATTCGATTTGCACTGTCTGCGTACATTCAGTTCCAACACCAGCAACGTGCCTGCTGTACAGGAAGGAGTCTGAAAGGTTTCCCTTCCCCTCTGCAAACGTCAGTTGCAGTATTTATTCCTGTCTGATTGTTCGGCAGGTTTTGAGCGACACTGCGAAACCGTCGACTCGTCGCACGTTCGGCAAGGCGCAAACCACACGCCACGTCTCCTGCAAAACTGAGAAGATCACGAAGTTCACCGGTTCCACTTCTAGCCCAGAGCGTCGTCCGTGCACACGAGACGTCGACCTGACGTCCACCAACCAAAACCTGAATCTGATCCGCGGGTCAGCTGTTCCCAAACAGAGTTTCGTCTGAACACGCACAACAAATGCACCGAAGCCTCCCACAAATCCACAGTGCAGAGACGCACAATTCCTCAAACCTCAGCCGTCAAAATCACACCAAGAACGCAGCGCTTTCCCAGAGTGTAAGATTCATACGCCAGACACAGAAAAAGTGCCGCCTGCTTCTCGATGGGAAGGTTTTGTCTACGAGCTCTTGCGTCTGAAAATACCTCGGGCTCTCTGCCTGTCTGCCTGCCCCCGACGCCGCCTGCTACAGGGAGTTGGGATAAAGGCGCAGTCACAGCCCTCGGTCTCATTTCCGGCTCAAACGCCGCGCGTCAAACCATCGCCCGTCTGCGAACCAACCACAACGCCTCTACGTACCGCAAATCTGCCAGCAGACTCTCTTGATCAAGAGTCCAGATTTGAGAATTGTTCACAAAATGCTTGTTTGTTTTTCTTCTGTGGAAGTCGTCTCACATCGAAAACCGTCCAAAGCACAGATGAAGACGCACAAGGTGAAAAGAACATGCGAGTTCCAAAAGAGAACAACAGAGGCCAAACAAGCAATGTAACCTGTTTCGGACCTGCTGACCATGGAACCATATCCATTGACACTCAGACTCAATGTGACCGATACAAGAATCACGGCGCACATGAGTTACTGAGAAACCATTCCAAGGTTTCCTTCCGCTCACTTGCTGCAGTCTGGCCGCCGCTCCTCACGCCCTGTTCCCGCAGGAAGCCTCGAGACGCCCGGCCCAGAAGCCAGACAGGGTCACACACACCCAGCCCCGGTGGTGGCAACAATCCCTCCCCGATCCGTCCAGACTCAGACGAATCAGACTTGTTTCTCGGGGCTTGTGATGGAAGTGGAGTGGACATGGCGTGGGCAGCACGAGTGTGAAGATTGCAGCGTCTCACTCCGAACAGGAATCGACCCAAGTCCATCTTCATCGCAGGTCGCCATTTCTCCTCGCTGTGTGGGTCTGATTCCGTTCAGGTTGCAGCGCCTATCTTTCAGGTTGGAGGAACCTCGAATCGGATTCCAGGTTCCGACACCCAAAACAGGTTCGTGTTTCACATTTACGAGGTATCTGCGCGGAAAACGTGAAGCTCACTAAATTGCCACCTCTCAGCCACACAATGATCCAAAGTTATCATCACCATTTTGCTTTATTCTATTTGTGGTTCGATTTCGTGGCAACAAGATCGATCAAATCCCCACGAAAGCCGCTTTGTAGACGACGCGTGTATTCTTGCATTCTCTGGTTGCGTGAAACCACTGGTGGATGTGATTCAATTCTTGTCACCACGGAATCCGGCTGGACAGACGAGGGGATGGGGGAAGAACACAAAGAGCTGTGCACAATGAGAGACTTTCTATACATCCCGATGAAGAAGTTCCCTCCTCACGGACAGAAGCAGCAGCGAAGGCCTCGGCTCCACCGCCCCGTCCGCCGTCAGCCCGACCCAGACAAATCCGTTTGATCAAGCGCCCGCCCCCTGCCCCCATCCAGCTCCAGGGTCACCTGCACACTGACCCCTGTCGCCGTCGCCATGGAAACCCCGAGAGCTCCTGCAAACATCCCCATTCACCTTTGCGGAGCTGCTCCGGGTAAAGCCGAGACGAGACGTCCTTATCCCCTCAATGGAGGTTTACGGCGTCTTTTGTTGCCCGCTTCAAATTAACACGGGTAGAGGCTGGAGCGGGAAGGGAAGGAAGGCCCCGCCGCTCCAGACAAAGGACAGACTCGCTAAAGCCAAATGGGTGTCACGGGAGTGATTACGGTCAACACGCAATTCAATTTGAACCGCGGATGCGAATGAAAGAGAAAAAAAAACCGTTCTGTCTCCCTGGGTTCTTTTTTGCATTTGATGACTCTGAACTTCGGAAGAACCAGACAAGATCTTCTCTCCGTGTCTGATGTGGAACCATTTCCTTTCGTGACTTCCACATGAACAGTGGCAAACAAGACCAAGCCTTACAAGGTTAAAAACACCCTGACAATGTACGGCCGGGTTTCAGCTGATGACCTGTTCGCCCTCACCAAGAGACACCAGCACCACCTCCACACGTTCAGCCCACTGAACGGGACGAACTGGTCCCAGAGAGACTGGCTCTGGGTTCGTGGCAGCTGAGTCTGCAGCACATTGGGTCTGATACAATGCTGAAAAGTTCAAGAACACCAACCAGCGCAGACACACGCCTCAGAAGCCAGGTTAGAATTCCTGTGCTGGATATGGGTCAAAAGAAAAATTTCAGGGTGGGGCTGTGTTCACCTGGACGTTCAGGGAGTCGTAGGGGGACTACAACACACCTGTGCTTGCAGCACGCCTCCTGGAAGAACGAACCTCCGAAAGATCATTGTTCAAATTCAAATGCATCCGTGGATCAAACGACTGCTGGACACCCCAACAAACACCACGACACCCCACGCGAGCCTTGCAGTTCTCAGATATTTCACGTGTAGATCAAATGAATAGAAAATTCATCAGCAAAATGACTTACCCGGCAAGTCAACACACCAACTGCACTGCCGCGGACTGCCTGCCTTCCACCCCTCCTCGCTCTTACAGACGGAGCATTTTAATTGCAACTTCCTTTCAGCCTTCCACCCAGCGGCGCGAAAAGCCTCGGGAAATGAAATTCAAATGACATTTGAGAAAATCCCAACTTTTTTCATCTGGGGGGAATGAAAATAGAAGTGCAGCGAGTGTTTAAACAGGCAGAAAGCACCACAGTCGCGTATTGATTTTGTCTGGTAACTTCGCCAAGTGCTGAATGCGCGGTTGGAGCTTCTACACGGAGACACTGCAGGCCCAGTCTGCACACAAGTGCCAACATCAAATCGACCTTTTATCTCCAGGAAGAAAATCTGCAACCGTGGAATTGCTGTCCTGCAAACACAACTGCGGGTCGTTATGGTCGTCGTCAGACAACGTGGCACCTAAAAGCAGGGCGCGCTCCGGGTGAGCAGGTGGAGCCTGAACCAACGGAAAGACTCACCTGAACCGTCACTGCGTGTCCCCAGCACCAGCAGCACCTCCCAATGTTCGACTGACCCCTTCGCTTCGAGAACGTCTGCCAGGAAACAAAGCCTGTCGCCCGCCTCCCTTCCTCCCTCCTTCCCGCCCACACACAACCGGCACAAAACGCAGCTTCGCGCTGTGGGAAAAGGCGCGTGACGGGACAACCCGTCAACCCGAGGTTGGTATTCTCGTCACAGCCTGAACCAACACAGCAGCGCAATATGATCGTAATCCGAACCCGAGACGAAACGAATACAAGACAAACTGAAGCCGCCATCCATCTTCCCAGCAGACAGCAGCGCATGCAATACCGAGGTAGATGCGTCGCTCTGCTTGTTACATACAACAAGGTAAGGCGAGCAGAGCCTGACACAGGGCGACCTGTCACAACAGGTCTGGCCCACCCACACACCGCCTTTCCCTCTCTCATAAGGTCGTTTACCTGCAGCAATTCCTTCCAAATCGGACACAGTTCAGGGACGGGCCCATTGTGGCTTCCCCAAAGCTGTACGCACAGACGATGACAAACCAGCAAACACGCACCGCGCTGATGAAAGCGGGTCTCCGTCCTTCATCCACTTTCAGAGGAAACAGCCACGTGCGGTGGTCGCTGCGGCTGAAGGCGCCCGTGCTCCGCCGCCGACCCTTCACTTCCGCCCGCTGGCCCCTCCCTCCGCCCGCCCGCGCCCCTGACGCCGCCTCGGGCTCAGACGGCGCCCGCGATACATATTTCATGCTGCTCCCCGCGCCGTCTCTCAATCCACCGCCACCGGGAGAAAGTACATTTTCCTGTTCTATTACCGGCGTCCCCCGCTGAAAGCGGCCAGTCTTTGCACAGACACCCCAGACACATATTTCAGAGCTCCGCGTATCCAATATGTAAAAAGCCCCGAGAAGCTTTTTGTCCATTACCATGCCCAGGCTACATCTGATGTCTCCCACAAGGGATCACGGCATTTTCGCTTGAAATAGTCAGATGCCATAAAGCGGAGCCCGGCTCACGTGTCCCTGAGGACTGCGAATCAGGCTGTTCACTGTGCAGACGCGGAGCGGGCACCAACAGGACGCGTCTCCCCTGCGTCAACACAAGGACCGAGCAGAAACAGCTCAATCAGCCGCGCAGAGTGATGTGTTCGCCTCGGCTCTGAAGGGCCAATCGAGCAGGAAGCGACTGAGCCTCGTCCGGGCCGCAGCGCTGCCGGACCAGACACCGAACCTGATGAATATTGACACTGATTTAGAATCTCATCTTCCCCGCTTCCTCCAACCCTTTGTACCCGCAGGTAATTCCGGCTCTCGGAAGAAGACAGCACATTTTTCACAACTCCTGCACTTCCTGCTTCCCGACACAAGAAGCACGATCATGTTACGATTACAAGACAACACTGAACCAGCTGCACCTCAGGAGAACACACTTTCGTGTCTCGACAGCCAGCTTTGCAGACAAGCGCACAAAACCTGTTTCAATACGTACAATGGAGAGACGAACAGCTTGCTTGCTCTCAAATGGCACAAGGTATCTGCAGGTACAAAAGACATTCGTCTGTGACAAATGTGCCATTACTTCATCTTTTTCCAGCACACGGACTACCTCCAGACAAGCCAAATTTGAAATCCCCAACCTTTGTTCTGACTCAAAAGGCAGCAAAGGACCCTTTCAAAACCGATATTTTGTCAGGAAGGTTGTGCTCAAAACGAACAAACAAGTTGGAGAACTTCCCCTGATGTCCGTGAAGACCAGTGCGTCACGTTTTCCGCATTTCCGTAAAAAAAGAATTGAGGTGTCAATTCAATCTGCAAAAGGAAGCGAAGAACCATCATGACTGCTGATGGCTTCGTGCCTCCAGGACCAGCACAGGCCGAACTCAAAACCAGTCGTAAAATCCAAGCAGCGACCGACATCTCACAGTGAAGTCCATGGAGATTTCCACACGAGGCTTTGGTCTTCAAGACTCCAGTTGAAAACAAGCCTCACTGACGGGGTGTAAACCCGCACCACGTAAATTTCTGCCTGAAACAAAGACTCCGGACACAAGTCGAAGTCTTCACGCGGTCACCGACCGCGCTGCGAGAAGGGCGGGTCCGGCTGAGCGAAGAAGCCCCACAACCGACCCGTCTCTCACTCCGTGTCGCGCTGCCTCCACCGATTCCGATAATCACCTCACACAGTGAGAAATCTGCATTGAGAGTTCAACTTCTCCGTCCTCACTTTCGCCACTACGAGCCTTCCACCGGCAATTGGTTCAACTTGTGCGCTTCAGGCCGGACGAGAAATTGTATCCAATCTCCGCAAAATGCCTGAAAATGAACTGCGAACGAACGCAGTGAATCAGGTCCGCCCGTCTGGGCAGTTCACAGCAGAACCATCTCTGAGCACGCGATGCAGCAATCCCAACCAATGTACCGAGAAAGCGCTGCAGACTTTTTTTCTGAGTCGGTGGAGCCAGTGGAGAGCTTTACACGTGTTTCTGCGTTTGAACTGAAGTGTGGACAGAATGGCTGTGTGGGCACACAGACAGCAAACAGTCCAAGTGGGGCTGAGAACTTCCCCATCAACACCTTTCCTTGACAACACTGCAGGTTGTACATATGATGATTTTGCTTCACGTCCCCGCACTCCGCCAGGGATCAGTGCAATGAGAACCTGGCCACAGAAGCGATGGACGCAAAACTGGGAATGGAAGGGTCTCGGGGGACCTTGAAGCATGAGACTTCAGAAAATTATTACTCACTCTGCAGGCGACCTTTTTGGCGTTTTGAACCCGACACCGACTGACTGATGAGAGGAACCCACGTCGTTCAGTTATCCTCGACCATCTGAAAGCAGAAACGAATCTCTCCACCAAACCCACCATCAAAGGCACCCATCTCAATTCAATTTTTGAAGAATGAAAAACAGAGACTCAAGCAGATTGCTTCAAGTTGAGTTGGTTTGATACTTTTCACTCCCTTCAGTAGAACCATCACAAAGCCTTTGAAATCATCGCACAAAGCGAATCCTTTGATACAGAGATTTCCACGAGGAATTAGGAAACGGCGGCAAACACTGACGCTGCTGCTGCAGACGCCAGATCTGGGCCCCGTGGTGGATCCAGTCACTTCCTTTTCAAAGATTTTCCACGGCATCGATTTGGGCGGTACCAAACTCCCTGGACGTTTCACACCGATTGCCCTTCCCAATTCCCAGTCATTGAAACGGAAAATCTTATCAACTGGGCAACTCCACTTGAAACCAGCCAGGAGAGACGTGTGGAGTGCACGCAAGTGACCACTTCAGGTTTGTCGAGTGCGCGTCCCACGTCCAATGGTCAAAACCATTGTCGTCTGGTCAGCTGCAAAATACGGTCAATGGTCAACCGCAGATTGTTGAAATGTGGATTTTGCCTCAATCCAGACCACACCCTGGCTCCGCGAAATGTGAGGCCCGCGCTGCAATCCAGAATCCTTTTAGTCTGGAACCTGACTTCACTTGAAGCGCACAACACAGCGAATGCTTGATGTGTGTCGCCTTTGCATGAAATGTACACAAAAAGAACCCCAAGGGAAGCCAAATGGCTTCAAGGACTGCAGACCATTGTGAGGAGGACGGTTTCAAATGGGACACTTGCTTGAAGATGGGCTTGACCAAGAAACGATTGTCACGTGATTCCTGCCTGAATGAATACAACAAAGACCAGTTCAACTCTGCAGAGGGTGTTCTGTGTGGCATCGAAGACAGAAGTTCCTGAAGACATCATTCACAAGACACAGCTGCACGCTTTTAAGAAGGTCAAAGTCGCCTCGAACTCGACTCCTAAGACCAGACCGAGGCCGGCACTGCAAGTACGTGCAGCCATGTTCACGTCCACGTCAACCAGCAGACGTCACACCGAATCGCTGCCCCACAATTGTGGGGCAATGGAGCAATTGCGCGTCTGGAGGCGTGAGCTGCGTTCGGTTCAACCAGCCGCGGGCCGCAGGCTCGAGTCGGCGCTCATGTCAGCGACGCGCATGTGCAAGACAGGTGTATCACGCGACAAAACAGGTGCCCTCAAAGCCAATAGGACCAGAATTTCACGAAGACGTTTTCCCCTGACGAATTCCCAAATTGAACAAAGTGGACCAGGAATGCTGTGATAGCAACTCTTCTGGGGTCCTCATGTCTGACCCCAGCGAGCAGTCTCGTTTCCTCTTGCGGCGTTGCCTGTCGCGCCGGCCGTCAGCAGACGAGGGCGGCGGGGTCAGACGCGTGGCCCTGCTCCCCGGCGCCGCGCCGTGCGGTGTGGATCCCCCCAGCCCCGCCCGCCCGACTCACACTGCGCTCAGAGGGGATCAGTCCTCGCGCTGAACACGGGAGGCAGGAGCTCTTGACGAAGTCTGACAATTCGGAGAAGTCCTTTCTCAACTGGATTTTCGAACCAACCAGAATGGTGCATCGGTTCCGCAGTCACCGAACGAAAGGCAGCCCACGGGGTGTGGCATCGCACACCTTTGCCTGAAACACTGAGCAACTCGAATGGCTTCGCTTTTAAAGTCCGTTCTCACTCCTGGGACATTGAAAACAACGGACCAGCCGTTCCAAAAGGACAAATGTTTCAGAATTCGACTGCAACCAAGAGTCCGAAGCTGTTTTGGACCGTCTGATGGTATCACGCCAAATGGACATTGGCAAAGACGGATGACGGCTACAAGATGTTTTGCGCGGCGCCCGACTGCCTTCCCGATCCCCGCGGCCAGAGTCCTCAGTGATCGCCCTCCCTCCCTCCCTCCCGCCCTGCCCGCTCCTCTCTGCTCGGCCCTCCCTCCCTGCTCGGTCTTCTCCGGCCACCCCATTATTTCCCAGACATTTCACGCAATCGATTCAAAGCGTTTTTCTTCCCATCGACCGCAAGAGTAGTGAAGGGTTTCTCGATGGCGACGAAAGTGTGGCGTTGTCTGCCGGCGACGACGCAAAGCTCGACAGAGTCAGGCTGGTCACGTGCTGTTCAGACCTTTCTGGCCTCAGACAACAATGGTGTGGTGTCACGTATGCTTTCAGCTGACAACGGTCGCACAAAACCAACCCGGTCACCGCATCATCCCAGGTTCACGTAAGACAGATGAGATTTTCAATATCCAATATTTTTTCCAGCAGCAACAACAATGCAATCGCAGTTGCACAGCGCTGAAGGACCTGGCGCAGATGCGAGAAGAAGCACTTCCTGCCAATCTCGCCGGGGTCAGACGCCTGATGACCCTCAGATGCCGCGTCAGCCACAATATTCCGACCCCTGCCTCTGCCGTCGGAAGCGTCCCACAGAACAGTGAGATTACCACCTGCATATTTTCTCCCATCTGTTTCTCCTCCACCAACCAGGCAGATTTATTGAATCTGGATTCTTCAAGTTGTTTCGCGTCTGGGATGTTTTTTGGACTTGGAATGCAGTTGTTTTTTCACGCTTCTTTCTCGCTCTGGATGAGTTGGTCGAGACTCCCAGAGACCCTCCCTCACAATTTCTGTGCAAGTTTCAACCTTTTTTGCAGCAAAGTAGAGTGTACGTATTGCAGAAATGTACTTTGCTACACTGATAGCACATCGGGGCCAAAGTGCAGTCCAACGAAGGCCAAGTACCCGACCCACCTCAATCACATGAGAATGGAAACCGGCTCCAGATGTCCGCATCTGCACAAGGTCAAACGCGTCTTCGGACCCGAATCTGACGTTGGTCCTCGTGACCGTGAGTAGGAGGACGACGCGACGTGACGCGACGGGGAGCGGAGGGACGCGACGTGTGACGTGTTTACGACGCGACGGTCGAGATACGCGCGGCGCGCTGTCGCTCACGCTGTCTGCCTCGGCTCGACTCGGGCAGATTCCGATCAGTCTGGTTGGATCCAGCCCGTGGAAACCAGACGCTCAGATACGATCAGAGCGGCGATGCGACGTCAATCACTGCGACGCTGCCGAGGCGCAGCGTTCACTCTGGGTACCATTCGCCTCGGAGACAAAACCAGCCACACCCACAGCAGGACGGTCTTCGCCGCAATGCTTTCATTTGCCTCAAAATATTTTCATCAAATTTCACGAGCAAGCTTTCGTGAACACCAAAATGATGAAGTCACCTTCGCAGCTCTTGTGTCGAGCAAATTCTCCCTTTGTCCCAAACGCGACAACAAATGTGTTGCTGAGATGACGTGCCCGCCGTTGAGCAGTTTCCTTCCCTGGAAAAGTTGAGCGGCGCCCATTGTGATCCGACTCCACTTGCCACACGTGCTTTCATGAGGAGCAGCAGATTAATTTTTCATCGCGCCTGTATTTCGCCCGTCATCCCGATATGGATTATCTGCCAGCCGTCTGGAAGCGAACGCATTAGGTGCCGGAAGCCCGTGTCCTTCACTCGCTCTCAACACCGAGCCACGATTTAACTGAAATGTCAGGGGCGAGAAAAGCCCGACAGCGGCTTTCATCACAAAAAGGACATTGACAACGAACTCCGGTTCAGAGCTGCGAACAAAAGAGGCGACTGAGGTGTTGAGTTGTGGCTGAGTCGTCTGAAGTCGATGTGACTCCCGACACGTTTTGACCTGGAATCATCCATCGACCCACGGGCGCCATGGCAACCGCGTCGTCCAGGGTCGAGATTCACCCGCCGGGCTCCTGCTCCGTCCGAGGCTCTACCTTCACTTGGACTGGAAGAGAACCCCACTCTATGATTGGGATGTTGCGATCGCCTCGTCCAGCCTTCGTCAGGTCCTTTGGTGCACCTCAGTGCACCACAGCAACCTGATCATTGCTGCTCATCAGGGAACAACCAACAACGGACGCGACTTCACAAACACCGCGATTCAGGACAAGTCGCCGTCGTCTTCAACGATGAGAATTCTGCCGAACTGAATCACCTGAGCACGAACAGTGGTCGGAAGAAGCCGCGACCCTCGACGCAGTGAGCGAGGTTACTCTGACGCACCATCATTTCCGGTCCCAGGGTCGTCAGTGTCTTCAGGACGATTCACCTGCGATGGTCCAGGGTCCAACAGAGAAGACACGTCGTCCGGGTTTCCTCCAAAAGTGTTGGACGTATCCACCCCTTGATTCCTCGTTTTCAGCCTTCGTTGCACAAGATGCTCTTGACGACAAGAACACGAAGCAATATCTGTTTTTCCAGGCTTCAGGTTGGACGCAAAAGATGTCGAGAGATGCTTGTTTCCGAGACACAAGTCTAAATTTAGCCCGTGTTCGGGCGACCCAGACGACTAGACCGAAACCCTGTCCCACTCTGGCTGCTGTTATTACGCTGTCCAAACACTTCTCTCGCTCTGAAGGGAAGACACTGCAACAGCCACTTGCAGCAGACACACGGCTCTGAACAGACAATGGTGAGTGGGTCCGATGTGACTTGCGTTCCACACATGAGCCTCGGCCTCTGCCTCACGCTCCAACAGGAGCCTCATTGTCCCAGTCTTTTTCTGTTCCAACTTCGGGGGCTTCTGAAACTTGCTTTGACAAGGTACGTACATGCAAAGTCATGGGGTGGTTGAGCCTCCATCAGCGACTTTTTGCCAAAAACTCATCATGCTTGGCGGAAAAGGCTTTTTTGCTCCTAAATTTCTTGGGGCTTCGCACGACATCAGCTGATGTTGTTGGCAAAGATCAACATGGTCTGCAAAGTGAGACGCACGGTAACCAGCGGTTTGTTCCCGAACTGTTTATCTGCTCTGCAATTTGAGTCAACAATCATTCATGATACTGATTCAGTTTCTGAAACGTTCTTTGTGAAAACGGTTCCAAAGCCTGAAGTGTGAAGCAAACTGAACTATCTTCGCGTCAAGGGAATCTGGGGACCTCAGAACCCCACATCTTTTTGAAGCAAGACCAGTAGAGCCTCCTGCTTCTCCCTGGAACCAACTCTGCAATGAAGACGTTCCTCCGTTCACACCACCACCTCGTCCAAGAGGCCGAGAAGCAGACAAGGTCGGAGAACCATGAGATGAGCACAAATCGAATCCGTCACTGCCGAGCGAGCGTCTGCGCCCGCAGGCGAGCACTTCTCGCCGGGCAGTCGGGCAACTTGCAGACTCGCCAAGGCGTCATCTTGCACACACCAAAGAGCCCCAACCCCACAAGGTTGGTTCACTGTATTGAAGAATTCTCAGCTCCCATGTGGAACCAGGATCCCAGTAGCAAATCCCACTCACCAATCTGAGCGCCACGCGCGATCAGAGGAGACAGGGCAGCGTCTGTCTGGGCCACACTCGTCTTCACCGCCGGCTATCACTGCGGCTCAGTCGAAATGCCTCGTGACATTCTGAACCTCCCAAACAGACGACGAGCTTGCTCTTCTCCGACTCCAACTCGCACAATTGACCTTTCCCGATACTCTTTTCTGCCGACAGACGCGAGAAGTAGCACGTTGAAAGTAATTGCTTTTGCCGTTCTCCTCCAGACACACAACTCGATTTCTTCCCATTTGCGACTCTCATACATCTCAGACGGCTCCGTTTTGCCGCAGGATGAAGTCACGGTGTGAAACCACCAACGACAGACGCAAAATGGCAAAAGCTCTGCAACTTCCAATTGGTGGTGCAACTTTCGTTCAAAGAGATTCGAGAGGCTTTGGCATGCACACACGCGCGCACACAATGTTCTGCAGCACCATTGGTGACTGTGAGACCAAAATGGACGTTGAAAAGTCCCGATCCTGCTGGTTGCAATTGAGCCAGACACTGAGGCAGAGTGATTCGTTTGAGCAGTTTGTCTCTTCTGTTTTGTGCTGAAGCAGTCTGATGTGAACACCCTTCCCTCTGCAACATGGAAGCCACTAGTGCTGCTTCACACTGCAACCACACGCCAGAGAAAAAGAAAGAACACACGTCCTTCTGCTAACAGCTGAATCTGCTGCTGAATCAGTGGAAGACTTGGTTCCCAGAGTGCGGCACACAACAACCAGGCACTAACAGGAGAACCACAATACAGCGGACTTGCAAAATTATTCTCTCGAGCGGATGTCCTTTGTTGGAAGAGGACAAAAGCTTCTTTTCGACATTTCCTTGATCTGTTCTTCTCTTGTGGTCAAGTGCTGCTTCCATTCCCTGCATTGTGTCAAGTTCAAAGACTCACCTTTTAGCGGTCGTCTCGTCCGCCATCGTCCTGGCCCAGAACACTGACCTGCAATCAGAAAAGGTAAATAACAGTGAGACAATACATTCTACTAAAATCCTCCAACTGCACTGGAAAGATCTATCCTCTTCTCGTTTTCCCGCCGACCAGGAGACTGGAAGAAGCGAGAGAGCGTGTTCCCAGCCAGCCCCGCGCCGCCGCCCGCAGAGCGCCGCTGTTTGAGTAATGAGAGTTGAAGGAGGCGCACTGTCTCCGCGAGAAGCCCCCGGGTCGCGCAATTGCATTACCTGTCGGGGCGACGTCAGCAGAACTGAGGCAACGGCGAGCAGCCATGTCAAAACGTGATCATCATCTCCCCCCCCCCACCCGCCGCATCGCACCCCCCCCCTCATCGCTGTCTGCAGACGGTGTATTACCCGCCCTCCGCAACACGAGCTTTCATCGTCCCAGAGAAGCCCTGAAAGGTTCGTCCCAGCGTGTTGCAGTTCATCTGGACTATTTGTACTTGCAATCCCTGTGATGCGTGTGAAAGCCGAGTCCTTGGCGCACCTGCCACTCAAACCTGCGGTGAAGCCGTGGAAACACGGGCTTTTGTTCCCATCTACCTCTGACACTGACGAATCCAGGCCGCGCTGTGAGTTCCTGTGCGCTTCCGTCCTGCCGCCCAGACACATGTTACCGACCGCGACACAGCGCTGCCAGTACACAGCGAATCCAAAGCCACCACGTCAACCAACTTCATTTGTACCAACGGCCCACCACTCACCTACTCACTAACTCACATAGAGAGAGAGAGAGAGAGAGAGAGAGAGAGAGAGAGAGACAGACAGACAGACAGACAGACAGACACACACACACACACACACACACACACACACTGAATGGATAGACAGCGACAAGACAAACTCGCACCGATCTTCCCGCTGTGTTCTTCGCCCTTTCATTCGGCGCGCTTTGTTCTCGACCCGACCAGCTGCGCCCCGGCGCCGCAGTGTGCTGCCACACAGGAGCCTGACATATCAGCGCAACCTTTGAAAAGACAAGCTGCTCCAGCCCCGCCGAGCTTCACAGAGCGAGACGTCTGCGAAGCGGGCTAATGTATCTGTACGTTTCAGAGCTGCCGAGACGGGGAGACGGGGTCGGGGACGGGAAAAGCTTTCAAGGCTGCGAAGCTTCTTGCACAACCGTTACGTGGCATCTTGTTCAATTGTCACGTGGCGGCTCAATGGTTGTGTTTTTGCCTTGTATTCACCACGTGTCCTTGACAGTCTTTGGTCCTTCTTGTCCAATTTCAGACGCATTTGCCAAGATTGGAAATTTTCGTGCGACAACGTTTCGACTCGACAGCCAACACCACTGGTGCTGGCGCCACACACCAACCAGTCACATGCAAAGTATTCATGAATTCTGACACGAAACGCAACCACCAGCCACTTCTGTGCCATATCCACGCAGCGCAAATGGAAATTTTGAGGGGCGGATGCAACGTGTGAGCGAGTTGTTTCTTCACGTTCAAACATTTGACCAGACCGTCCTCAACACAGGACACCAAACGTTACATTCTGCACTGGGAAAGCCACTGGGGAAGCCAAAGGCCAGCTTCACTAGAACAGCCCGTGTCTACAAAATTGACCTGCCCACGTTCAACAACGTCCCCATCCCTCTCTCTCAACGCCGCTACCCGACGCCGACGCCCTGGACCCCCGAGGCGGAGTCGCGGGGACGGGATCCACCTCCGCGGATCGATCTTCCTCTGCTATCGCGAGCTCATCGCACAACAGGTGCTCCGAACGACCGCAGCTCGACACACACAACTCAGACGTCTGTTTTCACTCCCGTCTGATTGAATGCTTTTGTTGAACTCATTTTAATTTGGACTTGCGCATGTTAATGGCTGCGTTTCGCAGAAGCTTTTCAAAACGTGAAATGATGTCTGCTGTATGTGAATGGGGCCCAATCCAATAAAGTTCTCAACAACAATCAAACATGGTCGAACAAAGTTGAAAATTCTGATTGCACAAAAAACTCAAATTTTCTCAGGCGCCGTCAGTTCTTCTTGGTTTTTCCCCTTCTCCGTTCAGCCATTGTGCACATTTCCAACAACCTGTCTGCCAGCCAGTCTTTGGTTCAATCTGGATCTCCGTGTCTGTTTTCCGGATTCTCTTTTGTGACAACACGGAAGACACTGCAGGATTCTTGACGCAGCCGGCCGAATGTCACCGAACAACAGAACCAGGATTCTCGAACCATCTCCCCCCCCCGCCCTCTTCAAACGCCCCAGTCTCGGATCCGCCCCCGCCCACAGACTGGATTCCGCCCCGGATTGTGCTGCACACCTAGCACCGGGACCGAGGATTCCCGCAGACACACACAACGTGACTGTCTGCTGACGCCCGGGCTCCAGCCTCCCTCCATCCACACTCTCCGACATGGAGTCAGCGTTGCACTGAAAAGCATTGATAACCTCTTCAGCCCTACGCATCCTGAACCCAGGTTTCTTCACACGGTTGGCTTGGACTGGACGCAGGCTTTGTGCCACAACAACTGCACAGGAGGGAAAATCCGCAAGAAGCAGAATCTTCGAAGCGTTACAGAGCGAACAACACCCCGCAACCCGCCCCCTGGTTGACAAAGCAGAAGTTCCACGTTTTTCCCCGTGTTAACTGTCCGTCCGAACTGGACGTGAAACTTGCCGTGGCTCACTGCTGACAGCGTACAGCACTTGCACTGAATATTTGTTCAGATTTGCTTGCCACTCACAGCTACGGGCGCAATTACTGATTCACCCAAACAGCCCGGCTCGGCAGGCAACTTGCTGCTTGATTTTGTTCAAATGTCAATAGGAATCCAGAAGTAATTCCCTCGAGTTGTCTACCAGTCGGTTGAGAGACGTGCAGGAAGAAAAACAACGCAGCCGGCAGAACGTCAGGATCTGCTGTCAATTTGCACCTCGCGGACGGAGCCAGCACAACCTGAACCTCCTCAGACTCCTTCAACTTCGTTCAGACTGTGAAGAACCTCCGCATCCAACCGTCCAAGTCGTCCCCTGGACAGGAAGGAAACGGCGCCCGCGTCAGCACCGGGCGGGGCAGAATGGAGCTGAACCAACCCAACCCGCTAATTCCCACACATGTGCTCCCAGCCACTCCGGTCCATAACCGCCTCTTCACTTCCCGGGGAAATCTGACCGAATTGGTCCCTGGAGTCGAGTCTGGATGGATAGGGTCTGGGCTTTCTATGCAGGGCGCCGCTTCCTTTGATGTCCGTATCTTAACCGAATCAAGGAACGTTAATGGTGAAGCGAGGTCCCGGGCTTCAGATGGGCAGCCTCACTCACAGGAGACCATTATGCCTCCGAAACATGTCTGGACTCAGACAACTCCGGCAGCCTCATTCGCAATGACTTTAAAGCCAGAGCTTTCATATCAGAACACTCAGTGCTGTCCACGAATATTGCTTCTTCATATCAACATCTGACAGCAGACTTAGCAATCAAGCCACAGCGAGTCATTTTTCCTCAAACGACCAAAATTCCTATTGGCTTTGAACTCCCCCTCCCCCACCCCTCACATCTGTATTTGCATCACACACGCAGCTTTGTTCAGTTCGAATCAGGTCGCGGCGGCCGCGGGCCGGGTTCCCGGGCGGCGCCCCGCGGTCCGCGGCAGGATCCTGACAGCCCCGCGCGCCTGATTACCTGCGCTTAATTCCGCCCGGTGTCTGCTGTCTGTCACATGACCAGCGCCGTGTGAGCGGGTCAACCCGCCTTCACTCTCCAAAAGGGGCCGTTGGGCGGAAAGCGCAAACCGCTTGACAGAAACGCGGCGCTCTGCTCCAGGGCTGACCTGCCTGTCCAGTAGCTGCTTTTCAACTTTTTTTTGCATTCATCACAATCATTTCACCTTGTTGACATTTTCTCCAGCTGACGTGAGCGTTCACCTGGGGATGATTATTCTCTGCGAGTCGTCAAAGTGAAATATTATGATTGGAAAAGTCCTGCTTTCAATTCAGTCGACAATGACGCTTTTCAATGAAGCGCTTCATCGCAGTTGTTCCCATTCACGGAGACAAAGCTTCACACGGCACCTGCCCAACACAAGCTTATTAGCTGTGAAATTTCTGCATTGAATCGCCACGGTGTTTCTGAACGTTCGCGACTTCGCTGAAAACTTTTTGTCGTTGCAACACTGGCACGGAACGGACAATGGCCAACATTTGACACCAGCACGACTCACCTGCGATTGAAGTCAAAATTGCCTCTCCCCATGAATTTCCGCCTGCGGACTCAGGTTGATGACCTGCGAGGTCGCTGACCCTGCTCTGATGATTAGTTTCCGCGGAAGTCACAAATACTCCGGTGTGGTTAGGTATGGGGAAGGAAGGAAGAGGTCAAGGTCTTCACGTGGAATGAAAACCTGTTGAAACAAGAAGGCTTGTCAGTGCAGACGAGAGCCGCGGGCCGCTCAAAATCGTTGCGTGAGTAAGCAGAGAATCGCGCGCATTCTACCCAGGATTTCAACGCTGTCTCAATTGGCTGCGGTGGGGCAGCAGACGAAAAGTTGTGGTGTTTCCTTTGCATTCTGTGTCTTCAGGAATCAATCTGCAGTTCCAAACCTTCACAGCAGGGCTTGTGTAACGTCCTCTTGGATTTTAAACTGCCACCTGCACAAACGTCTCATCGTCCCTCCTGACAACAGCTCAATTGGTTTGGTCCACAGAAAGGCAAATTCTGTGGCGACTTTGTTTCCGAACGCTTTTGTTCGTTGGAGGGGGACGGCTGCTGCACACTGGGCGGGTTGGCATACAAAATGACCTGATTCGCGAGCACGTTCGTTCGCGGGCGATCGTTCTTTCAGCGACAAGTTTCTCAGGGAAAAGACGACGAAGCTGCACGTGCAGAGAAAAGACTTTGTTCCCGCCCGGGTCGACACCTCCTGCCCGGGCAGGCTCGGCTGCCAGGACCTTCCATGTCCCTTTTCCCTGCAGACTTCATATCCATCATTTTTTCATTTCTTCCAGTCTCACCCTCAAAACTTCGAGGGACTGCAGCACACGCCTGCCGTCCTTTGTCTCCACAAACTGCAGCTCCAAAGCGTCTAAAGAGAGACACCGAGAAACCCGTGTTTTCACAGGGTCGTTCTTATGATGAATGACTTTCCCAGTAATAACGCGTCGTCTAATGCAGCGCTTACACTGAAAACGCCCCAAATGCAGTTGCGTCTTCCAGACGTCAAAACGACAATCCCCACACCAAGAGAAAAATTCCCTCTCAAGCATTGAAAGAACATAAACCTGAGAAATCGGCATCTCTGGGCAAAACCTGGAGACTCATATCGCTGCTGTCTGCTGCAATATGTCGCACATCTAGAGCCAGGGCTCAGACGGGTCTTCTGCAGTCTGTGCCAAAAAGCCGAGAAATGTCTCGCCCAGCAAGGACGCACAATCCTGAAAGAACCATTTGTCAACCAGTTCAAAGTCAAGGTTGTTTTGGACAAAACACTTCCAGGAAAGGCAGCTTGCTGAAAACTGGCTGGGAACCAGGCCGACGGGACGGAAAGGACTTCCCATTTCCGATCACCCTGAAGAAAACACGTGAAGCGCTTGGAGATTTGAGTAACAGGCAGTGGAAAATATCACCCTTTTGCTGTTGGGGCATTTTCATCGGGTTGTTGGGACCTTGTCCTTTGCAACCAGTTATCCGGACCCATCCTGCTCGGCGCAAAATTGCAGGACGCCATCACCTGGAACCTGCGCGCGACAGGGAGGCGAGAAACCCGCGCAAACAGCGCCATCCGTCACCGGGTCGGGGAAACCCCGAAAGCCTGCATACTGAATGGACCTGAAGCAAAGCTCGCTTGAAGACACCACTGGTTTGAAACCCCCAAGTTCAAGATTTTTGGGCCTGGATCAGTGAACTTGAATGTCAGGCTGAGACGAAAAGACAGTGTTCTCAAAGTTCAGAACGTGAGTCGCGCCTGGAGCAAGGCTGGGGCTTTGGCCATCAGCACGCATCTGGCTCAGGTTCTCATCCCAAGTCCCCGGCATAATCTCCCGTAACACTCCTGGTCCGTCCCTGAATCTGGAATCTGATCATTCAGCCAAAAGAGGATTGCCTGGAGTCTGGTCTTGAATGGACGCAAAAGGACAGGATCTTTGAGCAGTATCCTCACCTTCCTTATTGGGTTTATTCGCTCAGACTTGGGAACTCAATATGCAATGTGCGTCACAGGACCAAACGCGCTGGTCCGTTTCATCAACGAGGGGGAATTTGCGGGTCAAATGAACCAGGACCCGGGCTTCTGAACATTTTGCAGGGGACTTCCCAGGGACGCCGCACCGTCAGGCTGCAGTGGCCTCGACACCGCGACGACCCCGGCTCCGTCTGCGCACGCGCCGGAGGCGGCGAGCCAGCTTCCCTCTCCGCGCAGGCGCAGACGCTCCTCCGCCTCGTGTGCAAACAGACGGCCAGACACTCGTGACAGTCGCGCCATGAAATCAAATATGCACGAGTGCGCAGTCCCGGTTTATTTTACTCCGTCTGAAGCGGAACATACAGCAGGGAACTTAGCTGGGCAGGTTGGGCCACGCTCAACAGTTCCAACGAACCCAGCGTGTGGTAGAAGTTCGGATGCTTTTGCAAACAGCTGGGCACACAAACGTTGCAAGTTCCAATCCACATGCGCACTACCTTTCCAAATTTACCAGCAGAAGTTTGGAGGGGTTCTTGTCCAAACATTCTGACTGGAGAACTCAGGTGTGGTTGGTACTTTTTTCGCCAGGGGGTCGATAGACACAGCTCAGCAGACTCTGCGAAACAGACGAGTTAAGCACGGAGAAGCAGAAGCACCTGCTCCGATCGTCCGCTTCCCTCCCTGAGCTCCGGACGACGACCTCATCCATTCTCCACGACGCAGGGTCGGACCTCTTGACCCAATGAGAACCTGACGAGCCAAGTTCCATGCATCAAGAATTCAAAACGCGGTGTTCAACCAGCACGGTGAAGCATTTGAAGCCCAATTTGGAAACAGGCATGAAAAGTGCAAAGGGGCAGGATTTTCACTTTGAAATCTGACCACGAAAATAGCTTGGGTGCCTCACTTTGTCGCAGACGGGTTGTGTTTCGCCTGTCCAGAGGAAGGTGTGAATGAACATTGCAACACATCACCCCCCGTCTGCGCCTGGTGCCGTCTGTGGAAACCAGATTTTACGTGCTCAATGGCTTTTTGCGGAGAGAATTGCAGTGACGTTGTTTCACATTGCAGAGTCTGCGGGAGGGAGAACTGAAAAGAGGAAGTGCAACCTCAGTGCAACCTTCTGTTCACCTCTGCTTGTTTTTCTAACACTTCCATAAAACTCTGAGAGACGGGCGCTCGTATATCTGTCTGGATCGGAAGCCAAGTGGAGATGCCCCGCAGACCGAGTGAACAATCAGTTCCAATTCCACCGTTTTTCACCGTCGCTCCACGTTCTTCTGGCCTGTGTCTTCGTCTCGATGCTTCACGCGTCGCAACCGCATGGACACAATCAGGCGCAGATCACTTTCGTTGGACACAAGACGTCAGACGTCAACGCCTCCACACATCCGTCAAACTGACTGACACCACGAAGGTGCGTAACAAAACTCAGAACACAAAACCAGCTTTGAGGACAAAGTCTCCCACGTGGAAGACAGTAGCAGTCGTCAACTGAGCGGACTGGGCGTTCTGTTCCCAGGAGGGCTGCGCAGTGCTGTTTGACAGGGTGGGCGGCGGCATCCGGTGCGAAGACATATCGCAACGCAGCGCAGCGCCCAAGTGCCGCAGGGCGCACGGCTCGTAAATTCACATTACCTCGGCGCCGACGCCGCAGACAAAGGCGTCGCGGGCGGACGCGCGCACAGACGACGTTACCACGGCAACGCGCAAGTGACTTTCAGTGTCTGAAGATACGAGACCATTGTGCACTCGAACCCAACTTCATAGGAAGTTTAGAGTCTGACACAGGATACATGACCGAACAAAATTGCTTGACGGCATTGAATCGGCTGTGTGGGTGGTGGTCCTTTGGGAATTTCTGGACCCGTTGTCAACGAAGAAGTGGGATTGTTCGCCAAGAGGAGAAAGGTCACGAGTATAGACCACGGAGTATCTGACAGTGTGCGGCGTCCACGAAATCTTGACGGGGACCCTGGGCAAAGGGTCACACCACACGACAGAGGCCGCGCAACTGCAGATGGACCAGTGGGTGTCAAGCTGAGCTCGTCGTGTCAACGTGATCTTCCAACAGTTTTGCTGAAAATGGCCAACACGGGTTGTTGCAGAAAGAGGAAGTTCGCCATCCTTCAAATTCCTGTCCAACTGTTCCTTTCTGCTTGACTGAGCATTCAGGGGTCGGGCGAGCAAACACATCCATCATAGTCGTCTCGGCCACAAAAAGAACACATTCACCCAAACCTGGCATGAAAACTGAGATGCAGGTGATGGCTCAAGCCTTTCTTCCACACCTGGAACTGAGCCCTGGATAGTGCAACACATTTCATCCAACCCATCTCCTGCCTGGGGTCGCGCGATCAAAAATTGTGAAATTTCTGTCATAAGCGCGCCTAGACTCCCCCGGCTCGCGCCCGCACGCAGCTTCCGTCTCGCCAGGCGCCGCACCACGTTCGCAGCTGCAGCAGCCGCTGCTGTCCTCTGCTGTAAAACCGCCGCTGCGCAGGGACATTGCCATCTCTCGCTTATCGCCCCGCATCTCGCGCAAACGTCGATAGCAGACAGGCGCTCAGTAACCATGTACACAAATGTACACACAAAGCGACACGACACGCAAGGCGTCCAATGACTGACGGCTTTGAAAGGATTTTGCTTTGCACGAATCGAAAATAATTTCACGCCCTGGTGGTTTTCCGATGCTTTCAGAGGCTCTGTTCTGTATCAGGCGACTGAGGAGGCAGTGGAAGCGACCGACAAGTCTACCCGGAGAGAAATTCGGTTTCTCTTCGTTATCTTCGTTTTCTCTGATTGCCATTTTCACATAATTTTTCCACCACAAAAACAGAAAACGAATGTTTGTCTTTTGTTGATTATTTCCCGACAAAATGCGTCGAAAAAACTCGGCCACGATTTTTGTTTTGTTCAACGAAGAACCAGTCTTTGAGGTCAAACAACTTCGAACAAATGAACTTTCGTGTCTATCTCTGCGTGAACGACGGTTATTTTAAACGAAAAGTGCCAAAAACACGACACAGAAAACGTTGACTGCAGCAAAGTTTGTTTGAGAGAAAAACTTGGTGTATTCACAGTTTTCTCAAACGCCGCACTGGAACAAGTTTTTCCACTGACACCTCGCTCCGGAAGCATCCAGGCCTCAGTGGACGGGAGGAAGTCTGGATACTCTGACATTTGCACAGATCGATAATTGTGTCTGAGTCGGAACTTGAACAAACAAACTGCTCACTCGAACAGCAAAACCTGACACCTCAAGCCTGCCATCGCACAGAACGAGAATCGAGAGTTAGCACCGCAGAAATGTTCAACCCCTACTTCAGGGATCGTCTCACCAATGGTAAAACTTGAAACAAGTTCCCCTATTTTGCGATGCACCAGATCTGCCGTTGTTTGAGGAACAAAGAACGAGTTCCGACGAGGGTGAGGTCAGTCGACAGACTCACGGGGTGGGTGGGTGAGTCAACCAAACCACTCCACTCTGCCCTTGGCGTCGTGCTTTGGTCAGACCAGGGTGGGAAGGTTTGGTTGCCTCACGTTTTCACGCGAAGACGTGTTTTGATGAAGTTTGTGAAATGCGTTGCGACAAAACCAACACGACCACGCAGGTACATTGACAAAACATGGTCAATGCAAATACGAAAGTTTCTTGCGCGCAGACCAAATTTCATTTTTACGGTTTTGCACATCCACAACCTGCTCGACAACAAAAGCTCGACATTTTCTTTCGGCAGTCATTAGAGAACGCCAATTCGTCCGAACTCCTCGTCAACTGAAAATCGAACCAAAATTTGACAGGCACAGCGAAGTCGAAAAAGCTGCAGACAAAACATGCACGAATTGTGGCCTTCGAAAAAATACAAAGTTGCTTACTTTTTGTTGTCGAGTTGCCCCTCGTCCCAACGCACACTGCGGTGTCTAACAAAGAAACTGGTGATTGAGGAGGTGACTGGAGGACCAGGACCGGATGTTTCTCGAACAGCTTGAATCATTCGTCCCTGAATCACTGGCTTCACTTCTGCAGCCTCTCTCCTGCAGAGACACAGCCCTCCCTCACTCTGCAGTTCCATTGGCTGATTTGTTGGTGGAACAAGAGCACCGAGCCCAACCTGCAGGAGACACACCGAGTGAACCCGCGGGAGAAAATGGGTGAACACAAATGTGCCAGAACGTCACTCGTGTTTTATCAAAGCTGCTGCACCGAGACATCCCTATCTGCAACTGATACCGAATCAACTTCAAAGCTCGAGTGTTTTAGTGCGTGGAGAGTGCTCCTCACCTTGAGTCGCTTCAAACGCGGGACACAAGGTTTCGTTGTCTCGGAGTCTTGATTCGGAGACAGGATCGAAGTATCACTGCTGAACACCTCGACTCAGAAAAACAAGCTACCATTTCATCAAATTTCTGAGCCAAGATCATCTATCGCAGTCCAAGCCGCAGGGTTCAGCAGCAAACACCGAAACCAAAACGATCGTTGTATCATCGACCACGACAGGAACGAATCAAAGATTCAACTCAAAGAACCTTTTCTTCCGCAAGCAAACTTCTCACCCACCATCACCTTGACTTGGACCCTCTACCCCAGCCGCACATACTCGCTGGGTACACGTATGCAAATCTCTGGCTCGCTGCGCGCCAATCAATGGGGCCGTGTTCACACGTCTCGTCAGCCAATCAAGACGACCTCCCTCCGCTCTCCCTCCCGCATCCCCGAGCGCAGTCTCCCCGAACCTCTGGCCTCCATGTCTCCTCCAACCATCTCCGACATACTGTCGCACTTTTATCGATAATGCACTTGGAAAATGAATTTTTTCCTCGCAAGGCATCGCTGCACTGCACTCGCACTCGGTCTAGACACGCCATTTTTTTCTGCTGTTGGCTGGAGGGGGGCAACACTGGAGGGGAAGGGGAATCTTCCAAGTTTTGTTCACGGGTTTGCTGTGCATGTTCTTCAGTCATTCAAGTATTTTTCAGTGAACAAGTTTTCAAATCAACCAAGTCTTTTCAACCACCAAGTCCAGACACAAGCATTCTTTCCTGAGGACACCACACACTAGTGACTCTCTGTTGCCAGTTTGGTCAGGAACGGCAGAAACAGGAAAATTCCAAACAACAAGTGCCAGATCTTTTCATCGCAAAGGAGACTTAGATCTACTGACCTGTGTGCAAGGCAAAACAACTGAAAGACAACTTGCGAATTTTGTCTGCACTGCACCATGACAGGTTTCTTCCACCAAACTTTTCGAAAACTTGATCATTGACAGCTTGTGCGTTCGACAAAACTCTCGCCGATGGCTTGTGAGCACAAAGAGAACGATTCCTCCGCCACCCTGCAGAAGTTTCTTTTGGAGCCGACAGGTCCACTTGACAACGCAACGCCTCGGGTGCGCCTGCATCGCTGAATCCGTCCACTCGCGGCAAGGTTCGTTCCCTCGTTCGCTCCAGCGCTCTGATCGTAATTGACAGCGCAAGGCCGGCGGAATCGATGTCTGTTCAATCCCGAGCAAGGTCTCCCGGCTCCGGCCGGCGGTGCCTGGGGCCGCGGCCGGGGCCCCGTTGAGCCCCCGCGCGACGGGTGCGGCGAGCTCCGGAGCTCCGAACGCCGCCGGGGGTGGACAAGGCGGACACCAGGATGAGTCGACTCGATCCTCGTGATCCAGATCAGCCGAGCTCAGCCGAAGTCAGAGGGGATTTTGAAAAGAATGACAGAAAGTGCTTTCAGGCCAGAAAAGTACGAATTCTAAATGGTCTCTCTCATCCAAACGACGAGGCCACCAAATTCTACAAGAATGAATCCCAACCAAGAATGAAAGAAATTTTCCTTTGCTGCTTGATCACAAAAGGCCCACGATCTTCGCCCTCGGCATATCCTGTGCCGCACAAAAGACCAGGATAACACTCTGAATCTATGTCCCGTTTCTTCCCGTCAAGAAACGTCCACTGCATCTGCCATGAGGCTGGTGAATTAACACACAAAATCTCTGTTTGGGACCTTTTCTCTTTGTGTTCGATGTAACACCTGTACTCATGCGTCAAGGTCACTCTCACTGGTTGTCTGTTTCTCTCGTCAGGAGTCTGAGAAACGACCCCACGTTCCCTTGCCTTCCAGATCCGCCAGACCACGTCAGAGCCAGACACCATTCCCCACTTTCCATCAAAGTCAACTCTGGTGAGGTTGTTGACACAACAAGGCTGGCACGAAACCTCAAAAGGAAGCCTCCGATTCGCCATTCTCAAGGTGGAACGTGGAACGCTGCACCGGGGGCCCACCAGTGCAGATCGAACGCCTCGGAAGGCCCCGCGCCGCGTAGCCAGGCAGCGTTCCATCGATCGCGACGCACCGAACATAAAACTTGCATCGAGTCTCGGTCCTCGAGTGCAAATTTTCAATGGCCTCGTCACACCATACTCGTGTACTTGTTCCTCTCCCCGTGAACACGCTCCGTCTGAGTGTTTCCAGTCCGGTGTGCCTCTTGATTCAAGGTTTCTGCTCAGTCTCGTGCGTCTGAAGCTTTGTACGGGACTGAACACCGCACACAGTCCGTTCAGGAGCCACGAACTTGCCCAGATTGTTTTTCATGTAAACGAAAAAACACATCAGTTTTCGAACGGAAACGAAATTTCGAACCACAAACCTTTGAAGAACAGCTCGTCGCAGAATATGACGCGCCTGGCTCGTTCACACAACTGAAATCTGTGACTCTGCTGTGCCCAAATTTTTTCAACAAATTCGTGAGATCGTTTTCTGTGCATCAAAAATAAAACGCAATTTGTTCTCCTGTCGGTTCCCAGCCCGAGAGGTGCTGCCACGATGTGGTGGTGCCAGCTCACCGGAGCCATTTCACATTCAGGACACGAAAAAAAAAGTTCCGTACCTTCATCGGGGAAAAAGTGCGGAGCAACAACCGCGGTGCGACAATCCTGATCCAGCGGTGAGACCGGAAGGCTGGGACAGAATGAAAAACTTTCGAAGAACGAGCTCTTTTTCTTTGCCTTGGTCGATTGTCAACAAATGTGCCATTTTTCCTTTCCTCTCAAATTCATCGAAGTCCTTTCTATATCAAACCGGTGGTCGTCCGAAAACTGGTTGAATGACTGATCTCCACAAGGCACCTCAAATCCAGTTCCGCACTGTGCGTCAAGTTCTGCTTTTTCATTGTGCTGAAATGCACCAATTTTTTTTGCAGATCCTCGAGGGTCCAAGTCCAAGGCTCAGCACCGTTCCACCTTATTGCATTTTATGAGATTTGAATCCCACGTGAAGAACAGGTTTCGCTTGTTTTTCTTCGCGAGTCGGCGCGTTTGGAGAATCGAGTGCTGCCTGCCTCTCTCCTCCTCGGCTCCTGTGCGCAAGTGGGTCAGTGACGCTGCGCGGGTCCGCGACAAAAAGTGCGCACAAGACGAGCGCAAAAAAGTGGCCAGCCATCACCCTCCACACGTGTTTTTCTCTTGCATGTCTGCTGCTCCTTCTCTTCCTTCCGTCTTCCGTGACTTGAATACGAAATTTCTTGCCTTTTCGTTTCTGCGCAAAAGGCAAATCTGGTCATTTGAAACCATCGTGCGAAGGAATACAAAATGTGCCGTTGGGACACTCCGGCCGTGAGCGATTCCCAACATCTTAGCTCCAACACACTGAATTCAAATTGAAAGGATCCGAAGCTGCAAACATGTTTTCAAAATCAGGAGGAAAATTAGCGTCCAATGAAATGCATAAAATGGTGGGTGTGGAAGACATTTTCTCCCCCGAGCTACCAAAGGAGCAGCTTCAGCCCAGATTCGCCGACGTCTACCAATGACATCGACACGAGCTGATGCGGACCGAGTCCCGAAATGAAAGACTCCATTCAAACGACTTTCACGTGATACACACAATTATTCTTGCCTCCACATAAATTACCTCAAATTTAACATCGATTACCCGACATTAGCTCGCCGTCATCCGCCAAGCTGATGTTTGGGTCTTTTGACAGGACGCGCTCTGCAGAACTCAATTCCACAAGCCTGATTCTTTGTCCACAAACACGCCGAAATTTCTGTGCTTCAAGGAAGCAAATTCGCTTTTCAAATCTCCACTTCGACGAAAACGTGTACGTTTACAACAAATCTAAAAATAACTTCACCTGTTTGGTGTCCAAAATTTCCCGAATGACGTTTGTTTGAAACCGTTGTTTCACCGCAGTCTTCAGACACACCATCAGCTCCGTAAATAGAAAAGCAGTGAAATCATCACTTCCCGCGTGTCCGACCCATAACCACTGATTCAGATTGACCACATCCAGCGGGGCGCTTCCATTGGCCGCTCCTCCTCGGGGGGTGACGGGGACCTCGGGACGCCGCGAGTCATCGCTGCGCCGCCGCCCGTGACTCGCTTCCTGCCCCCGCGAGGATTCCCGACGCATTACTCACCCCGATCACAGGTCAGACCAAGTGGATCACAATGGCAGACGACAAGAGAAAGGGTTCCGTGAATCAAAATCCCACATCTGAATCACATGCTGCCAAAATTTTTCAGTCCAACCAATAACTTGCGCGGATTTTTGGCGGATTCAACTTCCCTTCATTGGTAGGAGCACGATGGTCGGCCACCAGAAGACAGACGTGTTTGCAAGTGCGCGAGGCACAAAACACAAACACTTTCACAACACATCAAATCTCAATTCAAATCGAATTCTGACAAAAATACTCACTTCAGCTGCACAAGCAGTTCTCTTCGCGAGACGTGGATCGTGCAAAAACAAAGCAAAATCCAAGTGAACGCAACGCAAAATCCTGCAAAACATGTGATGCTGTTGCTCAGTAAAAGGTGTCTGACTGTTTGTACTTTGACAGTTTTTTATGCGTTCATCGCAGAAAAGTGACAGCCGAACACATGGAGGCACATGAACCCAACTGCATGTGAGGCAGACATGGCCCTGTCAAAAAAAAAAAAAGAAAAGAAACCACTTCCTTCTACAATCTCAAAACGAGTTCACATCCATCATCAAGTCTCTGCAGGAAGATCCTTGTGAAGTATCACCAATGGTGATTGACCCCCCAAAATCACGTGGCCGATGTGTCACAGGAGGGATCAAGAAAGCGCTTATTTTTAGCTGTTTGAGCGCCAAGTTCACCTCCGTCGCCTCTCCACAGTGCGGCTCTGGCTGCCTCAGCCAAGTGGGCCATCAGCTAGAAAAAGTGGCGAGACCGTTAAATGCAAAAAGTCACTATTGTTGTCTGCTGACTGACTGCTTGCTGCCTGTCTGTTCTGCGGTGTAAGCGCAAACGAGTACAGCATGTACAATCCGAAGAGAATTGCATGCTCACTGTGAATTTGATCCTGAGCCCTTGAGCCCCCTCAGGTATGAGACAGACAGACACAGTCTGCACCCGTTTCTCGATCTCGCACCAAACGCGACGACCTGTGTTGTGCAAAAGCTGAGCCTTCAATTTCACTTCCCCCACGTACGCTGCTATTAAAAAACTTCCGGCTGCTCCAAAAATATTTTCAAGTGCATCAAACTCCACACCGACTGCAAAACAGCATCGCGTCAAAAAAGTCTGTCTGCATGCTTGCATGCAAACTTTCCAGGCACTGAGCTTCACCGTGTCGCTTTCAAAAAGCCCGCTCTCGAGGTATGTATTTATTACCCATCACGCCACCAACCCTCTTTTGCAAAAAGCGCGCGGTAATCAGCTGAATTTCAAGTCTATTTACCACAGCATCAAAAGCTGAGGGTCGAAACCGCAGAAAACAAAAAGTGAAAAATGTCGTTTGATGCTAGAATGGTTTCCAAGCGTGCTTTCCGGCTGCTCGTGAGCACGGTATTTCACGCACCTGAAGCGAGTTGCTTGATGGGAACGAAATCTGAGGAGCGTCGTTGCTCATTTTCAGACTGAGGCCAAAGCTAAAAGCGTACGTTGAGCCGAGACTGCTTTCCAGACAGACCTCGTGTACGTACGCGAGACAGCCCCGAGCATGGATCCGCGAGAAAGTTGGAAGGAAGTACACAGCCGAGCAATCCATACAAAATGGATCGGCGTGGGCGCGGCGCACCCAGGAACCCGCACCGGGAGAGCCTCGTGAAAGGGAGTGCTCAGCGCAGAGTGGCGGCGGGTGCAGCGGCGCGATGCTTCGGCTCAGCTGCACCCGCACCGCCCGTCCGCCTCTGATGTCGAGGACTCTGGCGAGCAGGAGGGAAACGCTGCAACCTGCTGTTCCGTTTTGTCTTGTGCGACTTGCAGTCGGTCTGATCAACGGTTCTCAAATACGATGAGTAAGTACCACGGTTGCACACTCGACGAAAGACGTTCAGGACGGTTCTCTGTCTTCCACCGAGGAAATGACTTTCACGGACAGTGCGTCGTTTTCAATGAAAACTGACTGACCAACTCGCACGTCTCCCAACGTTAAAAAGTTGCCAAAAAATCCTCCACAGCAATCTAGCATGAAGTGATTTCATGGCGAGGCACACACCATGGGGTATTTCTCGTCTACAAGCGAGCCCGGTGCCGCTAGTTAGACAAACAAGTTCACCATGAAATTCCCATTCTTATCTGCGCATCGAGGCGCGAGACGCGGGGAGAAGAGGAAGCCCTTTGATAAGATACGTGCGGCGGCGTTGACTGTGGCCTCAGCTCTCGGATTTCCTATCTGACGATGTCGCCTCATCCCCAAGTCTGCTTGAACCACTGAGATTCCTTCTTCAAATGTATCTGCGACTTCGTGCAAAATTGAATGACCTGCTTCTCGTTCAGCACGTTTCCGCGCACTTTCCGGTGAGACTTTCAAAGCCACTCTCATTGAGAGTTTTTCTAAAGGTAGATCTGTTCTTTTTTGGTTTTCCACACACAAAACTGTTCCATCTGCAAAGTATGCGCAGCTTTCCCAATTGATTTTCACCTCGCCATTTCAAAAGGATCAACTGTTAAGCGTGCACAGGCAAACGCACAGACTCCTCTCCCATTGTATTCAGCACATCACCAAAGCACAAAGATAAACCTGACTCGAGATTGCCACGCACACGCACACGCACACGCACACACACAGACAGACAGACAGACAGACAGACAGACAGACAGACAGACAGACAGACACACACACACACACACACACACACACACACACACGTGCAAGGGGTGTTCGCGTTGATCGGTTTGCTAAATCTGCAGCCGCCGTTCGGTCAGTACTTCACGAATTTCCCTCATATTCTTCTCACATACGAACACGAAACCACACCTGCCCAACCGAAGCTCACTAAAGAGGTACGCAACGCTGCGACGTCTAGCCGCAAGAAGTACATCGCGCTCCTGCAATCATTCCAGCCATGTGTTCCCTGTATTCTCCTGCGCCGCGAGGTGCGAGATAATTTCAGACTTTCCGACTGGATCCAGGGGAAGGGAGGGGCACAGGTGCAACTCGACTGCAGTACATTCAAGATACCGAAGTGTCTGGTGAACACGCGCCTCGAGCGTCTGTGTTCACTCTCCAACGAAATCCCTCTCATTCGAAACACATGGACTTCCCATAGCGAGAAAATGATCAGCAAGTTCTCAACCGTTGGTGTGACATTCGCCTATTTCAAAATTTGAATCCGCGAGAAAAAAGACGCGGAAAATTCTCGCTCAAGATTTAATTGCATGTGCATAACACAGAAAGACCCAATTTTCAAAAGCAGGTGAACTCGAAATGAAAGAGAGAGACTATATTTGCGTAATGTTGCTTGTTGTCGCACCGTGGCCCACTGAAGCCACGAGCTATTTGTGGCACGACTGTTGCACTGTTTGTGTTCCAAGTACAAAAGTACAAAATGAGACGTTCAAACATACCTGCAAGCGTAGGCGTCCTCAGACCTCGTGCCGTCTTCGATCTAAAAATACACAAGAATAGAGCATTTTTTACCAAAGTGTGTTCTCAAAAAGTCACGCTGCGGGAAACCGATTGTTCTGTGCGGTGAGTTCATTATGTTACAAATAACGTGTGCGACGGAGTGCTTTATCATGCTCTGAATCCTCGAGACGCTAGTCGAGAGGATTTGCAAGATAAAGCATGACATGTCAAACATGTTATTTGACGTATACCACGACACTGAGTAGAAACCTCTGGAAATAATCATACAGTTCGATTCATGCAGGATAAAGTGTCGATGAGACAAAAGGAACACAACCCATTAACATCGCACAGTGGTATACCTTGAGCACCTGTACAATGATGCTATTCGATTTACACTCTCGGGACCCGAGAATCACATTTTTCTCGGATCCCGAGAAATTTGGTCTGTTCTTTTTTACTCTCAGGTCCCGAGAATTTTGAGTCTCTCGACCCAGGAATCCGAGAGTGTCTTTTGTTCTTGGATTCCTGGGTCGAGAAAGTAAACAAAAAGTTATTTCTTCAATTTTTTGTGAAATAATCGTTATTTTGAGCTTGAAATGTGATTTATTGAGTTGAAACCACTGACGCGCAAACATAGCA
>JAAUXT010009598.1_pt1 | contig 32882 bp, 31 predicted proteins | sample 7278171 | NCBI WGS metagenome assembly JAAUXT01 (sample SAMN14350112, study PRJNA611818) | marine sediment metagenome | isolation source: surface marine sediment (1.8m) | place: French Polynesia: Moorea | collected 2018-08
GTTGTCCAAAACTGTGCCCAAAAACTTGGGCCCAACGTGGGGGGGGGGGTGTGGGACCACTTTGGTTCAGAATAGTCAGGGATGGTCAGTGATCATTACTGACCATTTTTGGAAAAGTGGTCCCACCCACGCCCCCCCCCTGGGTTGGGACCACTTTTCAGAAAAGTTGCCAAATTGCCATATCTTGCTGCTCACCAAAATTCAGACCATTTCGTGTAGTATTAAGTGTGCTGTGGCTGCTGGAAAATGTCATTTGCCTATCAATTCAATAGAAAATATGTTCGTTTTTGGCCCATATCTTGGAAACTGAGCACTTTTTCAAAAGTCACTCAAATCACTTCAAAATTGATCAGTGATCATCCCTGACCATTTTTGACAAAGTGGTCCCAACAACCCCCCCACACCCTCCCCTCAAACCAAAAGTGGTCCCAAAATTTTCTTTCGGAAAATGGTCACAAAGTGATCAGTGATCATTCCTGTCCAAGTTGAAGGCATTTATGAACTGCGAACATTTTTATGGGACCACAGGCTTTTTATGCGTAGCATTCTTGTTGGTTGTGATCACTTTCCCCTGGTAGCTGCCTGGTGGTGATCAAGGGTGATCTCTACCAAGACTTGGCAATTGCGCTCGCGACGTCTTTGTGATCAAAGCTTTGCCATCTTGTTTCATTTGAGGTTCCCCGATCAGGTTGTTTCGACGATCATGGTTGCTCTCGAGGAATGCTCTCGAAGAGACAAAACAGAAAGTTTTACCAGCTTTCCCAAAGAAAATGACCTCCCTGCTACCAATGACCCAACTCATCTGGTTGAGCACATCTGCTCTGGTGCGCTGTGTGTGAAGGGAAAACAAACAGCCCAAAAAGAGAGGACGAATCAGGAGTACTCTCTGCAAATGGTCCTGGATGATGTTTGTGTTTGACTTTGCGCAGAGATGGAACGCTCAGATAACACGTTATCACTGACTTTTATCTACAGGTAGCAGAGTGACCCTCATTCATATCAAAAGTCGTGTTCAAGGTGTTGTTTCATTGAGAAGTCTTCTGCGTTGTTGTTCATCAACCACCAAAATGAGAGACGAAATGTTTGAGGATTCTGCCATGATTTGAGACGAAGATGCTGCGGCGAATGCCATGGAAGGCGGTACGATGGAAGTTGAAGAGTTGGCGCGTGGACTGCAGGAGGTGTACAGGGAGATTCGCGGCGACAACTCCCACAGCGACAGCGACAGCGGCAGCAGCGACTCCGAGGATCTGTGGATACCGCTGCAAAGCCTGAGGGACAGCAAAGTCAAGAAGGTACGCATGTCAGCTCCTTGTGCTTCAAACTGGGCGAACCAGAGGCATCAGGTTGCAGTATCAGAACGACATAATACAGGAAGGTTTGTTTCCCAGTTGCCTGTGGCCGGTTATGGGACCTTGTGGAGTTCCTGTTGCTATCTTTCACACACAAAATTTCAGTGCAAACAGCCACTGATGTTGACCTTTGTGACACGTTGGTTATCAATCGCCTAACAAACGCGTTATGCACGTGCTCATGAAGTTTGATGCAAAATGTGCTCGACTACGAATTTTGGCTCGTTCGGTGGCACGCGGTTGGAGTGACAGAAGCTTGGATTGGGGTGTCACCGTCACAAAGGCTCAATGGTTCGCAACGTCTTCCAGAGGGCCCTTGGTCTGTGACCATTGTCACCTGTTGAACCAAGGCAAATGCTGAATCCACTGCTCCTGCCGCCGGTCAACAGTGCTCAGAATCTGCTGCTTTTCACAGCAGTGGATACGAGGAACAATGTTCCAAGTTTCCATGCAGAACCAGACTGGGTCGTGACTGGGTTTATTCCCCCTTGATGAAGGCGTCAGGATGAAGTGATCAAAGGAACCATGTGCGGAGCGTCGCACAGAGGCCAAACACGGTGTTGTACTCGTAACGATCAGTTTTGCCATTGATTTACGTGGTGGAACACGTGCCACTTTTAGCCCTCTATGAATGGGACTCATGTTGAAACACTCATCCCCAGCAGAGCGGTCTGTGTCCAAATTTGGCATCTGACGAGGTTTCCCAAAGCGGACTGATGACAATAGGCTTCCACTGCTCAGAATGCTGAGTCGCCTCCACGACAGAATCCGTGCTGCTTACATAATGAGGTCCGTGGCCCAGTTGCCGGGCGGAGTCAGATGCGCCGGGTAAGGTGTTAAAGGTGCAAATTGGGAGGACAACGTGGACTTATTTATGGGGCCATTTACTCGGGAAGCGATGTGGTGCTGGCAGGATCCCAGGCTCGGTCAGAAAGATGCACGCCCAATATCCGCATACAATATTCATTGGGCCTGCGTGATTTGTGGATGAGACCTTTATCCGTCGAAGGTACAGTGTGGAAAATGAGCAGTTTGTACCCTGTGGAAGTACCGGAAAATGACAGGAATTTGCGCAGAATAAAGAGCCAGGAAAAAAGTTCAGCGTCTTGTGCTCCCAGCAAAGTGGTTGACAGCGACAGTGACCCTGGCATCTTGCAATGTTGACAGAGTGTGGATTCGTGGCATTCCGTGGCCGATCTCCCGGACCTCTCACGCAAGTTCTCTTCTCCGAGTGGCTGTTGCGGTTATTGCTGTGTCAATAGGTGATCAATCCATCCCTGGAGCGGCATGTTTTTTGGTGGTGTTCAGACACAGTTCGGATTGAACGACTCCCCGGCGACATTCGATTGACTGGGCAAAAAGGCATCAGTTGCCACAGTGAATGACCAGAGTCAATCTCAGGAAGTGGACGTTTTTCTCACATTCATCGACAGTCCTGTCACTCGTGGATCCCTGCATCACTCAAACATCGCGCGTACGTCGGGTGTGTTCGTTGGAAAGGAGGTCAACAAGATTTAAGGGTTTCTGCTGATTGAAGCTGTGCGCTCCGCTCACACACACAAACAGACGCGACTGGACTGCGCGTTTTTGTTGCAGGATTAACAGCTGTTGTTGCAGTGCTGAGTCGGATAATCCCCAGGGAAAAGCAACTGAAATTGCAGTTCAGTGTTTTTTATGCAACACGTTGCATTGACCACGCAGCGAGTGCTGACGGAATGGAAAAAGTGACTGTTGCTGCATGACGCCTGTAGTGTGTGAGACGCAGGATTCTGGACGGATGTTCGGCTTGGGTCGGATTCGACTCGGATCGATCGGAGCTGAAGCTGCAGTTGGTCGTAAACCACGCGTGGCGTGAGGACGGTGCGGCCGACGAGACGCTTGTGTTTTTGAAAATGCACAGCACGCGACGAATCGCCTGACAGAAGGACTTTTTACACATGTTTTTGTGCAAACGAGCTGCATATGCAGGAGCGGGCGCAATTTTGGTCACCAGGAGAGCTGTTATGACTGCAGCATGCAGCTGCGTTGGCTTGGAAAATAGAATAGCGTAACAATTGTTGTGCTGAACTGAAAACAAACGTTTGGCTTGGATCCTCTTGTGTTTGAAATATCTTCACTGCTGTCTTCGAACGTGCAGTCGAGAAGGGCACCGCACAGCAGTGCTACAGAAGTGCACACATACTCAGTACCTGCAGGAAATTTATGCCAATTGTCGGAAATTAAAGCTGATTGCGCGATACAGGAGCAGATGTTTTGTGCAGAACAGGGAAATTGATGACCATTGTGAACACAACACATACCGAACAGTCGCGTTTGTTTGCGTGGAGGGTATCTGTTGAGTCCGCTGTGTGAGATACAGAACGCTGCAGCACCGGAGTGCACATTGACCCGGAAGACTCAGGATCCACCGCATGTTTGTTGTGAACTTCTGCTACACAAATGAACTTCGTCCGGATTCACTCAATATTGTTGTGTTTTCAGCGTTGTCGGTTTTCTGGGCTAATGTCTTGAGCCTGATGGACCTGATCCAAACAGTCGTTGGGAAGGTTGACACAACGGTACTGCATTCAGAAAACGTAGATCTCGTGGATAAGTTGTGCAAATAGCCCGAGTACACTTGCGAGTCGTTGTTGAAGAAATGGATGGACTCTTGTAGCACACGAAACGGGCCCCACAGGAATACGTCTGCAGGACGAGTCAGTGTTCAGTGGATTGTGAGTTGTCGGATGGATATTGCTCTTGACTGAGCGACGTTCCAATGCATTATTAACTTTCTGCATGATGTCGTTTTGGGAATTCATGCGGCAAAAGGATCTACGAGTGCGATTCTTGGTTCTGCATTGAGTACGAGTGATCGAACAGGCCCCACAAATTGAAACAGAAGAAACAGCTTGCGGTGCACCTTCCTTGTGAAGACACTTGGTCACACAGTCGCAGCCATGGCGGATGATGTTGAGAAAGGCCTGGGTGAGGAACAGGAAGACGCCGGGGACGATGTGCACGCGCAGGAGAACGGCGTCGACGAGGGCGTGGTCCCTCTGGAGGACGCCATCAACCCGAGTGCCGAGAGCACGCCCGAGCACCTGCTGACCGAGAAAACCCCGCTCACCAAGTCGGGATCCAAGGGTCAGGACGAAATCGAGATGGAGGATCTGAACGAGAAACATCACCATTTGACACCAGAGGTAGTAAACCGCGTGGAGAACGAGGTGTTGAAGATTCTGTTGGTCGTTCGAGCGTCGTTCGCGCTTTATCAAGTGTGGCTGATTGTGGTCGTTGTGGTGATAATAATTTCAGCAGCTTATGAATATTTCAGAACGTGCACGAGTTTGGTTGTTGCTGCTGTGATCCATGCGTGGCCGCGCATGTTTCTGTTCTAGGGTGGCAGGAGAAGGGAGTTCCCTGTATCTGAATCGCCCAAGATTCCAAGGTGCCGTCCTTCACTCTGACAGATAAATGGGAGATGTTCCAGTCCAAGTCTCTTGCGTTTGAAACTTTTCAACTCACGTAGATTAGCGTGTCTTGACCGGTGCAGTCCATAAACTGAAGCTTTTACATCTTTTTGGCCCCACATGCTGCACACAGGATTCAGAGGAGGGCTTGACTTCTCCGAATCTGTCAGAGGAAGAGGCACAGGCAATCCCTTTGTTGCTGGCGTCTTCAGACGATGGGCCTCCTTCGCGCAGGCGGAGGCTCACTCCGGAGGTATCGTTTTGTTTCTCAATTTTTGTGGTGGTGGAAAAAAAAACTGACACCAAAACGTCACGTCACGCAAAATGAGATCAGCGCAATTTATTTGCCGCGCACCTGCTCTCAACAAATCATGCGTGACTTTGTGCAATCCACATCAAAGCTTGTTCCGGGGGCCCTGGGTAAATGTTCGTCAAGATATCGCGAGAGAAACGTGAAGTGAGAAACTGATTTACAACGCAAGGTTTCAACAGAGAACGTAGCTCCTCAAGATTTTCTCGCAACAACTGCTTGTGGGTGTGGTGTTGTGTGATGTGTTCGTTTTGTGCAGCATCTCACATTGCTTGATCGGGAAAATTGGCGAACTGTTTCCGAAAGCGGATCAGACGGCCCGATGGGTCTGCAACACACTTGTAATTGTACTGTGCATCATGATGCGTGCATTTCTGCCAGTGAAACGGTAAATTGGTCCTGTTCCCGCAAAATAATTGGCCAATACATCAACAATCTCAAAGAGTTTGTCGTGCAATATTTGCGTCCACTGGACGGAAAAATTACAGCCAGTTCTCCGAAAAAAGGGCCGTGCAACAGGCGTTTATGATTGCATTTTATTGAACGGGAGGTTTTGACGTCGCCGGTTTATTGGAAAACCCAGAAGCAGCTGATTCCACATTCGGTTCGGTCCGTTCTGAACAGCTGGTCTGTGAACACACGTTCAACTCACGTATCGAAGTGAGGAAGACCCAGACGACGCAAGTTTCAATTGGAATTTGACAGTTTGGGAAGTGGTCGGATTTGAGGTGCAAATGCACAGCAGCACGTGGGATGCATTCAACACGTGGGTGAAAAGACCTTTTGAGTTTGGGTTCGTTCCAGGCTTTCTGCTGCCAAAGGTTTCTCCCTGCGGTGATCGAATGTTGTCTCAGTCAGTGTGTGGAAGAGAATCCGTGGAACGATAATTCTTCCGTTGCTCTGGATACGGCAAACTCACCTGACCAAAAGTCCAACGTGCATGCGGGGAGATTTTCCGTCGTATCTCAAGCAGGAAACACTGCATTTTGCATGGTGTGTTGTGCAAACAGGCAGGTGGAGGAAAAGGCGTTTTCAGTGTCTGCTGGTTGTGCAAAAAACACGAATCACATTGCTTCGCGGAATGTATTCGTATTGCTCCGCAGCTGATGTTGAAACGGAATTGGAGTGAAAACGCACGGATACAAATCACGCTGTTGAAAACGGTGCGCTTACCTGCCTGAGGCCACGGCCCATTGTCTTTTGTTTCAACACCATCTTTCGTCACTTTTGGTGGCAACATGGCAGACGACATTGAGAGAGCCATGAGTGTGGAGGAGGAATATGACTTCAAAGAGGATGTTTTGAAGCCTCTGAATGTGAATGAATCTGGAGCCAAGCTCAGTGAGTCGGGGACGGAACCAGGGAACGACAAGAACAAGATGAAGGAGGATGACCCACGGGACACGAGGGAAACGACGCCCCTCACTTTCCCCAACAACCACAGCAGCCCTGTGGAACCCAATGGGAATGGAGTCGAACTGCAGGACAGGAAGGCAAAGAGACCATTGACCAAAGAGGTAGACTGTGTCGCTTTTCATGTTGCTTTTCTCCGTTGTTTTGGGGTCACCCAGGTACTTGGTTCTGGAATGCTGTGGTCAAGGTGTCATTGTTTTCTGCAACCAAAAATACCTCGCAAATTGTTCAGCGGATTTGACGGCCTAATTGGAGCAACATTCCAGACAATGAAAATAATTTGGGATTTTTGCTTTGAAACGTTCGTGAATTGTCATTGATCGTGGTACTCTGGAAATGGATGGGAGAGAACGAAATTGATCTTGCTGGTGGGTTTTATGGTGATTGCTGTTGAAACACTGGAGTCTGGCTGTAAATAAGTTTCAGTCACCCAGCCTGGAATCTCAAAATATTGTGGATGATCAAATTTGCAGCGAGTAATTGTCTGTTTGTCAGATGATTCCACCATTCATGGAAAATCATCGCAACTCAAAGTTGATATTTCCAAGACAAATTGGCAAAATATGTGATGAAGGTGTCTGATGACCCTCGCAGCTTCAGTGTCAGACTGACAGTACGATATAAAATGAAATGGCTCTTAATTTGCAGGAGGAAATTGACGTTGATCTGTTGATCAGAATCTGATCAGGTTCTTTCATTCAGGATCAACACGGGTGTCGGTGACAACCAGTTTCATAAGCATTGATTTCATCCATTACATTGACTCGCAACTGCATGTGAATCGGAGATATGAAACGTGCTTATGCATTTCATTCACACCATTTATTCTGGGGTATTTTAATTAACTGCGAGTTTGACTGCCTCTTTCTCGCAGCGGCGCTGGGACATGGCGTCGTTCCGCCGGGAACTCGACGACGACTTCGAGCGATGGCAGCTGCACATGCGGGATCTGCAGCACCAGGTTCCACACACCAGTCCCTGCAGCGTCGTTCATGACAGCGCCGTCCTTGCAGTGTGGAGAGCCTCGAGGGGCGTCCATTGCAGCGCCATCCTTGCAGGGTGACTGAGGCCTGCACGTCCAGGGAGGAAGTTCCTCTGTACCGTGAATGAGTAGGCCTCTGCCACCGCGTGCAATGAAGGTTGAGCTTTGAATGAATGAGAGTGCCATCCTGCCACAGTGAATTTTTTTTCTTCTTTGATGCGGGATTGCCTCACATTCTTTCAAAGTGAACTGGCTGCAATAGCCGGCGCCACGTCGCAAGGATGGCGCTGCAACCCCAATTGACGCCAATACGGCTTCAGAACGATGCAGAGGATGGGGAAGAGGCAGAGGAACTGGGAGAACAGGAAACTGTGCTCTCCAAAAAACAGAAGAAACTGGAGAAAAAGCTGCAGAAGAAGCAGAAAAAGAAGGTCCTGGCTTCTGTGCCCGCATGTGACTGCTGTTTTTACACACAAATGCTACAGCTTGGCTCTCGCTGAAGCTGTACATATTTGACCGTTTTCGCTGTGGTTGATGAATGCTTTGTTTACTAATTTTGACTGTTGCTCATTTGTAGCCGCTGAAGCTGAGAAATCATGTGCAATGCGGAAATTGATTCTGATCCGACTCCACCGTTTCCTTGCAGATTTACTGCCGTCTCCTTCTCCGTGTCATTGCACAATCTCGACCTGAGAGGTGTGCAAATGGCAGCGTGCACTTGGGACTTGCTGTCAAGCAAGTTTCCATAAAACACGAACAATACTGTGCTCTTCTTCCTTGACCATGTTTTTGCCGCAGTCTCCACTGTCCACTCTTCGACAAATGCAATGCCACTCTGACATGCGTCCTGTATGTTTCACAGCGGCATTGAATTTGGATGCTGTTGTTGTTTTCCACTTTGGAAAAGTTCATTGATCCGGTCAAATTGATATCTGTCAAAAAGTTTTGTGTGATGAAAAGAGGAAAAAAAAAGAAATTTTTGCAATGCAGTGAGGCGGCCCTGATGATGAAATATCACAGATCCACCTCGTCGCACTTCAGTTGTCAAAACAAAGACGTATTTTGGCACAGTCCACATTTTAGAATGACGAATTATGTCAGTTCTCTCGAGGGCGATCTGAGGGATTCTGTCCTGAAGAGTCCAATTGGACTGGGCTGTGGGTCAAGCTGTTTGTCCGTCTGTCAAACAGGACATAGATTTTGTTGTCCGTCATGTTCCACCATTTCTTGATCAGGAGAGACAATTCCGAATTTTATGGATTTGCAAGTTCCAATGAAAGGAATTTTCGAACGCACCCAGTGAGCTTCAATTGACCGCTGTCTCGTCTCTGTTTCAGGAGTTGGACGAGAAGCGGGAGACGATGTTCTTCCGGGACGGGAAGCGGCGCATCGACTTCGTGTTGGCCTTCTCCGAGCGCGAGGACAAGCCGACCAAGAACAAGGACGTCGAGCGCGAGAGTCGGCGCCGCGAGAAGCGGGAGCTCTTCGAGAAGAACCTCGCCGCTGAGGGACTCGAGCTCGAGTACGAGGACAAGAAGGTCAGTCACGCCGCCGCAGCGCCAGGTGGCGCCAGTTTATATCTGGTGGGTTGGGTTGGACCACACACTCCCCGTCGCTAAAAATTTGTTGAGGTTGCACGAAAATAGGAATCAGACGTGGGAGGCGTGATTTTATTTGATTTGATGTGTCCACGTATACATGTGGACTGTAGTCACAAGTGATCGAGACCACCCATTGATTTCGTGTAGCACCTCCGGCGCACCGTATGTTTTGCACATGGTGAACAGTTACTTGGTTCGTATCACTGTATCTCGTGTGCTTATGTCACTAAATTCATTTAGGATGTCTGAATTTGTAGTGTTTCCAACGAAGCACAGGTAGCACTGGTGGAGAGCCAAATTGAACAGCGGAGCCAAAAACAAGTTTTTCGTTTGATGAACTTCATTAACAACTTGAATTGAACTTTGCTTTTTTTTTGCACAGGGGTTTAAATTGTTCCGAAACAAGGTTACGTGGGCACATATGGTTCTAGCTAAAGCACCGCTGCAGTGGGATAGAAAATGCAAATGCCTTTCATGTTTCACGCCGTGTAGATCTCCATCACTCGTAGTTTGTTTCCTTCACTGTGAAAAAAACTTTGTCTTTTCTTCCTGTCGCTGTAAATGAAACTCTCGGTAAGTTGGGTTGCCATGCCAACACGAGGAACGTTTGCTTGTGAACCGGGTTCAGTCCGTGCTTGCTAATTATCCAAGGCATTGGAATCATTTTATAATTTCATTTTCGTTGTTTGAGTAGACCAGTGTGGTGTACGAGTAACATTTTAAAACTGAAGAGAAAACTTGTAGGTGGCCAGGATTCATCCCAGATGACAGAGAGTGCGGGTGTGCTTTTGTGACATCTGTCCCTCTCTTTCCTTTCTGCCTCTGACGACTCCAGGGAAACGAGTCTGTCTTGCAGTTGGCAACGGAGCTCAAACTGCAGATCTAGATCTGTCTCGCTCACAACGCACCAGTCTGATCGATCGTGCAACGAACAACTGAAATTGTGCTGGAATTTGCGAACAGTTCATTTGGGAAATTCAGGCAATCCGACGACTGGTGTGAAAAGAATTTCTCATCTTGACATTCTCTCTTGAAACTCGAAGCAATGTCTCGCTTGTGTAGAACGTTTTGCAGGCCGACGCAACCGAGCATTTGCACATTTTCATCCATTTGCTTGTTTGACTTGGGGATCGCCTGTTCGAACTTTGCAAGTCAGGTGTTAGTGACATGAAAAGTGGCCATTTCATTGCTCTGTAGAACATGGCTTTGTTTCATCGCGACAAAGTTTGGGTCACTTTTTGTCCAGCATCGTCGCTGACTGACCCAACGGGCGACATCTTCCCCGTGGTTTGTCCAACCCAAGATTCCCCAATCCCAGCAAGAAAGTTTGACGACGCTTTTGTTGAATAACCTGAGTTGTTTCGTGTGGTGTAAACTAAACGGAGTGGTTTTGGTGACATTTGTTGCTCCCCTCCCGAATGAAGACATTGTCAACAACATTGTGTGTGTGCAACAAAAACTGTAAAAATATTCGTTGTGTCGTGTATCTTGTGGAACAAAATGCATTGTTCGAGTCTTTGATGTGTCTCATTGTGAGGCGTGTAGCGAGAAGAATTGCACAATGCACTTCAAACTGATGTCTGAAGCCCCGAAGAGTCTCCAGCTGAAATGAATCAGCTGAGGTGGCGCCCTCTGAGGAGGTCTCGTCGTCCCACGTCCCTCCCGAAGCCTCGACGTGAACTGAACGAGAGTTTGTGTTGCAGGAATCGCAGGACGGGAAGACGCATTTCGTGAAGATCCACGCTCCGTGGGAGGTGCTCACCCGCGTCGCTGAGCTCATGAACCTCAAGATGCCCATCAAGGTAAGAAAAACACGTCCCTACGAAGTCCCAGGTCAGTTTCAGACTGGGTGTGGCACGCGTTATGTCTCTGGAGAAGTCAGTCCTACGTTGTCGCTTGTGACAGCGTCCACCGACTTAATGCAACGCCTTACGAATTTCAAAAAAGACTTCCACAGACAGTGATACTCAGTTTACCTACGTGTCAGCCCGTGGTTGTGTGGGAGAGCGCTGTGCATGGATCAATCTCAAATGCAGCACATAATTCTCTTGACTGGACGGATACTTCGTGTTAGATTCTCGCGGACAACGTGTCGCAGCAGTCGTCGGACATATCCATGATCCTGCGAATCTTCCTCAGCGTCCGTCTTTTCCACAGCATCTGTTGTTTGTTCGTGTTCACCCTCGTCTGCGTTCAAGTTGATGTTTTGATGTTGCTTTGCTTTTGGTGACGGCTTCTTGCATCAGAAAGGAAATCAATCCGTACCTGGTTGACCATGGCTTCTCTCCTCATCACAAGCACGAAAATCCAGCAATTCTCCACAGAATTTTCTTGGGTCGAAACGCACATAGTCCACCGGAAGCAAGAAACACGTGACTGACTCGCGCTGTCTCCTCCGCAGGAGTACGACATCGAGGACGAGCACGAGGGCTGCCTCGACAAGATTCCGAACCCGTTCGAGCTTGGCGAGGACATCGTCAAGTCGGAGCCAGACTACTTCACCGCCGACTTCAGCCGCGATCGCCAGCAGATGTGAGTAGCGCCGCCGCTTCCCGCCAGGGGGCACTCCGGTGTTTTGTGGTACTGATTGTCGCAAGGGGGCACTGACAGACGAGCGGTGGGGGCCTGCTCTAACCAGTGGGATCCGCTCGTACCAACGAGTGGCAGCTGCGCCTTTACGCTCGACGAGCTGTGACGCCGCCTCTCGCTTGTGTGAGGAGTGGCGCCACCGGAACATAAGCGCGGCGCCCCCAAGTGGTGAGGGGGGAGAGCATGATGTCTCACAGTGTCACTTTGAACTGAAACCAACAAGACCCTGCATCAAGTCAGCTCTGTCCAGGTCAAACTGTTGTCAAGAAAAATTGTGGATGTGTGTAGTCAGTCATTCGTCGTTTTGCTGACAATATTTTCGCTTTGTTTGGGTGAGGTGGAAGAAAAGAACAGTCGCATTTTTGAGCTCCTTCACACACGTGTGTGGTCAGAATCAGTCCTGAGGTTTCAGTTGGCAATGTCGTTTTGACCATCTGAGATCAGTGAAGCACTTCGGGTCAAATTCAACAGACTTGTTTGGTGTGTCAAGAGGTGGCTGAGCTTGAAACATTTTCACACATTTCACAACCATCTGAAGCCCATTCGCTTTTTATGTGGACGTTTCGGTCAAACCTGATTTCATTGCGTTTCCTTTCATCATGTACTTATTTCATCGCTTTTCGTCTTCATTTTCAACAGGGGAGTGTAAGATCCACACACTTTCAGACTAGAGCTTAACGCCTTTTCAACATCCACATCGCGTGAATTTTGTCCGTTTTGTCCTGTCTCTCCACTAAGAATGTCAGCCCTGTCGGTGTGTTGTGTTTTTGCATCCTTCTGCCCTTCCTAGACAAGCCATTTGCATGTGCGTCACTTTTTCGTAGCCAACACCACAACAAGAGGAACATCATGGGACTTGACAGAGATATCTAGATGTAGTCGAAACTAACTTGCATCAGGAAAGTGATGAAAAACAGATAGAATTGGTGAAAAATTCAGCATAGACAGGATAAAGGGAATTTGTTTCGTGTGTATGACGTGAGTGCGAGTCGACATGAGCATTTTTTAGATGTGGATCATTTTTTTAGAGGTGAAGTCTCGTCCGTTGTTTGCTTTTCATTGATTGATGTGCATAAAGAAAGACAAGAATTTCACGATTGATCACATCAAAATTTCAAATTATTTTAGCCAAGTAAGATCAAGTCATTGTTGCCCCGAGTGTGTGACGTTCATTTTGTCCTCAGTGTACCACCCAAGTTCCAAGTGAAATTTCACAGACAGGATTGTCGCATGGCAACACAAAGTAGTTTGGTGAACAGGTTCAACACTTTGCGCATCTGAAACCACATCTTGGAGAGGAACGTTTCAGTTGACGAACATCGTCGCACCAGCCAAAACTTGGTTTCTTTCTTTCTTTTGTTATTTGTGTCAGAAATTTAAATCCCCTGAAAAGGGAACATCCATGAATGCCCTTCACTCTGTCACACCGATCCAAAAGCGCAAAGCGACTAAATTTCCGTGCGCGCACACGCGTCGTGCGCTCAATCGTCGTCAGTGGTGCGCGAGGGCCACGGTGTGACGGGAGCAGGTTGAGAAAGAAAGACAATTGACCAACCTCTGCGCGCGGTTTTTTCAGGTTCATCATCAAGGACAAAGAGACGTTCTTCACGAACGCGCAGCGCAGCCTCATCGTGCACGAGCTGCTGCTGCGCACGCGCTACGAGCCCGAGCGAGACAAGTTCGGTGAGTGGCGCCACCTGGCGGGCGTTTTGTTGCGGAGGCACACGAACTTCTAGAGCTCGCATGTGTTGTTCAATGAAGTTTGAGCAAAACAATATAGACAGCGCTTTCTATTTCAATGACAGCACACAAGAAATTATGTTTGATCACACGAAGACCTTCCACTCTGCTTTTGCTGTAGAGTTTGCTGAGTCTGTTGTTGGGTTTCTCTTCCCAGGAATTGACAGGCTGATGAAGCAAGGCGTGTACGTCGCGGCGTATCCGTTGCATGAGGTGCGTTTTTTCCGACAACAAAAATCCAAGCGCAGTGGAAGAATTTTTTCCTGCCAACTGCGGAAAATGTACATTTCTCCCCGCCCCCAAAAAAGATTCTGCGTTGCTCTATTCCAGGGAAAGTACACGAGTTCACACTCCATTCTGGTCCACGGAGCTGCAAATGACAGACATGTGAGTGTTAAAATACCGAAGAACAAGAGAGGAACCATGTGTGTCGCACATCCCTGTATGTGCCTGCCATAGGCGAGTAAACTGGTCGTGTCATACGTTGGTGTTCCCACGTGTTCTCTACTTTCCATTGGTGTCCACGTCACAAACACAACGCATCATCTGTGAACGTGTCTTGAACACCAAGCAGTTTCACAGTTTCGGTTGACGGTGCTCCGGTGTGAAGACATTGCTCTCTGGTTCACGTGGTCCTCCTGCCCCCGAAGCTGCTGTACGAGGCGTGGGCTCGGCCCGGGCGCTGGTTCTACGAGCAGCCGCTCGACCTCATCCGCAAGTACTTCGGGGAGAAGGTCGCCATCTACTTCGCCTGGCTCGGCTTCTACACGTGGATGCTGATCCCGGCGGCGCTCGTCGGGCTCATCGTGTTCATCTATGGATGCGCGACGTTGTTCGACAACATACCCAGGTGCGGTTCATTCCTTTCTTGGGCATCTTCCCATGTGCACTGGTCACATGGTACTTGATGAGCCTGAGACCCTTCCAAATACACAGTCTTTTGTTTGGCTTGAAGCCGTTTTCTAACTGTTGATGCGGCCTTTGCTCACTGTGTGAAGCTCTCTGTGAGCAAAGACAGACAAAATGCCAAACTGTCAGAGAGCTTTGACTTTGTCGTGCCTCTTCGTGAGTCTCCATTGGGTCAATTGGAAGATTATCCGAGCCATTGTGCCGTGAATCCCACTGATTCAAATCCGCTTCCTTTTCGTCGCCAGTAACGACATCTGCAGCAGCTCGAAGATGGGCAACGCGACCATGTGTCCGCTGTGCGACGGGCGCTGCTCCTACTGGCGCCTCACCACGTCCTGCCTCTACTCACGCTTCACCTACCTCTTCGACAACGGCGCCACCGTCTTCTTCGCGGGATTCATGGCCGTCTGGGGTGAGTCAGAAAGAGGGGTCAGTCAAGGACTCTGGAGGGACTTCCAGTTTCAAGACAGTGAAAGATGTTGAACACAAATTTGGTTGAATGACTCAAACATTGTTGGGCCAAAGAACGAGACTTCTGACAGGTGATAGTCACACGTCTTGCGCTGAAACTTCGAACGGTCCTTTGCATGCACAGAACAAACCTAAAATGGCAAAATGGCAGCGGCATCAGGAAACCAACTTGTGGGGAAAGAAAACATGCATCTCTCTGTTTTCGTTTCCACAGCGACGATGTTCCTGGAGTTTTGGAAGCGGAAGCAGGCGACGATCCAGTACGACTGGGACGTGGCTGGGTACGAGATGGAGGAGCGCATGCGCCCCGAGTACGAGGCCAAGGTCAAGAACCGCCGCAAGAACCCCATCACGCAGGTACGCCAGCCAAGAAGTCTGTCTGTTTGTGTCTGTGTCTGTATCTGCGCCTGTCTGTCATCTTGCTCGCGCGCAAGCGTTTTCAATAAAAGAAAGATGTATTGAATCGAATTTTGTGAATTTGTGTTCAATCTGCAACGCATTCCTTCTCCCTCAGATGATGGAGCCGTTCGTCCCATTCTACAGCAAAATCCCTCGCCGCATGACGTCAGTCGTCGTGGTGCTATTCATGGTGAGTTGGGCGATGTGATCAAAACGCTTCCAATGGAGGGCTTTGTCCGAAAATTGTTCCGACTGGTTCGCACTTCCTGAAGAACATTTTCAAACACCTGAAAGAGTGTTCTACTGAAGGGAAGGAGACACGGAAACTTGGGAACATTCGCAACTGAATTCCTGACCCGTGTTTCTTGTCTGTCGCGCTTCAGATCAGCTGTGTGATCGCCGCGGTGTTCGCCGTCATCATGTATCGCATCATCGTCGTCACGCTCTTCTACGCGTCGTCCGAGGAGGTCGTGCGACGTAACGCCAAGATCGCCACCACCGCCACGGCTGCCATCATCAACTTGATCCTCATCATGATCCTCAATAGGGTGCGTATGCTTTGTGAGAACTTTGATTTTTGTGCAAAACAATTGTATATGCACGGCCAGGTTGCAAAAGTGAGATTTTATCCGGAGAGTTACTGGTGTTGGTGTTGTGCGAAACAGGGCTGAAAATTTTTGGCTCAAGTGAAAATTTTCCCCTCTGTCTGCACCAAGGATTGTGCGAACAGTTGGTGTCGAGTCCCAGGCCGTCAGGATCAGGGGGAGGGGAGAGAACTGACTTTGCTGATACAGTGGTTGTTTCTTGCAGCTCTACACGGTAGTCGCTGTGTTCCTCACCAACCTAGGTGTGTATTTCGAAGGAAAATACAACTTTTCGACACAACAGTGTGTTTCTCCCTCCAAAAACGCAATGTGATATTCAAGCTTCTCAGTCATCGGAATATGAATGGCAATAGGCTTCTAGAGTTAATTTACCTCACAAAAATTCTGCTTCATTGTGGTGGATGTAAAACAAGACACGACGCTGGTTCTTGCAGAGCGGCCACGCACGGACACTGAGTACGAGGACAGCTTCACCTTCAAGATGTTCCTCTTCCAGTTCCTCAACTACTACTCATCCATCTTCTACATCGCATTCTTCAAAGGGAGGTGAGTCATCAACCCAACAAAGGCGAGAACAAAGGGAAAAGTACAAATGTCCAGCCTCAACCAATTGTGTCGCAGATGTGAAATTCAGCACTCAAGACCCCGCAAAAATTGAAAATATAGGGAGGCAAGGTCTTCAATTTTGTGATCGAAAACAGCGAAATGGAAAATACTCTGAGCAGTTCGTTCGTGTTTCTCTCTGCGCTGTTTGAACCATCCGTTCTGCGCTTCGAACTGATCCATCTGTTTCCACAGTCGCGATCTTGTCTGTGCTATCAGTGTGGTCAGTAGATGATGTAGCACTGTTTTGTTTTCGTGCGAAAGCGAGGATTGTGCAGTTCCCACTTTCATTGTGTGCGCAACAAGAAGTTTGGTCATAGAATCTTGTTTTGCGAACAAAAGTGGAAGAAACACAAGGAACCGAAGGTCAAAAAAGAGCAAAACTTGAACGTCGTGAGAATTTCTTGTGTGAGCCCCATGTTGTGAATTGGTTAAGACGTCTCTTTGTAGAATCTTGTCTGGTGCACCGTCGTCAACCGATAAATATGTGTTTCACGCGTGGAGATTCGAGGAGGTACAGAATGCAAGGCGTGGTTGCCGCCAGATTCAGTGTCTTTTGGCGTTGTATCGTTCTTCATTCAAATTCAGTTTTGCATTCTGTGTCGGGATTAGGTTTTCAAACGCAGTTGAAACTCCTTCAGGTTGATGTGAATGACCGTGGTCTTTTGCTATAATTTCATTCATTTGGTTGATTCGGGTGCCTGTGTTGTCTCAGTGTGAACTTCATTTGTAGGAGAGACAAGGTGAGATAGATGAGGCTGTGTCGCGATTTTATCATTCGTACCCCTTGGTCCTGTCTAGCTGTGCGCATCACAGACACCGCGCGAGTTTTGTTGATTTTTTGTTGAGGGGATTTTTTTCTCATTTCTCACCTTCGTCGACTTTCAGCTTCGCAGGCAATCCAGGCAACTATAACTACCGACTCTGGAATCGAATGGAAGAGGTTACTTTCTGTTCGTTCTTTTCCGAAAGTGTTTGGTGTGCGTGAGCTTCCAGTACTAACTCGAAGTGAACACGCAGCAGCAGTCTCGACATCTTGAAGTTCGACGCTTTCAAGATCAGACTTTCTGTTGTCCAAATTTTTTTTCTTGATGTTTATTTTACAAATAAAATTTGGTGTGTGCACAAGACGGCGACACGTGTCATTGTGACACTGTGACGCTCAAACATGTTTGCGATGTTTGCACCGAAAAACGTAGATTATTTTGTCCTGCAAATTTTAAAGGTACCGACCCCTGCATTCAGTGAACCGTTTGTCTTGGGCGTGCATGTTGTGGTGAAGCTGTTGCGGCAAAGTGCCGGTCGCCCAAGTTGTTGCCACAAGCCACAACAGGCACAACAAAAGCATTTTTGATCAAACTGCCGTCAGATTTTGTTTGTCACAGGCCAAGACAAAGTTCACTTGAAAGCAAGACCTGTCAGGTTGTGCTTGAAAAAGTTTCCAGAACATAAGGCATGCACCCGGTCAGAAAGTTTCTGTTCACCCCTCTCTGTTCTATCCACTAACTTGGCAATACTTTTCGGGGATCCAAGGGTGGGGGGAACAAAATGGGCAAACTCAACCGACTTCTCACAATCTCTGGTTCCTTGCTCAAAACCTTGAAAATCCGGGGAGGAACGTTGGTTTTATTTGTTGGGACAGTCTTTGGCTTGGTTTTGCGCACGTGGAAGGAGTTTGACTTGTTTTTGCAGCCAAGTGAAGAAAGGCGCAGCTTGTTGTGCGCGTGCGTCTCCCGACTAATCCAGATTTTCCTTTTCAGCAAACATGACCCAACTGAAGTTCACACCTCTATCCTTCCCAATGTTTGAATTTTAACACTCGTCAATTTGTCATGTTGACTAATTAGCATCTTGTGTTGTGTTTTTGTGACAGACTTGTCGGTAGACCCGGAGACTATAACTATGCCCTCGGCTACCGAGCAGAGGAGGTTTTCATTCGTTTCTCATAAATATGCCTCAAACAGTTCTCGAATCTTACCCTCACTCTTTCCTGTCATAGTGAAATTCTCGTGACTGCTTTTTACTGGCTTCGAGGTACCGTAGTGTAGTCGAAACATGAAACTGTGATCGCGTTCGATTCTGCAGTGATTTTCTCTCACTCGTTCGAATCTCTGAATCGTACGTCAAATTCAGAGCATCAAAATGTGCGAAGATACCTGACAAAGTCTGTTCGTCGTGTATTTTGATGTGACCCTGTAAGAACGTGCAACGGTGTAGCTGTAAAAAGTCGTGTTGCATGGTGAGAATGTAAAAATGGTACCGATTCGAAAGACAGGCGCAAATGAGCAGAAGGTGGAGGAAAGACTGACCCTGACCTGCACCGTTCATTTGGAGACCCTTGCTTATACAGGCTAAAAATGCCAACAACTGGTTGCACATCTCAATTGCATGCACAACCAAACATCAACGTTTCAATTCCCAAAAGTTTTAACCCGGACCGACACGCAACTTGGCTTACCGATTTCAGTTTTTTGAGCAACGTGCTTTTTTCTTTGAAATTGGTTCACACAAAATCAAACAGTTGGTCATATTTTTAGTGCAAAGCACAAACCATTGGAACATTCTAAACTTTCAACAATCTGACATTTGTAGATTAAATTTTACTCATGCTAAAATCAAATTTTACTCATGCTAAAATCAAAGCGATACAACAGACTTGGAAAGAACCTTCAAAGTTTTCACGCCTAAATTGCACTGTTTACAATTGCATTGAGACTCGCCCCCTCTCTGTTGCGCAGTGCGATCCCGCTGGTTGCCTGACTGAGCTCTGCATCCAGCTCGCCATCGTCATGGTCGGAAAACAGACGTGGAACAACTTCCAGGAACTCATGCTGCCGTAAGTCGACCAACTCCAGTTGCGACAGACAACATGGAAACCATGTCCTGCGATTGGTGTTTCTTCAGCAATGTCATTTTTTGGAAACCAACAAAACGTTTTGAATTGCAATTTTGCCCAGAAGGAGTCGTGGTGACCACTGTGTTTGTCGCGCATGTGCTCTGGTGTTTGGGACTCAAAACACATCTGGTGTCAAAGTGTCCAAAAATCTGATGTTGTTTTCTTGAACATTTCAGGAAGATCCTGAACTGGATCCGGCAGCGCGCGGCGAAGAAAGCCGAGAAGAAAGCTGCTGAGGAGAATCTGTACACGAGGTGGGAGCAGGACAAGGACCTGGAGACGTATCCAGACATGGGCCTCTTCAGGGAGTACCTCGAAATGGGTGCGTTCTGTTTGTGACTGGCCGAGATAGGGTTGCATTTTCAAGCTGTGTTTTCCGTCACGTTTGCACAGCAAAGGAATCACCCGCTGATGAAAGCAGCTCTGTTTGCTGCGCAAAAGTGTCCAAGAACAGGTTTTGCGAACTCCAACTGATTGTGACGCCTAGAGTTATGCCATTGTGCCCTGCCATCACTTTTCGGTCGTACAGTGTCCTCGTTCCTGTTTCAGTCGTGCAATACGGGTTCGTAACGATCTTCGTGGCCGCGTTCCCTCTCGCTCCGCTGTGCGCGCTGCTCAACAACATCATCGAGGTGCGGCTCGACGCCTACAAGTTCGTCACGCAGTACAAACGCCCCGTCGCCGTGCGCGCGCAGGACATAGGTACGTCACATGATTACGCGTGCGCGCGTGCGTGCACTGGACGCATGCGCACCATACAAAACGCATAGCAGTCAACGCTTTCGTGGAGCACAGCACGCCAATTTCCGGCAATGTTGCCAGCGATGGGGTGCAAACACATTTTGAATCGTCTTCATTGCGCGCAGTTTTGGGTAGTTTTGCTGCAGTGACATCATCTTCTGCAGGTATCTGGTTTGGGATCCTGAAGGGAGTGACTTTCATCGCTGTGCTGTCGAACGTGAGTGATTCACTTTCGTTCAGTTGAAGACCACAGTTTCATTTGCAGTTTTTTACTGCCACGAAGTCAGTTCCAACTTTCTCTTTCTCAACGCGTGCCACTTTCAGTTGTGACCAAATCACGTATGTCAAGAAGTTCATTTCTTGTCATCAGGCTTTCATCATTGGCTGGACGTCGGACTTCGTGCCCAAGTTGGTGTACATCCACACGGACAGTCCTGACGGGTCGCTGTCCAACTACGTGAACCACAGCCTCTCCTACTTCAACGTGGACAACTTCCAGAACCAGAGTCGCCCTGACAACCCGCACGTCGACGAGTTCGGCGTCGTCTCCATCTGCAGGTCAGCAGGAGGAGCATGATTGCGCATGCGCCAAATGTACGCGCTGTTGCGTGGGAGGTCCGCCAGTGTGCATGCCCTGTTTGGATGTGCGACAGCAACATGACGCATACTTCAGGAGATTGACATTTTGCTTCGTCACAGGTACCGAGACTACCGAGAACCGCCGTGGGCACCGAACAAGTACGAGTTCACGGCCATGTACTGGCACATCTTCATGGCGCGCCTCGCTTTCATCATCGTCTTCGAGGTGAGTTGTGCACCCCGAGTCCCCCTACATGCACACACACACACACACACACACACACACACACACACACACACACACACACACCGAACCCGCGGCTTCCTCCTGCGGGACACAACGCCACCCTGTGCCTCGAGGTGCGGGATCCCAGCGAAGGCGCCCGATCCAGCGTTTCAATCCGTTGCGTGCTGTCGCTTCTCCGACCTATTCTGTCAGTTTCATCACCATTTCACAACACAAAATCAGAATCATACGCAACAGAACCAAATCACTACCCTTGGCGTTTTCCTTTCAGCACGCAGTATTTTTCGTCACGTACCTGGTGGGTTACCTGATCCCGGACGTGCCTGGGGAGGTGAAGCAGCTCATGCTGCGCGAGCTGTACCTCGCGAAGGAGGCGCGCTACTCCGCCGCCTTCTCCACGCTCGCCGACGACCAGCAGGACCGTCGCGAGTCCGAGGCCAAACTCGCGTAGCAGCGGCCGGCGGCGGCGCATGCGCCGTGAGAACCGGAAACGTGGAGCACGTGCAAGAAACTACTCACTACCTGTGCAAAGATCCTGTGGAGCAATTGTTTCAGAAGCGTGTCCCAGCATACAGGAGGGCATCATCGTTTTGGAAAATGTCATTTCTGAGTTTTGGCCCAGAACTGTGCATGTGTTCTGCCCTGGTCGAAGAAAGGTCCTGGAGGACTTGTTGGTTGGTGGTGGATATCTGCAAGAAGTGGAACAAAAGCAAACCAAAGGAAATGTGACACAAGAAAGAAGATCATCTGTGGTGACTCAGGCAGGCCACAAAGCTGCAAATTACAGAAAACAAGTTGGAATGTAACTTTACACACCACGTAGCACAAGGTGCGCAGTTCGAGCATGAAGTGTGGAACATGTCTGAGGAGTTCGTACCCTGCCGGTACCGTGGGCCGTTAGCTTGTTCTTGGACACGACACAACGAATGCCAAATCCCTTGGAGAGGCGCACCGACACGTGTGAAAGGAGCTTGCTGCGAACTTTCACCACTTTGTCTGGTTGCGAAAGAGTGCTGAATAAAGGCCAACATCATTCGCAGCTTTACATATTTTCATTCAACAAAGAGCTCGTCAACAAAGCAGCACGAAGAACCGTGTGCCTCAACTCACAACGTCAGGAACCGAGATGCTAATCCTGGTGTAAATTGTCCTGCGAACAGCCGCTTTTGTGCTTTTTGTTAAATTACTTTTGCCTGTGTCTGGTTGTTCTGGGGTAAGCTTGATGACTTGAATTTAGTGAAGCAACGACTTTACATTCGGGTCAACACATGCGTGTTCCATTGACGAGCGTTTATTTATTCAGTAAGAATTTGTACCTCTTTTGTGATGTGCAATGCTTCAGAAACCTTTGTGGTTCTTTCAGTTTGAGTCATTGCGTTTTTGAACAATGTCATCATCACTGTGGACCAAGAGTTGCAAGGTGTGTGCAAGTGACGCGATCGCATCGTTTTCTAAAGCTGCCGCCAAAGATGCTTTCGCCGAGGCGTGTACTCGGTGTTGACTTCGTCACAAAGCAGCAGTCAGATCCAGTTGTAGAAAATTCGTGTACTTAAAAAAAATTGTCGTCGAAGCTGTGTGAAATTGTGCATGCCACTAGGGATGCTGTAGTTGGTCCATTTTTACCATGACAGTGAAGCCAAGCGCTTTTGCACTCTGCGGACTTGCAATGCCGACGGAAACTCACTTGCCACCCACCGCCTTATGCCTTACTTTTTGCAATGCGCTTGTGTCCCCGTTGAAAACTTTTCTTTCGGTGACCTGGCCCAGCAAAAACTTGTCAGGAAGACGACCGACTTTGCGACTTTGCGCCTCTTGTTCTGCTGGTTGTCAGCGTAATTGCTATCAGATACGAAACAGCCTCGATCGTAGATTTGCTCAAAGCATCCTGTGTTCCTCAGGCTTGTAGCTTGCTTCTGATCAATTCCAGAGCTGAACGAATCAGAGCCCTGTTTTTGAGACCCATTTCACAAGTGTTTCAATTTCTCTGCTTGGACCAAGCGGGTTCGTAAAAGTAACGTCAGCGTGAGCAATTTTTGTGAAATATTTGCAGGGATGTCTACTGCGTGTTGGACAGGCAGGGTGCTATCTTGTAATTTGTAGCTGTATAAAATCTGCAGATGCGTCGACAGTGTTGTGTACTAGCATGGCTCCCAACTGTTTCCCAGAAAAAAAGTTTCTTTTAAATAAGTTGTGTGTTTTTGTTTTGACGGAAACTTTTGAATTTTTCTTGTGGATGGGGATACTTTCACTGCAAATTAGTCACAACAGTGAATCAGTATCCAACAACCATCTGTAGACACAAGACCATTTCTGTTCGGCTTGTTTTCCTAGTCATTGTTCCATCCTGGTGCATCAGGAAACATTTAACAGTTCTGTTCGTTTTGTTTTTCTGTGTGGATATTTTGGCCCTTGCACTGATGAGAGATCTGCGTGCATGTGCCCGCTGCTCTTGGGTTGTGTTTGGTTCTGAGAGTTCAGACGACGGTGTAAGCTCCCAATTGTCTGTCAACCTTCGCGGATTATTTTTGTATCAGAAGTGTTGTGCAGTTGTATGTTCAACAGTTTGTGGGAATAAATGTTCCTTTTCACAAAAAAAAAAAACAAAAACAAACTTGGTCTCCTCTGGTGTGTCAGACATTTTCCACAAGCTGCGGTGCGAGACACCAAATCCAGTGTTTTGATGATTGCAGCATATATGTTTTCATACAAAAAAGGTGCAACGTGTTTGCAACCAAACACCACAAATGTGATCTCTTTGCACCAAATGCGACCTGTTTCGAAACATTCAATCAATCACAACTGCAAACCATTGTTGTTGTCCTTTAAAAACGAGTTTTCCCATTACAAAAAAATGTGTGTGTTATAAAATCTGTCATTTCAGGTCGAAATCAACACAAAATCTGACTGACTTTGTGTGTTCCTGAAATAGGAAGCGTTTTGTTGAGAGAACCGAACAGCAACGGGATCAAGGGATCAGGATCGCACAATGTTTTGACTTGTGCTGCGAGCGTTCAGCTTGGTTGAATCTCTTGGAGAACAAATTTACCTACTTCGGGCCTAAAATGGGTACGCAGGCCAAACAAACTCATGGCACGGCACACCGACATGTCTGAACTCCGCGGAGTGAGTCGAGATGCGCACACTGTGTGCACGGTGGCATTCCCTTCAGTTTACCCAGAGCGAGGTGCCCTGCCCGGTTGATTCAACCGAACCACGAAGTGCGGGTTCCGTGGCGTGACATACTTGGGAAGCACACCTTAACGTGAAAATTGTGCTTGTCACTGGTGCATAACATGCTGCGAAGAAATTGAAAACGAGGAAAACATGAAATTGTGAGCATTTCTCTGGATTTTTGAAGGAGTAAAGAAAACATGTCTGACGACGGATGTAAGTATGGAATTGTTTGTGTCGGTGAAAAGGATTAAAAGCTCAATTATCTGAGCAAAAGGAGTCGTTTGCCTGGGTGTTCTCACATGGCCAACTTTTTACGCCTTGAGTGAGTGTGACAGAATTCGAGAAACGTGACATTGCGGAAATTGCTCCTTTCCAAAAAAAATGTGATAGGAATTTTGATTTTGCTAAGATTTTTTGACATTCTTCGTGTGTCAAAATGAACTCTTTTATTTATCCAAAAACCAGAGCTGAACCTTTGAAAAGAGGCAAGCAAACAACAAACATGGTGAAGAAGTTTCCGTCTCTCAATGAGAGAAAAACAAAACAGTTTTACAAATATATGAAGGAAATATTTGGTTTTGCACTCTGTTTTCTCTCAATAGACGCTTGGATTTTGCCCGTGAAAAATTCATTGAAATCATCCTCTCGACTTTCGTGGTCCTCTTGTGCTGTTTGAAGACAGGGTTTGGCACTTCACCGAAAACCCCGAGCCATTCTCAGTTCGAATTCTTTCAGATTGAATCACTGCGTGACCACGGATTTTTGCGGAGGCTGAAATTTACGAGTTCTTGTGATCAGTACACGCGCACGGTGACTTCCTGGGTGTGTTCATGTGCTCAGCCATTTAGCGTGATCTGGAAGGACCCACTTTCACAGAAAAGTCAGAAAAATGTTCGAAAGAAAACTGTCTCGTACATTCTCCCAGACTGAGATATTCCTTCGTGCAGTCAATCAGACTCTCATCGCCCCTGTATGTGCTGTCAAAAGACGCAGACACACTCGTGGGACCAAAGATGCTGTTCGTGGAGAGGAACAATCCAACATGCGTGGGGTCACAATGCAGTTTGAGATGCTTGTGTTGGTATTTTCCGGACAAAGCCGCAGTTTTGGTTCACGATCCAGCGGCAGGTATCAGCACATCCAAGTCAAGTCTGGCACAAAAGGCGTTATATCTGCTCCAAACCCTCACATTCTAAATTGTTTGGTGTCATCTGCAGCTGTTGAAACAGTTTTTGTTGTTCCCTGGTCAATCTGGCCGTGATGAGTTGGAACAGCGAAACTGTACACCGCTGCTCGCTTGAAATGTCCTCAAAACGGCTGCATGAAACAGAATCTTACTGCCTGGCAACCACTGCAGCTGTTATAGAAAAAAATTGGCTGGACATTCGGATACCAACTGCCACACGGGCAGTCGAACAGATCACAGATACACCAATGCATTCCCGGCAAAACGCACCATCAATCGAAGATGGTTATTTGCCCTGTGCCTCATTGAATGACTGTTGATAAACAGAAATGTAGCAGAATGTGATAGTCGGACAAACAAGGATCTTTGTGTGTGAAGCAGCTTGTAGCGTGGAAAGCTTACCTGCATGCTGCAGCTGTTGCGATCTGCGAATCTGCACAAACGTGTCCTGAACATGGCTTGTCAAACAAACCGTGATTTCAACGCAGTGGCAAGTGGTCGTGGAAACGTGCGTGTGTGCGTGGGCGTGAGTGAGGGGAGGCGAGGGGAGTGACCGGGTTGTGGGACGTGTTGCAGCGTACGGCGGGTCGATGCGGCGGCGCAGCGACGGACGCGACAACCCGTCCTACATCGACGATGCCGACGCCGACAGCGACAAGGTGCCGAATGGCGCCGCACGCGGTAAGAAATTTTTATTTGTCGTGGAAGACAGGCGACAGTGATCTTATCTTGCATTGAATACTGGGCCAAACATGGAATGGTTGGTTGAAGAGTGTTTCCTGCATGATATCGGGATTAAATTTCTGATTGTTGAAATTTTGAGCTTGTCTGTGTTGCGCGATAACTATTTCTTTTGTGCATGCACGTTCGATTGACGCTCGCGCCTGTGTGCCTGGGAAATTCAAATGTGCGTGTGTTCAATGACAATGTACAAACAACGCAGAACATATGCCTTGACCTGTGAGAACGTCGGTTTGTTTGGCATACATCTTGACCACAACCCATCGAAGCGTTTTTTGTCTGAAATGTGATGCACGGTTCTTGGTTGTTTTGGAAACAAATGTTGCTTCACTGCAAGCAGCGAATTCAAGTGCGTTTGTGTCAAGTTCTTGTCGTTAAAGCTGAAAAGAAAGCTTGTTTGTCTGTTTGTCTTGTTTGTCTATTTTTATTTGTCAGAGGCAATGTCGTTCTGGTTGTGTTGGCAAAACTATTTCGTCAAAATCGAACAACATTTAAAGCTTCTTTGCTGAATGGATTTTTCAAATAACAGATTTGCTGGATCAAGGCAGAGCCCAACTAAAATAGAGAAAGAATTGTTGGTCTCCAATGTACTCGTACGACGGAACCATGGAAAGATGAGTGACATCTAGGAACAAGTGGAAACTTATCAGTGCGTGCACAAAGTCAGGGGAAACTAGATTTCACTGAACGCACCAACAATTTGTTTTGATATTCTTCACCAAATAGCGTTCACAGAACCATGGCAAACAACATGAAACTTCAAAGCACAAACGCGTGAACTGAGGCCCTGGTGAATTCAAAACATTTGACTTGCGGACCAAGATATCTTGATGTAATATTTATTGTTTGTCTGACTCATCAAGTTTTGTGTTTCATCGTTTGCCCTTCGCCTCCTTTGACCCGACGCCGGCCCACGCACATGCGCGCGCAGAGCGGGGTGAGTGGAGGGGCTCGGACGACGAGCGCCGCTCCGAGCGGCCCGGGTCGCGGCAGACGACCGGCCGGGACTCCAGATCCACCAACCGCTCCCGAGACAGGGACTTGGAGCAGCGCAGGGACCACAGACGCGTGCACTATTCCAAAGAGGACCTCAGTCACCTGTACCGCCATCCGGAGAGAAGGGGTCACGACCGACAGCGACAGGACGGGCACCGCCGCCGGGGGGACTTCCGGGAAGAGGTGGAGGAGGTGACCGAGGACTCGGAGCCCGACTCTGAGGACGATGACGAGGAGGAAGAGGAGGAAGAAGATTACAAGCGGTCTAAGAAGAACAGAATCGCGGGGTTCTTCGGAATGAAGAAACGCAGGAAGGGTGATAAACGGGAACTGCAGGACACGTATCACGAAGCTGATGAGCAACGTAGTCGTCGCTATGACAACAACAAACCCGAGCGACGAGAAGAATACAAGCCACAGTACGCCAAGAACAGCTACAGCCACCACCATCACCAACAAAGTAAGAGTTCTGCTGTACCCGAGGCATCTCTACCCTCCTGCTTGTCGCCTGCCTGAGTACAAGGGACCCAAGACAACCAGCCTTCAAGCCTGCCTGGTTCTTTCCTGGCTCGGAGAAGGAAGACTCGTTTCTCCAGCCTGTACAGCATCTGCATCGGACCCGTTCCTGGAGCCAACCCTGACATTTATTCTTCTGGCCTCGACAAACATTCAAGAGACGACTGCATGTTTTTGTACCTGAATGTGGTGTCGCCACGCTTTCTTCAAGACACTTCGGCTGTGTTTTCTTAGTTTAGATTTGCCGGTACATCTGCTCTTTTTGTTTGGCTCTGAACAATACACTGGAGAATCTCTTCTCCTCCGATGTATGACCTGAGTTTGCACGTACTTGTACAGAGTGAACCCCAAAAAAACAGCAAGTGGTGTACATGTGTCAGCACTTTGGCGAATTTAGTTCTTCGTCCTGTGCCCTTCCAAGTTCTCTGAGCACTGTGTGACCAAAAACAAAGGTGACTGACAAATGTGCGTTGTCAGCAAGAATGTGACAAAAGACTGCAAAATCTTGATGAAAAAATATTCAAATCAATGAGAAAAAGGCCAAACTTTATAAGCTTCGCACCTGGATTCAAAAAATAGTTCCATGGAGCTTGCGGTGATTTGAGAAAAATTCAGTTGCTCTGATTTGGCTCACTCTGATTTGGCTCACTCTGATTTGCATTGCTTTGTTGTCAAAATTCTTACTTTTTTCACTCAATATTCACAACTTGGGAACTCATTTGGCACACACCCAAGTAGAACAAACTTGACCAATTGGAACTTTTACACATTGGATTGCCCAGTATCTATTTTTAAATTTTCTATAAAAAAATAACTTTTAACCCAAACTTTAGCCTGACCTAAAAACCATATAAAAATTTTCAAAAATTAAAAATTGAATGCTATGTCTCAAACCCCCATACAATATATTACATTTCATCAATATACTTCTTTCACCAAATATTTGTGCCTTCTGAGGTACAGAGACATTTCTACATTCACACCCCATTTTTCCACACTTCCAAATTTAACCTTTTTGACCTCAGAAACCCAAAAATTCAAATTTGGCAAATTCCTTCCTTGCACATTGGGCAGATTAAGCATGACATTGACAGCTGCAAAACAACGCAATGCGTGAACATCGAAATAGCAATTTTCATGCGACATTGACATGTTGGGGCTCCGATGGGTGATTTCAAACATCGCGCTTAATGTGCCTATTATCCCCAACCCAAAATAAACCAAAAGAGCCCAAAAGATCACAAATCAATCCTCATCTTGACCATGAAACAGGTGTACACATACTTTTGGAAGATGCTGTCTGTAGGTGCTTTGATTTGGCTTGCACTGATTTGACTCATTCGAGCCCAAATCGCGCAACAAACCTCAAATCACCTGAAAACAATGGGACCTGGTCGCTCGTTTGTTCACAAGCCCCAGTAAAAAAAAAAACAAAGCCGTGTAAGTGCCGTGGAGTATTTGTTTTGAAGAACTCTGCTTGCAAAGGAACAACGACGCATTTTTCCAGCTTGATTTCTGCCTGCGAAACTGTTCGCGCTACCTGTCCTGCAGGTACACGCCCAAAGTGCCCAAAAAAGTTTGTGTAGTCGCTTTCGTACTGTCGATCTCCATTGCACTAAGCTGGTTGCTGTTGGACGTAAGGCCAGTCCCAGGTGCGAAGTTTGTCACGACTGTCGTAGGCAGAAAACATGAAAAGAAGCAATTGCTCGACAGCAAAGTGCAAGGCCTCAAAAGCAATCTTCATTCTCAGACGTCTGAGGGAGATTGTTTTGAGACGCCAAAAGAAACACAACTTTCGTAAACACGGCTGTACCAAGAGCAATAATTGTACCTGTTATTTTCATGATGCTTCTAATCGTGGGTTTCCAGATGCAGATCCCGCACCGCAAACAAAGGTTCCCTTTCAGACGCTCCTCGATCTGCCTCGATGTGTATCTCGTATGCAAAAACGCACATATGCGGGGAGATTAGAATTGCATGAGAACTTTAATTTGCAAACATTTGCACGTAATTAGACACAAAACAGCTTCATAAAATACGCATCGGGTCCGCGTCAAGAATTTGAAGAAAGAATCTGAAAAGGCCCATTTTGTGAAATTCCAAGGGAACCCCACCAAGGCAACATGTTTCACTCACAAGCAAGGACAATTTAGCAGCAGTTGAAAAGCTGTGTTTGGTCCACACCAGAAATGGAACTTTACTATTGATTGAAGCATCATGAAAAGCAAACAGGAGATGTAGAAACAGATGTGAAGATTGAGTTGCGTGAAACAACAGTGCGACCAAAATTGCAAGAAATCATTCATCGTCGGTGAAACAGAAAAATCGCAGGCAATTTTAGCTGCGCGCAAGAACGTTTCTTCACAGAATGATACGATTTCAAACTGCGAGGATTCATCCGGATGTCGTGAGTCAAGTGAACATGAGAAACGCCGGTGCGTCGATGAGCCACTTTGTTCTCGTGTTGTGTGAGGTACATTGGACACATCGAAATGCACGTTCTCATTGTGACCATTGTGATTTCAGACTCATCTGTCAACCTGGAGGACAAGAAAAGGGTGAGTTTCTAACTAATTTGTTCTTGTCTGAATCCTTCATCATGAACTAGTTATGAACAAGTTCCTCTGCTACCTTTTATGAAACAACTCAAGTTACAGCATACTGAAACTGGATTTAAAAATCTTGCCTCTCAGTCGTACGATAAGTCAACATCTCTTCATAACATCAAACCGAATAACAGACGCATGAAATATAGATGGAGTCTAAACAACACTGACCAACCCAACAGTCCACAACTGCAGGGCTGATGTCAACTTTTTGTTTCGTGTTCAATGATCCTGGTTCCAAATTATCCAAACCATTGATTAATCCGGCATGCTCCCTCAATCCCTTGTGATTTCTCGTTTCGTGTGTATTTGACTTGTTGCTGTTACTGAATTTTAAGGAAACCACAGTGTCTGAGGTACATTTTTGTCAGTTTTTTTTAGCTGTTAGCGCATTTGATAATGCAGCACTAAACACAATGTGCATTGTTTCATATGTGAAAGCTCACTCACCTTTCGCTCAATGTATCGTTGCACTCACAAGCAATAAGGCTCTCACATGGTGGATGCAGAATGGCAGAATTTTTCTGAAAATATGCAGAATCGTGGAAAATTTAGCATTGCATGCTCTCTATGGGCAAATTTTCTGCGTTTCGAATACAATTCTGCATCACATTTGTGAGACCCTTGACTGTCAACACTGTTCATTCCGCTTTTATCAGTGAGAGAGAGTCATGCAGAAGGACAGAAGTGCTGATCACTGTTCTAGTTCCCGTCCAAAGTATTTCCACTTGAACTAGAAATCGAAGAAAATCGAAGATTGGAAAAGGCGATGGTCTTGCATCAAGCCAAGTCCGTAGCTGTGTAGATCTGCACACGTGTGAACGGTGTGAAATGTGTGAAGTTTCTCAGCCATGGCTGCAACAGGTGTCATCGCGAGGTGGGTCGGATGCTGAGAAAAGGATCCTCCCCTTGCTGTGTCTGCATGGCGCATGCGTCTGGTGCTGGTGTCTGCAGTTTCCTGGTCAATGTGCCAGAATTTGTTTACAGAATTTCTGTGCGTTGGATGTGCCGCATCACAGAAAGTTGTGCCAACACGCAAAACCTGAATCTTTTGAAAAATGAAACCAGGAAGTCATGGTTTCAATACTTGAAGTGTTCGCATGTGAACAGAACACACCCGAAAAGAACACTTCAGCTCACTGTCAAAGTTCCAGTTGCCTGATCTCAAGCAAAACGAGGAACTCAGCTGAAGTGATCGTTGGACATCCACGAGAAGAAAAGTCTTTTTGGAAAACAATTGAACGCAGATGGAGACTTCTGTGGTCCCACCGACAAAAACGCTTTTGACGGCGCACACTTTTGGTCTGCGAATCAATCAAATTTTCGCTTGCCACACGTGTTGGAAAAAAAACCGTTTCACTTGCGCTTGCGCCGAATGACTGACCAAGTTTCAGGGCAAGCAGCACGTCGGATTTGACTTTGGTGTCTGAACACAGTTCTGTGGGTTTCAGGCGCAGCGGGAGGAGCGAGAGAAGATGTTCTTCGACAGCGACCCGAGTCTGCGCATCGACTACGTGCTCGTGTACACGGACGAGCTGGATCAGAAGGGCACGACGAAGCGCGAGAGCTACGAGCAGAACCTGCGAGACAACGGGCTCGTGCTCGAGACCGAGGACAAGGCGGTGAGGATGGGTAGAGAGCCGGGGCTGGGTGGAAATGGGGTGGGACTGTGGTATACAAGGCACGGAGGAGGAAGGCCGAGCGTGGGCTGGGATGGGACAATTGTTGTCAATATGAAAACGAAAATCCTGCTCGGAATGCACGTGTGTGTTGCGCTTTGTCTGCAGGAGTCGCAGGACGGAAAGACGTTCTACGTCAAGTGCTCGATCACGTGGGAGGCGCTGACGACCGGCGCAGAACTCCTCTTCATGGAGAAGAAAATCAAGATGCCCAAGGTACGCAAGTCTTGAACTCAACCCTTCGAGGATGTAGCGCAAGAAGAGAGAGATTTAAGCGTGACGCAAAGAACAACAACAACTACAACAACAACAACAACAACAACAACAACAACAGAGTTCACGTCACTGCAGGTACTCGTACATGTGGTAGGAATTAAACATTTCACGAAAAACGACGTGAACTTTCCCCGGGGTTTGCATTTCAAGAGCAACGTAAAATTCAACGGGAAACATGTACCCGTAACTTTTCCATCGTATCTGTGCCGGAACGATGGACACAACCCATGCGGCGTTGCATTGGTACAGAACCTGCTGCGTCAAACAATCTGCAGAAATTTGTTATCAATTGCCTGGATAAGCTTCAGACTGAAACCCAATCTCTAGCAGACTGTGTTGTTCCAGACAGCAGAATTATTAGCCTTTGTTCATTCAAACCTGCCACCTGCATGCAGACATGTGGTTCTGAGCGTGGAGCCTGCAAGTCTGTCCCAAGGCGTGCAGAGATTGCTGCAAAATGGCAGGAAGTGCAACAACCTGCACAGTTGTTCCCTGGGGTACATATAACCAAGTAGAACTGGTTGATTTGAAACGAAATGTGATTTCACAAACTTTGTGCTGAAACAAAGGAACTGGAAGGCATGGTGAGGAAGTGAAAAAGTGTTGTTTCTGTTGTGAACCGGGTATCGACATGTTTGTTTTTCTTCGCTTTTGTGCTTTTTTGAAGGACAAAATTCTTTGCTATTTGTTTGAACATTTTGGTGATTCTACGAGGCAGTATTTTTAAGTTTTGATTCCTCTGCGATTTTTCTGAGTCAGAACCTCATTTTGTTTTCCTTTGTTAACATTGTTTCAAGATCATCCTGAGCAACCTTTTCA
>JAAUXT010112161.1_pt1 | contig 32872 bp, 25 predicted proteins | sample 7278171 | NCBI WGS metagenome assembly JAAUXT01 (sample SAMN14350112, study PRJNA611818) | marine sediment metagenome | isolation source: surface marine sediment (1.8m) | place: French Polynesia: Moorea | collected 2018-08
CACGGAAAATGTTCTATGTAAGGTAAGATGTTGTCTGGGGTTTGCGTTAGATGTCGGGATGGTTAATGTAGTTTGTCACATCACACAAAGTGGTCCTCCCTCCCCCCCCCCCCCACCCCCACCCCTCCCGTCGCTCTGTGTGTTTCTCGGCTCTCGGCAATCCCCAGACAACTTCTGTCCTTTCATAGAACATTTTCCGTGAAAGAATCTTCTCAGGAAGGGTTCACACAGGACGCGTCACGCGTTGACTCCCTGTTCTTGGTTTGGGGCGCTACAATGCTGGCGACACAGAACGCCTGCGTTCACGTGTCCTCAGTGACCCCACCCTCAGACCCTCGGCGCGCACCCGGCGTCGCCCCGTCTCTGAGTCCCGTCGGACTCGGGCGGATGTCGTCGCTACGCCGCCCGGATCCCGCTCCCCGTGGCAGGTGCGACGCCGGAGCGCAATTTCGCGCATGATGCGGCTCCGAGACGCCCGCCCGTCCGCTCCTCGGGGAGGGAGGAGGCAGCGACGCCGCGCGTGGAACCGGGCAAGAGGCTTCGGACCGGGTCCACACTGCATGCATCAAATCTTGAGTCCCTGTGGACGTGGTCACGTCATGGTGGAACGAACAACGAGGCAGTGTCCGGTGCCTCGTTCCTCAATACAGAGGTTGCCTCACTGCACAAGTACAACGTCTTTGGTTGCCACGCGATTTCAAACTTTTTCTATCGCTTTGAACCACTTTTTGTCGGAAAAAAGTTGCACTTTTGAGACGACTCTTGAAAACAATGAGACGTTAGATGAAGGCGCCACAGACAGCAGTGGCACTTGGGGAAGGCATTAACAGACCTCATGTCTGTTCATTGGTACCTTTCCCATTGCGTGAAGAGAGTACACGCATCAGAAGTCCTGCATCCATCAGGAAGCAATCCACATTGAACCAGAACGTGAGCAGCTAATGAAATAACATATCGATTGATTGCTTTGCGAGCTGCGCTGATCACCCTCCCGGGAATTGTGATTAGATTAATGCTCCGCAATGCGTTCTATTTTGAACGCCACCTTCAGACGGTGCCAACAAAAAAGCTGCGCGCAAAAATTACGGTTACCAAGAAGAGACCCATGAAAAGACAGAATGTGCGCAGCTTCTTGCGTCAGATGCTGTGAGCCCTCATCTGGCTTCACAGAGACAGCGAGGGTGAGATCCAAAGAGGTTCGGGTGACGGCAAATTGGGGGAAGATGACACGCCGCAGCAACGATCTGGACCAGATCCAGGCGCAGCGCTACATTCCGGCGCACGATTCCAGCTGAAGTGCCGTGTCGGCCTTTTGGAGGCCTGGTCAAGTGCTGCCCACTCAGGGGACCAATTACCTCGATTCCCGCACTCGGCGGGATTCACCGGGAGGCCTGCCGAGCCTCCCTCCATTATTGCCTATCGACCGTATTGCTGATCCCGGGGCTCATTCTCCACTTTAATTGATAAAGTAGAACCCGAGCTGCTTTTCCCCCACGCAAAACAGCGTGTGACGCGCGTTTGGTGTGGAGACGAAGGCAAGGTTCAGACTCACAACACGTTTCAAATAAGAGAATCTTTGGAAGTACTCTGCAACATAGTCAACCTGGTCTCATTCAAGTTCGCTACGGAAGAGTCTTCACGGTGTGGTCTCACAACACAAGGTAATGGCAAGACAGATCATATGGCCTGGAACCCCAGCGATCTGAAAATGTCAGACAGAACCAGGCACATTGTTTCAGACCCAAGGCACAAACAAATCGACACGGGTTTTTTTTTCGACCTGTTGTCTTGGTGAGTCTCTGGTGTCTGCTATCTGAACTGACGATTCTTTGTTCTCGAATGAATTACCTGCTTTGGACAAGATTTGCTTGGCAGAATAACAAAGACGTGAGTCTCTTTTCGTTTTGTTTTCTTCCTCCACTCTGCAGGATTGCACCGCCCCGCACAAATGGTTTCCATGAAGATCTTGCTGTCTCCATGCGTCACACCACCTGTCTCAAAGGAGCCAAAAATATGACACCGCGGTCGCGTTGATTCCAAACAGAGGACTAATTGACACGTCAGTTTGATTCATTCGCTGAAGACAAAGTCTTCAGATCTCGCGGGTAATGATAGGTGTGGCGGCGCTCGGTGCGAAGTCGTGTCACTTCGTGGAACCAACTGTGTGCACACGCACACCAGAAAACGTCATTTCGCATCTTCAGACACATTACGCAAGATGAAGTTGAACCTGCTGCCGCACTGTAACGAAGACCAGGTAAAGTGCAAAGAAGTGCTCCAAAAAAGTACGAAGCTGCCGCGAGCTTCAAATGCTCGAATTTCGCAATTCACCTGGGTCAAATGCTCGAATTTCGCAATTCACCTGGGTCAAATGCTCGAATTTCGCAATTCACCTGGGCAATGTGGATGAGCAAAACACTCTTGCTCAGCAGTGCCTGAGCGTTGTTGTTGACCAAACACTATCATTCCACTTTGACCAGTAGCAGCTGCACATACGTACATACACCAACACGGACACTCGGGGCATGATCATAGACATGTTTAGAATTCTCCTTCGGGTACGTCAGAACGCCGGACCAGCTGTGCATTGCTGGAGAACCCGTCACTCACTGTCGCACCTGATCCTGTCTCGTCATAGTGGACCCTGGTTTTGGGTGAGATCCAGCCAAGGGGAGCACCTGCGCCTTCAAAAACCTGTCCATGAAGGGCCCAGCCACCTCATCTGGTCGAGCTGATGGCAACCTACTTTTCCAAGCGTTGCGTCCCTGTTCAAGTCCATGGGCGCCACGTCAAACGGAATGAACACCGCGTCCAGTGTGGTGCAGGTATCCAGGCCCCAGGCCCGGCAGGTGCGAGGCCCGTGTCGACGCAGCTGGAACACGCCGCTCATTTCCCCCGCGCCGCGCCTCGAGACTCCCGGGTCACGTCCAACAACGCAAAACTCTGACAGATACAACTACAGAATTTTAGCCAGGCGAGACACCAGCTTTTGCGCTTGTGTTTCTGCTAGATTCTCAATGGGGTTCTCGTTGCAGAGTATATACAATGTGCCCCCAAACCTCCTGGTTCATCAACAAAAACAACACAAAATGTCAGGCTTGTGTTTTTAAAACTGGGATGTTTTGGAGGTAAGAGATCTACACAACACTTGTGCACCTTTTTCTGCGGGTTCATGCAATTTTGGGAAGCCCCTGAACTGCGCTGCTCGTTAGCGCTGTATCAAGTTCGGTAAACACCTGACACCCTCACCGCGGCCCGAGGTCCGAGGCTCGCGACTCAAACGCACTCGGCAGCCGTATCCACGCTCCAAGAGTCATTGTCACTCGAACATAAATAAAGGTAATGGCTGTGCTAATGGCGCACTAAACGGCCATTGTAATCTCCTCTTGTGTCACCAAGCTGTCCTTTTCGGAACGTGAAAATGTCCTGTGAAAGCATTTTAATAGAATTTGCACTGAGTGCAGTTCGGGGTAAAACTTCTGGAGCTGTCAGTCAAGACAGATGGAGTCGAGGCGCCTTTACAGGGAGTGTGAAGAAAGTTATTTTGGTTGAGTACAGGAGTTGTTACAACCATTATTATTAATAGAGGTTTCACGCCCAGAGTTGGAGTGCGCCGCGACTGTCTGTTCGCTTTGCTGCTGTCAATGAATTGACAGAGCTTGGTCAGTTTGACGTTTGGCATCTTCGAGTACATGTACTCGAAATGGTGCTTACAAGTGCTTCTGGCCCTTTTGCCGCGTCCGAAAAGCAACAGATAAGACAAAAAGGCTGTGAGTCAACGCTATCAACGTATCTCGGATGAAAGGTGGAATGTAGGGTCTTCTTCATCTGTGCGGAGCGGCCCGAGTGCGGCGAACTGTGGCGCTCCTCTGATGGGATCCCATTGGTGACCCGGACCGAGTCACAACAATAGGCTTTGGGAAATCACACACGAATGGCAGCTCCACTGGTTATTTCCGCAGTGGAAACGAGAACCATTGTTTTATTGAATCACGCTCTGAGCTATGTGCCCGCGGAGTACAGATGCCCGGGAAAACGCTGAAATAGCTTTCGTCGAATCAATACTTCATCAGATCTGGGCTTTTGCACGGAGGCCACTTCACGTTGGATCGCCCGATCAGGTTCAAGGTTCCCAAAGACGCGCAGCTCTGATTCTCGCATTGCGTGCGAGTGTCTATCAATAACACGCGGCGTTCCAGCGACGTGAGTACCCGTATCGTACCCAAAATACGTTGACACTGATCAAAGCTGAGTCCTGTCGCCCGAAGGCTCCTCTTACGTCATAATTCCAGCTCCTTCCCATTGATTCACTCAGGCCCGAGAAAGACACGGCAATCAATTATCTTGTGTTGTCAAAATGATTACGCCGCCACAATTGGGTTAATAACGATGCTGCTTGCAGCAGGAAGTGTATGCAGATAAATCACGCACAATTTTCAAGAGACCAAGAATAGATTCGGCTGCAGCTTCTTCGCGACGTTCATTAGGACGTAATCAATTCCGGATAATGCTAGTTAGTGAAGACACCATGGTACCGTGAGATAAGCCTCGGATTATAATAATAGCGGTAGGATTCTGCTGTCTCGTTCTTACAATTCCCGCGATTTAGCGCAGTAGATTTACGGCATGACGTAAGTCTGCTCCGAGTGCTGCTTTGGTGCAGGATGGTCAGGGGGACAAGGTCCTGTCCCCATAAACCTGCGCAGAAGTTGTAACACTCGAGTGGAGGAGCCCCGCTTCTCCTGGAAATGATCACTGTGCTCAACAGACCTGGGACAGAAACAGAGGTGGATCCAGCGCGCGACACGCCTGGTGACACACAAGACCGAAGTTTGTGGGGTTCATGGCCTGGCTTGAGATCAAGCCCTGACCCTTTGAGGCAATGATGCTTCAAACTTCATCAAAAATTGAATGCAGTCGGGGCAAAGGTGTCCACGGAGACAATCCTCTGGTCTTGAGGCCGTCGCCATCAATCAAGAAATGAAAACAGTTTTCCAGGTGCAAAGGTGTGGAATGTTCTGCAGACACAACACAGTCTGCACAACGAGAACACCACTGAAAAGGTTTGAACTGTGTGCGCTTCGTATACAACAATGAACGTGTTTGATCCTTTGCCAAGAGTTTCCATTGCGATGCGAAGGAGCTGCAGGACGCAAGAGCCTGAAGACAGATTCCAACTGTGACTTTCCGCTTTTGTCACAGTTTGATTTGGCAACAGAAGAAGGTGCAATTCAATCAGTTTGTTCTTTGACACAAAGGTCATTCTACGTGTCACAAAGATCGCAGGAGTCTCAGGGCCATGGACACTCCAGGAAGTGTATCCGGAATCCTTTCAGCCACGAAATCCTGTTTGGTTGACGGGTCTCCTGAGGAAGAATCAAAAGTGTCTCTCTCCCATTGTACTTCAATTTTACACTCGCCTCACTCTGTCAGACTCAATATAAGACGTATCTGTTTTGGCTGCATCCCAGGCTATTTTGCGACCACCTTTTTCATGCAAACGGCTTCATCATATCACAGCTCAGTGTAAGTCATTTTCCAGTTCAGCTATTCCTCACAGAAGATCACTTCACCGGTGCATCTTTAAAAGACAGGGCTGCAAATTCAGAGCAATTTCCTGCTAGACTTCACACATTGGACGGGCCTTGCAGCGGAACCCTATTTATGGGCCGTCCAGCTTTTGTCCGACACACCAGTGGATTAAGGCCTTTTTCTAACATTTCGCAGCAAATGCAGGAAGAAGGCAAAGACCGAGATTTGAAATTGGATTGTGGTTCAAGGGTGAGTGCTCAAAGACGAAGACTGCTTTGCTTCTGAAGACTTTGGTGCTTGTAGTTTCCCAACAAGGTTCTTTGAGGCAGGTGGGTCGTTGTGGGGTCGTGTTACATCCCAGTTTACCTGCACCTGCCCAGAATTTTTTGTGTTTGCTGAAGGTGAACTGTTTCTGCTCATCAGACAGAACCATCTCACACAAGAGGTAACCATTTCAATGCGTCCATACCTCAACTTTGTCTCAAATGACTACTGTCCTTGTGCTGCAGATCTGCAGGAAAACAGGATCAGAACAGCTGAGCCAATCACCGCTGACTTCTTCAACTTGCACCCAATTTATTCTCTGGCTCACTGTGAAACAGTGATAATGAAATCGTATTTCAGCTTCATTATCTGACATCATGGGAAACGAAGCTGCCATTTCACGACAAAAGAAATAGGTATGGAAGTGCAACACACACGCCAGCTTCACCGCTTTACCACCACCAGAACACAAGAATGCAGAACTGCTGGAATGTTTTGACGGGGATATACCAGGTTCCATTTGGAGAATGAAAGATTTAAGCATTTCGCAGACGGGGTTCACGCCTCTCTGACGTGGATTAGTGGGTATAGTCGGGTGCGCAGGTGCAGCGGGGACGCAGTGTTCAGGTACGTCTGGCTCCCGGTTCTCTCATCCTCAGCTCAGCGCGGACTGACTCGGGGCAGGAACGTGGACACCGGATCTGGGTGTGAATTGACGTGTCACGTGCCACACCCCGTGTGATCCTGTTCGGTTCTAGCTTGTGTTACGCTTCTGTCCTGTGTCTCCTGTGCGTCAAGCAAGAGTTTTGTGGGAGACACCCTTTCTGCTTGTGTACAAAAGTTGGCAAGAAAATGCTTCTTTGGCAGCACTGAAGGACACCGGAAATAGGGCTCCTGTGTTGGTTTCTTGCTTTGTGTGAGTCCAGGTTCAGCTTTTGACCTGAAGAAGGTTCCTGCTGGGTGTGGAACACCTGACTTGGTCTCAGTTACGTATGTTTCACCTGAAGCCATGCAGGCTTCGAACTGAGTTGGCGTTCAAAGTCGGTGCAGCTGTGTTGGCTGCCAACGTGGCAATCCTGTTGAAAGACACTCATTCCTTGCGAAGATTCTGACAATCGCAGCCTGGTTCAACGGTCGTGGCCTGTGCCACCCAGTTTGAGACGTTTCGGAGGCAAAGGTTCTTGGAGCCTGTGCTGCAGATATTTCTCTGGGATACAGCAGAGAAACTCGGCGCAGCCGCCCTGCGGGCCCGCTTCAATTTGCTGTTTTGCACAGCTCGATGAATCCAGTTTGAAAAGCCCATTATGATCACGATCGCAGTGGTTGCCTGCGATGACTGTCACGGGAAACCTTCGGAATGAGAAGTTCTTCCGCCAAGAGACATGACTTCAAAATCTATTTCTGCAGGCAATTTGAATACAGAAATGAAATTTTCCAGGCCAAATATTGGATTCGTCTCACGTGGTCTGGTTTAACCGGATAGAAAATGTCAGCAAGACGTCTTCCGGAAAGTGATAAATGTTGAAGCCCAGCAAAGAAAAAAGATGTTGGAAGATGTTGCAGAGGCACAAGTGGTGAATCCAACACAAGGCTTCCAAGCAGATTTTTCTTTCCTGAAGACTCTGAAGAAAAACCTTGTCATATAAATAAATCATGTCAGAGCCAACCTCATCTCTCCTGCTTTGACTGAGCCCTGTGCCATCTCAGCCAGAGCCTTAATAAGCTGCTTTCTACTTATGGTCTTCGTAAACCTCCGTAACCTTCGTGAAACCAGCAATTACTTGCATTATGCCCCAGAGACAAATGGTGTCAATAAAAGGCGACCGGTTCTGGAGAGGCTGTCGTGCCGTCTGAACACGAGGTAAATTACTATTTCCTGGAGAGATCAATATTTTCCATTGAGACTGAAAATGCCAAAATTTTTGACCACTCCCACGCCAACTGGACAAACCAGAATTCCATTCACAGTGAGTTGCCGTACCTTGAGACGATTGCCATTTTCACAGTATGGTGGCGATGTTGTGGCTCTTTGACCAGCAGTGTTTGTTCACTGTGTGGGATCAATTTCGCAGGCCACATGGCTTTTGGTTTTTTGCGGCCAAAACCGTTTTCTCTTGTCCATGTCCTCACAGTGTTGATGTGTCTGCACGACTTTGCGATTGTTTTCCACACAAAATTACTATCTCCCATTCAAAGGGCTAAATTTATGTGAAGCCGAACAAGGTTGATTCCAACTGTGAATGTGAAGCAAACTGCACGAAGCTATATGAAAGTCAAACCCAGAACCACACACAGAACTGCGACATGACATTTCTATCAAAGCTGCTCTGAGGCAGTGGCATGCTTCTGCACGAAGAACAAACAGATTAAACGATTCCGACCGTTTCGTTGTTGCGTGCGCTGAAGCCACAGGTCGCAGGGCCAAACTCTGTCTTTTTTTTTGCATCTGCACTCGAGAAAGTGTTTCAGTCGACCAAACTCTATACTTTTTGCACTTAAAACTGCGCATGACGCATTTTCTAAACTTAGATCCATGTTACAAAAGCAAAGGAAAGTTAGGAAAAAGTTTAACTGATGGACGCAGGGAAGAGAACTTTTTGAGCGGGAGGGGAAGACTATCAATTTCACGAAGAAGATCGTGCGTACGCTTCTTGCCTTCAACGAGTCCGTGTCTCTATCTTTGGAACCAGTTTGATAAATTGGGAGAGCGTGGCATTTGGAAGAATACTTCGCTCCTCCGTCCTCGTCGGCGTTTATTGATCCGAACAATGTTGCCAATTATTCCGTGTGGACTGCTGTCTTTAATAGAAATCACTCCCGGGGGACTCATAAAATCCCTTCAAGAGTAAAGCAACATCGCTAAGTAAACAGCGTGTTCTTGCCTATTCAGCACACCCAGGACGGGCCGTTGAAAATGGATGAATTGTCGGAGCGGTCACAGACTTGAGTGTTTCCCAAATGAAGCCATCTGAATTTCGGTGTGGCGCGAATGGTGATGTCCTTGTTTGCATAGCAAGTGACTTTGTTTGAGACGGCTCTCAAGAACCTGCCACGACAGACCCTCTGCTTACGAACATCAATTCCGCCAGAAAAGGACACTTTGACGGTGACGGTGAGCCAAGCTCAACCTGCGTCTGATACCTTGAGCAACACGTTTTGACGATAAACAGCAGAATGGATTGAAGCCTGCACAAGTGGCTGACGCTTCCCAACAGAATCATTTAATGATGTTTTTCCTGCCAGTCAAAGCACCTGCAAAAACCTTGCAGAAAAAAACGCAGCTCTCACGAACAAAGGTTTTCTTGTTCCTTCTCCCTGAGGCAGCTCTTGAATTTTTTTCAAAGGGGAATGTTAAACCAGCACACCATGCTCCGCACACTGAGAACCTATTGAATTTCGCTTCCACGCAAGGTTGTTTCAGACAGAAAACGTCGCAGCATTCTTTTGAAGTCGTCGCGAAAACGTGGTGGATGTATCGGCTGTAATCCTAGTTGGAGGGGTGGATGGATGCAGGAGGTAACAGGGAGCGTAAATCAATAGAAGATCTGAAATGGTACAAGTCATGCAAACGGTAGATCACCCATCTAGACAGCGGACACAGGAGCACCAATTAGCTTTCTTTGTGCGAAATATTACCGCAAATTGGGAACACTGCATGCAGTGTCTCGCGCGCCTCCCATTGTGCACGGCGGGCTCTGTTCAGATTGCCTCCGAGATGCCGATGATTGCTTCTGCGGGGAATGGAGATCACGAACATAAACATTTCAATGGTGTTTTGTGTCATCTGTCGATCAGGCAATGAACGCTTCAGCGGAACACTCGCAGGTTGGCAAATTGTCATCTCTACCCACAAAGCTTTACAATCTTCAGCTGTCACATCAGAGAAAACTGCGTTTGTACCATCGTGTTTGGACTGCGACCAAGCAAAGTCGTCTGCGAAAGCAGGTCAACTGGACGCAACTCAACCTACATTCCAACTGGGTGGATGCAGAGTTGATCATGAGTAAGTCCACCAAAGGACAGAGTCCGGAAGCCTGACACAAAGGCTCTGTTTCTGCATAACGTGGAGCGAGCACATGACAAAGGCAGCTGAGTTATGACGCAGGGTTTCCGGTGAAGCACCACCACCAGGTGTTCCACTGCTGTCCAGATCATTCCTGCCGAGACTACGTAAGAAAGATCTGCTGAACAGATGAATGACACGACACCTGAGAAAATCTTCAACGCAACAAAAGAAGCGTTGTTCTTCTCGTGTCAATGGCAAAGTTCAATGTGTGACAACAAATCTTCAGAGATTTGAGCGGTGTACGACTTAGGGCGTGACGCGTTGCAGGGAAGGTGTTTCTGCAATTGAATGCGCGGCTGAGCGTCCTGGAAATTGCTCAGTGCTTCTGATCAGCACGCGAAAACAAATCCTTCCTTTTTCCATTTTTGTTTGGGTTTTTTTCCTGGTTCCTTGTTGGAACAGTTGAAGAACAACAGTCTTTGAAAACGGAGAAATGTTCAACTGTGCAGCCGAAGTGTGGCGATTTGTGTGAGCCATAAAAGTCTCCTTCCTTCGGCGAGCGGACGAAAAATGTGAGCAGGCCCAATCAATATCGCTTTCAAACCGACGGTTACGGAGCGCCCTTCTCCCTCCAATAGAACTGATTTCTGGAGATAGAAAAGACTGTCATCATCGATTTTTCCAGTGTCAAAAAGAATTTTTCCTGCGCACAGTTCAAACATGGATAGAACATTGCAGTGGGCCTGTCTTTTTATTGAATTTCACTCGTGTCGCAAGGCTGAAGGGAGCGAGAAGAAAGACGCTTTTACTTACACGTCTGATTCCATTTCTGTACCGAGTCCAAAGCAGAGAATATAATCAGAGTGACACCTGATAAGAAGAATGTGACGAGAATCAATGGTTGAAAAAGTGCGCTGTCGCACAGTCTTCACAACAACGCAACTTTGTGTGTTTCTGTCATGAAGGACTGTAGTTTCACACTGGATATGTCAGGCACTGCATCTTGCTCGAGTAACGGACACTATTTCGCACCTTTACGCAGAGCCCATGAGACAGGTTTGTTCGCATCTCGTGTGAAACAGGCCTCCCTCCTCCGCACAGCGATCTCGCCGCTGCAGCAGCTGGATTTACCGCCTGCCAAACACGATCAGGTTCCATTTCAAGGCACTTTGCATTTCGCGACACCGCACAGAAAGATTCCTGACAGGTGTGCTCGAAATGAAGACAATGACACCAACGTCGTCTTTGTGGTGGAGTTGCTGTTCACACACGTGACGCAAAGAACACGCCTGTGGAAGAACTTGCAGTCGCTTCTTCAAACCGTGCTCCTTGACGAGTTCTTTATTTTGCAGAAAAATAGGACATCTGCTGTTTGGAGACTTCGCGCCCAAGTCCCTTGAAGAGAACATTTTCATGTTCTGTCCCTGAATGCATCAAAATGATGGTTTTCTCCAAAAAAGTGGACTCGCTGATTGGTCAGAAACTGGGGTCTGGTCTCCGCTGCTTGGGCAGCACCAAGTGGAAGGAACCAGAATTCAATGGATCGTGGGAGCATCACTGACAACAAACAGGCCTGTTTAAATTGGCTTGCAGGAATCCAATAATTGCTCCCAAAGGCTATGGATTTGTGAAATAAGAAACCCACGAAATGTCGTTAGGTGCTGCTGGTGGGTAAACTTTTCATACTGTGGGTATCGATCCAAGCCTCCCCATGCAGAATGAATGAAATGCTAAAAGCTCCAACCGTCACGCCAAGACTTTCTTCCCACAGAACACGAGGTGTAGTTCACGCCATTTCGGAAGTGCTGAAGAAACTTGGTGTGGGAGACTGAATAGACTGGAGAGGCCTGAATATCACGAACTTTTAAAATGACGTCAACGTGCCACGTCGGATATGCGGGATCCAATTTCATTTTCTCTTGTCGATTTCCTGTTTGAAAACATTCCTATTTGTAACAGATATGATGGAAAACAACTCAAATCCAATCGGAAGGTTTTGCAGGCAGAGGTTTTGTCTGTCTCTCTGGGTCGCAACATCCCACTCAGTATGGATTCTTGTTCCGTGTTTGCTTCAAGCTCTTCTCAGGTTCAACCGACGAATTCTATCGTCTCCTGCACAATTGAATCAGGCCTGTCACACAAGCAGTTCATTCCCGAGGAGTAGGCGCTGACACGCCGCCACACTTCGAGCCGTGTTCCCATGCTCCCCACGTCCGTGCGATCCCAACAAGAACAAGTTCTGTCGTCTTGTGACGTCGACGTTGCCGTTGCACGACACGCAGGGGCGTCGGGCAAGAAATTGGCGTCAAGTGGGCGTCGTTTCCACAGACAACGAGATTTTCAAGACAACGTCCAGAAACGCAAAGAAACAGCTTCAGCACAATTGTTTCTGGAGAATCCGAAATACACTGAGTAAGCTGCCTCGGCGCTGCTTTAATCCTGCGTTGTGGGACAGACCCTTGTGCAGGAAACAAATTACAGAAACGGACCGAGATTAAAACCGCATCCATCACGCCGAGTCGATGCAGATTCGCGGATCTCGTGAGAACCGTCTCGAGCGAGTGAGGCTCCCAAGTCCCAACTCTCGCATTAAAGGGTCTTGAGCAAATTTACAAGTGCGTACACGCCTGGTACTGAGTGAAGCCAAAACCTGCGAGCGTTGCGTACCTACCGTATTCAGCGTGCTCAAGTAACACCCAAGCCAAAAGGGTCTTGAGGAAATTTACAAGCGCGTATACACGCCTGAAACTGAGAGAAGCCAAAACCTGTGGATGCTGTGTACTGATGCTGAGGAAAACCAGTGAGACAAGTTGTTTTGGGGGCGGTTGGTTTCCTAAATATGGGTCGCGGGCATGAAAGCACCACACAAAAAGCACAAGTTCTGAGGCATGAGGGATGACAGGACGATGACAGGAGACTAAGCTTCATCACTATGGCGCATTAATTGTTGTCAGCTTCGCAATGACAACACTCTCCCCGAACAGGGCCATTTCAGTACATTCCAAGTGCGTCACCATCCCTTTGTATTTGCACAACACAAGTATACACTCTTTCACATGGGGGATTCTTATTGATTTTCTATTAGGAAAATGGATATTGGACGATAATATCTGTAACAGACTCATTCGGACTAATCCACCATTATGTGTTACGGATATGTGCAGTGAGATCACTATTGATATTTACTTATCAAACTTGTCAGTTTGAGTAACCTTCGCGCCAGCCGAATTAATTGTACTTGTAAAAATCAATTTCATCACATCAATTTCCTGACATTGCCATTCAGACACTTTTTTAATGAAGCAGTCGGAAAGAAAGATCGAATGTTTGAAGAGAAAAACCATTGAACCGAGGCTTGGGCTCAACATAAACTCCAAATGAGTTCTGAAGAACCTTCACGCGAAATTACATCGGCTTCGTTGGACCGTGTTTTGTGGACTCGGTTTTCTGTCGCATGACATCCGCACGATCTGGCCGCACAAACGTGCTGCTCTGGCGTGAGAACCGTCGAGTCTGGTCGCTGCTTGACTTGCGACGACATCCGCCCATTGAACACCTTGACCGCGGTGCACAATTGCGTGCGTGGCACCTCACTTTTCTTTTGCAAGACTGCAGCAGTTTTTCGTTGCGTCTGACTGACTCTTTCAATCAACTTTGCAACTTGGTCAAAGCTCTTCTTTTGAGATGTTGGTCTTTTGAACAGACAAAAAAGATGACGCGTTTTTTGCGAAGTCGATCAAGGCTCAAGGACTGACCTTGGACATCGCGCTTTTTGAGCCCACACTCTTTCAGAACTCAGGTTGCTAGAAGAAAAAGATTGGCATCAGCGATAAAAAAACGCAACATGTTCCGAATTCCACTTGAACCAGTTTTTCTGCAGGTTGCGAACAAATGTCACTCGCGTCAAGGCTACAGTTCTGAGGCTCAATAATTTTCTCTGGCGCACAATTATTGATTTGTGACTCCAAAGAAGTGTAATTTTACAGTTTGGCTCGTTTAATTTGGTTATTTACGTCACCACTTGCTTTCTTCGCGGCAAAATTCAATATTGATTCTGGGTGTTTGTTCTTTCAGGTAAAATTAACACGAAGCTGGAGCGACTTGAGGACTATTGTTCTGTGATTATAACTTCTGCAAGAGCAGCTGTCATTCAAGAAGCCTCCTCGCCAATATTTCAACAATGCTTGTGAAAAGACGGCTCCCGACAAAGGCAAGCATTGTAAGAGGTCTTGAGTGCGGAATACTCTTGTCTCGCGTCTCCCATTACTTGTGCGAGCTCGGTGGATGAAAAACGATCTCTGACTCGACTCCACGCGACGAGTACGAAAGGAAGGAACGCGGAATTGGGGATTTGAGGCCAACTGCGCCGCAGCGGGTTCCCACAATGGCTGAGGTTTGATTAATCCACGGAGTGTCTGTGGCTCGCGCTATGGATTATGTCACTGTCAACACCCAGCCGTATTTGCGCTGCTCCGGTCAGAACGGTCATGCCGCCGGTGTGTTACATGTGTGTTGCTGCGTCCACTGTGGAGGTTCCGCGACCGCGTCCGCTGCTGCTGCTGCTGTCCGGCCGGCCCGTCGCGCTGTCGCGGCGCCGCAGGATCCGCCCGGCCGCACCTGCTGCTGACCACTGACTGACCACTGAGTGTGGCTCGCGGGACTATGAAGAGCATGAACAAGGCTGTGGCCTTCTTCCTGCGGACCAGGCGGCCGGACATCAGACGACTGGACAGGAAGCCGCAGGAGAACCTGGGCACGGTGCACAAGATCCTGTCCGGCGCGGTCAAGGACTCCATAGACAAGGTGAAGAAGCTGGAGCGGGGATTCTACGGCCTCGGACGCCACGCCCAGGACGAGATCACCAAGTACATGCCGTACGTGCTCGCCGTCCTGCAAGCCTCCCACATATCGCACCTCAACTCCTTAGTGGCTATAAACGACATTATTCAAAGATCTCAGGACCCCAACATTCAATTCGAGGTGGATCCTTTTGCGTTGAACAAGCTCAAGGAATGCCTGCGCAAAATCAGTGATGTCATCCCGGCAAAATTCTCAGAATTGGTGCTAGAACTTCGGAGGATACTGAAATATCTGGACAAGTATTGCCTCAGTTTTTACGACATTGAGGGCCACGTGTTCATCGACACGGGACATTACTACGAGAGGCAGAGACGCTTTCTGCGGAATGAGGTGAAGCGACACCTCGACCGCATCGACATCTTGTACGAGAAGTTCAGGAAAAGTGTCTTAATTCACACGGAGATGGGCTCCTATGCAAGGGAACTGGCGCGCAAGACCGACTCGGAGAGGGCGCCGTTTCTCCTACTGTTTCCGGAATCAGCCGAGTGCATTAAGGTGGCGTGCTCGGCGTGCATGTCGTGGATCGACGCCGACTCGCACTACGCCACCTTCATCGCCAACGACATTAACAACCTCGGGCTGAAGAAGGAGGAAGTGTCCAAGGTGCTCAGGACCTGTCAGGAAAAATTCCACCAATTACACATCCGGTGGACGGAGGTAAGACCCTGACATTTTCTGGGCTGACATGGAAACTCCATTTTCTGTCCTGATTTGGCGGTGAATCTGAGACCCGCAGCCCAAGAAAACACATCTCTGGCACACGTAGGTTTCACTCAAGAAATAATTCACGCTTTGACTCTCTTTACTGCAGAAGCGAAGTGATCTGCATTTTATCCGTTTTACTGGGTGGGAAGCAGTTGATTCATTTCCCTCTTATCAGCCTCGAGCAGGATTACAAAAAATACACCCATTTTTTCAACAGCTCATTTGCTTCAAATTGCGTCCAACGCACTCAGTGCCCCAAGTGTACACAACCAAGTGCGCTCTCTGTTTGTGGGTGGGTCAAACGGTTGACTTCTCTGTGAGGTACATGCAGGAGGGGTCCAGGACCCGGGCTCAAACAATGAACTCTCTGTTTTTCCACTTGAATGGGACGAATGGGACGTTTTGATTTCCATCGGGATGGACCCTTTTCAAACCCTCATTTTGATTCGAGAGACGCCACCACTGACCTCGGTCTCACTTCCTCGCTCCCGCCGCAGGTGAAGAAGGACTACGAGAAGACGTACGGGGAGATCGGGAAGCTGTACGACCGGGAGGACGAGCTGCTGCTCGAGGAAGAGTGCCTTATGAACGAGTACAGCGACGTGCAGGAAGAAATCGAGCAGAAGGAGCTGCGGCGCGAAGCGCTGCTCAAGAACATGAACCACATGTGTGAGGAGCTGCTCTACGAGAAGTATAGGTAAAAATCGCTGATTTGTGAGACGCGTTCAAGCGGCAAATCTACATTGGTTTGATCAATATGGAGCCTGCAATCACTCATACAGGAGCTTTTTCTCAGCACTGCCCGAAATAAATGCAGTGTAAACGTGATAGACGGGAGAAAATAACACGCGTCGGGACTGTTTGATAAATAATATTAAGCTGAGAAAAGGGTTTGAGACTGGTCGTTTGGCATGAAAGGCTCGCCCACTCGCCCTGCGAAAATTGAGTTCAGTCCATCTGACACTCTTTTCCGGACTGACGGCATTACTCAACACAAGAGCTGTGTGAGTAGGGAAATCTTTGGCTCTGATCACATCGGAAAGATTTTGACTTTGCAGGACTTTCTGCACTTAAGTCGAGGGATTTTCACTCGAGATGGAAGCAGAAGATTTCAGCAAGGCTTCTCTGACCCCTCAGTACAAGACATAATGCCAAGAAAACCTTTTGCCAAATGAGGTTGGCAGAAAGAGTAAATCGATGGATACGTTCCACACAAAGGCACGTAATTTGTGGGCTGTCTCCCGTGCCAGGCTCACTTGACGTTCTCTGAAGCGATGTGATTGATGCCGCTTCTGTTCTCGCTGTCATCCGCATAAACAACGTCACGACCAAACGGATGAGTGCAGGCCTCACTCAGAAAATTTCAAAGCTCTCGGATAGTTTTTTCCCAGCTAAAACACACATCTTTTGTCACGGCTGCTGCACAGCGAGATTCAGAATCCTCTTTGGTGTTTTGAGTCAAACCGCTCTGATGAAACATTCAGGTTGATTGAAACTTTGAAGTCTGAAGACTTGTGGGAGTGCAAACGATATAACGAACTCAGGATGAAACAAAATGCAATCAATAATTGTATTACTCGTTTTTGCTGTGTGAGAGAAAAACCCGAGGGCGTAATATCCTGCTCAACTGAAGACAGGATATGAGAGAAGAAAGCGAGTCTCTGCAACAAGGGTTTAATTCAATGATGCTCCGACTAATGAAAAGGTTCCTCGAAAACGTACCTGAGACTCCAGGTTCAGGCCTCTTGAGATGGGAAAGCTTCAATGCATCTCTTGTAGTCTGCTGCGCAAAACGAGATTTCTGGTTTTCCTCCTCCTGCCTATGCTGCTGCCTCCTGCAACTTGCGAACACTCCCAGGTTGTCAGTGTTCGTTTTTGGTCACAGTTGTCAGACCTTCAAATGACTGAAGTCAGTTGAGAGGAGGCAAGCCGACACTAAGCCTGAATGAGTCGCCTAATCAAGTGCCAGAACGAGGTTTTACATGTCACGTTACTTCGTAATTGGATTGTGAGGAATTTGTTCACTATTCAACAGGGTTCAAAACATCATTTCAAACTTATTGTCGCTGTAGTAAGGGATTTGGGCGCCACTTCGCAGGTTGTCAGTTTGGACCCCACCATTCCGAACCAAAAACACAACCCAGCAAGGCGCCCGATCTAGAGAACGGCAGTTGTGTACATCGTTCAGTATTTCACACAGCTCTGTGCTGCTCAGTTGAAAGACTCTTCAGTTTTATTTCGGTCCATCTTCTGCGCATCCGGAACTTGGGTTCCAGAGATGGGAACCAAGGAGGCGCAACCCACACAAAAACCAACCATTGCGCTTATTCAGGGGGTCAAACTGTTTGAGATTGACATTTGTTTCTTTTTGTTGCAGTGAGGTGAGTGACAGTTTGCGGGAGTTGAAGATGAGGCTGCCTTTAATCGACCGTGCCTTGGCGAACTTGCGCTACAAGTTGACGTGGATCGGGGAGCAGAAGGAGAAGCTGAAGGCGTCCTACAAGGAGTTCGAGGACGTGCAGGACGAGATGGAGCGTGAGAACCAGATGAAGGTGAGTCCTCATCGCTCTCTGGCTCAATTTCACCACCGGCTGATGCGTAGGGCCCAGATCCCATGGACGGACTTCTGCTGGAAGGCAACGTCCGGTGCATTCATGTGAATGAGGCAGACCCAAATTATGGATGCAGATTTTCTTGACTGTTCGTTTGGGTCTTTGTTCCGTTGTGCGAACGGCCTTCATTGAGCGTGTTTTGATGTTCGTTCTGTATTTACTGGCACAACAATGGTTCGGCCTTTGATGAACATCACCCGTGCATCTATGGAAAGATCTGCGCTGCTGTGTAACTTCGTTATCAGCCCGCATCAAAGACACCAAAAGCTGCATATTCCACCCATTTCCTGTGCCAAGCACACAAATTACATCTTTTTTGCGTCAAAACAAAAAGTGTCGAATTAGTGTAAAAAGAAAGAACCTTCCATTTGCGCCCCGCACCCTTTGATCGTCTTACATGCAAATTCCATTACAGTTACAGGAGGATTTATGGGGAGGAAGTGTCTTTCAAACAGATTGACCTCTTCTGTCTGGGGATCTCAATCCCTGATCAAGGGATTCTGGTCGCAGCGAGTGGATGCAGCTGGTCAGGATTAATCGCAGCGGGGCCCGCGGGGCTTCCGCGTCGAGCTGCAGATGGATTTGCACTGTGTAAACACAGCATCGTATTTGGACATATCAAAACCCCTGATCTGCTACTGCCACATTAGCTCTTCAAATCATCCTCCATCCCTGCGTCTGCTGGGCCGCTGGATGACGTCTGAGTTCAGCTCCCCAGAATCCCATCGAGATTACATCACGCGGAGGTCCGGACAAGGAGACAAGAAATTAACTGAGAAACAAGTTCTGTCAGTTGTGAAATTTTTGTAAATCTATACCCACGCGCAGATCATAAAAAAGAGAACTCGAATATTTGTTCAATTGGCACATAATGAATTACTCAGTCGAAATGGGACTTTCATTTTTCAGGCTGAAAGTCTCCGTGCAGTTTGTTTCGATCAGAGTTAAAACATCGACACTAATTCTGACAAATTGACAAAAGCCCATTTCTCTGCAACAACAGCGGAAAAAGTAATTTCATCTCGCAGCTTACACGCATTTAATCACACCACGCAGTGACGCAAAATACACCTCCAGTCTGCACGCTCTGTGAAACTTTGCCAATTTTTGTGTGGCATCAAGGATTTTGAGTGATGTTTCAACTTTGATTCAACTGTTTGTGCAAGTATTGACGGAATCATGGCTCGGAATGTTTCTGAGGAAGGCAGGGACGAAACTCAACACAAGGGTACGAAACTCGCCGTGCTCAGCTTTTGTTATTCCGAGCAAAGTATGAGTTTCGTATTGTTTTTGAGTTTCGTCCCCGGGTTCCTCAGTTTTGTTCCGAGCCGCGAAACGGTCACTTTGCCATCAAAGTAAAAACGGAGACTTTATCCCACGTCAGACTGAAGCATTTTACGTATCCCTGCATCCTCAGGTACTCACGACTCGGAACGATTCGCGATGTCTGCAAGGGGCGCCTTCTCGGCTGCTCACAACTGTGTTGGCGGACATACACCGCTGTTGACCACTTTATGTTCAGGAAGGAAACTTTTCTTGCAAATCAGAATGGAAATTTGGAAGGTGGGTAGGGAAGGACGGACTCTTACCATACCCAGGCATCTGTGCGTCCAGCACATTGCACAGTGACCAAGAGAGAAAGACACGAAGCTGAACGGAGAAGCTGGGTTGTCTTGGCGGGAGCGCATCGCGTTTGGTCTGACGTTGTGAGCGGGTTTCGTCCCGGCGCAGTTTTCTCGGGAGATGCGCGGAGCACCTGGTTCGCTCCCACGGTTCCGCCGCCGCTGCTGCGTGTTGTGTTGTTGGAACATGACATGAATCGTTCCGTCTCTCACACAGCAAACTGTTCGATTTTGGTACATCACAAAGGCAGTAGTGCGCGGAGAGAAGAGAAACATCTTTTTTGTCAATACGATACAACTTGGAAGTTTCCTCGCAGTTACAGAACGCGTGCCTTAACTGGCCGGCTTTCTCCTTTGTTCTCGAGTTCTGTAAATCCCACTCTTGAACTCCAACACATGAACAGAATCAAGACACAAATCAAAGCACAAATTCAGCAAGCTTCACAAAAGCATGAGAGCAATGCTTGAGTCATGACAAGTTTTGAGCCAAAATACCTTCAACAAACTGAAAATTTGGCAAGCTTTTTCTTGTTCTGTAAGTCAGTTATGGAACAAAACTTGACTTTTCATGCAAAAAATCACTCACTCGCTGTCGCTCGTTCGTGCTTTTAAATAACATGAAAAGTCTCGTTTTAGTTCTATACTAAAATGTTTGATTGCAGATGCCGAGCAAATGAGAACAAACGTTCATTGAGCAAGTCGCACCTGGGCATCGTTGTACCTGACGAATCTCAACATTTGAAACACGCCACTGTTTCTCTCTGCAGATGGAGAAGGACATCGAACTGAACGCGCTCTTGGAAACTCTGGACCTGGCGAGACAGATCCATCTCCACAAAACCTCCCCTGACGCCATCGAGAAGATCTTCTACGAACAACCTGTGTTCGTCAACAACACGAGACTCCCCGGCATGAAAGGCAAAGACGGTGCGCACAATTTTATCTCCCCACTGCCTGGCCATCACTGATAAAGTACATTTAATATTTCGTTCGAAAGCTCCAATAGCTCCTGTAATTTTGGGGCTTCTCCTTTCCAGCTGAAAGGATTTTTTTCCCCCGAGGAAGATGCTCTTGAGTTAAAGGGTTCTCCGCACGGGGAAACAGGGGAATCGTCGTGTTCAAAGTGCTTTCCGCTTGAAGCGGTGCAAATGCTGCTGCTGATCATGTACATTCTCTCAAATGAGTTCATTTCATTTCATACCGAAGCTTTGCTCGGTTTCAAAATGAGAATCTTCAACAAGGAGTTTGTCTCCACAACACTGCACCGCGCAGCGCAGTAACTTGAGATGGATGCCCTGTGCGCTGCAGACGTCGTCCCCGGTGGCCCGTTCCCTCCGACGGCAGGTTGTCTCCAGCCTCGCCGGAGGAGAAAACCTCTGTGCTCTCGTCCCAAACGAGTTTCTTGACCCCAGTGACCAATAGATCTTAGTTGACCGTCAAAACTCCAGAACCAAACCCAATCAAGCAGCTTCAAAATTTGACTGATGGACGACTCTCCATCTTCCGCGAGAGTTCATTGTTGATACCAGAAAGCCCACAACTTTGCATTTGTGATTTCCTTGTATATTCAGCCCCTGTTTGTTGACAGTAGCTCGGATGTGGATTTCTCATTTCCAGCCTGCGCCGTCGGTAACGCATGCGCAGAAACCGTCCGCGACGACGCGAGGTCACGATCCGCAAACTCACGCTGCGGCTCTCCCAACACGCACTGCCTGTGTACACCTCTCATGAGGATTCAAACACAGTGGATGCGTCATGGATTGCATTCCTGTACAATCCCTTTTGTCTGCACGCGCAGCATCGCGTCAGTGACGCAGTGTCCATTGACATGCAGAGATGTGCAACGCATGTCGCACCCGCTGTGACCTCACTGAAGCGACTCAGACCAAAAACTCCCCAGCGGTTCGCTTCGGGTGGGGCTCCCTGTCCGTGTTCGTCGCCTTTTGCAGCGTGTTTTGAACCCTGTAAACACACCACAAGTATTTGTCCTGTTGTCCAAGTCGTGGCGTTACCTTGGAGTGAGGCTGTTTTGGGCATTCTTCCGCAGACCCGTTCGAGCGCGCGTGCGCGGTGGTGCACGAGGAGATCCGGGACGACTGGGCGCGGCTGTACCGGGCGCTGCCCTGGGTCCCGCCCCGCAGCGACATGACGATCGACCGCGAGATCGAGGAGTTCGCCGTCTCCGCCACCAGGATTGGATCCAAGGTAAAGCAGGATGTTCCTGTGAAAAAGTGAAGTGTTTTTGGACAGAAAAGCGGAAAAGGAAAGGAGGAATGTGTCTGGTGTTGCACAATGAGGAGAGAGGCTTTTTGATTTCAACGGAGAGAAGGAAGCTCCTTGGGGATCACAACATCCACCCTGCTGTCATTTTTGAACAAGCTTTTCATCGAATTCAGGGCTCGAGGAGCCAGTTGTCTGACACATCGATGCGTGATCCCTGAACCGCTGCATGGAACCACTTCGCTTTCAACTGCCTTGCCTTTGACAAAGTTCACAGATCTGGAACAAATGTGGCCAATTTACTGTGCTGAAGCTGCCAAAGCCGAAACTGGGTGTTACCTGGAAAAGTGATCTGCTAAGTGCAAGATTAATCTGGAGTGTCGCCCTGCAGCGGCGGCTGGGAACAGCGTGGCCATCGCGCGCTGCTCCCTGGGAGGCGGTTCTCTCACGCGTGCGACCAGGCACCCAGGCAGCTCGCAACCAGAACACCAAATTGTGGATCAATTACAGTGATTTTAATTGACATAATTGTTCCTGACAGGAAAACAAGTTTTCTGCAAACGCATTGCGTGTGAAGTCTCAGTGCAGGAACCTGGGGAGGTGATTGTGCATGGCATGGCAAATTGATCTGGGTTTTGATTTTGAGATGTTTTTTGCTTTCAGGATACGAGTCGCAGAGTGCTTCACCGATGGCGAAGATTTCACACCCGTGCCAAACTGGAAGACTTAAAGGAAGGCCTTCTGATGGCGAAACGCCAGGACATTGTGGGCAAGATAGAGCAGCAGCTGAGTCCCCCTGCAGGGGAGGAGGGAGAGGTGGAGGATGAGGCCCCATCAGAAGCAACCCCTCCAGACGAACCCCCAACTGTGAACAACTTTCTGGAACCCGACCTGTTGCCACCCCTTCTCAAGGAGGTGGAGCGACTGGACGAGTTGACAGCCACTGCAGCAGCCAGTGAGGATCTTTGATGTTGGCACAACACTAGCTATCAATGAGATCTTAGCAGATTTGACAGCGATGCAGGATGATCCCATGTGAAGAAAGAACCGCGTGTTGGATCAATATAGTTTTCACTTGTTTTGCTAAAGCCTGCTGTGGTTCCGTCTCGCCCGCGCTATGTGATGACGGACCCAATTTGCCCATTTTTGTTGGTGGAGGGGGACAGGCACGGTTCAGTCAAGTACCCAGTGACCTGTCTTGGCTGGTGCTCTGCTATCATAAAGAGAGGACCGTGCACAGAGTGAGACACGCTTGACATGAAAGCAAGGACCGAACATTCAAGGATGGTGCTGTAGTCTGATCCTGACACCAGAAATCCGAGACGAGCGCACGAAGAGGCCTGCCTGCCGTATCAAAGCATATCACACACATAGATCTGAAGAAGACACCAGCGCAGCTGCACAAGGAGACGGACCAAAGATCTTCACCTCGCAGGTGTCGCACTAACTCGCACATCAGCAGTTCAGTGCATGCCAAGTGCCACACACACCAAGGGCACACACACACCCGACTATGGTCCCGTGAAACTGAGGTTGTGATGATTCGTGGGTGAGATTCTCACAGAAACCCGTAGCACTTTCATTCAGGTAGGAACCAAATTAGGCCGTGCAACGTGCAGAATGTCGGTGAGGCGATTGTTGTCAGAGCAGAGAGACGACATGTGAGGATTTTTCTTTGTCGCCCGTTTCAATTTCGTTTCTTTGCGGAAAGTTGAATGCAACTTGAGGGGAAATTGTTTGCGTTTGTTGTCCGAATACGTTCACTCCAGAACAAACACCCAAAGTTTGTCACAATCATGTTCTCAGCGACACAAAGACACAAAGCATTTGACAGAAGTTCGACACTGAAGCTGCGGGAGAAATTTGACAGCTGTTCAGACAATGTACCAAAAAGTGAAACTTTTTTTGCTCTCGTTTATCATTGGCAAGGAGAGGCAAACACCACAAACGCAGTGTCGAACACATCAGGAATGAGCTCGTGTGTCTGAAGTGGCCCTTCGTTCTCAGTTTGGCCGCAACGGGACTTTGACAAATGCTTCCTTGAGCAAACATTTCCGCACTGACAAACTGAATTTCTTCAAGAATTTTCTCACAAGCTTTGTCTGGTTTCCTTCTTTCCTCGCCCCAGCTGATGATACCGGTACATAATTCTTCTTTAAGGATGAAATCTTGTCAAAGTTCAATTTTGAAATCTTTCGTGATACTTCTTTGCAGAGTCAAATGGCTGTGTTCTGTACCTGCACGAACATCGTTGCTTTATTGTGCGTAAAACCTGCAGCAAAATAACAATTATGTTGGACAAAAATACAGCGCGTTAATGTATTTTCTTACACAGGCTTTGCAATTGTTGACACAGATGTAAATAGAAACTATAATTGCGCGATTTTTACGTTCTCTTTATCCGCGGAATTTTGAAAGCTTGAAAACAAACCTGAACCTCAGAACCTCACATTTCAATCTCCACCCAAAAACCGCCTTGGTCACACACACCCTCATTTTCGTACAAACCCTCAATTTGAGTGCAATTCGCACTTGCAATCTCCAGCAACCTTTTTCACTCAAAATGTTCATAGTGCAAGTTGAATCTCACTTAGTGCTTTCATACCATTGGATCTGAATAGTTCCTTTTCTTACTTGTAATCATTCCCCACATCATTGGAAGGCGAAGCCAAATCTTTCAGTCTTTTTGGAAGGAAAAATTTTCAAGACAAGCGTGCTACTCTAATCTGCAGCCGGAACAAAATACAACTTGACCTGGTCAGGTTGACTGGAGTTTTGTTCTGTAGATCAAATGCTTTGTTTGTTTTCCGCAATTGAAAGTACGGTCCTGTCGTTTGTTGATCTGCCCTTGTGCAAAACGCTCGCAGAAAGGAAAGGAAAATGCTGAAGGAAACATGCAAAACATGAACCCCACAACTGATGTGTTTGCTCAATCCAGAAATTATATTTGCACTGGATGTGTCAGTTTAGCTTTGAAAGCAATACACATGTTGCGTTGGTTACCACCTGGATGTAAATACTTCTCACGTGTAGAATTAAATATATTTTCATACACAACTTCTCGGCGTTCTGGTTTCTCAATTTGTTGCTGTGGAAACTTCAATGAAAAATGCCTGAACTTGCAAGGACAATTTTTGTGACGAAACACGACCAAAAAACAATCTGAATGCAGTCATTCAGCAAAAGTTGATCTATCTTCTACGACAAGCATTTTGAAAGTTCCACACAATGTGTTTATTCAAGGAAAAAATCTTGTCCAATCAAGTGGACAAGAAACTGTCCAGCGCAGCTCTACCCGTCAAACACTCGTATCCGCGTCGGCATCAGCAACTTGTATTGGAGCTGCTCAGCCTGGACAGGAGCAACGGCCTCCACGGCGTGGAAACCAATTCAGAGACATATCTCGTCTGGAAATGAACACTGATACAATCAATATTGCGACTGTGATCGCAAATTTGCTTTCCCGCGCATTTTGTTCTGCCCCCCCCCCTTGGGTAAAAGCTCCGAAATTGACTTGCAGGGCACCAAAAACTGACTGAGTGAAGCGAAGTTGCGTCGCACCAAGTGGTTTGACGAATCAGGGTGGAATTCGTTTGGAGAGAATTGTGGTGGCTTTGGCAAGTTATCCGCCCTTGGATGTGTTTGTAAGCAAACTAGGATTCCACTCTGTTTCTGTTTGTATTTCTTTAGCTTGCGAGATTTAACTTGAAGACAGATGATCTGTCAGTCAGTAACTGTTGCTCAGTTTGCCTTTCATGCTCGCTAATCCATTAGAAGCATCAGTACAATTACCTCTGAAACCAGACGACTCCCTCTGGTGGATCCAGGGGGTCCAGCTCTCACGGCTCTCCGATGAAATTTATCTGCCTTCCAATTATGTGCCATCAAGCAGAACGTGTTTCTTGTTTGTCTTGTGTCCAAGTCAAACCTCCCGAGACAGGGATTACCTTCATCCCACTCAGGATCTGTTGGAAGGAGTCTTCTTTCGAATACACCAGCTTCAAATGTCCAGGTCGTCTGACACGGAGTGCGCAAAAGTTCAGCTATTTTTTATGTGCGAGCACGGCTGTGCATGATCTTCGGTAAATTTGGTGCCAGGCAGCGGACGATGAGCAAGGGTCTTACCACAATTGAAAACGACGAAGTTTTTGTCACGAGCGTTCCGTCAATTTTTGCACCAGCAATTCGGTCTCCCCATTTCATGTTTCCGTGTCCTCTTAGAACTTGAAACAAAAGTGTTTCGTTTTCACTCGAATGCAAGCGCCTGATGGAACATTCAAGTTTCAAGGCCATCTATTCCGACAGGAGCAGATGTGAACTTTTCCCTCAGAAATGGTGACGTAACAAGCTCGCTTGTGCAAGTTAAATTGATTCCAAATGTCTGGCAGGCAAGGCCGACGAAAACTTTGAAGAAAAAATGACAGAACAAAGTTTTGCGCAGCTTTTTCTTTTGCTGTGATGCGCAGTGCCAAATTTTGTGTGGTACCAGCAAAGACGCATGCAAACCCTCCCTTTGTGTTGACATCAGCCCCTTGATCAGGCCATTGAAACAGCCGCTGGACCGCAATGCTATCTGCAGGCTTCCAGTGATCCTACAGTTGATTTGCCTCTTCTGTTCTCTGTGGCCTTTCGGTGACTTCAAATACAGCGCCACAGGACGCATTTGAAAGAAGAGATGATGTCAAAGTCAGGCATTTTCTTTCGTGAGCCAGACATGCCCCCTGTAACTTTGGGATAGCATTTCCTTGGCTTTGAGAGAAAGCCAAGCAAAGGGCAGCGCATATAAAAACAATTGTTTGTCTGGATTTGGAGTGAAGTCCCTCACCAAAGTCATCGAACTTGCTTTCAACTGAGAAGAAAGCTATCAAGCCCAACAAATTGCAATGAAAAAATTTGATCACTTTTTCTGTCCTCCGGTTTCATCCAGTAAATCCAGGCAGGATAAGACAAGGGGGTCAAATACCGACCCTCCCGAAATCAGCGGCACTGTGGGCGCGCAAGTTTGCATCCACGGGCGAATTTGGAAAACAATCTGTTTCGTTCCAGGGTCAGAACCCCGCAGATCTACCTGCGTCGCAAAGAAGCGACTGGTGACGAAGTCCATTAACATTTGGGACAGGAAACATCAATCAGCGAAACGCAGCTGGGAAGGTTCGTTACTCACGGACAGGGAAACAACGCGCGAAGACTCCTCACGAGATGAAGAATGCAGGTGGGAGTCGCGTAATGACCTTGTGTCTCTCTGATTCACAATGTTGGCAAGAAAAAAAGCAGTTGCAGGGAGATTAGGGGAGAGATCAAAGCACGCAGAGGTGATTCGGTGGAGAAAATGTCTCCCCAAAAGCATCACTTCACTCGCTGACTCAGGGAAAGAAATAGGCGCACCACAACAAAAAGAGACGTTCAAAGACAACGGAGTCTATCCGTAGTGAGGGATCTACACTGCTCGTTTGGTCTTGAGCTTCCTGTGGGTGGATGGCTTGAGTCTTTACGAAACTTTTGGTCAGGTAAAGAAAGCCCGTCAACCAGAAAACAGTATCGTCCGAATTGAGACATTGAAAATGGAATGCAACGATGGGTCTTTGAGTTCGACGTCTGATCTTGAAGGAAGTTTACTCAGTTTACTCATACATTCAAGGGTGTTTGCGGTGTGTGTGTGTGTGTGTGTGTGTGTGTGTGAGAGAGAGAGAGAGAGAGAGAGAGAGAGAGAGATGCTTTATTGGTTTGTACACGTACCTGTGTGTGTGTGTGTGTGTGTGTGTGTGTGTGTGCGTGTTTGTGTGTGTTTGTGTGTGTGATGCCCAAGCATTTTCTCAGGAACAAAGTTGACAAATTGCGTGGACTGCATTGCCCAAAAACTGCTCTTGACCAACTGGAATCCAACTGGTGTCAAAGTGACCAGTGCCCTTGTCAGGTTCGTGGGGCTCAATAGAAACTGAAGGTCTAAATGTGAGGATCATTCCTGGTGTGAGCAAAGGAATCTGAATTACTATTTGCTCCGTCGAGCAACGAGCACAATTTTGGTCAGGATTGACACAACTGCCCATGCAAGGACACGGTTTCAAGCAATGACTCTCAGTTCCATTTTGAACACGAGAAAATACTCATTTGAGGGAGTGTGAATGAAATCCGCTCTCCTGTTCACCAAGTTCACATCTGTCAAATATCGACCAGGATCACTTTGCAGCGAGTGCATGTGGAGCTGCGAAGTCTCAAGGCAAATTTGGCTCTGCGCCCACAGAATTCCAACGAAGAGAAAACCAGCTCCCTAATTTGTCCCTACACTACTAAGGGATTTCTAAGGCCCTTAATTGAAATGAATTTCTAAGAAAATCAAGGAAATATGAAGCTGTATGATGTCAATGGTATGATATTTATATTGACAGTCGGCACGTACGATGAATTCCAAACTGCCAGGAGAAGTTGTGATTAGAAGCTGTTGGGGGGGAATTTCCCGCCGAATTGATGACACATTTCAACCCAGGCCACCGACATGTCGTAACTCATTCTGTGTGATCTCTTTTACAAAACACACTCACTCGCGTTGGGTGCAATGCAGTTGGTCCCACTTTCGCGAACAAAGGACGTCTTGAAACTTGTCAGTTGCAAACGGTGCAGGTGAGGGGCGGACCACGCATGTGCACCTGTACGAATTTCTTTGTTCTTTCTGCATGGAACACAGACTTGGTCCGTTGCCGTCCGATCTGGGAATGAACTTCTGCTGACTAAGTGCAGGTACTCTTTTGCGAACATTGTTCCGAGATCGGAGAAACATCATCCATCGCACTGTAGCAAATTTCACACCCATCCCATGTGCGCGCTCAAATGACAAATCAAAGGACAAAACAATTATTTTGAACAATTAAAAAAATGGAGCTGCATCGAGCAAACAATCGGTGACACGAAAGCAAATGGCGTGCACCGAGTGATGTAAATTAATGAAAATTAATCAAGAAAAAAAGAACTCTTCATTCAAATTGCGCCTCCGGTTCTTTTGAATCTTGGTGAATGTGAAATTGCGGCTGCAAATCACGGCAATTTAGTTTGTTTTTTCTGAAGTTTTGCTTCCAATCATTTTTGAAAGACGTTGCGTAGCGCAAGGAAACAAGAGTAGGTTGAAAACGAACGTCTGACAACGAAATGAATTTTGCGAAAGACAGAACCCCTCCACAAGCCACGAAGTAACGCGTGCTTTTCAATGGGTGCATGTTGTCTGCATTTTTTTATTCCCTTTCAGATGCACACAATTTCAGTACAATGTAGAATTTCAAAAGCTTCTCTGAACGCAACAAATGAAGACACCAAGGCGCGTCCACAAAACTGCGACAAGACGATTCGACCTTGTTCGATTGGTAAAAACGTTCGAGCGAGAGCACGTTGGCAAGGCATGCAAAGACGGAACGTCCAAAACTGACAGGTTGAGCGCGCTCGAGTTACACATCTCCCCCCCCCCCCGACTCCTGTCAAGATTCACTTCCGCCGCAAACAGGACTGACTGCAGTAGTGTGCAAATCGACGTGTCGACACCAACAGCTGTCTTGGCCATTTCAATCTCTCGATGGTCACGAGCAACAAGCGACGCGAATTTCAATCCGATAAATTGACCACACCGACTTTTTGTGCCCAAAAGGGTCAGGTTGATTCACAAAAGTTCAACAAATCTTTGAAGCTATTCCGTGTGATGCGTCGGTGGGACGTGAGTGAACCCACGAGATCTGAGCAATTATCACGTGACAAGAAAAAACAGCTGTACATTTTGATTCCCCACGACAGTGTCAAACTGTACAAATCTCAATAAATCACATTCATTTCTTCAATAAATACGTAAAATTTCAATGCTGCCGGCAAAATCAGAGAAGAGAAGCCACTTTGGTTTTCCTCATTGACCATTGTTGAACGTGGTGTTCGTGCCAGTCACTGAGAAACAGGAAACTCGTGACCACACCTTCACTCAAGTGCAATATTCCTGAAAAGGGAAATGATGAGTAATTGGTTCGTGGACGTGGGAAAGGCCACAAGTTCAAAATCCCAGTTTGCTGTGGTCACTGAGCGCCGAGGGTGGTTTCGGCCCCAGACGCGAGACACAGCCCCACCACCACGAGCGCTCTATCTATCGAAGAACCACTTTTGCAGGTTTCCAGTCCTCGTGGAATTCGGACGCCACAACCAGGTTTGCAGGAACATCAATGCTTCACACTCCGCCACAAGTCAAGCCACGGCACGACTCAGAAACTATCGTCACTGATGTTGCCTCTGCCACCAGAGAGCGCCTCGCCGCTTCCGCCCGCGATGTCCTCACTCACTTCAGACGCCGTCTTCTCAAACGAGTCGCTGCTGTACTCGCGCTCAAAACTGCTGCCGGACTGGTGGATTCGGGGCGATGACGTCACGAGCTGCGCCGATGCTGACAACGGCTGCTGTGATTGGCCGGACGGTTTGTCACGTGGGAGCTGGCGAGGGGTTGGAATGGGCGGTTGTTTGGTGACGTCAGCCTCGGACTGGCTGTGGTTGCTGCTGCTGCTGTGGTTGCCAAGACTCCGTTGTTGCTGCGAGCGTCCTCGTTGTGAACTGTGGGAGCCTGGATCCTCTCCACCCTTCCCTGCAGAACGACCGCTTCTTTCACTGCGTCCGCTTTTGATTCCATTCAAACTATCCCCGTTGCTTTTTGCGCCATTTTCGCTCCTGCTCAGACTCTTCCCGCCACTTCCACCACTGCTCTTCAGGCCGTTCTCTCCGTTGCTCTTCCAATCTCCGTCAACGCTGCTTTTCGCGCCATTTTCACTGGCTCCAGGTTTCCCGCCACCACTGTCGAGGTCGCCGGCGCCGAGCGCGGTGCGCAGGTTGCGCTCTCGCTGCGCGGCGCGTGCGTCACGCATGCGCCCCTCGGCCGTGTCCCGGTAGTCGGACAGCGTCTGCTCCGTCTCCTGCAGCACCTGCAAAATTGCACGTCAAGAGTCATGGAACTCAGAAGGTTTCCTTCTCGAAGGATGTCAAACTACAACCATATTTAGCTTCAGTGACCCGCGAAACCTGCATTTGGCGAGGCATTTTCCCCCATCTGAAAAGATGCTGTCGCAATACTGAAGGATCGAGACAACTGTTGGAAATGTATCACCACAACATCAGACAAGCTTCGAGTCTTCTTTACCTTCTCGTAGAGGTCGTCGAACTTGTTGCCGGAGCGCTGCAGGTGCGGCAGCGGCTCCACGACTCCGCCTCCCGCCATCGTCGGGTCCTGCAGTTGCTCCCGGGGCTCCCCCATCCCCACCGCCGGGCCTGGGAGCAGCCCCGCCGACGCCATCCCAGGGTTGTGTGACGTCATCACCGGGTCATGTGACGTCACGTAGTTCTGCGGGACCACGTGTGTGGCGGTGACGGCCGATGTGGTGCTTGGAGCTCGCAACTCCTCCAAGCGTCGACTCACCTGCGCGTCAGTCAACACCATTGTGTCAATCAAACAAGAATTTTTCCAGGGATGAAAACAAAACGGCTCGCTGGCCACTTTTCCAAACAGTGAGTCACAAGTTGCACACTCGATTATTCAACGCTCACCTCGTGGGTCGGTAGCGCGTTGCTGCTGTCGCGCTCCGGGTATGTGACGCTCACGCTGCCGTTTTGACGCGACGCCAGCATGCTGGTCGCCAGAAGACTGGAACCGACGCCGCCGCTGGCGTCCCCGACGCCGTTACTCGTCTTGTTGCCGAACGGCATCTGTGATTGGTCGAGCCCGGCCATCGAGATCAGCTGACCAAGGCTGAAAAACAGAACGTTTCACGCTTTTTTTTTTTTTTTTTTATCAGATGTGCATGTTCACCACACCCCCATCCCTGAAAGGCAAAACCATTCCCTTCAGCTGTACCAAGATGTGTGCAATGAATCAACGTTTACACTGCATCGAAAACCAATGGTTGAATGAAACTGCCCGACTGGCAGAACTCACCCGGCTTCTCTCAGCAGGTCGAGGAAGGAGTGGAACTGGCGGAAAGCGTTCTCGATCGAGTCGAGCACCTTCTCGTCGGCGAGCACGCCGAGGAAGCTGGCGCCCCCTGCCGACTCCATCTCCGCGCGCAGGCGCCGGTTCTCCATCGTCAGCTGCAACAAGGTCACGGCGTTTCCAGAAGACAACTTCCATGAAAAATTCTGATGGCGCCGTGCGATTCTTTCATTGTAACAACCACTTTCTGGTTCACAGGAAAACTGAAAGGAGAGCGGCGTCAACCCAGATCCACCTCCTGTGTACCATTGCTTGAAAAGAATCAAATATCTGTGTCAAAAGGCGTGCATGCACCACGCGTCTGAAAGCCAGAATCTGGGCGGAAAGTATGATTTCGGTGGGGACGAGTTTGCAGTTCGAAAGTATTCACCTCGAGCACACGCTCCTCTGCGCGTGCGCGCGCCTCCGTCTCCTCGCGCAGCCGCCGCCGCGTCTGTTCCAGCTCCACCTGGCGGAGAAAACTCCCGGTTCAGCCAAACCTTACGTCAGTCTCCGTGGTGTACACAGTGCAAGTGGTTTGGTGTTTTATATTTTCAGCTGTTGTGACACCACGCACGTACACTTGTAAACACACAATTTCCCACGTCTTAGCATCAGTCCAACTTAGTTTCACGTTCGCAGTGAACGCAGAAGGACAACACACTTCCAACGTTCGGATTTGCATGTTGTCAACACTTTCATGTCCTTTGATGCACAAAATTCAGCACAAACTGATTGAAAAAACATTCTCGAATCTCCCTTCTCGATTCCCATTTTTTGGAGGGCAAACGTCAAAAATCAACGCAAGACGCTTCAGAATCCCACGCAACGACTGAGAAGAGATGTACGAGGTTGTATCCAACCATTGTAAGAATTATCATGTTCACGATTGGCCTGGAAGGAGACAACTGATTTCATTCACATTCTCAGTGCAGACTGGCCAATTGGCTTCACGGGTGAACATGACAATTCTTACAATCGTTGGATAGAACCTCGTATAGCGTGAGTTACTCTGTGTGTGTGTGTGTGTGTGTGTGTGTGTGTGTGTGTGTGTGTGTGTGTGTGTGTGTGTGTGACG
>JAAUXT010026482.1_pt1 | contig 32841 bp, 34 predicted proteins | sample 7278171 | NCBI WGS metagenome assembly JAAUXT01 (sample SAMN14350112, study PRJNA611818) | marine sediment metagenome | isolation source: surface marine sediment (1.8m) | place: French Polynesia: Moorea | collected 2018-08
GTGCCCAGCTTAGGATAGTGGCTCCATCTAGGGAATGATATGATTGGTTGTGGCTGTTGCTGTGGCTGTGGCAGTACTTAGGGGGTGGTCATGGTAAATATATATAACAGTCAGAACACAGCTTGTGCGGGTACCAGTCGAAACTTGTCCCCACGATGTGTAAAATATTCCGCAAAGAGTGGTGGCAGACGTCTACATTCCACCAGACTCCCTGATCAAGCAGTTTTATTAATTATGCAAGCAAGACACGATAATCCTCAGGTAATGATTCAGGATATCACAGAGACGAGCCTGGAATAAACTCAGTTTTGCCCTGCGGCGGTGGAGCCAGTGTACATCACAAGAGAAATTTGAAAAGCCTTCAAAGCCTCCTCCTCGGGGCTCCATAAACTTTCCAACACAAAACCTCTTGCTTTTCAGAAGCACAATGTCCGCAGCCGTTGGTGTCCCTGGCTCTGAGGACGCGAGACCCGATTCCGACGACGAAGCCTCAGGCCAACGCAGTCCACTTACCCCACCCACAACCCCACTCCTGCGCCTGTTGCTTCGTTTTCTCAAGACCCCAGTGGAAATATCAAGATGTTGCGACGCAAAGCATGCAGAGAAGAAAGGGAACAAATTGATGGCCAAAAAACAACTCACACAAACCTGTCCTCTTTGGTGGCCTTGGAGTAGTAGGCACGCATCCGGATGGCGGAGTAGAAGGAGAAGGACTCGTTCAGGTAATTAGTTTCACTGGTTCGCAAGCTGCGGAGAGACACACGGGACACGGGTCAAGCCAAGGTCTTTGCACGAGCGGTCCGTTTTGAGGCTGTGTGGCTTCAAAGTGACCGAAATGGGAGACTGCAATCGTGAGTATTTCAAAATTGAGTTCATGTTGTCAACCAATGCCAGGAAAAACTGAAAGTGACGCAGCGAAGCCATGTCAGAACTAATGTCGTTGTTTTGCCAATGACAAAGAAAACAAAGCTGTACAGGTGTTCCATATCTTCACCACAATTTCCATTCAGTGAAAAGAAAATGAAACGCACACAGAGTCCCAATGGCGTTTGCAAAATTTGATGAAAACACACGCAAAATGAAATGTGAAACAAGCTCAGCTGGATGTCAGTGTTCATGTCTCCAAACATATTTCACAACTGCAGGGGTCGGGAACATTTGAGGCTTTTAGCCTCAACACCTCCAGGGAGACAAGTTTGAGGGCGAATGTGTACTTACTAGTAGTGGTAGTACAACTGGCCAATCTTGGACGCCACCTCTCCAATCTGCCATCGCTTCAATCCATACTTCGTGTCGAGGACTTGCCTAAAAATAAACATGAAACAGTTTTCAAGCGTACATTGACCCATTTGGAACTGGGGACAAAAAATATACATCAAGCTTTTTGGGTCCATAAATGGCCCGCGTGCGCTCTTGACTTGAGCAGCTTTCATGAGCAGCACTCATTGATCATGCTGGGAACGTTCGCCCCTCACACAGTGAGCCAAATACAGAGTGAAAGCAATAAATGCTTGCTGGGTCTCCGCCCGCTGACTCTTGATACGAATAAATGCTTCCCAACAACTGATCTGTCTCGTCGGTACTTGACCGCTGTGCAGCATTGGCGCGCCTGGCGTTCAACGACTTAATTTGCTTCGACTTTGGTGCTGCTTTGGTGCTGGTGTGCCATTTCAGCTGCTTCTGGCACCTTCGCTGTTGCAGGAGGCGAGCCGCAAAGAGCTGTGAACCCACTCCAGTCCAAAACAACAAAACGCAACCGCGCACACGCACGCTTCAGGAAACGAATCAGACTGTTCCGCTTGTTCCATCAACTCAACGGAACGCGCACGAGAACACCCCAACTCTGCTTTTTTTGCGAGTCAAATTTTGAATGATCCTGACGGGTATCATTTTTTCCGAATCAGCTGAGTTCACATACAAACCGAACACAAGCGAATTCGTCGTGCAACTTTCCTTAGTTCTCCTCAATTCATGAATTTGGTGACCTCTTCAAATCAGTTGACGCTGCATGTTTTTGATTCTACAAAATTATCCAACCATTCAGCTTGGTGGCCACCCAGTTGTGATCAAAAGTGACCACCGCTGAAAATCGACAGTGGTCTGCAGGTGACCACACTGATCTTAAATCCGTGCACCTTCACACACACACACACACACACACACACACACACACACACACACACACACACACACACACATTTCTTTGTGGGCCCAACTCAGAAATGCAGGTCACAATGTTTATGTCGTCCGGTTGACAAAGAGAAATGAGATGCCTCACTCAGTATTCATTGACGCCTCTCAAAAGCGCTGCGAGTCAGCGAAACCCCAACGGTCGTTCCCTTTGAATACCAAAACCGTCGCCTTCGTGGATAAAGATCAGTTGCTTTTATACCAACCTGTTACATTGAGTGCGCGGCGGGCACCAAGCAAAGGAAGATTCACATCCCACAGGTTTTACTTATCTTCTTGACCAGACCAGGACACCACCCCTTGGCGTGGTTTAAGACGACAATGGGCGCTCTGACGGATGTTCTCATGTCAAAGATTCTGCTCACGTCTCGTGTGCATCCAGTCATGGTCACAAACACCTCGGTTCACTCACAATGGATGATCAACAGGACCAATTTGGGGGGTTTTCACCCCGTGATTGTAGGGCCCAGGCAGGAGTGACCCAGGGGACAAGGCTGGGCAATTTGTCGCTCAGGGCCGACCAGGACCCGACGGGGCTGTCTCCACGAGAGATCACTTCTGCCCATCACTGCGTGCCGATGCTCGCAGAAAAGTCCTAACTTGGCATCACGCACACAACACACAAGTCTCGCTGCGTGAAGGGAACAAAAACCGTCTCTCAGCAATTCCCAACATTCCCTGCAGCAACTGTTTAAAGTGACGCGACTGCCTGTGAGACGAGTCCCACTGCGACTGTATCACTCCGCAGAGACAATGGGACTCGGCGAAGAAAGGCGCTCCGCGAGTCTTGAGACCCTCCCAGGCGAGATCGATATCCACTTGAACATCATCCACTTTGTAATGGTCGAGCAATCAGCTGCCTCGAGACAAACTCATTCCCTGCAGTGGAGGAAGAGTCGATAGAGACGAGACGACCGCGGAGTCCGGAGTCGCTTCCGATCCTTGTGCAGGGGACACGAGCGGAATCGATGAATTAGAAACCTCCCCCTCTCTCTCACACATGCACACTACAGGGCAGCGTGGGGACCATTAATTCTGGATCAGCATGGACAAGTGGTCCGGGTGAATAAATCTGCAGTGCGTGGACCCGTTCCGATGCTCCCGACACGCGAACACCGCAAATCACAGCGGATTCTCCGGCGCCTCCCTCACACCTCACATCAACTCAGGTTTGGTCAATGACCTCTCCTTACCCGACGGGCGACAAAGCTTACCACTTTTTGTCACTATCTTCCAGAATTTGTGCTCGCCAAAGAAGAAACTTGTCACGTTCTTCCTTGTCACTGAATCTTTTTGCAACGTTGGGACGAAACTGAAGCCACAAATTCCTTGCAAACACACCAAACTTCGAGAAGGACTTTCAGAATGCGTGACCTTTGCGGACCAACCAACTCTTTCGTCCGTCTCCTGAAACCAGAAGGACTCTCGTCCGGCGTGTCATCTCCGCAGCGCTGCTGCTGCTGCCGTCGCCCTCGCCTTTGATTGTTTCCATCTGGAAGTTGTCCTCGGCTGATTTCTCGCAATATCCGACAACGGTTCCGCTGGGAAGTCGCCACATCCGCAGAGGATGTGAACTTTACCTGTTCATCAAAACATCCCAACTGCATTTCAAGTTTTGTCCAAGGTTCCAAAAGCCCCCTCCCCGTCCAAAAATAAGGAGCCGCGACAAAAAGTCAAGCTCAGATGTTTTCTTGCATAAAATGCCACCGGATTTTGGATTTGAGGGAAGAAGGTGTTCTCCAATTCGTGTCACACACTCTGCAAGGGAAGACAGATTTGAAGAGGCGGGAGTTCTGAAGCACCGCACTGTAGACGCTCATATGACTCGATCATTACCACCTCGGGTTTCAAACGACCCAGCAAAGAGCACGAGGAACAAAGACGTCGTGTCGTGTTTGAAGTACACGGGGACACCTCAGTGAAAACGAACACCACAGATCGTTCATGAATGCGGAAGAACTCAAATGGCATCTTGTTCAAAGCTCTGGGTTCGTGCACACGTACTCGTACACGGCACGAGACGGTCGCTGGGCAAGAGGTGTGACTGACGTCTCAGTGTGAAATCTTTTCACAAAAGACGCACGGAAAGAGCCTGTGGAGCTGGCGCCCCGTCTTGTGAGACGCGCAGGCAAAAATATCCATCGCCACGAGAAAAAAAAGCCAATTTCTTCCCAATCAGAAGGAACGAAGATCCCTGCGAAACGTTGCGCGGTGCAGGAGCACGAAATGCCGCAGAAGGGGTTCCCCGAGTGACACAGCTTCACTTTCTAATCCTGTCATCACAGGCAAAGTCTGCGTCTCGAGCACAGTGAGTGGAATAAAACATGAACACTGTGAGCCATATTTAGAACTCACCGCTTGCCTTTCCTGTTCCAGTGCTACATGCAGCTTGTTAACCCTTCGCTGCTGGCTACATCCACACTTAACCTCACATATCAAGGGACTCCTTTGCCCCAACAGTGAACAGTTTTCTACATTTTCGTGTCTCTGATGAGTTGCCAGCGTTTTGTGCCAATCCAATTTGTTCACAGCGCTTATACACGTTTGACGTCATTTCTTTCCTTATGATCAGTTCCAATTGTTCTCAGTCCTACGTCGCCACTGCGTGCAGTCACGTAGCGAAGGGGAGCATTCTCAGTCAGCTGTGAGTTCGGAGAATAGAGCTCGCTGGGACAAATTTCACTTCGCAACATCCAGCAAATTTGGTCTCTCGGTTTGGAGCAGGTCACATCTCAACTTGTTCCACACTTTCGTGACAGTCGTGTCACCTGCAGCACGTCGCATGAGACAACCTGCCTTGTCATACATAAATGTCTGGCACCGCACAACGAGTTCCCGATTGGCTCGAAACCAGTGACAATTATCGAAACACACACATCGCAACACCACATGCACCTCAACTCACCTGTTCTGCTGCTGAAACTTCCAGAGTTTTGTGTACACGTCGAACGTCCGACCGAAGTACGACTGCCACTGTTTGTGTCCATACTGGGGCAAGTCTCTGAAACAAAGTGAAGACCGTGAAATTATAGCAACCAGAAGCAGCTCAAACGCAGGAACGCCACCTCACTGTCACTGTCACGTCGTCCCCACCACTCAGAACGACCTGTACCTTTACAATCAGCTTGGTTTCCGGTTGTTGAGCAATTTTCAACCTTCAATTTTCGGCGGGGGTGGGGTGGTCAAGGCATAAAAGATCAAAGATCAAAGAGCCCGCGGGCACAAACAAGCAGAAAGCAACTTGAGTGTTTCACATGGAGGGGAGAGAGTAAAGCAGTCAAGTTGGTTTGCTCCTGGTATTTCTAGTCAGGGGCAAGCCAATTTGGTTTCAACACAGGTTGTTTTACCCCCACCCCAAACCAAGTTGGTTTCCACAGGCGGGTGGGTGACTGCACTGAGCCCGCGGGCTTTGAAAGATCCACTTCATACGTAACACGCACAAGCACGTTTCGGATTTGTCCCGTTGCGCTGAAGGGCGACCAACAGCGCGGTTGGACCCTGAAGTTCGCTGTTGGTGTCGCTACCTTTGCCGACGCGCTGAACCACTTCCAGGTGAACTTTCCCGGAATTTCTTTCGCCACAGAAATCCGACTGAAAGCAATCGGTTCAACTGAAAGGGCCCTGTTACTTCAAGCACTTTGGGAAATGAACAAGGCCCGTCCGTTCTTGATTGGTCTCAAGGGGCGTCCGATCCAACAACTCGTCTGATGCTGTTGTGTAGGGCAAGATCCCGAGGACGATTTCACACGAGCACAATTTCGTTTCCATTCCTGAGCGCTTGACCATCCTCTCACCCAGTCTGCAAATTAGTCTGAGGACAGTGGACATGTGGCGTCTGCCAATTTGGGGGTTCCAATTCTGGAACAAACGTGAACTTCTTTTTTTTCTGTGTGCTTCGAGTTCTCCACATACTCCTGCAGAACACTGAACAGGCTACAAGCTGAAATTGGCGTTGTGCTCAAAACCTCCTTGGGAGAACTCTGAATCAGAGGGAAGTTATTGGACACCAGGAAGCACAGCATACGAGTACTCGGACACCAGACCTACACAGAGACAGATCCACTGGACACACTGACACCGTCACAATTGGTACTGTCCAGGCTTTCAGCACCAGAAGACGTGGCATTCCGCACACAATCGCTGCAGTCACAGCGAACAGGCGAACACTCATTCGAGACGCTTTCGCAAGAGCGACAGATTCAATACAAATCTGATGCTTGACACGTGTGTGTTCCACCCCAAATCGGATAATTCGAATTGTTTGGACATGCCTCTTGTTCCTCGGACTGCCCTCGCCCGAGAATCAGCCCAGACTTATCAAAGACAGAAATTGTGCCTTTTCCATGATCCCTGTCTGTCCTCAATTTTTCTGAGTTCTTCGTCAAATTTGAAAGTGGGCTGTTTTGATTCAACTGAGTATTTTTGTCACCCAGTGCACTTCTTTTGGTTGAAATAACTGCCAAACATGGCAACACTAGTGCCAGGTGACACAATGGACACAAAGAATGGACACAAAGAATCCCAAAGGGAAGGGGTGGGTACAGACTATAGCAACCCCATCTGAATGTGTGTGCACAATAAATAGATGGAAAGTCCTACACCCACCCATGCAGCAAGAGAAGATGAAGGAAGTTGGTGAAGTTAGCAGACAAATAACAACCCCACGAGCTATTGGGTCCCTGTCTCTCAAGGAGGCAGGGAGCCTTTGCATAGTTGGGGGACATTCTGGGTTGGTACAAGCACCAGGAGGGTCACGGCACTACTGCGTGGTGAGGCAGGTGTGGCTAACATTTTCCAAGGTGTGGCCCATGTCAGGTGCAACACCTGTTTGTACCTTGTAAAACTGAGCCACACATCAATACTGATGTGGGTCATGTAGCAGCCAACCAAAACAACATGTCAACTGGCTAGTCAGCCTGTGCTCCTCAGAAGTCATCCAGATTCACCCTGCACACGCTGGTGGTGCCACCCATGGGTCTCCTGCAGAGATGCTGCTTCCTCCACCTTCTAAACACGCGTGATATTGCCACACTGAGTACAACAGTAGAATGCCCTTTGATCGCTGAAAAAGTTTTGAGGACCCCCTGAATCCCCACTGGATCATTGGATGCGCATTATCCTCCCAGATATTAACAACTGCAGTGTTTGGTTTGAAACCCAACTGGACTCTTTCTGCTCACCAGATCTTTTCACAATGGGGAGTCATGGCTTCACAGCTTGGGGTGTTTGGTTGTTGAGCCCCATGACATTTGTTCCACACCCCAAGGTGTGAGACAGGGGAGGAAAAGTTAGTCCCTCCATTCACTTTCAGTACAATTTGTTTGTTCACACTTGACTCAATAGTCCACATCGAATTGGCTTGGTTTCTGCACTCAATCCCCCCCCCCCATGCACCCTTTCTCGTACGGTTCAAATTTGCAGCTCGTGCACGTAAGATTTCAAGTCCTGTTTTCTCTCAATTCAGTTTGAACCAATTCAGGTCACTGATCAGATGGTAGAACAACGGCCAATCTGGGGACATGTCAACCAAGCACAAACTCCCAACACACATTAGTTTGGTCTGCCAAACGAACACGTTCAGAGGTGCCAATTCGTGCAGTGACCGGTGCAGACCGTCAGCAGGAAAACAAGTTGCGGTGTTTATCATGATCAAGGAAGACCGCTTCGGGAGCATAACGCTGAGTCTTGTTCATCTCACCAATTTTGTCCATCTGAAACAGACTGCCTCGTCCCGTCAAATGTTGTATTATCACTCACCTCAAGCCATTGAATAATTGCTTTGATTTCTCCAGATAGTGGCAGAATTCGTTGACTATTTTCCGTTCATGATCATCCATTTCCACAGACTGATTGAAACTGTGTTGTTGGTGTTTGTAGTCTGCAATCCGCTGTTTCGGGCCCCATGTCGTGGGCGAATACATGTTTCCGTCAAGTTAAATGCCACCGAATCAAACAGTCAACCCGCTGCATTCTCTGTCGACTCCATAAATGCCATTCATCCTACCTGCTGCACGCTGCTGCAGTGTTCAACCGGTCGATAATTTGAGCAGCAGCTTCGAGAGTATTTGTGGTCGAGTGCGCAGGTCTGGTGCGCAGTGGTTGTAATTGGTAAACAAAGCCACGTGGCCCAAGCACCTGTCAAAACCATCTAAGTTTCAGGACACCGTCAATAGATTAGATCTGCGTGGTTGTTTGTTCAATCAATTTGTTTGTTCACGATTATTGTGATAACAACTCGTCCTTACATAACCCGCGCATTCGTACACTTGTGATGTCATATCATTCCGTGTGGTCCATTTGAGGCGTTCCGGCCAGCCAAGTTAGCCGAAATGACTGACTTCGCCCACTTCGCCCTACCTCCAACCCAGGGGCGAAGTGGTTGCCACTTCACCATCGGCCAGCTGCACTTGTAAATATAACGCGCCCATTGTTGTAAATGTTCATGAGTGTGTTCCATTTACAAGCGGCTGGCTGTCGGTGAGATGTCCAGCGGTAGTGCGGTGCAGGCAAGGTCGGCCAGATGTGTCAACCCTCCGTGGGTGAATACCCCCGCAGATGACCAACCCCGCCCAACCCCATGTTGGCACACATGCGGGTGGGACATTTGGCTGACCTTGCCTGTTTATTTGTCTGTTTGTTTCATTCTTTCTTTTTCTTCCTTTCTTCATTTCTCTCTCTCTCTTCTTCAAATCACATCCAGGGCTTGAAGTCTTTCTGTGTCAGAGGAACATTGCACCTGCAGTTGCCCAGAGCACTGCTTCTGAGACAGGGGAAAACACAAACGTGTGTATACAAGCATGCAAAACTCAGATTTGTTGACCAAAAGTTCACTTTTTTCAGCAAAAAGAAAGGAATCACAAAATGTTGCTGATGATTCTAAATACAAGTAAAATATTTGCATTTGTGAGCACCATGAACAAGAAAAAACTTTTCCTTTTCAAATCGTCTCCATGTACACCCTGGTACTTTTTGCAAATACCACTTGTTGCAAGTATCATCAGAAACCCTTGTTCCAGTCCCTCAATATCTGGCAAGCTGCAACAGCAACAAGAGAAGCAGTGCTAAGGCAACTGTGGGTGCGATGTCCCCCTTTGATCTTCAGGATGTCAACACGTTTTTGTTGATGGGCAAATGTTATGAGGGATATTGACTGCAAATGTGATGGTGCAAAGCAATTTCAACTGCAACAAGAACACTCAAGGTCAGCAACATTCTTTTGAAATGATAATATTTTGGCCAAACATTCCAAATCATTTGAGGCCACCAGGCCAGCACCAATAGCCACCAATAGCCCCCCACAGGGTGGGGACATGACATGACGTGACGTGATGGGACATCTTCCCCAAAGTGGCATGTGTACAAAAAAATATTTCGGCACACCGCTAAGTGCTCTTCCCTTAAGGGACATCGCACAACAAAAGAGGTTTCACCCTGATTTAGCAAAAAAAAAAAAAAAGATTTCTTGTCACCGCAGATCAGCAAACACAATCGACTTCGGTTAATTTAAATTTATTGCCGCAAGTTTCGTCGACGGATTGTCATCAGTGGCTCGGTTAAACAGCTTTTGCATTTGTTAATATTCTCTGACACTTTGATCTGACACGTTTGATTCGCCCACCAAATTCGCCGAAGAAGTGACGGACAAGTCTTCTGTGTGCCCTAATCCAGTGCAGAACGCAATGGCATGTTCCTCGCGCAACAGGAACGACCCGTTTCGTTGTTGTCACGAAAACGTGAGTGCACCATCACAGGTTTTGTGGAGGAGAGCTCGTCGCAACAAATCAGATCTCACTTCAAAAAAGGTAAACACACCAATGTTCAAGATCTCGTACACACCCTTGCTCACACTTCGCAACAAAGAAAATATCACCACGTACGACGTTCAAGTGTTTCTTTCCACATGTGTGCAGTGCAGTTCAGCAGTTAAAATTTTACGAAATGACAATCGTGCACCAGACAACATCAGCAAAAGCAATCAAGGTGGTTCTGGACAAACCAGCGTCCAACTTGTTTTGACGAAGCCGGTGTAACAGGCAAATTTGATGACAATGGATATTTGACGACCAGTCAGAGGTCATCACTCGCGTGACCACACTGACACAAGACGTATTGCTGCTGTCTGCACACTGTTCACGAACATATTCAAATGAGGAGCATGGAAAGTTCTGTCTTCAACCAAACCACAAGAGAACAAAGTTTCTTTCACACAGCTGTCCAACAAAAAACAAGAACACTTAGCAACCCAGACACACGCCGAATCAGTGACAATTTTTCCGCCAAAATGTACTGCATGTCACGGGCCCAACAACAACAAAATATTCTCAAAGTCCAACTTTTCCCTCTGTTTTTCGCAGACGTTACCTATTTGACTTTTCGAAAAACCAAAAAACTGAAAGCTAGTTTTTGCACACAAACAAAAAACACAATCAAGGATTGAAAGAATAAAAATGTTTGTCGTTCATGTCACCACCATAAATGGGATGAATGAGTGGGTGGATTTTATCATTCATGGATGAGTGATGTGACAATAATCCCACCATGTACTGGCGAGAAATGAGCAGCGATTTCACAGCAAACATTTTGTACAAGTTTCGACTCCTGGGAACAAGCTGGGCAATGTCGAGAGGAAGTCTTGCTTCCCACAACAGGCGACCTCCTGGAAATGCTGTGTCTTTTACAACTCGTCGTGGCTTGGAAACTCGAACGCCCAGAAATCGGTCGACATGTTGTTCACCAGTCGCTCCCTCGTGGCGAAGGCCGAGAATGTCGAGACGCAGTTGCCGATGTAGTGATCCGCGCGACCGAGAACAGCCAGATCGAGGTGTGGTGAATTCGAGTAATCCCTCATGACTTTAACTCCCTGCTCAAGAACGGGAAAACGTGGTGGTAATGATGTACACACATTTGTGTAACAGGGTGTGAACTTCCAACCCAACTGAAGGGCCCCTGAATATCCGACTGTGTTTTTGCATCTTGGCGTGCAACACCTCAACTCACATTCCCAATGTTTCGTGCGTCAGATCACAAAAGGAAGGGAGGGACTCTGGTGGCTCCAGGAACAGGGGCCGGTCTCGGCCAGCACCAGACCCGGACAGATTCAACTTCATGGAGGAGTTATTGTTTTTGCAAGATCAGGCAGCAACAACTTACAATCCAAAAAATGTAGCCAGCAAAACGAAACAAAAATGGACGGGCGAGGTTGCAAAAACTTGACCTTCAGGATGAGGGGGCGGGCCTCCGGAGGTCCACCAGATCCACACGAGGGGAGGCACCTTTTCGCAAATCTGCCAGGTTTTCACACTCGAATCCGTCCTCACCTCGAGTGCTTTCACTGCTTCCTTGATTTCGGAAAGCATGTGCCGGTCGTCCGATGCCACGAAAATGGTTTTCGCTTTCATTTTCTCAGCCGTTTCCTTGATCTGCAAACGGATGAGAAATACTACACCAAACCGCATGCACAACATTGATCAGCAGAACATTTCGAAACAAGAACAGCATCGGTGGACACGCGCCTCGTGGCGGCACCAATTTTCCGGATGGCATTGCACGAAGTTTCATTGCATTTTTTCATAGATCTGTTTCATCTTCAGCTTCTTTTGGTGAAACAAATTTTCCATCGAGGACCCGTTTTTCCCTTCACATTTGTATTCGAATTTGAATCGACGGAACATTCACACCAAAGCAAACTCCAGAAAAAAAACCCTGCGTTACCTTTGCGAGAACAGTTTTGTCAGACGGAAAACAAAGTTCTTTGGACAACTGGCCATGTTCCAGTCTGAATCCCAAACACTGTGCGGACGAAAACAAATTTCGCCCGGGAGATATGTGATCGCACGCCCTCACCTGAAAAGAAGCACCCGATGATGAGTGAATACAAACATTTTCTGACACTGCAGATTCTCGAGAGTGAGTCAGCTGAAGTGACACCACACTGAGGACAAAGACAAGATCTTCTTCGTCACCCCCCCCCCTCCCCCAACGAGGAAACACCCTTTTCGTCCGAGGACAGGAACTTGCTGAAATTTTCTGCCAGGAGGCATGGCGTCACAAACGGGGGGACACATTGGTTCTGCCCTAGAACCTTTCTTGAAAATGTGGGTTGTTCACCACCACCATCCCACACACACTGGTACAATATACCAGGTTGGCGCACCTTTCCCAGCTCCCACATAGATTTTGAAGAAGGTGTGGACCGGGCATTTTCCCAAAAACCCTAAAACAAGGGGAGTGATCATGTTTCTTTCTGTGAGCGTGTCCCCACCAACCCCTTTTTTGGAAAACGTTCACAATTTGAAGTCAGGATGATTTCCACAACGTGAACTGCGCTCGGTCTCGAAGGAGGCGTCCTTCTACCTTGAAACTCAGTGTCCTCATCCAATCCGGTTCAGGTGAAACAAGCAGCAGGATAAAATGGCGCAACAAAACTTAATTATTCGTCGAACAAGGTTCTGCGTTCACTCACCCAGTCCGGTCCGTTCCGCATGTGAATCCCAAGAAGCGGTCGTTGCACGTCCGACAAAACCTTGTCCACAGTGTCGTTTATCTTGGCGGACCAGCGCAGATATTTGTGCAGGTGGACGTCGCGCTCCCGGACCGGGAACGACCCCGGAGCTCCGGTGAATGCGAGGACCTTGTACTTTGAGGCAGGATATCTGTGGGAGGCCAAGGGACGCATTGCAAACATTCAACTCTTTCGTGTCAAGTTGTTTCATCCCCTGCACACATGTAAGAGACTTGCTTATTTGGCCGTAAATTTTGACAGCGGGAACACTCCAAACCAGAAACAATCCAAGCAACCCGACAGGTGTGGTGTTGAATGAATTTCCCACACACCGGCCACCAACTGGGCAGGTTGTGAAGGTAGCAACTCACTTTTTTCTCCAATTCATAGAAGACTGTTTTTCCTCAGTGTCATAGTAAAGTGGCCCGTAGAATTCCGACGCGACGAAATCGATCTTGAAATTGTCCCAGAAAGGACCGAATGGGTTTCCTTCCTTGGCATTGCAGGAAGATTCCTCCTGGCCATGTCTTTCAGAGTAACAGAACACTGAAACGAAGCAGTGATGTATCAATAAAAGGAAACACAAGGTGCGGCAGTTCAAGAAATTTCCAGTGAGCTCAGCCACAAACTTGACGCGCCTGTCTTCTAGATCAGGGTCACACGATTTCGTTCTTAGATCGTTGTGTTCCTTTGCCCTCGCTCGACTGAGGACGAACGCAGAATTCCAACCAGAGAAACTCGTGTGGTCGGTCTCACCTCTTCGCTCTTCAGGCGGCCACACATACTGGGCCACCTCTTCCATAAACTTTTCCATGGTAATTGCGGGAACGAATTCATTCACTGCTTCTACGCTGAAGTAAGTGTCGAAAGGAATCTGTACCTGTGGAAGAAAAACGCATTTTTTCTGCGAAACAACTGTGGAATGCAAAGGAAGCAGGACTCCCAACACTACGGCCGTGAAAATCTAATTTTCGGGTCAGGAGTGGTGGAGCTCCTGGCTCTGAGAAAGCTTGATCTCCACACTCACACCTCTGAACCTTCTCGTGGATACGTCTTACCGAAGTGCCTCCTCGGTACTCGACCCACGGCGGCAGCACCAACGTTCTCTGCAAGCCCTTCGCAAAGTTCAACGCCCCGAGAAATTGGTCCGCTTGATTCCCAAATCGGCCTGCTCACAAGGAAGCAAGTGACAGAAATTAAACCAAAGCACCACGGGGCAATCGCAAGACAATTGTGCGTGACGCGGCGGAAAGGCTTGGACAAATTTTCTGACACACAACCACATGTATTTCGATTCAATTGGCACAGAAGCCCTCGGTAAACTTGGCTGGGATTACCACGGATTCTTTTGTCGGTGCAATTTGTCACACATGCGCACACACTCTTGACACACACACAAACACACACACACACACACACACACACACACACACACACACACACACACAGAGAGAGGCAATGACGCTTCCTCGTGCACGTTTCTGCTGAGCCTGCATTGGAAAATCAACCACATGTGGAATACACGGAACGCCTGATCACAACCAGGAATTCTTTTCTTTCCCAGCCCTTCAGTCTTGCTTGTCTTTACCACGATCGTGCATATAAGAAATGTGGACCTGGAGTCTTCAGTAACGTCCTCACCCATGCATGGACAGTATACCACGTATCCATTGACGTCTATCGTCGGTATATCTGTAGAGCTGCCCAAACACACGAGGCTCAGTAGAAGCAGAAGTGCCAGAGTCATCTTGTTGATTGCAACTTCCCCTGTGAATGAAAGAGACAATGCCCAGTTTCAGATTCAAATGGCCGGTCGACGACCTTTGTGTGGTTTTTAACTCAACACCTGGTCCAAAGAAGTGAAGGCACAGGACTCATTATGTCGCTTGTGCAAAATGGTTTTCCCCACATCTCGGCTCCCACAAACCAAGATTGAGAAGTTCTTTTCACAGTTTTGTGCAGGTTCAAGGGCTTTTCAGCGATCTCAAGATTATCCACGCATGCGTGTGGAAGATTGCATCCTGCGCGTATACTTGCCAACACAATCTCATCCAAACTGCTTCAAAGGTCCAGAAAGTGTCAGAAGCTCCATGCACATGCACACACGGGACAAAACACTTGCGAACAAGATCTAAGTTCACTGACTTGGTCTGAGCTGGAACCACCAGCGCAAATGTGTGCACACCACCATACTTACTTTGCATCCCAACGCAAACAAGCATCCAAATGCACACGGATTGGTGATGTGGCAATATATCGATGTGTAGTCGCAGTGACACATTCTCCACAAAGACATCGATACTGTCCCGCTGAAGCAGCGACGCGGCATCGGACATTGATTATGCCTGCATGGTGGTCGTGCACAAACTTGTGACGCTCGCTTCATGTGTGTGTGTGTGTGTGTGTGTGTGTGTGTGTGTGTGTTTGTGTGTTTGTCGTGTGTACGCGTGCAGTCAACAGTCCAAAGACAATAAGAAGCAGTGCTCAAGGCAACTGCAGTGCGAAGTCCCTTGTCGGCAATATCGTCGATTCTTCCTTGTCCTCCTTGTCTTCCACAAGTCATGCTATGGGAAGGGGGGGGGGTCTGGGGCCAGGGAATCTGGGGGGGGGGCAGTTCTGGGGGCAGGGGGTTGGGAGGGGGAGGGGGTTTAGGAAGGAGGGGGCAGGGGATATTTCATCCACCTTGCCATACACTGCACTACCACATGGTGCTTCGCCCTGAAGGGACTTCGCACAACAAACAAAGATTAAAGTTGCCCACCTACGTATTCTTGGACCGCAGGTACAAAATTTGACTCTCGTCCTGAATGTCTCGAGATTGGAGTTGGGGTGATCGCTCTCACGTCAACCTGGAGTCAATGTGAGCAGCGACAGGCAAACGAAAACCGCGCGCTGAAAAACTGTGGGTGAACTCAGACATGTACGATGAATGTTCGTGTTTTGGTGCTTCTGGTTGGCCACGATACAGCTGTACCCGACAGTCAACGACAACACCCCAGAAGCTGTTGAGCATGGGTCAATTGCCAGGGGCTCATCAACTGAGCATTTTTGCAACAAAACTGTTGGGTTCCAGCCCAAACACGGCACGGAATCCAGATCGACCGGTCAAGTAAAGTCCTGCCGAGTTTCAAATATCTCAAGACAACACCTGGCCAGATTTTGACAGCAGACATCGAACACAGAGTACTTTACCAGTGACTTAGAAGCTCCACTCGAACCACAACACTCGACACGTGTACAAGCGATCTCCTTCCTTTCCAGAGTCAGTGACCTGGAAAAAGAAATGGCGAGTCAGTTTCGCCATCGCATGTGCTTCGTTTGTGGAGAACGAAGTGTTCACTCACTGGTCAAGACGCACTGAGCGGTGGCCTTCTGAGCGGTGATTCATATTAAAGACCCACTTCCTGAGAAACAACCTTGGCAATTTTGCACTTCTGGTGAAATTTCTTTTTCAGTTTCGTGCAAGTCTGTTTGCATCTCTCGCTCGCTCACACACAGTGTCAAACACACACACGCACACCGTTGGAGTTACGTACTTCTCGGCAAGTTTCATCCTGTCCATCGGCAAATGACGAAAGCGTTCAGTCGACAAGAAAGAGAGACATCAGGTGGAGTGTCAAATGTTCCTGTTGGTGTTTTTCTCTCACGAAGAACAGCGGAATGTGAACGCTTGTTGAAACCAAAACTGTTTATTCCAAACGCTTAACACAACATAAGGTACTTTGTTCTTACCTTCACACTTGTTTGTTCGCTAGTTTTCAACTTGAACATCACTAGGTGTTGCAGAATGCTGCAGCTAACATAACCGGTCTTAACGAAATTCTGTTTTTCACTTGTGACAAACACAAAACGTCATAAACAGTCGAGAAACACCGTGTACCTCTAGTTTCTGTCTCCAGCTGAATGTTCAATTATGTTTCCAACACACGGTGAAAATTTGCAGGCGTCAGGTACGTAATACTTCTTTGCAGTTGAGTTGAAGAATCACACACAACAGGAAGGAAATACATTCTCTGCAAGTTGCTTTGGTCACCACGGTTATCACTAATGGGAAGAATTAAAAGTCACTAGATTTGACAAAAGAAAAACACCAAAACCAGACAAAATGCCTGAAGAAACAGGTGCGCAAAAGCAGGCAAAGTATATTCGGTCCTCCTTTGGTCTTGTTTGAACTCTGAAAGTGGGTGGCACACATTGCTCACGCATCAGCTGGAAACACTGATGAAGGAAGTCCTTTTCCCCGGTTCAATGTCCAGCATTTCGTGCTGAACTTCTTGCAAACCGGACGCATACTTCAGGATGTCTTCCAGACTGACGTCTTCCGTGACTTCGTACGCTTGATGGCCGAACTGACGAGCAATGGACACGTTTTCTTCGTCATCATCCATAAGGATGATTTCCTGGGGCTGAATGATGTCGTGCTTCGCGTTGAACAGCTCCGTGCAGATCCACGCGATGTGCTGCTGCTTCCCGAGCGAAGAGGAATTGGGCCCCGGTTGCTGCGGCAACCAGTCCTTCGAGTTTGCTCGAATCAGAATCTTCCTCGTGTTGCTGAAACACCAAAACAATTTGAACTGTGAACCACTTTTTCACACCTCCGCGATTCTGCATTCTACTCCGATTGTTTTCACGTTCACTCGGCAACACTGCAACCATTTTTGATGCGCAGATTTCGGAATGAACATTTCTTACCTTCTCGGCATGACAACTCTCAGGACATCTCGAATAAGATTTGGCTGCATGGAGTAGGTGACAATACACAGATGCAATTCTGTTGGCAACGCCGCGCGAATTAAAGCTTCGAAGCAAGGTCGAACATGCTCGGCCAGTTTCAATGTCCCTTGTCTCCAATACCCAGCAGTGTGCACATCCACTATTGTCTTGTCAAAGTCGAGAGCCAACACCTTGATGCCTTTCGCAATGAGCAAATCAACTATCTTTTTGGCATTTCTGACATCTTCTTCTTTCAGAGGTCGTTCTTTTAGCTGTGGTTCCCCCTCAGATGAAGGGGAAATTTCGTTGACTTGTTCGCTGCTCATTGTGGTCCCCAACCACAGGCAGCCATGACACCATTCGTAGACTGGTTTTATGACAGACCGCTGTTAACAACACAGTGAAACCACAGTATAATTTTCTGTCAATTTGCAAATGTTTCACAAACATGTGTATTAAAACTTATAGTTTAAAGCAAATCATTTTTCTTTGATTTAGGTGCAGATTTATATCTTTTGCAAGCGGGCAACAAAATAACTATTTTCTGGAGTCACCGGACCCTAAATGCCCTTTCAGTCAGTAGAATCTAGAGTCGGGCAAACCGAGAGGCAGGAATCTTCCATTCTTAATTCTTTATTCTTAGTTCTACATTAGAACATAAATACGTCCGAAGTAACAACAAATATTTTTTGGTTGGTTGGTGTATGTTTATTACACCTCCAATAGAAGGGTGTTTGTGAATCTAAGCATCTGGATTCTTCGATTCGGCGAGGGAAAAGGGTGTTTTTACGCAGTAAGTTCGATGCATAAAATTTGAGTTTGAGAGATTTGAAGAGTGCCGACTGGTTTCCAGGCAATGCACTCTGTGTGGAATGTGTCCGCTGCAAGGTAGATTCACCTGGGGGGGGGTTGACATGTTCAGATCTGTCACACTCGTGGTTTCGAACTCTTGGACACTCATAATTGAGTCGTGGCACAGTGAGCACTTTGTGATGCAAGTTTTGTTTTGACGGATTCATCATTCCAATCTGTGTCTCTCGTTGCAGTGCTTGTCAGTGGGATCTTGTGAAGAAAGTCCTGAAGCATCTGTTGTGCTAGAAGCACGCTTGTACCACACTGGTACCCAATCTGCAAAGAAACACCATGCCGACACAAGCCCCCCAATGGACAGAATTTCTTTCTTGTCCCATCTGTTACAATGTGTTCAATGAACGAATTTACAGGTGAGTCCCATTTTTAAGCGTGTGGTCCCGAAGGGTGTTACCACACGCTTGGTGTAATCACCATAATGTCTGTATGTGGATATGTTGAGTTAGGGGGTTGGGGGTAACTTAACATACACCCCACCCCACCCCACCCCTCCCCCGAACTCAACATGGGTCATCATCAAATAAAAAATTCTTTTCTTAAAATGGGCTAAAAATGATTCTGAAATTATGGTCACTTCCATGCATTCATCAACTGCGAACGTTTCTATGGACCACACGCTTTTTAGGCGTCGCCTTCTTGTTCAGTCAACAGAAAGGCTGCAAATTGTCAAATTCCACAAAAATTCCACTTTCTTGTCCCGTTGTTGCAGGCCGATTAGTTTGGGCTGTGGACACACCGTTTGTAAGCTGTGTCTGGTGAAACTGCCTCAACGGAAATGTCCGTTTGATCAGAGTCTGATCACCCGCAACTTGGAGGACCTGCCCGTCAACTTCGCGCTGCTTCAGCTCGTCGGGGTGGCGGTTCCGGAGGAGCCGATCGCGTCTCCGGAGCTCACCGACCACGCCGAGTGGTACCTGTCCGCCAAGCGAAGCATCGAAGAATTGGCAATTCTCCTCAAACCTGTGTCTGTGTCGCCAGGTATGCTGCTGACATAACTCACACCAGAACACGTGCTGCGCCAGATCTCAGCACGCAGCTGTCGAAAAAAGAAGCAGTGCGTGAGGCAACTGCAGGTGCGATGTCCCAGGGTTTTTTGGCATTCATCTGTAATGCAAATGTACATGATGCTATTATACACGTTATATATTGGGGTGGGGTGCCTGACATGACCTGGGACATCCTGGCTGACAAAATACGTGGGAAAAGGCTCGTATCCTGGCTGAGATGCTTGTACACATGTGGGGAAAAAAGGGACGGGTGCAGGACAGGACAGGACACAGGACATCCTGCACACATATCTGTCGTTGTGTGGAAAAAATATGAGGGGTGCAATTCTGCAATGGGGTGGGGGTGATTGTGTGTGTTGAGGGGCAGGACATGGGACATCCGGGACAAGGTCCATGTGAAAAAAAAGTTCGGTTTGTACCACACAGTGTTCTTGCCCTGAGGGGATATCGCACAATGACAAACACAAGAACACAGATTGATTTGCCCTTTGGAAGGGCACTTGGTGATTGTAGCCGCCAGACCAATCTCGATCTCTTGGTGCCTTCTGCTTGATTGAGGAGGTGCAGCTATGGGCGGCAGCGCCGGCGCGGCTGGGGCGGCGTTGAGTCGACCGATGCAGCGGAAACTGGTCGGACTCGTCAACTGTCAGCTGGTTGAAGAAGAGGGTCGGGCCCGCGCCGTGCGAGCCGCGCGCTCTCTGGGCGAGAGAACCGTCACCGAGATGATTCTGCTGCACCAAAACTCGCAGCAGTTGTCCGCTAACCTATGGGCTGCTGTGCGAGCGAGAGGGTGCCAGTTCCTTGGACCAGGTTGGAACACTGACAAAAGTCAACAATCGCTTTTGCTTTTTGTCAGGTGCATTCTCAAACTCGAGTGCCTTGAATGCGAAATCAAAACTGTGATTACTGTCTTGCTTCAGCCATGCAAGAGGAGGTTTTGAAGCTGATTCTTCTTGCGTTGGAAGACGGATCGGCGCTGTCAAGAAAAGTGCTTGTTCTCTTCGTCGTGCAGCGCTTGGCGTCACAGTATCCACAGGCGTCCAAAACTGCCATCGGTCATGTCGTGCAGTTGCTCTACAGGGCATCGTGTTTCAAGGTCATCTTTTACAACATTTCAACTGAGCGGAAGGCGAATGTATCAACGTCCACATCATGTGAAAATTTGTTGCGCATGGAAACTTACTTGATAAGATCTCAGAGTTGTTCAAAAGCCCTTGCGTTGCGACAACCCCATGCAGTCGTCTTCTCATGTAGGTGACGAAGAGAGAGGAAGAATCGTCGTTGATGCAGCTGAAGGAAGAGTTCAGGACGTACGAGACTCTGCGACGCGAGCACGATTCTCAGATCGTGCAGATCGCGACGGAGGCGGGTCTGAGAATCTCACCTGAGCAGTGGTCTTCATTGCTGTACGGAGACACGGCGCACAAGTCCCACATGCAGTCGATCATAGACAAGGTTGGTAGATTGAAGGAACGTGCGAAGTGTTTCTGAGTTGGTTCTCTTGGGGGTAATTTGTGTGTGTGTGTGTGTTGTGTGTGTGTGTGTGTGTATGTATATGTGTATGTGTATGTGTGTGCATGTTCATCGATCAGAGGACCTTCCCTGTTTGTTGCAGCTGCAGACTCCTCAGTCGTTCGTGCAGAGCGTCAACGAGTTGGCGGTGGCGCTGCAGAGAAACGGAGACCCCGGAAACTTGTCCAGACTGCGACCGCACTACGAGCTGCTGGCCAACGTCGATCCTTCCCCAGGTGCGTTGCTAAGCACTGCGTGTTGTCCCAACAAAACACTGGGAGAGAGTGGTTTCTTGGGTGGAACTTGTCTGAACGTGTTTTCTCGCTTTCTTCCAGACACTCCTCCCCCATCATGGGAGAATCTGGAAGCTGTGATAAAGGCGGTCAAGACGGCTGTACAAGGACTGGTTGAGTTCTCGGACAACAGCAGCGGACTCCGGAAGTCGGAGCCTCTGCTCGCGCAAGGCAACTCCAAGTACAAAACGCACATGTGCAGGGACCTGGCGCAGAAAGGCCGCTGCCCTCGAGGAAACAACTGCACGTTCGCCCACTCACAAGACGAAATGGAAAGGCAAGTCAACTTGTGTATCTTTTGGTGCCGTGTGCAGTGCCCGACGACTTCCAACCAGTCATTCTATCTTTGTGTGCAGATACCGACTGCGCAGCAAGAGGCTGGTGAAGAGCGGCGCGACGACTCCGATCAGCGTGATGACGTCATCAGCGCTGTCTCCCAGCGAGCACCAGCAGCTTGCCGAGGTGGCCAAGGCGGCGCAGGCCAAGATGCTGGCGATGAGCGGCGGCGTGGCGGAGCCGCCGAGGCCCGCCGTCGTGCATCCCTTCCATCTGGACAGGTAGGACGCGTCGCTTTTGTCTGTGTTCAATTTGCACAAACCCAAGGCGGAGCAAAGAAAGTCCAGCTTCAGGTTTGAGAATTGTCCACTCAGCAGAACTGGCACCCGTTTCAGGATGCCGCGCGCGGCCGTGTCGGTTCCGGTGATGAAGCCGTCCATACTGCCGGCGTCGGTGAAGAGCGCCGGGATCCGCCAGGCCATCTACACGTCGCCGACGGCGCTGACGGGCGACGCGCCGCACCGCGTCGACCCGACCGTCCCCATCTCCATGGTGCCCTCCATGCACACCAAAACTGTTCACTGTGAGTGCTGCCGCGGTGAGAGGTGAAGTCATATTTTTGGTGTGGAAGTGGCACACACTTTTCCCACTCCACCACAACTGTGTCTGTGTTTTGTTTGCCTTGACCAATTTGTGCTTTTCATATTTCAGCCAATTACTCTGGAGAAAGTCTCGAGCAGGAAACTGGCAAAGACTCAATGAGACTGGTGTCAGAAGCCGGACCCTCGGTGGCTGTGGCCTTTCCGAACCAAGCGACGTACGCCCCGCTACGCGCGCCGCCCCACCCAGCTGGACCCGTGTATCCCCCGCGCCACGTCCCTGTGAACACGCAAGCGCATCTTGGATTGGGGATGTCGCCACCACCCAGTGTAAACCCGGCGTCGGCACACGCAGTGTATACAACTGGAATGAAGGTAAACCCTCTTCGAGCAATTTTGTCTCCCACTTCGGTTTCCTATTTTGCGTTGTTCGTGAGGTCAAAGAAGAGCCTTGAATTTTCGAGTGGGCGGTTGATGAACCACGGACAGACAGCAAGTGAATATTACTGACTTTGCACGTAAACATCTGTTGCCGTACACACTCACTCTCCTCACCACACAATAAAAGTAAGATTTGGGTGAGATACTGGAGTTATCGTGAGAAGAAAACTGAATAAAGAGACAGCTGTGTAGTTTTTCTGACTCTGAAAATCATGTTTCGGACATCTTGCACACAGCGGTCAGACCTGGATCGTGATTTCCCGACGCCCGATAAGAAGACGATGCAGGAGGCGGTGGAGTTCCCGCTCAACCCGTACACCACCGAGATGCACAGCACCGCCACCCCGGACTCGCACTACTATCTCGCTAGCAACGTCGCCAAGCGCACACGGGTGAGCGCTCACCCTTCACTCACAGCGGGCTTGCGAAATACTTTTTCTTTTTGGCAAATCGCAGGGGAGCACACTTTGAAACGTGGAGCTGAACTGTGCACCGCAATGCTTTTGAGATGAGCCAGTGGCACCACGATGAAACTTTGTGGTTGCAGGAAAACACCCGCTGACTGCGAAGCGTCGCAGTCGGTGCGTATATTTTGCTCACGCCTGGCCGGAAGATGTGCTGGACACTCACTTTCGTTTTATGAAAGTTTGGTGCCTGAGAGAGCCCTCCCATGAGAACACACAGCCTCCCTCCAAAGAACGCTACACCCAGGACGCACACAATCGGGACACGCCCACCACACATTTGCTGTTTGCGTGCCATACAGTTAATTTTAACAGCTTGGATCACAAAGGCAAAGGTTGCCGGCTTGGCGCATGTTGTTTCATGCCTTTCCTCTTTGAACAGGGAAAATCACCTTCGCAACAACTTGGAGAGCTTCATCAGAGACGCAGCGAACTGATCGCGCAGCTGCAGAAAAGCAAAAGTCCGACGACGACTGAGAACGCGGTGCCGCCCGTAGCGGAGGTTCGTCCCACGTCCGTCAGCTTCGCGAAGGACGACTACAGCCGCCGCGCTGTCTCCCTGTCCAAGTCTGTCGCTGACACCGTGGCGACCGCCTTGTCCACCATGTCAGTAGCCACGCCTGAGAAACCCAAATATCCTGGTGAGGGACAATGATGATTTTGCTTGAGTTCGTCTTGTCGATTTGTTGTTCAGCTCAACCCACGCTCGCCTTGACCTCGCGTGAGGAGCGCACAGCGAGTCACGTGGAGTCACTGTTGCGTACCCGTTGCAGCGGAGTCCGGGTACCACGTGGCGCATTTCCAGAGCGTGCGCTGGTCGACGGACGACGGCGCGCACGTCCACTCGCACCACTTCGCTGACGACTATGACGACATGGATGAGGAGCCGTTCGCCGCCGTCGGGCCCGACGCGCGTTGGCTCGACGACGATGGCTACGGCTACTTCAAAGAAAAATCACCGTCTTGGAAAGACGAGGACGAGGATCTCGCGACGTTCGAAGAGACTGAAGATGATGAGTTCGTTCCTTTCGAACACAATGTTGTCTCGAAGTACGGACCCATATCACGCATGGTGAAGGCCAAACTGAAGAACAGCGCGCCGGTGCAGGTGACGGCGGCGCAGACCGACGCGGGGGTCACGGCAGTGACGGCGGTGACTCCCATCAAGCGGCCATTCCCGATCAGCCAGCAGATGCCGAGCCGGTTCGGGCAGCCGGCTGACGAGGTTGTGCTGCTGGGCAACATGACGCCCATCCCGGAGATGGCGGCAGCGCCCGAGCCACCCCGTGCAGGCGGCGGCAGCACCAACGGCGCCAAGGCGCCGCATGACCACGTGGCGGACCCCGTCGGCGTCAGGGTGGCCACGAGCCTGCCGACGGCGCTGCTGCAGCCGAACCTGATCGCCGTGTCGAACAACTCGGAGCCTCAGTCCGTGTGGAAGCTTCGAGAGAGGTACGATACGCGTGAGAAATGTTGTTCCTAAGATTCCCCGAGCCCCACGGACTGAACCGCCGCTGATTCAGCGTGTTTGTGTTTTCGCACAGGTTGGGGACAGACTTGGGGCGGAACGTTGCGCCGGGAGCGTCCTCCACCCCGCAGGTGATCAACCTCCCGCCGACACAGACGGTGATCGACGTCAGCGGAGAGGCGAAGAAGGGGAAAATCTGTCAGCAGCTGCGCAAACTGAACGAGCAGATCGAGAACCTGCAGACGAGTGAGGAGGAACGGCTTGCGCGGGAGCTGCAGGCCATTGAACTCAACATCCAGGAGGCGGAGAGGAAAATACACCACGTGAGTTGCACGGTTCGGCCCACTTCGCACGCACCAACCGAAGAATTTTATTGTTTGCTCCAAATCCATGCTGGGCTCCTCGGACGACAGAAGAACATGGGCATCAACACTCGAGACGACGGTCCACCTGACCGAACTTGAACAGGAGATTTCTCCAACGCATCTTTGTCCGTTCGATTTCAGGGCGGTCAGGAGGCTGAGAAGCGCGCGCAGGTGGAGGGCGACCGGCGCCTCGCGCAGCAGATCGTCCTCAACGAGGCGCGGCAGAAGGGTTTCCTGCAGCAGCAGGAGTGACGACACGCGCGCGTCCTCTGGCAGCAAAATTGACGTCACCAAGGGCGCACACAGCAAACTGACAACCAATCTTTAGAACTAACCACAAACAGGTCAGAAATTGACGTTTGAAGGTCTGGATGCTTTGTTTTTGAACGATAATTTTGGGTCGATGTTTTCGTCGGTGCATGACACCAAAAATTGATAAAATCATGACAAACGCGCAAGATTACCATCGCATACTTTGTTGTGTCCAAAATTGAGATGTGGGGCTTTCTGGTGAACATACTTTTCAGTCCCCTTATTATTGTGCCCAGTCGACCTTGTGTAGCATTGTGTGCCAGTCTTGCACGCACTTGTTATTTGTGCAAAGTGAAGTTTCGGAATTGCTCGATTGGAGCTTTACGGATTTGCAGTGGTGGCTGCAGTGTAGTCCTCGTGGGTTGTGGCTGATTTTTCGACAAGCCCATCATTTGTGTCGCTTTTGTCTTTCGCCAACAAAATTTGTGCCAAGAATCGGAGGAACGCTGCTTTCCAAACCAAACATTCCGCTGAATTTGATTGAAATATTTCGTTCTGGACAGCATCCTTCTGTCTGAAAGAGGTGTATAGACCAAATTGTGTAATTCTCGCTCGGACCAACTCGAATGCTCTAACTGATCCCACCAAGCAAAAATACACAGGGACAAACTGTTCATTCAAATGTGTCAAAACTTGTCGGGAAAGCTGAGTTGGGGTCTGTTGGAAGTTGCGCAGTGAGAATTCTCGTTTGCACGAGGTTGTGGCCTGTCGTCTCCAGCTGAAAAGGCCATTGAAAACGTGCGCTGAAGTATCCTTCTGTACACACAAAAGTACCAGATTTTTCAGAAATGTTCGAATGTTTGGACGGTCCACCGTTTCTTCTTTTGGTCAGTTTTGCTTCGTAGTTGTTGATGAACGTTTCCTTTGGTTGTGTTTGTGAAACGACACTGTATCAGTGGGATAACTGCGGACGAAGTGTGAACTTTGCGTCAAGGAAACTTTACCCCTGTACTTCAGTGACTGCAAGTTTTTCTTCAATCCAACGGGGCGCATTGTATGAATGCGTGGGTGGATATCTGCTCTTGTTTGTCGCCAGCAAAGTGAGACGAAAACACCTTTATTGTTCTCGATTCGTTTGTTATGAACTGTTGTGAAGAGGAGGCTTCATCGGGCGTCGTTGGTCCCATAAATCAACTTTAGTTCGAGGGAGTATGACATTGCAGCGATTGCATAGAACCCCAAATGAGCGTGGAAATTCTTGTTGAGAGCATTGTTAATGAATTTACTTGTTGTGAAGCCCTATTTGAGAATTTCTCTCTCACATATTTTGAGTGAATGTGCTTACCGTGCGCTCTCGTGTACATGACGCACTTTTTGCCCCAAAATCGAACACCAAAAGAAGGCTTGTGTCTTTGTTCTTGAGCAGGTGTGTGGTTATTTGGACAAACGAACGTGGAAATAACAATTGAGGGTGAGAAATTTTTTTCTTTCTTTGGTAAGTTCAACCATAATGGGCTTTGAAATTTCAGTTTCAGACAAAATGCAGTTTTCCTCCCCCACGGCTTCTGTTCACACCTTGGGAATTTGAGGGATTTTGAGTGAGGTTGAGAGATTTGAAACAAATATGGAAAAATATCGAAGCTGAACTTGGAGTGCATCAAAAATTGTGAAAAAAATAAGAAAAGAGTTTGTCCCCCAAAAAGTTGGGGTGCGTCTTGCGTACGAGTGCGTCTTGTTCATGGCAGTGCGCGGTGTTTGTTGGTGCGCGTGGAGTCCATTTTAGTCTGACATACACAGCACAAAATTCAACAAGGTCCTTGTTTTGAGCCTTTGATGGTGTTTTGGGGGGAACAGGTGAAGGTGAAGTCAATGTGCATACCAGTATTTACGAAACTTGGAATCCAAGAGTACACACCACTGACTTCTCCCTCTGTGTTTCATATGTACGAGAGTTAGTGAGCCAAAATGAAGAACAGTTCAATTGAAAATTGTAAGTGCAAGCCTGTCATTTTGGTTGGTGGTCAGTGAATGTGCACACAGATCTGTTCCCAGACAATGCTTTGATTTTTTTCTCGTCTCTACTGTGGTGGGAAAATTACTGCGGTTTTTCATTTTGTGGAATATTCTGGCATTTTGAAATCATGTTTCTTGCTTGGCTTAGAAATAAAAGATCTGGCATGAAACGGCTGAGATTTTTTGATGATAAGAACTCGGAGTGAAGTCAGGAATCTACGAGACGCGTTGAGTCCGCCAAAAGTTTGATTGTGACAGAAAGTTCGATCAGACGTTTGCTCGATTTGGAGCTCAAAATCGCTGTTGCTTTTGTTGCGAACATTTGCGACAGCATTGCTTCGCGGCAAGAACCACAATCAATCATGTAAGCACAGAAAAGCTTTGCATCGAGCCAGCGGACTCCTTGGTGTCGACTCCGACGGTGTGGAGCAGACAGGCGAGGTACGCGTTGCAGGACGGCGTCGTGAGGCCGCACAACTCGCTCGTCTTGCAGTCGCCGGAGCAGTCTCTCGTGACGGTGCGCATGCGCTTGTTGGCGTAGTAGCGGTCGAAGATTTCATCGTCGTCTTCCATTCTTCAAAACAGGCAACAAAGTGGTTTGAACGTTGGTGGTGGTGTTGCTCGTAGTTTGTGGTTCTTTCTGGAACCTCTTCACCAGAACCTGGTGGCCCCTATTGAGCACCGCACGCGACAAGCTGCGCCAAGATACGTAGTTGCTTTCTCAGAGAATCCATGCGCCTTTGAAACTTTCAGATGTGTCAAGGTTGTGGACGCTTTTCTGAAGATAGTTTGGATTCTCGAAGGCGTGAATTTCTCGGATGCAAACAGAATCATGAAAATTACAGCTGCGTTGCAAATGTTGACGTGAGACAAGACTTGGTCCAAGTCCAGCTGACGGAAAAGAGACGCAGCTTTTGTCGGATCGTGACCGTCACCTGTGCACGAGATCGAGGTAGGACGCGGCGCTCAGGTTGGCCATGGCGTACTCCTCTGAGGCGACGTACATGAGCGCGATCTCGGGGTCCTCCACCATCCCTGTGTGGGAAGAATATTGTCGCACCATGTTTCAGACAAGCGCGTGTTCGCGACACTGTCAACAACATTGATTCACTCGCCACTGAACCCGAGTGTGTTGGACTCAGTCTCGGGTCCCTTGCTCTGTGCATGGCGAATGGTTTCATGATCGAATGCAATATTTTGCTGACTTTACTTGTTCACAGTTGTGCGGAAGCTGAGCCCTTTCGTTCGCCCCGTGTCCATTTTGTCTCTCAGAGGCGTTTGCGGAGACGCACCGTCCTCGTTGCCCAGGAAGAGGAAGTACTGGTCGTAGTCGAGCAGGTCGAAGGTGTCGGCGTCCAGGTAGTAGAGGCGCACGCCGGGGTTGATGTCGCTGTACGTGTTGGACGACGGCGCCGACAGCTCGACGCTCTGCGCTGCGCCCGTCTCCGGGTCCAGGAACTGAAGGTGCGCGTTACAAATACATGTACCCAAGACATTGAAAAGGGTCACTTTTGGAAACGACAAGGTGTGACGAAACAAAACAGGACAAATAAGGAAGCGACGACTTACAACTTGGAATCCGTCACCATGGGAGTGTCCTCGTGCTCTCATGACGAGGGAACCAGAGTGGTTGAGCATGACCTGCGTGTCCCAGTCACCGTAGTAACTCAGACCCCCAGACCCCTGATGGGTCAGAGCAATGACCTGATCAAAGAAATGGTTCAAAATCAGAACTCGGTTGTTCTTGATCAAACGCTGGCGAATGAGACTTTTCTTTCAGTGTCAAAAACAACCCACTTTTTCGTTGTTCTCTTCAGCAGTTATGAGGGTCTCTTCGACAAACGACTTCATTCTCTCCAGCTCTGGCTGGTCCTGATTCAGAATGTTGTACCAGTTGTCCCTGAACCCGTAGTTGGCGTTCCAGGACAGTATCCTGAGTCCTGGCCGGATGAGCTGGCTGAAGTAACCAGCGTCGTAGAACGTTTCAACCTGCTCATCTTCCCATCCAGACAACACTCCCCAAGTCTCTCGGAGCACCTGGTGCAGTTCCTGAATTTGGGGCCTTGGCGCAAAATACAGATTCGCTGGAAACATTTCTGAAAACAAAGAAACAATACAATTCTTGATGATGCATCATTTCATTGACATTTCGTCGTTTGAACTGTTTCTGGATGACGAGGTCTCACCGTGGTTTCCGATGGTTGTGTAGGCGGGGACCCCGGGCATGTACTCGGCGATCTTCTCCGCCAGCCACCTGGACGCGTTGTGCTGCCGGTCGACCGTCTCCGCCCAGAGCGCGTGCGCCGGGCTGTCGCCTGCAACATCCCGGCACAAAAAATCTTTGGAGCTGAAAACTTGTCATTGAGCACACATCATGCTCAAGACTCTTCTCACAAAACAAACAGATCGATGTCCGCAGAGGGCGAAGACACACCAAATCGTTTCGTCCTCGTGAATCGTTCTCTCCAGAACCCCGGCCTTCTCCAGAGAATGATTCACAATGTACTGTGTGTAATTTGAATCTTCTCTGTCACACCTCATTCCCTTCAACAAAACTTGAAGTCTACCAGAACAATGCATTGCACCGAAACGTTCTCTGGAGCGCATTTCACTCTCGACAACGTTTCAGTGTGTTCGGGCCCAGAGAAAACGAAATCAGAGCCTTCCCGGGATCGCTCGCTCCCCAGGCCCCTGGCGGCTTCACCTGTGTAGATGATGAGGTCGGGCTGCAGCGTGGCGACGTGCTGCAGCCACATCTCGACGGTGCTCGGCGGAACGTTGCAGCGGAAGTCTCCAAATGGACCCGCCGAGCCCTGCAGAAATACATGAACTGCTCTCAAGAGGGTGTGTTCTGAAATTTGTCAAAGGGAACACGGCTTTTGATTCAAGTTCACGTGGGAAAATGCCTCTTCCAAGGGACGCGAAAGAACGTTGGGCAATTGGACAACACGCCTCGGAGTGGTCAATGTCCTCACCAATTTTCACTTTGACATGCAAGTAAAATTGGAATCGGGTCCCGTGCGTTTTTTGACGCAGCGGTGATGCGAAATGGTTTTGAGACAACTGTGGAACATGCACCATCGGGAACTTTTGTGGCTGGTATGAATGTTGTTGCAAAAAAGGTGAGTGTACCTCTCAAGTGAAATTTGTCTGTTCTGCAGATTCTGTTTGAGGAAGCAGAGCGCGATTTTGTGCGCACTCACCGTGCCGTTCGCCTCGCCCCGACAACACACGTGAAGTCCGCACTCCGTCGCACTGCCCTGAAATCAGAGAACTGTGCGGGTGGACAGGACACATTCGGGGATGGGTCCAAGCAGGGACCTTGGGGGATCTTTCTTGTCTCGTGCCGACAAATTCGGATCTTCGTTGAGACCATAGATCAGAGTGTACTTCTTGGAAAGGCGCCTCCCAAATTTTGTTTTGTACAATTATGTTATTCGTATTTACGTGTTCAAGTTTCGTGACTCAAGCCATTCCAAAACAGTTGACTTTGAATGCGGTGTGTGTTTTTTCATGCGGTTTCCTGCCATGGGAAAGCGCCGGTGTGTTCCCCGTGTATAACTCAGGTCGTGAGAAAACGCCGACCCGAGAGTTATGCAGAGAATTTTGGAATTCCTTGTTGTGTAAAGGTTGAAAGTTTCGAGAATTTACCCACCTCAAGATACTCGGATTCCACGTGGACGTCTGAGATGTGTGCGATTCGAATTGTGTCCTCAGCTTTGCGTGGTATCCGCTTACGATGCTTCAGGTGTGCTGCGAACAATTGCAAGAAACTGGGCACTCAGCATTTTGCAAGCGAGAGACACGGGTGCGAATTCACTGTTGTTTCCTTATTGACGGACAGTACGTTTTTCGTATCTTGTGTATTTTCCCTTTTCTGACTCACTTCTGGTGTGCAGATGTATGTGTGTGTGTGTGTGTGTGTGTGTGTGTGTGTGTGTGAATGTGTGTCTGTTTTGTGTGTGAATAAGTGTGAGAGAGACAGAGAGAACTAGAGAGATAAAAAAGGAGAGAGAGAGAGATGGTGTGTTTGTGTGTGTTTCTGACTGACCCTGCGGAGACTGAGCTGCGTCATGCAGGGCGTCGTGGTCCTGGAGCAACCCCATCTGAGCCATCCTGCCTCTCGCCCTCTGTATCATCGCGTTCGCTTCCTCCGTTGGGACACCGGAGATGGCCTGCTTCAGGGGAAGGTTCAGAGACTGCGAAGCGGTTTTCATATGCGCCGCCAGATTTGCAGGAGGCGCAGCCTCGGATTTCCTGGGGAGGTATGGGAGGTCGGTATTCTCCGCTTCGATCCAAGCTGCCTCCGGAACGCAGTAGTCAAACATCTCGCAGATGTTGCGCCCATCCTGGGTTGTCTCGCGAAAGATGGTGAACAACTGGAAACGAGAACAACATGTATCGCCCTGCGTGTACCTCAGTCAAGTTCCCCTCTTGAACAAATCGAAAATTTGGAGGAATCAACCCATTGTATTGAAGGCGCGAGTCCTGTCTCACGTGGGGCCCGTAGTTTTGTACGACTCCTGGGCAGATGATGTCTCCGCGGTAGCCGTCCGCCTCAAGCACGTTGCCGCAGATCTCGATGGCCACGTCCTCGATGTCCTCGTACTCCAGTCCCAACGCGATCACCAGCTTAATCAGCTCCACCGCCAGCTGTGCAGCGCACACACAACAATCGTGTTGAACTGGACTGAAACTTGGGACAAACAGATCCGCTGCGCTGAGGGCAGATTGGTACTCACAATGCAGCCATTGCACGTCTCGTCCCTTGACTCTGGAGGGGAGAACGAGTCGAGCGCGCTGCTTCTCCCGTCTCGAGGAATGTGTTTGAAGAAAATGTTTGACACCAAATCTGGGTTGCTTCCCACCCACTCGAAGAAGTGCGGAGTGAAGTGGTCGCCTGGGCCCTGAATCCAGTACGACCGAGGGTCCAGTCCCGGCGGAAGCTGCTTCCTTCCCGCGCTGCTCCCCAAGAGCAGGGAAAGAGCCAAGAGTCCCCAAAGCAACTGCATTTTCCACGACAAGAGAAACAATGCGCGTTGTTGGAAATTGACCCTGGTGGAAACTGGAAAGTTTCCCACCGATAAGAACAATTGCTGCGTTGAAGGAACCAGTGATAAACTTTCCAGATAAAGCATTTTTACTCAGCCCAAGTTGCAAAATGTTCTCATTTCCAGCAACCCGAGTGGATCCAGAATTTCATATCATGAAGGGACGCAACACCCCCAGGGACGGTTCGATCCCAACTTTGTGAGAACACTTCTCATTCTCAACAAACATGAACACGAAACGTTTGCACCTGACGGGGAACTTCTTGGTTTGGGATCGGATGTGAAGGTACGGGTTCCTGCTCAGATTGATCGACGGGACAAAATGGGAAAGCGGTGGACGATAGACAGGTATGTTCACGAAGATCCTCTCCCCGGGCATCCGTATGTTCTGAACCTCAGAGTATCAGGTCAGGAGGTACACATGAGGATTACTCAGCTTTCGTGTGGCTCTGTGGGCATAAATGGTGCATCAGAATGCCAGATTATGTCTTTGCTTGGTGCGAGTTCGCAGGTGTCATTGTTCTTGAAGTCAGGGTTCATCCATCTGTAGCGTGGTGCGACTGCAAGATCGCACCATGTCGTCGCATCGCAAGGGCACGGAGGTCATACACGAGTGAGCGGCAGCGAACGAGTGTGTGAACTGTGTGCCCGTGTGCGCAACAGGCATGCGACGAGCATGTCGCGCCATGCTACTCATGAGTGAAGTCACGTCAACGAACGGCGGCCGCTGTGTCCTGAGCGGTGTGTCGACCTACATGTGCGATCACTACTCATATGACTCAAATGACCATACAAAAGAGGCGCACTGACCTCATTTCTCTCATAA
>JAAUXT010099528.1_pt1 | contig 32838 bp, 35 predicted proteins | sample 7278171 | NCBI WGS metagenome assembly JAAUXT01 (sample SAMN14350112, study PRJNA611818) | marine sediment metagenome | isolation source: surface marine sediment (1.8m) | place: French Polynesia: Moorea | collected 2018-08
CCACTTTTGGAAAAATGGTCAGTGAGCATCACTGATCATTTCTGGCCATTTTTCCCAAAGTGGGTCCAACCTCCCCCCCCCTGAACTTGAAGGTGTTTATGAACTGCGAACGTTTGTATGGACCACACGCTTTTTATGCGTAGCATTCTTGTTTTCTGTCTGAACTGAGTTTTTGATGACGCGTTCTGATTTCAATGCGTGCGAGGATTTGAGAATCGTTTGACGTGGCTGAAAACTGCGCTTGGTTCCAAAATCTGTGAATGTTGATTTTGTTGGAGGAACATTTCTGAACTCCACGGAAAGAAAGCTGGGGAAAGGATAAGCCCAATCGTTGTTGCCAAGTTCTTCGCATGCAGCAGCAGTGTACAATTTGACCGGCGACAAAAGAGAGGTGTTGAACTGAATCGCAATGATATTTGGAGCAGTTGTCGAGACGCAGTTGAGTGAAGTGGCAATCCAATCAAGCCAGACTTTAAGTTAAAACTGGGTGAATTAGCTCAAATTATGCATCAGCTCCGATGCGAGGGATTGTAAGTAAGCATCAGTTCTGGCATTAAAGCAGCCTCTAAGTAGTTTTATTACTTATGACCTATGACAGTCACAGAGACGGACAGAGGAGAAGCTTTAGAAGAAATATGAAGGCTCCCAAATTAGGAAATGTATGGAAGGCAGCTCGAGGCGCAGAGCCGGAGAGCTAAACTCAGGCCATTTGTCCAGATTTATAGTCGCTCTGCATGCAACTCATAATCTGCTTGGAATTTAACTTTCCATCTCTATGATTGTTCTTCTTGGACACAGCACAGGAAGCTTCCATCTCTATGATTGCTCTTCTTGGACACAGCACAGGAAGCTTGGCAAATGTAAACTGATGGGAAAGTCTTGCTGTGTTTGCTTCTCAAAAGTCCGGTCATATTTCGGGGCAGTGGATTGTTGATAAGCCACAAAGCTGGGCTGGGCAAAGTCCTATCAGGCTTGCATGCAATCATGGGCTTTTGGAAGCTTCGCACCCGTCGAATATTTAAGAGTGGGATCTGCGAGGTCTGTGGGTTTCTCATGGTTTTGGTGGCTGACTCTTCATGCGGTGTGAGCCAAAGGACCGACCTACTGGACATTGTTGTTCCCAATGATTGCAGTCTCCTTTTTGGTAAAAAACAGATAGAGTCTAGCAACTGACATTCGATTTGTTTACGAATGACGTCTTTTGAAACGACACACACAAGAAGGAAGGAAGAAAGAAAGAATGAATGGCTTGAGTCTGGTTGGCGACCAGTTGAGCACCGGAAGTTGGGAGGGACCCGGGCTTCAGACCAGAGCGCGCTTTTTGGCAGCCGGCCTTCTGTGGGAAGCATTTTGATTTTTCTTTGCATCTCCGCACGACAGTGAAGTGCTGCTGTAGTGTAGGTTCCAACGCGGGAGCTGTTCCTGGCTTGATACAAGAGCGCACTTACGTAGGCTGTATTGGGTAATTGCATAAAGGAAAGTCGGTGCTTCAAATTGTTTAAAGACATCCATTGGGACTTGAAGCTTGAACGACTTTGCAAAGAGAATGAGGAGGAGCGGCTCTGGCGTCGTATCAAGGGCGGTGATTCATTAGGTTCAGTTGTGCAGCATGGAGAGAATAGGGAGCGCCGAGCGGCCAGCTTGTCCGCAGCTTTTAGCCTGTCAACTGCTCTTTGAGAAGCCGCTAGATTTATGGTGGCCACGACGGGCTGAGCCGCGGTCTTTATCCGCCCCTATCTGATTACTATTTGCCAAACGAAACCCTGCGCGCACTGTCAGACCAATGTTTCCGGTTAGATTGACTTTTCAAGACGCAGTTGAATCACTGGTGCGTTGGCGAGGTTCAAGATTTCAGGTGACCAGAACGGCTTTTGTGCAGGTTGCTCCTCGATCGCCGCTCCTGGCCTTGCTGGCAAAAGATGTCATTGTTGCCTCGAGTTCCGTGGTTCGACGCTTGCCAGTCAAAGATGACCCGTTTACACCAAAACCCAAAGAGATATTTCATTCTTTGTGCTGTTTGCTTGTTGGGATTCTTGCCATATCATCTCGTTGGAGTATTCGTGTGAAGTGATTTAGAAGATTTCTTGCGGCAAGTCTGCAGAAACAAAGGGAACGTGGCCGCTCAAAATTGATCTCTCGTGAACCAGTGTATTGTCTGAGAGTGTTCATATGTCGTAACATTTTATGCATCCTTTGAATGGGCAAACAAAAGATTGGATGCCCGGCAACTACTGCAGGGGGTAGGAGTGGACAGATCTGCCGAAAAGGGGAAAATGAGGAATCCTGACACAGCAAGGCCTCGCTGCGCCTTTGGTCCAAAATGGAAACACCAGGCAACCAATATGTCATTTTCAGTTTCCTGCACTGCTGGTCCACTGCTGATATTCATGATAGCACAATAAAAAGCACCAGCTTCACTTCTTTCCATAATACACAGCGATATTGCATAATGATGAATACCAACTAAATACGGAGCCGTGCTGCTGTGTGAGCACCGTCGCACCCTATCCATTTTCCAGATTAAACTGGGAATCTTGCAGGCGAAATAAACATTGATTTATGCCTGATCGGTGATTGGTAATTTTCCTTATGGCGTTCCGTCATTTTTTACGGGACCGTGTGAATACGTCGAAGATGTGGACAGCCAGTGAACCCGAAAGCTTGCTGCAACTCCTGCTCCTTTTGTTTCCATCTGGCCAAAGCTTTATCTCTCTCACCCAAGCAGTGAAACGAAGGGACGTCTTTGTACGAGTAGAATATTCAGCCCCACAATTTCCTGCTGGAATTTGGTTTTGGTGTTGATGAGTACATCAGGTTGTGTTCCACGGAGAACATTGCAGACAAAAAGAATACTAACACTAGATGCTTCTTCTGGGCGAATCTCAAGTTACCTATCTTAGGAAGACTGCGTGGATCGCTTTCCTGCAATTTCCTGTTGACACAGTCAGCGAGTGCATCTCCTGCTGTGTTTATGATTGCATGAGCGCAACAGAATTTATTGTCTTCTTTGCTTGCGCATCTTCTCTTTCTTCTTGGAACCAAAGACTCAGCAACGGAAACACAAAACATGGAATGATTGAACTCTGTTGCGAAGTTCGTTTTTCCAGTTGTTCTTGTTTTGCTGTTTTGCTTTTTATTGTATCATTTCCACTCAATTGTCCACGTCTCCTGTATTTTTCAGATGTGATCAAGAAATACAGCAACTTTGTTGGAGTGCCAATCTACTTGAACGGCAAGAAAGTCAACGTGATCCAGGTGAGTGAGTGCAGGACCGGAAGTTCAGAGCCTGCTTGTTGTAGTCGTTCGTTTCAAAATGCAAGAGAAAAGGAGATTGAAGCAGTGAATAGTGGCACGGCTTGTTGGTTGTCAGAGTCTGTCTGCTGTACCTTGCTTCTGTGGCTCGTTCAGATTCCAGCCGAAGGAATTTGTTGGACAAGGTTGGCGGTCTCTCTGCGGCAAAAGGTGAAATTTCCAACACAAACACCGCACCAGATGATGACAGTGGAAGAAAATGTTGAGCATTCTCAAAGCAGGTGCCCCAGACAGCAGTGTGTGTGGCATGAGGCAGAAATGATACATGTTGTGTATGAGTCTGTATCTTGTAGACAAACCCACAGGATCTGTAAACATATTCACCGCAGGACCGAAGAAAAAGTTAATAAATACAGACGAGATTGTAAAATATTAGGGTTTCACTGTGTAAATAACTTGAGTTATGACAGCCTTGCAAAAGATCTTGGCACATTTAACACTTGATCCTCTCAGCAGGTAATTAGCGTCTTGTTACGTTAGCTGAAGGACTGAAACGGCTTCACTGAGCCCGAGAGAAGCACAAAAGATTTTGAATATTAAAACGAACAATTGCTTCATTTGCTCGTTCTTCACGTTTGCGACAATCTGATTTTTTGGCTGTCATGTTTTTCGATTCTTTGATTTGCTGCATCGCTGTCTGGTGTGCGTGAGCATTGCAGTACCACCGTGGGTTTTCATGGGGAAGTCGTTTCTATGTGTCGTGGTATTATCTTTGGCAGTTTTGCTTTGTCCCACAGAATGAATAACGAAAAAATAAAAAAGACCACTCAGTCTGCTCCACTACAGAGAGAAAATTGACGGAGCGCCTCGAAAAATCAGTGTGTTCTGGTGTGATAAAAGTCAAAAAGGACAAATTATGCCACTTCTGACGCCGCATGCACGCGTGCGATGCCCCGTGTGTCGCGTTCGTTGGGTGGTCGCCAGGATCTCATTTGATTGGCCTCTACCAGTCACCCATAATACAATGCACATGGCATGGTGCCTACCTGCTGTTCAGCCCCTTCTGCACGGATTACCTTACCAGTCTACGGTATCACACCCAGCGATACCAGAAATCCACTCTCGTACGCCCCTGCTGCTAATTTGCGGAAAATTATGACAAATCGCTTTTTGCTGAGGTATTTTGGCCCCAGCGCCAGACAAGCTGTTGATTCGTGTCAAATTGTGGATTCAGCACAAGTGTTCGTGTGCAAGTTCGTCAAGCTCGAATTAAATTCATTTTGGCCACAATTACAACAAATGTCCGTCAGGTTTTGTTTGCTTTGAAAAAAAATTTGCTGCACAGTTGTTTGCACAGAGAAATGTTTCGGCTGCTGAGAGCACAGCGAAATTGACCAGTTTGAATACGAGTCCGCCACAGTGTGGAGCCTTTCGATTTTCTTTGCGCTTATGGCTTGCTACGAAAACGAAAAAGTGTAGGCAAGCAAAAACAAATCAAAATGTGATTCAATGTTTTGTCGCATCAGTTCTGGATGACAATGTTATGATTAGTTCTGCTGCGGCTCATCTTGGTGCTTGAATTACATACAATCCTTTCCCTCCGCAAAATCTGAAATTTGAATGATTCAGGGCTTTAGGATTTGTAAAGTAAATGATGCATTAACTTGGAACAAGTCAAAGATACAATTACGCTATCAATCAAAATGTGCCTAAGCCTTCAAATTCCTAATTCATGTTGCGGCAAATTACTGATCGCAGCATTTGCAATGGATATTTCTCTTTTGGCCTGACAACGACGGTGCTTCTGAGCTGTGCTAGTTGTGCAGATTTCCTTCTGCAAACAGTCTGGTCGTGAACTGGGGAGCATTTCGACGACTCTCAGAACAGAAGTTGCCGAACAAGTTGCGTTTGGAGGAAAATGCAGGGGCAGTCTCCTGCTGCGTATCAGCAGGACTTTGACTGCTGTTTTCGTTTTGGCTTGAAACATCAAATTGTGGGTTGTTCACCTATTTCAAATGTTTGTAGACAAAACACTAACAATTGACATGTACCTCCTCTACCTGATGAACCCTGTTATATTTATTTTTAAAAAGCAAGGTTGTTCTAGCAACAGGCTTCCCACATACCCTTGCGGAGCAACGACACGATTATGAGACATGCCCGAATACAAACTCGTGCAAATATTGTTGCAGGAGAGCAAATGTCTGTTTTTGTCAGAGCACCTGAAAGGCGCGTTGGCAAAGGCTTCAAAAAGACTCGTGGGCTTTCCCGGGCAAAATTACGATCTGTTAATCCAGCTCAGTGAGAAGTTGTTCAGATGAGATGTGTACATTGTAGGTGGCACGCATACTCCTCAGGAATTAGCACCGAGTGAAAATTGGTTAATTGCAACATAATAAAGTAAATTTTGATTATGAAAAACTAATACTTCATACTGTGAGGACAAGTTTGAGTAAACTTGCTGCAACTTTTTCGAGAAATCTGTTGCGTGCCACACCTGCATCAATGTGTGCGCAGAATGACGGGGCTCACCTGAGCATATTTATTCGAGGGGTGACAGTTCTCACAGCAGGTTTCAGGAAAAACTAAAAGAAATGATTTTTCCCCAACATTGTGTAGATCAGCGACAACACAGGGGTTTGACGACTTCTCTGCGTCTCGTTTTCGCAGGCGTCGACGGCATACGTGATTTTGCAATCGCCAGATCTCCTACAAACAGCACGCATGGACAGAAATTTTGAAAATTAATTTTGTTACGAACACTTGCTTCAATTGGCACGAGGTTTCCGTAGATTCCAAGATGGTCATTTAGGCGCGTGTCTACTCGTGCACCAGCAACTGTTTTGAGTCGTTGGCTTGTTGTGCTTGAATGTTTTCACCCAATTGAAATATCTTTTTGAATTTGGCCTGGTCGGCTTGATTGAAATGCGAGGAAAGGGAACTTTCCTCCCCACTATGAAACTTTCTGTTCGCACGTTTCAGGCTCTGTGGATGGAGGAGACGCGCAACATCACAGACGACATGCACGAAGAGTTCTACCGCTTCGTCGCCAACGCGTACGACAAACCGCGCTACCAGCTGCACTACAGGGCGGACGCGCCCCTCAACATCCGCGCGCTCTTCTACGTGCCCGACTACAAGCCGAGTGAGTACGCGCTGTGGGCCCTAGGGACACCTGCAGGGTCTCGGGTTTGTTGACAATCTGAATCTGACAGACAGACAGACACGATCGACCGATAGACGCGATTCCTGTGTGCACAATCTTGGAGAAATCCAGAGTATTTTGAGCTTCATTGTTCATGACCAGGCATCGCAGCCGGAGAATGGCATTACTTATTAATCATCATTAAAAACAAGAGGAGAAGTTTTGAAGTCCTGTCCGGTTCATTAGTGGGGACTTGTCACTGCTCGGGCCCCGCACTCATTTCCGTCCGCATTCCTCTCTAATGATCTGACAATCAACAACTTGAAGCCAGCAGCAGTTGGACCTACGCAGAATGAAAGTGCTTTCAGAGTCTCTGCGGATTGCTTGTGGGAACAGATGAGAAGGACCAGAGGCCGTGGCTGGCCTTTCTTGGGACTTGGGACAACGTTCTGGATTCCCCAACGTTTTATTCAGGAGGAATGGAGAAACACATAACACTGCCGTCTTTCGTTATGCGAGCATTTCGATTTTATTTGTGTGTTTGCATGCGCACTTGTGTTCTGTGAACATCCTCTGATTTGTTTCTCCACAAAGCAAAAGAAAATGCTTGACTCAAAAAAGCGAGATGTTTGAGCAGACAGACAACTCGCTCGAGGATTCATACAAATACCAGTTGAGTAAACACACTCGTGCATTTCAAGCGGTTGATAAGCCTCCTATCGAGATGTATTCGATAGACATCTTATCAATATCTTGACGTGGAGGTGCTGCGTACATCTGAAGCTGCATATCTGCTGAGATTACACAAGCTGAGAAATGCCAAATTCCTGGCCTCAACAAGTGTGTGTTTACTACACCACTACCACCCGCCAGACCTGCAAATCTCATTTTCTGCCTGGTAGTTGTCCGAAGCGATGTGTTCTTGTTCCTGTATGATGGAAGGTTGTACGTCAGTCGCGAAGTTGTACGTCAATTACGAGTTTTGTTGGTATTTTGACCCAGGCTACCTTTGCTCAGTCATTCAAAGTGTGGGTTACTGCCAACCGGTTCGACCCCAGTGGAGATGAATCGAAAAAATATGAGCTCAAGGTGTTGCCGAGATACCTGGCCATATTACCTGTGAGCCTGCGTGTTTGCTGTGAACTAAGTTGGTTAGAAGACCACCGTGCATGAAATGTACTCAAAAACACCGTGCGCAAAGTAAAACCAGCATCACACTTGGACGGTCCTCTTGGACACCCTGCGCCCCCCACCCGCATCTGAGCCATTTCTGTGTCTGACTGAAATGATCAATGATCTTCTGCTGTCTTCACGTGTGACAACGTTTGTGTCATTTTCAGCGCTGTTCGACATGGGGCAGGAGACAGACGTCGCCGTGACGCTGTACAGCAAGAAGGTGATGGTTCTCGCCAAGGCGAACCACATTCTGCCGCGATGGCTCCGCTTCGTCAGAGGTACTCGTACCTTCACGATTTCGCTGACGTTTCTGGAAAATGTATTCCACCCGTGTCGCTACTTTGCTACTTCGTGTTCGTGGTTTCTTCCGGTGGTTTGGGAAACGAAAAAAGCAAATTGATGAGACTTTGCCACATCCAACAGCTTTTGATTTCAGGTGTGGTGGACAGCGAAGACATCCCTTTGAACCTGAGTCGGGAACTTCTGCAAGACAGCGCCCTTATCAAGTGAGTCTTCAAATATTCTTATTTCCAGCAGGCAGCGACCGGGTCGTCCAAGAGCAATACGCTGCAGGTTTTCAGGTTGCTCAGAGAAAAGCCTCGTGTCTCTCGAATGGGCTTCACATGGTGGTCTTCCGAATCCCCTTTTGGGGACTGAAAACTGAAGTCCCTTCTGCACAACCCTTGGATGTCCAAGAAAGACCTGCGGGTTTGAAATGGACAGAACTTTGCCTTCGCGTCACACACAACAAAAACTATATGAGCTTGGCTGCTTTTCACCCGACGATTTATCAGTGAGCGTGCAAGCAGAGATGAAAAGGAGTGGAATTAACGGTGTAATAATGCATGGGGAGTGTAATGCAATACCGAATCTAAGTCTGGCTACATTTCCAATTACGATGCTGGAGAAGAAGTTCTTTTGTCTTGGACAAAATAATTATGCCTTGTCATGCCACATGATGAGCGACTAATGGGCAAAATATTTGCAGCAACATGAGAAATTGACAATAAAAAACGGCCGTAAAGAGACGCTTCAATATTAATGATCCCACTAAATATAAATGCGACAATCTAATCATGTGTCCTTTTCTACTTCCATTAGTTCCGCACATTTCTTTTCCTTTATTTGTTTACACGCATTCCTGCCTTTTTTGGTCTGTTCAAAGCACAGCTTTGCCTGCCAGTTGGCTTTTGTCCTTTCTTGTCTCAGGCATGTGGCATGAAGTTTCAATAGATTGTTCCTTTTGACTTGTTGGTGTCGTGACATGAGAAATACCTCTTTAATCGTGTGGGTATGGGAATCATCACAACGAAGGAAGTTTGCTTCGTTTGGTCACTGTGAACCTGTACAGAAAAGGCAAGGCCGTGTGTCACACACCTGTGCCGAGGAACACGGAAACTGGTTGAAAAGCTTCGCTCAGCGCAGACACTTTCACAGGTGACAAATGAGGATGACCATTTGTGCAGACAAAAACTATTACAGGACTGCACATTTCTCATTTGTCTTGGGATTAATATAGTGCCTTTGTTGCTGATGAATGGGCAGGTTCAGTCCCAAGCCAGAAGTAATTGTAGTCGTGTGAAGTGATCTACACCTGTGCTGCAGAAAGCAGTTCTCTAACTTGTGACTGGGGAAGGAAAAGAGAATCTCACAAAGCAAATTTCAGAACGCCCGGGCTGGAGAAATGCGGCGCGTGTGATGTTCATTTTCGACAGTTATGAGTCGTGTCCAGAAAGGCAGGAGATGGTGAGAGACAAACAAATCACACCCGTGTTGATGAGTTGTGTGGTTTCTGGATGGAAAGTACGAGAGACCTTTGCCGTCTTCTGGTCAGCCGGACGCAACCAAGACTTGCGTGCAGCCCGATGGTCGAGGCCAATGAAGTTTTCCGTCTGCTTGTGCGAAACGGATTTTTGACAGGAATTGCTTCTGAGCTGTTGTTTGTGTTATGTTTTTGTGGACACTGGAAAGGGAAAACTGAAACACAAACAGTTTAAAACAGGAGGGGGATTGAGACGGCAGGCACCAGTACTGGTACATCCCTTTCCCTTTGTGGAACAAGAAAGCCACATCTGTGATTCGTGTTTGGTGTTCCCAGCGACATGGAGACCGCGCGTTGTCACCTGGGTTTGTGCTTTTGTTTCAGGCTTGTTCCCGTTGCACGAATTTTATCCTTCGGTACTCCTTGTTTTGGGCCCCGAATTTTACCATTGGCAACGTCGCAGAATTGGATTGTTGAGAAAGAAACTGTGTGCGGCGGGCGAGCTACATTCGCAGTTGACTGATGAGAGGACAGTACAGTGAGTAGGAGAAGGGAACTTAGGAGGGGAGGGGAGGGGCGGGGGCAGGTGCAAAGCCCTGAACAATGCCTGGCGGATGACCATGAGTGATGGATTCAGTTGGAGCTGTGCTTGTCCTCAGAAGCCGCGCTGGACATTTATCACGGGCGGCCAACGTAATTGCCGGCACCGGACTAGTTAAGGATGACTTCATGAATGGACAGGGAAATTACAGAAGGCTCCAGAAGAGAAGCTGCCCGCTCTTTGTCTTTGGCAAAGGTAGAACTGTAACAAGTTGCTGTGCCTTGCCACGTTTCTCCACGCCCGGTTTGGTGGATGCTTAGAACAAGAGAACCACCAACTGAAACTATCCCATTTGGATGAGGCTCTATCACCGTCTGTGTGAACCGGCGACAAACAGCACGAGTACGCAGAACGCTTGTACGGATTCCTCCCACTTCTTGGTGTTGCTTTCACAGAGTGAAGATCGTAGCCTGTGGGAGAGTTGTCTCCTGTGTGTCTTTGCTGACTGGAATGTCGTATTGCCTGCTTTGTGAACAATTACACGTACTTTTCGTGGCTGGTAACGTGTCCACAACCAGCAAAACAAATGGACGATCTGGTGCAATCCACCGAAAAAAACAGGACACCAAATCGACTCTTGCTCGAACACTCGCAGAACAGAGAAAGATCTCGGGTCTCAGAAAACACAGCGACTGTCCAGAGCCCAAATCGGGAAGAGCCTTTCGGATTCATCATGGTACCGTACAGTAGCAATAGGATTGTCCTCAGCAATCTGTGTCTTATGTAAGACTGCAGTAATCTATGAATATGCTACCTCACCCGAACCGAAGCCAAATATTTATTTACGATTGGAGAGGGAGCACTTTGGAGGGATGATGGCGAGTTAGAAGCAGCACTGATCAACTAAATCATGAGCGTGAGTGGGAGCACTTGAGCGACTCGAGTGCCCGTCAGCGAGACTGAGATTGCCTGCAAATCTGCTCAACTCATTATGCACCTGATTAAAACTATTGGTCACTTGTGGCTATCGTTGACCACCGGGAACTGCTTTTGCCCTGATAACACAATCAAGTCCACTGCACTGGCCACTGCCTTTTATGGCCGACATGAAAGTTTAATGCGCAGTGAAATTGCCACAAGTCCTTTGTCTCTCAGCGCTCGTGTTTGGTCTTTATTAGCATTTTGGTCTTGACAGTTGACTTATTTGGCGACTTGTATCGAAATTTGCATGTACATGGAGAATTTATGCCAACCCGTTTGTGTGCAGTGTGATGCAGCATATTGGGTGTGAGTAAATTATGAGATGCTTGCCAGATTTTTTGGCTGGCTCTTTTTCAATGATACAGATGTCAAATTCATGAGTTTGAATAATATTGGTCCCACCTAATGCCTTTCGTCCGTGATATATTCATCCCCAGACGTTCATGTGTTACTTTTGAGTAAACTTGAGAGCATTTATCTTATTTAGCGCGTTATTTGTATTCAATCCTGAAAGCAATCCAAGTGGAAATCCCTTTTTCTTTCTCAATGGAAACTTGTCTTCACTTGGAGTGTATCAAATATGCAGATGTGAATTGCACACAGAAAAGTGCTTTTGATTTCATTGCATATTTCCAATTGCCCAACGTGGCATGTAAAGAGGTTTGTGAAATAACATCAATGGCTGTAAAAGCTTGTGGAGAGATGCCTCTCGCAGCAATTTCCAACAGACTCGCAAAGGGAAGCGATTGCTTTGCTTTCATCAGATGTAAAAGTCATGTTGATTGTGCTTGTCAGCTGAATTATTGTGTTAGATGTAGCAATCATTTTACAAAGGCACACAGACTTTGCACATTCGTCTTTTCACAGTCAACAAACACTCGTCCCTCTCAACTCTTCATTTTGTCAGCCACCCTTTCACAATGCAGACGAAAGCTGCTCAATTTCAGAAACGACACGTGGTACCTCGCTGGGAATGTGAAGCCCAGCTGTTTGTGGTACCCAACGGTTTCCAACGTCAACGCTGTGGTTACTTTCTCGCTGTGTACACAGGGAAAGGCAGCGATTGTGTGTTGCCATTCCTGATTCATGTCGAAAAGTTGCTGTGTCTCACAACCTGTTTGCTCTTGTCCCAAAGAGGAATTCACTGTCTTTTGTGGCAATGTTGGGCTCTTCGCAAGCCACAAACGCTGTGTGAAACTTTCGTGGAAGTTGAAACTCAGTTCAACAGTGGTCTTGAGCAGCTTGTGCTCCAGGACTGCAACTGAAAAGTGAAGAAGATTCGTGGGAGAAACGTTCCCAACCAACATGGCTTGCTCATTCCCAGATCTCTCATGTCTGGGAAAAAGCACTGAAAGAAAGCGGGCAAGTCACATTGAATTTACTGAAACAGTTTTCTTCTGCGGGGAGTTAAATCTCATTTGAGGGAGCTGCATCCTTGTTGGATCCTGCAAAATGCCCATTGATGATCAATGAAGCGGCTTCATGCGTTTGTGGAAAGAGAGTACACAGCGCCTTAATTAATTTCCTTTCCCTCAGTGCAAAGCGCCAATTCTCGCTTCCTCTTCTTCCAGATTGTTTGTTTTGGAGGCGAGGGTTTTTGTGATGTAAAAACTGGCAGAGAGCAAAGTCGTCACGAAAAGGCACCTGCCTGCTCCGTGCGCAGTCAATAAAAAACACCAACCGTCGTAAACACAAGTTATGAAGACACATTTGTAAGTTTCATTGATGAGTTGCTCAACTGAGACAGCACCGCTGCGCGGTAAATTGACAATTTGTCTCATGTGTTTTGTTTCCAATCTTTTGGAAACACCCCACAGAAGACATTTGATGGCAGAACCACGAGTGATTTTTTTTTTTTTTTGATCATTTTTTTTCCTCGTGATTACGGCATTTGGTTTCATTACTCTCTTTTTGTCCCGCTGATTGATTCAAATCCCAACTTTTTGCCGTGTTTGTTCATCTTTAATCGGCCCAACCGTCGCGCAGGCTTAATTAAGCATCCAGGAGAAGATTTCATTTCTAATGCATCAAACCCAAGATTTCCCTTGTCGCTTTTTGCGCGACGAATTGGCATATCAGTTCTTCGCTAAAATGAATCTAATATCCTTTCAGGCAATATAATCTCCATGTACAAATTGAATGTCTAGAGATTCAATTTTGTCAAGAATAATTGCCTGCTTGGCTGTGAACGGCAGCCTGACACCTGAAAATTGTCACTGAAGCTCCTCTTTGGGAAAGAACAGGAAAGAGATGTGTGCAATAGTACGAGCGCTCTGATTTCAAGCCAAATCTATTTTTGATCTGTCGTGATGTATACCGCAAGATCCCCGTGTTCGTATTGTGACCTTTCCGAATGAACTTCTGTGGGGGGGTTTTTCTTGACTTGAAAATTGCAGTGGTGACGTTCCAGCTGTTGTCAGGACTGCCGACTTGTGGAATCTGCAGGTTGGTGACGCAGAATTGGCAACCTGTCGTTGCCTCCTCGTACCAGTCCAGTGTGCAATGTTTCGGTTTCATTGTCTCTTTGTGGCAATCATAAATCGCGAAATGAGTGGAGAGAGCGATCAGAGACATTGCGCACTGAGTCCGTAAGCGATAGATGGATGCGTAGAGCTGAAGCTGTTGACAATCAGGAGTATGGTAATTAGTCTGCATTGTCTTCATTAGCGCTAATCAGGGGAGCTTTTTTGTCTGTCTGCGTGGTTGAGGAAGCGGAGGGGAATCAGATGTTTAATTTGCTCGAGTGCTGGTTAATCTCATTAGCCGTCGGATCACTTGAGCGCATCGTACATTCACACTGTCAAAACGCTCCGTTCCTTTGATATCGCCCTCATTGGGAACATCTGCCTGTTGGCGCTGGATCTGGACGCTGCAAAACAAGGGCGGCCGGTGCAACTTGATTTCTGACGGACTGAAACTTTCGTTCAGACATGCGTACCTTGCTAGCAAGTGAATCGAGTGGGTAAGAGTCTTCCTAAAAATACTAAGGAAGACACGACAAATACAGCAGGCGACGTAAAGGTCACACAACATTTGAATGTTGGCATTTTCTGACTTGGCAAATAATTCTACTCGCTGAAGCAACAACCAGCGGACAATATTTCAGTGTTTTATTGCGTATCCCAGGCTGGCAATTACTCCTCAGAAGACATCACTGCGCTGATGCTGATAAAAAGGTCTTCAACGACCCAAACAGATTTTTCTTGACGACACAAGCCCAGGACAGTGTTGCGTGTGATAAACTTGTGTCATGGCTCTATTCTGCTTGACTAATTCTGGGTAAAAGTGACAGCTGCGACCAGACATGCAATTCTTTGACATGTCTGTGTGCACTGAAGTTAATTGACACGTAAAACAGTTGTTTTGAGTGGAAGAAGACGATCAGCTGTTTGACCGCCACGTCTTTATGTCGTCGTGGATTCGTGAAGCCTGCCATGGGCCAATCCGATCTCCCAAGAAAACGTTTTCTCGCTGAACGATGGTGAAATTGATAACAACACCACAAGATCGTGTCCAAACCGCAGAAACCGTTCAGGCGAACTTGTTTCTTTCTCTCGTCGCGGTCCTTTCGTTTGTTCCGTGTGCTGGATCTTCCACTAGTTTGAGGAGAACGGCCCGTGCCTTCAACCAAAAGCTTCAAAGTGACTCTTGAGCAGAAAATTTGTGTTCATTTCGGTTGCTGTTTTGGGCGTCGAGATCAATACGAGAAGTCATCATCCCGCGTCATGCCACACCCACATCAGTTGTGCGGAAATCTGATGCCGCGCAGATGCTGTTCGTTCCTTTTGTTTCACTCTGCAGATATACACTCAGGAAGCTGATTTGCTCCTCAGATTGATCAAAGAATATTCAGGCGAAGTGTGGGTTTTTGTGAGGCCAAAATCACTGCCACACTTTATCATATCTACTGAGATACGAGGGTTCTTACGCTGATAAATTTTTGCGGCCAATTTTTGCAGGTTTTAAGACAGATTTATGCTGTTGATTAATGGCGTCTCATTACATGGAAGCTGCACCGGGCGGGGAATTTTAATGTGATAATTTAAACTTCGCGTTGATTCATTCGCACTCGCATTTGCTTCATGAATTAATCCTCCAATTAGGCAGCTTGATTTCGTTTTGTTATCTTTTTGCGCATTGACTCATCCGTCACATAACTCATTTACACGTCCTTTCCTCAACTGCTGCTTTTTCCTTCCCCCCTGTGTTTGCTTGCAATTTGATTTCGTCAACATTGTGGGCAAAATAGAAGTTCAGGCACTTCAGGGCATGTGCGTTTTTACCGTGTTGCGGACCGGTTGCACAAGAACTTGATTTCTGACATAGTTGTCACGTCCATGCTCATATCGTGAAACATGTTTGGAATGAAGCTGCATTTTGGAAGTGGATCAGGTGCGCAATTACATCTGATACAAGGAGGTTCGTTGTGCGCTCAGACCTTTCACTGCACTCAAGCTGTGAGGCTTGGCGTGACGCAAGCATCATCTTTCAATCCTCGTTGAAATTGTTCACGATAATACAGCCGCCACGAGTTAACTGCAAGATTTCACAAGAAATGAATGCAGCGCAGAAAGGAGAAATCAGTGCGAATACCTTCAGGCCACCAAAGAAGCAAATGGAATGTATTCAAAGACACTGTTTGACTGTTTTGACATGAGATATTTTCACTGCTCAGAATTATCGTTTTTCAATAAATGTCTGCGGAGGCTCACCCGTTTGCATTCTCAATTCCTGTCCACAAGCTTGTGCAGCTTGTGGGTTCCTTCGGCCAGAAATGAACATTGTGAAAATGTGTAACGTTCCCACATTTTTCAGGGAAAAGATGCGAAATAAGTTATCACAAACTGCACATTGTGAGATTGAACAAAATTTCATCAGAGCAAAAGGGAATTGCCTCCTCCAATAGCCATCTATCAATTTGCGTCAGTTGCTCCAAAATTTTTGTTGGGGATGTCCTTTTGGTGATATAGAAGTTTTTGACTGCCTGATCCGAATAGAAATTGATTGAATTTGGAAGAGTCATGATTTGGACTGTTGGGTTGTGTATTATTAGTTATCATTGAGTATGAAATGCATCTGGACAGGGGCTCTGTTGGCCAGATAGACACTCCTTGATTGATGCGAAATTGATCTCCGAATAGCTCTTTATTTTGCGAGAGTTTTTCGACATGTTGGGTATCAGATTCGCCCATGATAAGTACATCACTGTCCGACGGGCTGGGCCAAGCAGAGACCAGACCATAATTGCCTTTTTGTGTAAGCCTTCAACTTGATAGCTCCACTGTGCAGATGAAGGTAAATTTAATTATGACGTCGCTGACGCATGTTTATTTTTCCACAAAGTTTTATGGTCAGCTCTCCCCATTGTCCCTCAACTTGCAAGTTGAAGTAGTGGGTCGTGAGAACGAGTACAAAGGGACGGGGCCCGAGTAATTTCACGCTGCTCCGAGCTGGGTGATGCTTCAGACGACTCGTCCACCTGAGTCGTAGCATCGCAGAGATCTCCACCACTTGCCGGGCAGACATCTTTTCGAAGGTCGACCACGTAAAATCTTTTGCCTCCCATTGAACTGCGTCTTGGGAGCAACATTTTGAAGTTGAACGCGGACGAGTGGAATTGAGAGATGCATCAAGAAACAACGCTGGGTTATTTGTGTGGTGTTTTTGCTGATGGTGCAGTCTTCAGGTGGCGAAGATTCTGCGGTACAAACGGGATATTTGTGTCCTTTATTTGTTCATTTTTCATATTCCCCTGATGAATGGAGTGGCATTTGCATTATTATAGGACCGAAGAAAGAAGCATTGCCCAGTAGAACCAGATATGGTAATGCAGGCTTCATAAAAACTAATAGACGCAGAGCCAAACTTGTTTTACTTTGAATTGCATCACGCAGTCGATCACAGTGCCGTGCGAGAGGGAGAAAATCTAATAAAAAATTCTGCTGAGAAGATTATCCGGCCATTTCTTATTGACATGTGTGAATCATAACTGTCACTGGCCACTGCAGTAATCTCAAGTAATTTTAGCTGCAGAAAGATTGATAGTCACCTTCGCAAGGCATGTGCCTCCCTTTTTAAGGCGTCGCCTGGGCATGCCAGAGGTTTTTTCTTTTCTGTCGCGCTGTGGCCTTGCTGCGGTGGATAATTTTATTATCAGCGGCCGCACCTCGGGGGACACGGGAAGGTACTCAGGTAGATCTCCGCGGGTCACGAGTGGGGCCCGGCCCGGGTATGTTGCGCCGTCGCACGGGGCTAAACCTGTGATGGGGGTGAGGCCGAGGCTAAATGCTCCATTTGCCCTCATATCTCCCCGGTAATTAGTTACCGAGATTGCCAAGGTTGAAGCTACAATGTGCTGAATTTGAAGCAATTTGATAAGAGATATTTCTCAATGAGACGTAATGTAGTCGCTTGGTACCATCGCATTCACATCTAGATGGCTATGCCGGATTATTATTGAAGTGGATGATGCACATTTCTTCACGTTTTATTTTCTATCTCCATTTCGTGCGTCATGCCAGGGCGTTTCCTCTCCACGGACTGTCCTGTTGCTTTCTTTCTTCACCTTCGTTATTTTTGCTGTTTGACGCTTGTAATATGCTTTTGTGACAAACAAAAGAAAATATTCCTTCCTGAGCTTCGTGGGTCAGATTAAATCCCGATGAGTCAGTTACATTGTCTTTCATGATCTTGTTTGGTCTAAATGGATGATTTTTTTTTCTGGAAGGGTGGTCTGTGAGATTTATGTTGGGGCTCATATTAGGCGCAGTTCGCCGCTCGTACATCACGCAGAAATAGTTTCTCAATTATAGTTGACGATTTTGAGCTGAACGACTTTCTTTCATGCATTCAATATCAGTCGGAGGAAAGACCTGTACTGTGCTTCAACATTCAGTTGCTTTAAAGTTTCAGCTCATTGCGCAAACGTGAATTCACGACAAAGCGTCTTCTGTGTTCCAAAAAATAATTGTCGCCAGAATTTCGTTTGGACAAGAACACGTTTACGAATCACATTCCAAACTGCAAGTGCTGATTGTAGATGTCGAGGCGCGCTTGTTTCCAACAGTGCGAAGGCGTCGGGAAGTAGCCAGAGGCGTTGCCTGCATTTTCTTCACACTGTCTGTCTGAAGACTTTCGTGGGCAGCGAGTCATGAGGCGTCTCCCGCAGAGTGGCCGAAGAGCAGCGCTTCTTCCCCGACTGTGATTCTGATTATCTGCTCACATTAAAGATTGCGCCACACTGAAAGCCTCCATCGCCAGATTAAATTGTCATTGTGTATTAGTATGAAATATGCACTTTTCATGAGCTCTGTGGTCTCGGTGCTCCCACAGACATATTGAATTATCTGCATAAACAAGCCTGCATCGCCAAGAAGCCAGGCGCTGCTTCCTTTCGTCCAACCAGATGTCACAATCCACTTGCTTTAACTTGGTCCAACTGCTTCATTTGCTGAGGAAGAAAACATGTTTTCCGGGGAACCCAGCAGCGTACTGGGGACTGGATGAGTTTCAGTTTTCTTCTGTCAAAGAAACTTGATGATCAAAGAAACACAAAATCTCATTTTGTTGTTTTCAGTGGTTCGAGGAATCTTTGGTTGGATCGATTGCTTCGAACCAGAAATGTTTTGGTGCAAAATGGCAAAGATTGCACAGCATTCCCTCCTATTTGTGTCCAGAAAGCGAAGTAGACAATCCTTTCAGCTGCACGAAGCCCAGGAATTGTGTCCCCGTCACTCAAAAGCGCGCAGCTAATCATGTTTTCAACGGCAGTTGCCACGGATGCGCGGATGTCCACTGATGTCGGGAACAAAGCAGTGGACATTACATTTCCGCCCGCAGTGTACATCTGATACTGGCTTGTATTGTCATTCTCAGATCGTTCTTGGGTTGCAAACCGCAGCAGCGTCCAAGCACAAAACATTGAAACTCAGTTGCAATGCTCTCGCACGGCACAAGGGCAAGGAGTGTGACGAGGTTTAAGACGGGCAGACAGAAACAGTGGATTTGACACCGTATCCCGTGTACATTAGCGAGAAAGGTTGAGTTTGTAAGCACGCCCATCAGGGTTCCCACCTGTGTTATTTTTATATCTGCCACTGCAGCTGGCCTGTAATAATAACCTGTGTTTACGGAGTTGATCCACTCATCTTTGCATTGTTGTGCAGATCTTCTTGCGTCTGTCCAACAGACGGGCTTTGCTCAACTCCAGCCCAGGATTGGCTGGTTGAGATGTGGATGTTTCCAAGATTCAGTTCGGTAGTTTTCTGACACGACCAGACACTTTGTCAATTTGTTGTAAGCTCTCTTTGTTGAAAGACGAATACACGCGCCTTTTCTTTCTTTTGGTGTTCATTTGTGAAATTTGACCAATTTTTGTGCCTTCAGAAGTGAGTTTGAAGGACAAACAGCAGATGGTGCAGTCGTGTGGTGTGGAGTGAAACAGTGCTGCTCCCCGTGTATGTGCATTCGTCAGCATGTTGCACCCCACGCACAGTTTGTATTCCAAGCGCGCGATAGCTATGCCTGCGGAGATATTGGTCGCAAGGGGTGGGTCCACACCCATTTTTGAAAAAAAAAATTGTTGGAGATTTTGCAGAAAAGGACCACTTGTTTCCACTTTTGGGTCTTGACTCCTGCATGTCACACAAACGAAGGAGAGGACTTAGGAATCCATTTTCAAAACTTGTCACAAATTTGCCCTGGTCATTGCCCATTGAATTTTCAAAAATGGGTCCAGAACCCCCCCCCTCCCTGCCACCCTCCATCCATTGATCTGTTGGCTGCTGACCCAATTTTCAAGAACAGGTCTGCAAACACACAGACACACACACGCGCATATGCAGGGTTCAGACCCTTTTTTAAGACTTTTGGGAAATCGTGTGAAAAAATTTCGGCCATTGAGTGTTGTGTTACGAGCAAAGTTGATCACGGTGTGTGATCTCTGATCTTTTGTTGCGAATCCAGTGGTCACTCCCAAGCACATGTAATGGCCGAAGGCATTGTGTTCGTGCGAAAGCAGCCAGGAGTCTCAGGATGTGGATGCTTGGCTGGGGTCGGCTTTTTTCCATGGTTGAGAAAATTTCGGATCTGTCGGTGCGGTAATTGAGAACACTGCTGATAGTCTTTCCAAAACACACAGAGTGACTTTGTGTCCGATTCGTACGCGAACCTACGTTGCTTCCCCGTTTCTTTGAGATTCGAAGTCAATTTGTCGTCAGTCAGGCACATGTGTACACTGATAGGTGTTCTTGTTGTACGTAGTTCACTGTTCCTGCAAGGGTTAAGCACTGCCTAGACCGAATCGGACCTCCTGACCCTTAAGTCAAGACACGCTGCTGGAGAGACTCGTTTCAACAATTTTGCGTGAACTTTGGTTTCGGAACAAAACCGTGACACTTGTTTGATCCTGGAGTCCATTGGTAGGAGCTGAACACGCAAAGTTTTACAGGAGTGTCAGGTATTTCAACAAGAGGAATCTTGCAGGACAGTGGGTACCTGTTTGGCACAGTTTGGCTAACAGGCGCCTTGGTGGTGGTTGTGAAAAATGCCCCCCATACAACACACACACACAATGATGTAAGATCCACAATGGTAGAGCATCGTTGGAAATTGTTGAAAAAAAAGGTGTTTTTCGCTTGTGTTTCGAAGAACGAAAACAGAAACAACCTTTGATAACAAAAGGAATGTTTTGGGTTCCACCAATCCTTTCGGTCGTGTGAACATTTGTTTCGACGAAAACAGAAAATGTTCACACCCAACAAGATAGGTGAGTAAATATGGAAAAGTAAACAAACAAGAAAGGGCAATAGTGTTTCATTGGTGATTTTCAAAACGCTGCAGGGGTTTTCAGAACAAGTGGAGTTTGATTGGTACAGCTGTATTTTGGAACTTTTGTTGTGTTTTTTTTTTGGGAGGGGGGGTTTACTGAAATTGAAAGTTTGGTTTTGTGCGTTTTGGATGAATTTTGCATGTGTGTTTCTTTTTGTCTATGAACAATTACAAATGGAGAAAAAAATTAGCTGGTTTGGGTATTGGCAGTGAACAATGCCTGATATTTTTATGAAATTTTTTGTTGCGTGTGTAGTCCAGGGACTTGCTTGTTTTGTTGTTGTTTTTCCTTGAGAAAGAAACATGCACAAGATTGTCTGGAAAATGTTCAAAATTTCTTGGGGAAAGAATTTAGGACAAAAGGGGAAACCCTGATGGAAAACAAAGTTTTCTTACAAGAGCAAAGACACAAAAAGAATTCAAAATGGTTTGGTCTGTCCCGAAGTGAAAAACCCCTTTGTTGACTCAGCTGACGTTTGGCTGGATTGTAGTACGTGTCAGTACGAGCAAAAGTTGAAAGTGCTCAGCGTTGAAGACTTGGCACTGAGTGAGTGCCACTTATTTGCACCCACTGCAGTCTTATCCGCCACCTTCTCCCCAACGATCGCAGAAAATGGATGAAAATCTGGAATTTGCGAGACTGGTGGGCAAAACTAGCAGACGGGGAACGAGCTGAGCCTTGAAATTGATTACGTTTTCGAGTAATTCATTGTTTTGCGCAGTCCCTCGGAGCATGTGCTTCAAAGCTGTGCCAGGAAACAAATTGACAGGCCAGCGCTGCAGTATTTGTGGAAGCAGCCCGGCAGAGGAATTCCTTTGTGCCCGGCAACAATGAAGCAACTGGTTTAAATAAATGTCCAGAACGCAACAGCTCGGTAATGAATTTAATTAGCATTTCTTCAGTGTTGAAACAGCTTAACCTGGCTGTGTGCTTCGTGTTTTTCAGTCGTGCTTCTACAAATTGCCTTCAGCGTGGAACTTTCCCGTTTCCGCTTGCGAGCCTCTCTCACAGAAATTGTGTGAAATGAACCAGAATACTCACGCTGTTTCCGTTTGTAGACGAGGCTTCTCATAGACAAGTGAATGGAATCATTTACTACTGCATTCTTGGAAAAGACGAATAAAGTCGGCAGATTAAGACTTCGATCAGTTTGAGCCGCCAGCGAGGCGGAATCCCAGAAGTTGCGATTGCAGCTGCAATCTTGATCCGATCATTCAAGATACACTCGCACAAGTGTGAGAATAATACATTTTGCCTAATGTGGCTTTTTTGTCCGAGTGACTGCATGAAGATGTATGCTGCTATCAGTGGGAGCCAGGATTTATGTGATAGATTGTTGGTGCTTATCTGCGCCTGTTGGATGAACATTGATCAGTGGACACAACACACGCAACTCCACGCAAACCTGATCCAATCGCCCCGCTTCTCAACTTGCAGATTGTGTTTCTGCGGAAATCAAATAAATCGAATCTTGCGGTTGAACTTGCCGGGAACATTCTTGTGACAGAAGCGAAGATGCAGCTTTGGTTACAAATTGTTCTGGAGTTCAAACAGCAAGTGTCACAAGCTTGAGAAAAGTAAATTTAACGCTGCGACGGTGAGCTGTAAAGTCACGTCCCAGAATGTTCGTGTTTGGAATCGAAGCCAGGCTTTGCTGCACGAGCTTTTGTGGGTTCCGAAGCTCAATTGTCTTTTGCGTGTTTGGCGATTCCGTGGACTGCGAGGTCGGCGTCATGTCACTCTCCACTGCTTCCGGTAGAAATTACGACAGATGTGAAGACGCGGACGATAAGTGGATGTGAATGCATCACTCCAATTCGTCATGGGGAGAAATGTAATATTGACGTGAGGAATCGATGGTCCGCGTGCGGAAGCGTGCGGGGTGGCGCGGTCGCCTGACCTCAATTCCGGACCCGCCGCGGCGGACCCGCTTCGCTGTCGTCCGCCAGTGGGCGAAAACTGCTGCGGAATGCCTCGCACAAACATCCGATTCGTCAACAACCCTTGTCGTTGTTTTCGAAGTCTCTTGTTTGACAAGGCGAAGGTTGAAATCCTTTGTCCTCAAATCAGCGGCCTGTCAGGAGATGTCAGCGATGTTCTTTTGGCCACCAGCTGTGTATGAATTAGTAATCTGCTCAAGGCTGATTGTCTTTAAGCGCTGAATGCATCTGACAACGTGACCTTGAGTGGGAGGTTTTCGCTGGGTGGATTAATAATTGTCATGATGTCACTGACACAGAGGTACGAGAGTCTCGCAGTCGTACAGGGTCTGATAACTGCAGCTTCACCGGCTGCTTTGTGCGCTCGGTCGTGTTTCTTTTTCTTTCAATCTTCGTTTCTTCCCAGACTCGCAAAAGTTGTGTTGTTCAAATTTGGAAAAAGCAACTCACTGTTCCTGAATTGAAAAGTTGGAAGAACATCACGTTTCCTGTCATCCCCCAAATATGGAGCATCACGGAGCCATATCCAGGGGCCAGACCTTGCTTTCTCCACATGCAATCTCCTCCGCAGCGCAAAACTAAATCACATTTTACACTCCATTTGCAGAAATTGTTGTTGTGTCGAGATATGCCTCGCAGTGTTACATCAGAGACTGTTTATATGGCGGAGGAACTCTTGAAGCTTGGCGAGGATCGTACGGTGCCTGTGCTCAGAAAACAGTGGTCCATGTCCAGACGAAGTCGCATGATTCGTGGCATCACCCGAAACCCGTTAAATCTGTGAAACCTTACGAAACTCGACATTTCTTCCAGTTTGACTGGTGAACTGAAGTAGTCTACTGGCAATTTTGCCTGAAGACATGGCTGTGGCCACCATCTGACATCCACACTTGGAGGAAAGGTGGGGAAGACCACTTTTTCAGAAGTGTGAATATCACCCACGACAGAACAAAACAACATGAGGTGTGATAACCACATTTTTGAAAATTGTGCTGAATTTCTGGGCAGGCAGTAGCCAGTGGACATAGATCTGACATGGATCTGACAACTGCATGGAGCTTGATGCAGTGTGCACACCTCACAAAATCGGGTGCAGAGGCCCCTCCCCCAGTGAACAGTGTGATTCTGAACAACTCCCTATTTGTTGGCCAAGAAGGTGGTGTTTCACTTCTGAAACTTCGCTTAGCTCAAACAAAGTGGTTTTCGTGCAAGTTTGACCAAAACGATGTTCTTTCAAATACAATCAGCAAAAAGAACATCGGGGAAGGGGCGGCGAGAGAGAGAAGGGAGTGCAATTGAGCAAAGACATTCCTGATCGACATGTGCAAACCAGGAACAAAAATTCTTTGTTGATATTTTTCAGGAAACTTCGTTGGGTGTTGACGAACAGATTGCTGAAGTTCTTCCAGGAGAGACGCAAGAAAGATCCTGAGAAATTCCTGCAGTTCTACGAAGACTACGGCCTTTTCTTCAGGGAAGGAATCGTCTCAACCCCTGAACAGGCTGAAAGGGTGAGTTTTGTTGCAACGCATGACGTCAAGTGTACCATGCTTCTGTTGTCAATGGATTTCGGGGCAGTTGCCACCTTGAATGCAACTCTGGTGGATTGATCTGTCCGAGAGGCACCAGAAACTCGGGTTTGGTCTTACTGAGCCACAGTTTTACACCAAGTCATTTAACGTTTGGACAATCCGTGACGATATGCTGAGTAAATCAGTCAGGTGCATCGAAGCTGGCGTGGCACATTCTCATTTGCTCCGTTGTCATATCAAAGGCCAAAAAAGCAAAATAGATTTGTAGCAATCACCTCCATTCCAAAGCGAGTGATGCATCTGCCACCCTCACCAGTTGGCAAACGAGAAAACATCACTTCTAAGTGGAGAACTGGTGAAGAACAGCTCACCTTTTGCAGAAGAAAATGAGTTTGTTTTGTACTGGACTTATCGATCTTTTTGTCTGATGCACTCAGTGTACACGAATTGTGGCGCAAAAGTTGAATTGTTGGGGGACATTTGGACATCAGTTTGTGTCGCAGTCATGTTATCAGGTCGCTTTGGATTCATGAGAATAGGCGTCCCATTTCAACGTCTTTCAAACACGACAGAGATTCTGAGTTCGAGCAAACAAAAAGTTTACAAAATCGTCACACGTACAGCACACAAGTTGAAAGGCGATACAGCTGCACTCGCGCTATTTCATCAGGATGAAATAAGAAGCCCTTGTTCGCAGAAGTTGAGGAGAGCTGAATGCTAGTAATTAACCTTTGCTGAGCTTTTCATGTCTTGAGCTCAATCGTCGTGACCAGGTTCTGCAACAATGTGCCGGAAAGACACCGGAGCTAAGAAAATTTAATCGTGACAAAGGTAAAAGAACAAAAACACCGACAACTGAGAAAGTCACGACTATTGTTTGGAGCAAATTACAAATTTAGCGGCTTTAAATGTTTTCATTTCGTTTTGCAAGACTTTTGATAAGTTTTTCTGACCCCAGATGAAAATTGATTCTGACTGAAAGGTTGCAAGTTACCTCACTCCTCGACTTGTTGCTTCTTTTTGTACGTGTTTTTTCCATGTGGCAAGAGAAAACTTTTGAAGAGACTGCAAAATCAGGTTTTCAACTTCACTGAAATTTGAAACAAGCTTGAGCACCACAACTGCGGGAGAAGAAATTTCCCATGCATTGTCTTGGTGTTTCTAGTTTCCAGAAAAAAAAGGTTTTCATTTGACAGTTACTTTCTTGTGAAGTCAAGCTACTGAACAACATTGTTCATTTATTTTGCCAAGAGCATCTTGCGCTGTAAGATTTTTGGTGACATCAGTTTGGCTTGTCTCAGGCGGGAAGTCCATGTACGTACGTCCACGTACTAATGTTGTTGTCGCAAAGGCGACTTGCAGCAGGAGCAGCAGCATACCTGAGGATTTTTCTGACGATGAAGCCCTTCCGAAGGGAGAAAGTAAGAGAGTAGTGGACCTGTCCAGGATTACCCTAAAACGCACCGTGTAATTTGATGATGTAACGGTAGTGGATGAGCCCAGAAAGGTTATTATTTTGTTGAGTAATTGAGTTAGGCTGGTGCGGTACATTCGGGATGCAGCGCGACATACAAGGCCTGCAACTTGAGTCTAATGAGATGTTGGGAATGTCACAGGTCGCCCGGCTGACTGTCACTACAAATGCGTCCCCACCCTCCTGGCTGTTTAAGGTCTTCTCGCTAAAAGCACCGGCGGCTTAGCTCTGCATCTTACACTCTTACGCCCGGGTGTTAACACTGGGCTTCTAATAAGGAAAAGTTTCTCCAACTCTGCAGTGATTGTCCAAAACACGGCGCATTCGAGGCCATCTTCTGATATGTGGCAGTGAGGTTGTCAAGCACATTCCGTTTGTGAGACCCTTCCCTAGGCTGTTGGCAGGTACCGGTATTCTCTTCCACTTTGTGAACGCCCAACACGCGGTCAAATTCGTTTCACACACCTGTCCCGCCCCCTCTGAAGTCCCAGAACAGGGATTGAAGTTGCCGAGATTCAAATTGGTCGAGAAAAAGAAATTTTACGTTTGCCGACTTTGTGTCAACGGGTCAACGTTCAGGCGGAATCTCAAACATCAAATGAGGTTTGGCCATGTATGAAATGCCGAAAGTCTGTCTCGATTTCTGATTGAGGTTCACGCTGTTTTATTTCACTGCAGGAAGACATCGCTGAGCTGCTGCGCTTCGAATCGTCCAAGATGGATCCCGGACAGAAAACGAGTCTGGCAGAGTACTGCTCCCGGCTGAAGGCTGGAGACAGAACCATCTTCTACTTCTCAGCGCCAAGGTGAGTCTCAAGGCTTCAACACCATTACAAATACCCGTCAGAATTGGTCTTGAAACTCTTGAAATCAGGACAAAAGAACAATGCCAGACTTGAAAAGAATCAGATCGGGTACATTTCTCGATCACAGAAATCCAATCTTCTTCACAGACCGCGATTCAAAAGGTCTGATGCCTGATCAAGAATTATCTGCATCTCTGAAATGTAGGCTTATTTGCACACCAAAAGAAAGCTGTGAATCTCGGTTATCTGTTGCGACCAATTTCGCCCACTGATATCTTGCGGGTTGAGAACGATGGCTAACACCTTCCAAAAATTGAAAGTTTGAAGTCTGATCTTTCCCAGCAAAAATCCACTTGCCTTGAACAAGTTTTTACAAGAATCTATCGTTTGTGCAGTAGTAAAATTGGGTATGACTTGTTCGCTTCCTATCGGGAGCGTACAGCTGCTTTGAGAATTGATTCGTCATCACCAATGACATGACCGTGTCACCATCGAGCATGAAGCCACCACTTCCCCGACCCCCACCCTCCTTTCACCACGTGATTGAATAGGCAGTTGTCATCTGGAATTGGCAGTGAGGATCGAGGTCTGTTGGCTTGGTAAGACTTTTCCTGGTTGACATTTGATCTCTTCCTCAGCCGGCACTTGGCGGAGACGTCTCCATACATGGAGGCGATGGCGCGGCGCGACGTCGAGGTTCTCTACTGCTTCGAGCCGTACGACGAGCTGGTGCTCATGAACCTCGCGCAGTTCGACAAGAAGAACCTCAAGTCGATTGAGAACGAGCTGGTCGAGGACAAGTCCGACACTGACACCGTCGCAAAGTGTGAGTAAAAATTGCGCGAGCACAATCCGTGTCAGAACAACGTCGCCGTTGGTTGTTCAACGCTTGTCGAACCGAGTTGCGATCTTCATCAATTTAATCCCGTTTTCAATTGTCACACATGACAAGGGATTGTAACATCTCTGTGGTGTCATTCCCAGCCGACGACGGGCTGTCGCAGGAAGAAGTGGACGATCTGCAGGGCTGGTTGAAGGTTGTGCTGGGCAACAAAGTGCACAAAACCAAGGTTAGTTCAACTGCTCGATGCAGACACGACACAACGGGTGTATTTGCTGCTTGTGACTGAGTCTTTGTGGGCTGTTTGTCACAGAGTTGCTTGTGTGCAGGTGACGAACCGCCTCGAGTCGCACCCGTGCGTCGTGACGGTGGCGGACATGGGCGCCGCGCGCCACTACCTGCGCACCTTGATGGCGGACAAGTCGGCGGAGGAACGCCTGCACCTGCTGCAGCCGACGCTCGAGCTCAACCCGCGTCACCCGATCATCACCAAGCTACACCACCTCAGGAACAGCGACGCCGAACTCGCCAGGCTCGTCGCCGAGCAGATCTACGACAACGCGATGATCGCTGCCGGCCTCATCGGGGACCCCAAAGTGATGCTCGGCAGGATGAACACACTTCTAGCGAAGGCTCTGGAGAAGCACTGATGCAGCGGAGTAGTGTTTGACGAAGGAAAAAAAGAGTTTCTTCGATGATGAGGAGTGCGTAACTCAGAGGTGTGTGTCAAAACGTTTTTCATCACTTTTCTGGGGCGATTCTCTTTTGTGAGCTGGGGGTGCACGGAGTAGGAGACAATGTCTGGCAATGCTTTTCGTGCAACTGGTTTGCATCTTCAGGTCGAAATCTGCGTCGTTGCAGTTGATTGGTCGAATCAAACTCGTCGTTCGCGATCGTTTCTTTTCTCATGAACGGAATTGTAACAAATTTCCCGTGTCTTTTCTCCATCTGTTCTTGAGCTGGGGATTCTGGCATGTTCTTGACCAACGCATTTGGCGTTGTTTCCTCCTCCACACTTTTTTGTAAAATGATGCGTTCGAGCACTGCCAAACTCGCGCGTTGCGAATGTTGCAACACGAGAAGTATCAAGTCGAACCAGCCAAAACAGTGACTGGCAGATCAGTGAAATTTATTTGCAAAATAAACTCTTGTCAAAAAACAAACGTTCAACGGTGTCAGGATTCTGCGTCACTGTTCGCCAGTTCGACGAGCTGCTCGTCATCACTGTCGGACAGCGCCATCAGCTTCAGGTCATCGTCGTCCGAGTCGCTGTCGGACGCGCTCGCCTCCCGCGCCATTGCTGGCCTCTTCCGCTTGTTGTCCGCCAGCGAGATGAGAAACTGCAGGCTATACTTGTTGTAGTCGCAGCTGCAAGTGGATGGCAGTGGCAGAAATGTAAAATTGAAGCAGAACGCACACAGAAAAATACCAACGCATCTTCACCTCGAAGACATCGGGCACCTTTGTCCAGCATAAACGGGAGAGGGGTTGATTCCACTTCAAGCCAGGCAAAACGGAGGAACAGCAATTTGGCATTGAATAATAAATCATGGGACAGCGGGGGTTGGGGTTGCTCGCCTGGGACAATCCTTTGACGGGGTGCCAATCCTCGGGCATAAATAAAACTTCGCTGTGTCATCCAACCAGATACCAAAAGCTTTCAGGCAATTCTGAACGTAGAGAGAAAAAAACAGGACACGCGAGAACACACCAGTGCATCGGAGATCAGAAAGCCCGCGATTTGTGTCCGATGCTCACGGTCTCCTGGAGGGCTCTACCCCAAGGCCCTGGAGCAACCCTGGATTCCTCCTGCCCCACCCAGTCGGCCTGAGGGTGGGACCAACTGGGTAGGTCAGGGAAGCAGGACCTACTGGGTAGGTCTGCACACACGCACACCATACACATGTGCAGAACAACACTTGGTGATTGTATAAAGCGCGGGATCGAACGACCGGGATCGCGCGCTGACAGTGACATACATTTTGCCAAGGTCGTCGTATTTCCTCGTCAGGCTTTTCTGCAGGTTCCTTAGTGTTGCCATGATGTCTTGGGATCTTTGCTTCAATCTTGGACCGTGAAAAACCAGCAGTTGTTGGCTCCACTGAAGGAAAAGATTCGTTGATTCCACGTCATTCGAATGAGTGCGATTCACAACTAGGCATCCAAAATTTTTCCGCCAAAAAAGTGTTGCGCAAAGAAACACTTTGAGACCAGCTTTTTACCTGTAGATAAAATTCAAGGTGTCTGGACGATTCTATTTGCACAGCAACGAAACTCAACAGCTTGTCCACGTAAACATCTGGCAGTGATTGACTGACATATTCAACTGTAAAGACATCAAGAGTGCACAATAGCAAACAAAGCCCTTCAATCGATGTCGATGTTTGTGCCGATGGGAAGGTACAAGACACCAATCCTCACTCACTCTCTTTGGGCGGAATGGTCTCCACGACTTCCTGTATGAGCACGTTCTCGTTGAGTCTGAAAGCGAGCATGACGGCCGTCGTGTACTGCTCGTCCCGGAGCGTCTTCTTCACGTTCTCCGGTGTGATGGCCATCTCCAGGTCGTACGGGTCGAACACCAAGTTGTGATCCAGCGAGTAAATGAGCAGCCCCTCCGTCGTGGTGGCCGCCCACGACCGACCTGCCAATATTCAGGGCGGCAACGTTTTTTGGTTGCGCGGAACGATGAAAACACTGGTTTGTTGTTGTTCTGCGCGTCGACCAAGACAGTGACCAAGAGAGTCTCACCCGTGGGAGAGAAGTGGACGCCTGTGACTCGGACTTCAGGTTTCCAATGTCGCGAACTCATGTCGCCCTTGACGACTCCTGGCAAACTCATAGATTTGCCGTCCTGATCCCCTTGACCCTCGTCCACCAGAGACAGATTTCCGAACTCAGTCATCTTGCGACGATCCAAGAATTCCTGGAAATGTTTTGAATATTGTGACCAAGCGATGAAGAGGTGAGACCCACGACCAACATCAAGAAATCTGTGCACATTGAGAACTTACCAAGGTTCCATCAAACGACATGTTGCAAGTGATTTCGAACTTCTTCACCAGTATTTGTTCCGCAATTGAATAGATGCAAATGTTCTTGGCATTTCCACCTGCCAGGATGCACTTGCCATCGGCTGTGTAGCACATGCTGTGGAATGCCCTGGGAAACAAAAGAAGACTCGATTGTGAGGGAAGTTTCAGCGCGTTCCAAAACCCAAGGCATGTTTTTCTCATATTGTTCGTTTTGGTTTTTTTTTCGCTGACCCTTACTTGCCGCGAGACGCTTTCTTGGCCGTGATCTTCTCGCCCTCTTTGCGGGTGTAGCCGAGGTCGTGCCTGCCCTCGATGCTCGCGGTCGGTTCCGCGGTGTGCGGGTTGTAGAAGTGGATCTGCGCGTTCAGTGTTGCCACAGCCACCTCGTCCCCGTCCGGACGGAACACCACCTCCATCACTGCCAGCGTAAAGCCAGATCAACAGTTTGAAAGACAAATTCGAAATGTCATCTGCTGGCTGTTTTATCTGTGCATAAACTTGTCCATACCACCACAACAGCTGTGCATTGGGTCAACAAAACACCTTGAAGCTTCATCTCCCGCCCAATAACTGCCCATGCTGATTACAAGTCATTCACTGAGTGAATTTCCGCAAATGCATGAAAAACTAACCATCAGAAGTCAATGTGATCACTTCTTTTGTGGCTTTGCCCTCGAAGATATCCCACAGCCGCACAGTTTTGTCCCAGGAGCCACTGGCCAAGATTGCTTTGGACGACGAAAATGCAAGACTGGTGACAGGACCTTCATGCCCAGCTAAAATCTGAAGAGTGCAATAAAACCGTGCCATCTTGAGTGCGCAAACGTTGAACGTGAAACAAACGAGGTGGATCACCGGAGGATACGTATAGGATCACACAGTATCAGTCAAGTGTGAGGGAGTTATCCAACATAGCTCACAGATGAGGGTTGCTACGAGGATGTATCAACATATTTTGTCACTCTGCATGTTCAGCATGTTTGGCAACAGACACGGGTGGTTGATTCAAGACAATTTCTGACCAGCTGATTCTTTTGTCCTTCTCAGTGCAGTCTGGCCAAGTGACTTCGCTACTGAACACACACAATGCCACTTTATGTTGATACATCCTCGTACTTACTCAGCACATGACCCAGATATTCAAAGTAATACACAATAGCGACCCTCATCTGTGAGCTATTTGCAGTGCTGCTTGAGCACAAAGTCAAGTTCAGTACCTCGAGCAATCTTCCAGTTTGCATGGACCACACGTAAACCTCAAAGGTGTCGAGGCCGCCGGCGCACACGATTTCTCCACTGTTGTCAATGGTCAGACATGAAAACTGAACCGCTCGCGGAGAGGTGAATGTGCGGAAGTTCCGATACCTGAAACGACACGACCAGTGATCTTGTTTGCCAGCTGGACTCTTCTTGAACGGGTGGGGTTTTGATGCGCCGTATGATTTGAAAAGCTTTACCGGGGCGTGCCTCTGCGCACACGACTGTCACACAGGCCTTCTGTGACAGGTAGAACTTCAAGCAGTCAGAAACCAAAAGTTCAGAGTGCCGGAATTTGGACTTCTCAAACGAAGCTCTGGTTTGTTCAGTTTTAAATCGCAAGGTTTGTTCAGTTTTAAATCGCAACCAAAACCAAGAAAAAGCGTTGAAACGACGAAAAGACACTCTCTTTTTTGGGCACTTTTGCCTTGTAGTACGTCAGGCTGAAAACAATCTATTTTCAAGTTTCCAAAACAACAAAGAAGCCAAAACAGTTTGTCTCGAGAACAGCGACGCTTTAGCAACTGCAACTGGGTAAATGTGAAAATGATCGTGCAAACCTGTTGAGATCAAATGCTCTGACAGTGCCATCGAGAGACGCTGACAAAACAACCTGGCCGTTCTGGTTGAAGACGACACCGGTGATGCCTGCGATGTGCTCTGTGAAAGTCACGAAGCAAAACCCGCTCGATGTGTTCCACACCTTCACCTGCAATTCCACCGATCTCAAACCATGTACCACCAGTTCAGTGCTGACGGGCAAAGTCTCGTCGTGTAGAATGTCAGAACGTGTGTTTGTACCTTGGCGTCATCACCGCCAGTCACGATGTGGTGGCCGTCAGGCGAGTATGCGAGGCACGTCATGTTGTTGAAGTGGCCCTGCTGCTTGAGCACGTACGACTCACTCTGCCACTCCCACACGAGCAGCTGCCCGAGGCCCGCACAGCCCAGCGCCACCCAGTCACCAGTCGCGTTGAACGTGATCGTTGAGATTCGCTGTTCTGATATGCTGTCAATACAACACATGTTGCCTTCCTGAACAAATTCGATTCCAGCACGGGGAAGGGCAGAGTCGCCAATGAAGCTTTCGTTTGTCTTTTTTTGATTTCGCCAAGCCATCAGTTCACAAAAACAGGCACAGGCCAGTCGCCCGCCGAGTGACAGAGGTTGGAACTAGACTTTCAAGTAGACAATCAGCCGCGGGCAGCGTACATAGGCAGGACAGCACTTGTCCCAATCCACCAATGCCCCAGTCAGCAATGTGTCC
>JAAUXT010088121.1_pt1 | contig 32837 bp, 28 predicted proteins | sample 7278171 | NCBI WGS metagenome assembly JAAUXT01 (sample SAMN14350112, study PRJNA611818) | marine sediment metagenome | isolation source: surface marine sediment (1.8m) | place: French Polynesia: Moorea | collected 2018-08
ACCTGAGGCATGTTATCTTTTTATTCCATGCTAGCTCGCAAACCTTGGGGCCGTCCAGAGAACACGAAAGGGATGATGGGCATGCACCAGAAGTTCAGGGCCCTGCGACCTACACTTAGAGCAGACCACTGAAGCCTTCTGTTCGCAGGCCGAGAACATCTCAGCCACAGCCAGTGTGCTAGTGCCAACGCATTTGTGGCATATTCCGTCTTTATACATTCTCATTTCCAGACGCAAGGAAAGCTCGCAACCGACTGCAATGGATCGGTAGAACACGGAAAATGGCAGGAACCAGCGGGAACTCTGTCAGTGGCTCTTACCGCGTACATCTTTGGAATTTCAAATGGTTTTGTGTTTGTTGACCAGACATCACAAGCGAGTGACACGTGCGGAACAATGAAGCACGTTACTCAAGACGAACATTTCGTGTTGAACAAGCCTTCTTTGTGTCAACTCGCCAGAGAACAACGGCAGACCAAATGTCTGGAAAAAAACTTGAGAACATAAATTTGAGGTGTCTGTTTCAAATTAGAGGGGAGAAGTTCCGAGAGTCTGGAGGGAAATTAAGTTACGTAACATATGTATGATTGCGTTTACTAGCTCATAATCTCGTTATGTTTTTGCTGCCCATCGCTCACCACCCTGAGGGGCTTCAGCCAATTGATCCAACAGAGACCTACCACGCAGTTGGATCGTCCCAATAGGTGTTAGAATTTCGCATCCTTCAATCGCATGCACTCACTGGTTCCGAAGCAGTCAACATTTGCTGTGTTCAGTTCGAAGGGCTGGAATTGACACGTTGCTTTCACAGTCTCATGGCGTCAAGGGAGGTCAGAAGGTGTCAAGTCACCTGAAGGATGTGGAGCTGTCCTGTCACCCAGGAACGCGACAGCCAAAGTACCCGCTCACTCGAGGTGGACCTGAAGCCGACTCTTGACTCGAGACAGCAATCCGTATCAGCGTGCTCTGAGAACCTGTCCCGAGGATCAGTGTCACTCGGCCAATTCACCGAGACACGTGGTGGATCAAGTCCAATCAGCTAATGCCCCACTTTGCGTTGCTCTTGGATGCTGGACAATCCTAGTTGGGTGATGTTTGACCAGGAAAACAGTGTTCTGAAGCTGTCAACACAAGGAGCTTGTGGCTGGGCAGGTTGGGTGATTGGCTGACCGAATTCTGTTCACTGGCCTCAAGTTTGACCAAGCAGAGAACATCAGGCTTGGGTCACGAAAACGAGGTCTTTTCCTCGTGTTAGACCTGCTGATGTGTGGAACAACGTGAACAGTATCATTCTCAAAATTATCAGAAAAGAACAGATCTGTTCAATGAATCACAGTACAGTTTCACGATCGGCACTGAACAAAGAACAGATTGAAGGCAACTTCAGTTCACACAGCTCTGCAACAAGGCGATGATGGCTGTGATGTGCGAGACAACAATATCCAATTTCTTCCTTTCCTCAGCCCTGAATGGGCAATTGCCAAGTTCACTTCCATCTGAGCTCGCCACTGTGACCCCCAAAGTGGAGGCAATTGCGCCTTTCATTGCCCAGTTGAACCTTGATCTGGACGTCTGTGACTTGAGCGGCTCTCACCTTCTCATAACGTGTTCGGGCTTTGAGTAATGATCGGCAGTGGTCGGTTGTGTGTTGAACTGTTTGCATCCAAATGAAGCTGAGCTTCTCAGAAGCCAAGAGTCATAAATTTGAAGCCAACGAGGTGACTGTCTGCCCAGCTTTAGGTTAGTTTGCATATTTCTCCCATCTATCGGCTGGTCAAGACAGTGATTGTGCAATATGTAGTTTATGCTGCGAGTCAACACAAAGGAGGTCGCAACTGGTTTGACACTATCCTGCATATTTACTGCTCCAATACCCCTCGATGTGGTGTACTTGATGCATAAACTGCATTCTACAGGCAAATATAGGCAATGCTTCAACGTTTTGGGCCCCAGCCGTTTTGATCTGTTTTGCATTTGGATTACACGTCACCGAACTTTGTACCAACCGGGTCGCGCTGCCTCCGAGCAGCTTGTGTGGGAATAGCTCGTCCAGCTGCTGGTGGTGTCAGGAAAACTCAACCCAAGAGACGTAAGTCACTCTGTTCAGCCTGACATGCAGTATGAACACAACGAACGCAGAATTCACTTGGCAGCGGTGCGAACTCCGACAAAACTATCTCAGTTCTTCGCTTTATGGGCAGAAAAATCTGCAAATACCCACACGATGGTCTCCTGCTAAATTAGATAAAGTCTGTCTCGTGAAAGCTGCAAAGTAGCCGATTCATCTTGTTTGCGACCCAGCGTGCGGAGGGAAGGTGTCGGGCCCCCCTCCTCGGGAGGGTTCTCCGCTCAGAGCCGGGACTCGCCAAGCCGCACGCGCGCTCCGAGTCTCTGCAACTGGTAATGAGCAAATGGAATCAACCTGAATCCACCATATGTCTCGAGTTTGGCCAGTTTCTCTGTTCAGTTTGAACAGCACAATGCAACAGTTTTCTGGAAAGGGGCCTGAAATTTTGACCAAACTCAGAAACAAACCGCGACAAGAAGAAGCCAATTTTCTGAGATTCCAGACAGGTTGGGTGCTCGTGTGGGAATTTACGAGTAGGTTCTGCGCGTCGATGGTGGTCTCACTAAAGTGCCATCTTTTCCCGTAAATATTGCCCTGAGTAAGCCGTCGCGTGCCCTTGATGAGTGAACTGGAGAGACAATCATCTTGAAAGGCCTGGACGTGTAAATCAGCTGTGAGGACCAGCACGGGCCGACAGAACGAGCAGCTCCGTGTGAACAAGCTGGAGGCGCCCCGAGACCGTAGCTTACACGGCCATCAAACATGACTGGACTGTCCGCGGGCGGATTGAGTCTCCTCATCCGAGGAACACGAGCTGTGAACGTCGACAGTCTGTTGCTGAGCACATGCACGAGAAGCCCAGTGCCTTCGACGTAGCGCGTTTTGAATGTCGAAGTGGGGCGAACAGCGACTGCAACAAGGATTTGACTGGCGTTTCGACAATCGAACAAAACGAGTTCGAACAAAGTTAGACAAACCAATGTGATCTCAAACTGATTGATTCATTGAGAATGTGTGCGCATTCTCTGAAGAGTAACGCTGGAGTTTGATTTGTGTCCGAAGGACAACTTGGTGTTGAATTTCGGGCGCACACTTCATTCTGTGTTCAAGCTGAAGTTTGCTTGAAGAGAACCATCTTTCCTTGTTCTCTACTGCAGCAACTGGCTGTTGGACCAAAGCAGCCGGAACCGTCCATTGTGGTCACTCACTGTGTCAATCAATGACTTCCAGACCTTCCGAATCAACCGTTTGAGATTTGAACGCGTATTCTTGAGAGAAACATTTCCGCCAGCGTAAAAATTTGTGGCTCAATTTCGTTTTCCCCCGTGTGCAAGGGAACGTCAATGGCTGAAGAGACATCAAGGGCCCACAGGGGTCGGTTTCTCAAGAGAACGGGACTCGAACTGCAGTAGATCAGAGTTCTTGCGACGTTTTCATATTCGGCGGATCTTACTTGGCTGAATTAATCTGGTTGTCGTTTCGCTCTCAAGTAAATCTTGTCTCTGTGACGTTTATGTTGAGAGATGACTGCTCGGGAGAGATTTGTTGCCCCTTAGAAGTGAACAAGGTCAGCACTTCAACCTTACACAACGTGAGGTGTACCAGTCACACAATTTTTCCCCGAAAGGCTAGTGGCGAAGACAGCTGTGTTTTGTTCTGCTTTGTTTCCAAGCGAATTTCCATTGTGGATGTGTTTGTGTGGGTCGAAGTAGAAAAGTGTCTTGCGTCCAAATGCACTGTTCCGAAAATGAGTGAAAGGGACGAGAGATTTTTCTCAGAAACAAAGCGCTGTCCACTATTCACCTGCTTCGTTGCTTTTCTACGGCACAACATCCCTTTATCTCCTCCTATATCAAGAACAACTGAACCATGCTCGGAGCCTGGGCACCAGTTCCCAGTTCTTCGCTCGCTTTGCATTATTGTTAGTGAAAAGGTTTCCCATAAGAAAGATGAATCGCCCGCAGGAAACCGGCTTCTCCACGGCTTTTATTTAATTTATAACCCACTGACACTGGTGGCCCTCGGTCCCTGGAGTCTGGCAACAGATTGAGGCCAAATCGGCAACTTGTAGCCCCGCTTTTCTGGGCTGAGTCACGCCTCGAGAATGAAGGTGGCCGACACTATCGAGCTGCATTGTGAGGATGTGGCACTGACGCTGGAGATGTATCGCGAGCTTCTTTGAATGAGACTCAGTCTAGACCTGTAAAGTCTGTGGAAAGCTGTTGGTGAGTTGATGCATCATGGGCGGCCAATTCAACCAAAATTCATTGGAAACCACAATGCATTGGCTGTCCCAGACGCTAGTCCCAGACTCTGGTCCCAGACTCCTGCTTCTTTGTTGCCTCCTCTCGCCCCAGTGTTGTCAGTGACAGGACAATACATCTACACAGTTTTGTGTTATTTGTACCGGATATTGTGGGCCCGGCAGCAGTGTACCGGAGGCGAGAGGTCAACACCGGACACGGGGCGCTGGAGACTTCAGTCTTGACAGACCCGACAGTGCGAAGATGAATTGAGTCCGGTTTTTCCAAGGCACCAGACTTCTCTGAGGAATAAATGCATTCTCGTTGGACTATGTCGAGGAAAAGTTTTCAAACTTTCGAGACGTTTCCGATCTGGAGCTCCCTTCGAGCTTCACAGGGTGTCAGAACCTTGGGGACCGAGCTCCGATGGTGCTGAACCGTAACTCCAGAAGGAACGAAGGGGATCTGTGTGCTGCCGGTGGGTGTGGAGAATGAGCCGACCAAAGGAAGTCGGCCTCCAAAGGGTCAAGCTGGGTATGTTCAGAACAGTTGTGTGATGAATGATGACAAAAGTGGTGTGAAGGTCACTGGGGATTTTTTGACAGGCAGTTTTGGCGGGTTTGCGTGGCTCCTGGCGAGATATTCCACGAACACCAAGCGTGGTTTGGGAAAAACTGACCATTGATTGACGCAGCTCTCGGACATTGAGTTCATGCACACAGCTGTGTTTTCGAATCGCAGTCATTTCGCCTCTGGACCAGCGCGCGTTTGTTTCTCTGGTGTTGCGAGAATCCAGGCCTGACTGTTCTGCTCATTGTTGGCTCTAACTAATGTTCAGAGCCTCTTCAGTCGTTACAACAATAGGTTCACAGAACGAGGCAACGAGGACCGCTGCGACCCTCTGAGATCAGATGATGGATCGTGCTTTCAGAATATGAGCCGAAATGGTTTCATCTTTTTCAAAGACTGGAAACTTCTTTGGCACGTTGCGGAAGATATGCAGCACTGTGACGCAAGACACATCCGTTGTTCCTGTTTTCCTTGGTTCAGCACCTCGCATTTTGTCTCAAGTGCGGGCGTTTGTTTTGCAATTTGACCGAAGGGTTGTCACTTTGGAGGAACAAGAAGGGAGTTTTCTGCTTTTCACCCAAGCAGATGACTGAAATCAACGAATCATTTGGAACCATTGCAGGAACTTGCCAAGGTGAGTCTTGATTGAGCACTGTGTGCTCCTGCTCCAACGGAAACGAAGACCTTGGACCTTCGTGTGGTTCAGCTCTTGTCCCTTTTGGTTCACACAGGTGGTTGTGTCAACCCGCGGAGACATGCAGAAACACGATTCCACAAATCACACATCGATTGACATTTTGTGCGTTCCGCTCGCAAATGAGCTTTCAGCCAAAGATCAGCCCTTTATGGGCATAAAATCTGTAATGTGTCGCAAAGCAAGAGATAAAGTGGGTGATAAAATACCATTACTTCACTTAGGGACGCACTCATGATTGCCTTTTATGTTTCCAGTAATCGGCAAACATGAAGTGAGTGTCATTTCTTGTTGCTCAACACGAGGAAAGTTGTGTGAAATTTGCCACAATTGAAAGGCACATTCTTCAGAGAAAACAGCTTGTCAGAGAAGGAATCAAGAACATTTTATCAACTACAGCCAAAGACTGAATTTATTGCCTGCAAATGAGGAACAGCATCGTGCAAAAAAAAATCGCAGCGTAAAGAGTTGAGCATCATTCGCTGTTAGTCTCCTCGTGTGTCGGCTGCTTGTACACCTGACCAAGCACAATCCAGAGCAATTCTCCCGAGCTGCAGCTGGTTGGAGGCACACTTTGGCGAACAAGAAAACTTGATCGCGTTGTCAGTTTTCCTCAGACATAATCCACTTTGCCGACGTTTCTGTGTTAGTTTGGGCGGCTCATTGTGGATTACGTCTCGTGAAACCCATTTGAATGAGAATCGGTATGAAAAGAGAAGGGAAGCGCTAATCAGATTGTGACAACACAATAACGGCTCGAGCTGCGGTTCCGGCCTCGTCAGCGCGACGGGGTCCTGTGTGCGAGTCAAGCTGCTCGAGGCGATTCTCCTCGCGACTCGTCAGTTTCGTGTCAATTGCTGTATGTATCCTGCTCGGGAATCCTTCTCTCGACACCAGCTTTGTGCCTGTCGATGCTGAACGTCTGTCCGCGTTGGAATTGAATTGAAAAACAAATGCCGGGAAGAACTTGGACAGGTGATGCCGACAGAAGAGCAACATTTGGTGAACAACACGTCGCACCAAACCAAATTTTGCATCAGCTTCACCGAGAACTTTCAGACCAGTTCAACTCAATCCTTGCTGCATGCTGATGGGGGAACAAAGCTCCAGCGGTACCGTTCGGCTCAAACATAAAGGGTGACATGTGCATGTGTAATGCTCCTTGGCCTTGTCTTTCATGTCGTTTGGCAACAGCTGCGTTTTTGTTCAATCACGGCTGATCGTCCCTGTCAGTGTGCCAAACAAATATGCATATTTAACCCACAATTCTTTGCGCATTTCTCTGGTCATTCGAACACCTGATTTGATTTGCGTTGAGCATCCTCCCTTTGATCACACCAAGCCGACGTGACAAGTGCTTGTGTGCAATCAGACGCATTCTTCAGGTCTGCACACTGACGGTGAAATGACTCGGAATGTACGATGTGCAACAGCTGTGAATTTCATTTGCGATAATCGATTGCGTGAACCAATAACGTCGCCCGGGGAGGGACGCACCGGCCGAGTCACCGACACCATATCTCACTGTCCATTTTTTCCAATATCTCTGACCCAACATCCACAGATGCGACCGCACTTCTGGAAATATTTCTCCAATTGCGTATTCTCGGCTTCAATCAATCATGAGTGGAGTGTGATGGTGTGTGGAGAGAGAGGCTTTGTGTGTGTGTGTGTGTGTGTGTGTGTGTGTGTGTGTGTGTGTGTTTTCACAAATTTACGGGCGAGCCCGTTGACACGTACGTTTTGAGATGTGCTGTTCTTCACAACTGCAATTGGTATTTTGCTGACGTTTATCATTCTGTGTGTGTTGAGCTGCAACAAACCAAACGAAATTTCACATTGGAGTGAACAGTTTTTGTCAAAGCAAACAAGGCCTGTTCATCTTAGCTTATTTGAATGTTGTGTGCGAATGGTTTTGAGCTGCAGTGGCTCATCGGCCCCCTCTCATGTTTTGCAAGGGGAACCCTGGTTGGTGATCAGTGTTTCGTGACCTTCGTTCAGGGTGGTTCTGGTTGCGTTCGACGTCTGGTGTGTTCCTTTATTCGTACATTTTGATTCCGTCTTTTCCTTGTGGTGACCAGGCCACATTGGCGTTGAGAAAGTACCCTCAACCAGTGGCCAACGTTGCCCGAGGCTGGTTTTCTCCTATTTTCTCCAACTTGCGGTTGATCTAGGGGATGAGGTCTTCAGGGACCAATAGAGACACAGGAACGAGGGAATTGCGTGCTGCGATCTATCTGCACAAGCATTCACGAGCTATGAATGTTATAAGGAGACACATAAATAGGCAGTAACGTACGCTTCTGTCGGAAGGATTGGCCGTCCTGCAACGCCACAATCGTGTCAACGGGATGAGTTCTGTCAAGTCTTCCAAATTTCTCACGCCGCCATTGCCGAACTGTCTTAGTGAGTCAGAGAAGCCGACAAAACGTTTCAGCTGGCCTGTTTGTGGACATTGTGTTTGTTGCCTGACAAGTTTTCTTCCACGAATGCAGGCCGCACATGGAGTCTGTGTGTGGTTGATCAAGTTGGCTTGAAACAGACTTCTTCACGGGAAGTCACGCACTTTCTCTCGTCAATTGGATGGAAACCCGAGGTTTTCTCACAGTCTCTGCAGAACAAGCAGAGTGTTGATCCCAACCACAGTCACAACGTCTTGCTACGAACAAGTGCTGAACAGAAGAACCTCCTTCCTTGGGTCCATCAATCGATCTGTATTGACTTGGGACAATTTTTTGCCAAAGCCCAGTTGTTGATTTGCAACGGAAGTCATGTCAGACACAAGATGTCAGAAATGCACAGCTCAAGGATATCACGTGGAGAGAGTTGTACTTCTTTTTCCAAAAAATTCAATCCATATTTTGCTCAAACTGTGTCAGTGACTCGAAGGATCTTGACTGACTTGTGACATCATGGACGCCCGGTGGACTTGCTTCACGTCACGAAGATGTCACACTGTTGTCGCAAAAAGGTCCTTTCCTGGACAGGCAATGAAGTTACGAGACAAACTTTTCGAGCGACAAGTTCTTTGGAGTCAATTTCCTTCTTGACAAGTCAATGGCGTGGGCAGTTTAAAACATGCAGTGGACGACCAGTATTCAGCAGACCTCGGGGAACAACATTTCTCTTGTTGCTTGCATGTGGCCACGTGAACTTCCAATCTGTTCACAAAATTCAAAGCATCGATGCAACTTCGCGTTCTGTGCGACCAAAACGCACCGAGTCTCAACTGTGGATGCGGCTGCTCCTCGAGGATTGGAGAGATGCGTGGGGCCCACTGTCATGAAACAAAGCTTCTCTTTCACGGCCCTCGAGCGTCACCTCCGGGCGCCGGAGTCACGGAGACATCATTACAGCGCCATGTCTTCGGGGATACTCCTCTTATCCACAACCATAAACTGGTATCACATCAGGCACCCAGCCAATCGGAAAGTCAGCTTTGTTAGGAAGCAGCTTCACACCGATCCTCGAGATCTACGCAGCTTATGGGGCTGTCTATCTGAGGTGTGTACACTGTAGTAACAGAGTGGTGTGTGAAATGCGAAGCTCTGTTGGTTCGCTCTCGATGGAACTGGATATGACAATTGATTGGAGTTCATACTCGGCGTGTGTCTCTCACACGCGTATGGTTGTGCACCTTTCGCATTGTGCTCGTCAGAGCTGAGGAAAAGAACTGTTGAGGTCTGTGGTTTCAACGATTCTTCTTCTGTGACAACTTTGTTGTGTTTTGTGTCTGGATCTGGAGCGTCGGTGGGTCTCTCAGGGTCCGTCGTTTTGTATTTTGGTGCATTGCGTCACCAAAACTTCTCTTGGCTGATCGCGAGGTTTGACCCCTCAACTCCTGTCGTCTGGAGTTTGGACAGTCTGAAGTTTGGAACATAAGTGAACATTGACTCTCGTCACACATAACGCTTTGCATCGCTTGTTGTGTCATAATCCATCGACTGCCCCAAGACGCAGTTGGTTGGGGGGAGTGGCACGGCTCGCACGGACCGACCCGGCGGCCTCGCGCAGCCCGGTTCATCCCGCCGCCGCAGAACCGCGCGAGAAGGTCTTTCAGGTTGAATACCTGTATCGATCCGACTGTCAGGTACTCAGATGTATGTGCGCTGTTCTTGCCTCAGCCCCGTTGGTTTCCGGATCCAGTGTGACCGGAGATGGTACGATTCACACGACGGTTCGAGATGGTCCGAGGGAAAAGAAATTGCTACTGGTCACATGTCTGCAAAACTCCTCGTTTTTAACAAGCAGATTTGGGTTTGTGGCCAACTTGCTTCTCTGGATCCACACCACCCACAGTGGTGTGGTCAGTCTGTGTGTACGGAGTCACATGCCCGGTGGCTTCAGAGGCCTCGTTTATTAAAAGAAAAAAGGGTCTCTTCTGCTCATCCTGCACATTAGTCAAGCTGTCCAAACAGCCTCTCTTTCCTTGTGGTTTACTTGTCTGAAAACAGAAAAAAGTTCGGCACGCTCGACCACACAAATGCGTGGACCTGTCCTTCCTCACAGTGTCTGAAGCGAGTGCATCGGCACAAAGGGTTAGATTTGCCTGTGTCACAAAATACCCAAGCGCACCCAGATGCAGCTGGGACTTTCGAGAAGGCAACTGAATTTGAGTGCCACAGGTCGACCTTTGCCAGGGATATTCAGCTGGTGTCTTTCTGAGCAGTTTCCTGTCCAGAGTCTGATGTCATTGAGGTTCGTACTCGTTTGTTCTTTGTAAAATGGGAAAGTACTTGTGTGTTTTGGGGGTTTTTTTTCTGCTGAATACGTCGTGGCTTTTCGATTGGGCCTCAAGAAACGTGGCTTCCTCCAGAAAAAGTGAAACACCATTGGAAACCCATCTTGCTCTGGTCTGCGTTTTTTCTTGTGGTGATGAAATTCCGCTGCGAGGAACTTTCAGCGCAGCACAAAAGGCTTTTGTGCATTTTCTTCGTCTGGCCTTCGGAGGAAACTGGGAACAAGGGAACTTTGTTGGAGGACCTCAGCAGAAATGTGCCTTTCGCACCAAATTCAATCAGATGTTTTCTTTTCCTTCTCTGTTTGTTGGCCAATTCGTGAAAGGAAGTTCTTTGTGGAGCGGTGCAGAAACCCACTCTGCGTGGATAAGCAAAAATCAATGCGTAACGAGCAGAAATTCTAAAATCAATTTCAAATTGGACTTAATTTAGGAAATTCACTTCACTTCCTCTGTATTGAGACCCGCTATCTATTTCTGTCAAAGAAACGTGAAAAATTGCACCGTAAATATAAAAGTTATCATTTGACTGTCACAAAGCCGTTTCAGATTACCCTTGTCATTTACATAACCATAAAAAAATCAGTCAGTTTGATTTTGTCAACATTCAAACATATTTCGTGCACAGGAAACTCTGCAAAAGGTACACGCAGAATTTTTAATGGACACACGCCAATGGCGGGGACACGATTTCCCGGAGATCTCTGAAGGACAATACGTCAAGTCAGTTGCCTTATTTAGGATGACAAAGCAGTGGCCGAATCTGGGTCCCGAACCCAGAGGACAAATGTCAGGACAGATTAGAGAGCAGCACTTCAACCCTCGGCAGCATGTGAACAGTGCTCCACGATGAGGAGTGGACGCTGGGAAACCCTCGTTGCTTTTCAGCTTCTTTGAGGAGCTCGATCTTTTCGACACGGCTTGTTCAGGAACATTCTCTTTCTGGGGAAAAGATTCAACATAGGCTGAAAGAAAGCATTCTCATTTTCCACAATTTGCAAATTCACCAAAAAAGGTCCATTCAAGATAAAGAAAAGAGGTTTCCGCCTGGCCCACATGTTCTTGAGTCTGACTCTGGTGTTCTGATGTAAATGCCTCGTTTTCTTCACAAGTCTCATCTGAAACTCTGTCGCTTTCAGCCCCAGAAAGGATTAGAGACCGTCTCTTCCTGCAATAAACTTTTCCATTTCCACGCGACTGATAAAGAATAAAATAATTAAAATGTAATAGAATTTCTGATGGCTTTTTATTGATTTCACCCTGGAGACAAAGAGACACCGTACCTTCAAATAGCGATCCTTCAAATTGCCTCTGGATCTGTCGGGTCTGGACCCGCGCCGAGCAGGCTGACCGTGATTGACTTTGGATTTTTGGAGGATTCACAGAAATCCTTTTCTGTCAAGAGTATTTGGTTCCCTTGGAGGTTTTCCTTCAAAACGGGTGTTTTCAGTCTTCACTTGGTGTGGCAGGAAGAGCGTGCTTGCACCTTTCCTGTGTTTCCATGTCAGTCGAGTGCAGAGTTCATCACCATGTTTGTCAGTGCCAACTTTTCTTTCAGTCTGACATTGCTCAATCAATGTTTTTCAGGTGACGTTTTCCCTCCATTTGATTCGCGCACGCATTTATTGTTCTTGCAGAAATGCCAGCAGCAGTTGAAGGCATCATCACCACTCCAACAACATCCACCAAGACCACACCAATGACAGGCTGAGGCGCTTGTGACAATGGATTATCTCTTGGTGCTCACACTGTGGATAATACCAGTCGTCTCACAGTCCTACAACAGCCGAGGCCAACCGGGCTACAGGAAGCAGGAGATCTACATCGCGGGGTTGTTCCCCGTGAGCGGGGGCGGGGTGGAGGCGGCGGGCGGCGGCGGCGGCGGCGGGGAGGGGCGGCTGGGGCGCGGCGTGCTGCCCGCCGTCCACCTCGCGCTCGAGCACGTCAACTCGCACCCGTACATCCTCCCGCACCACGAGCTCAAACTCATCTTCAACGACACCAAGGTCAGTTTCGTGTTTGTCATTCCTTCGTTGACAGTTGCAGGGGGTTTGGGCGACATGGACAGCATACTGACTGTGTTGACCACCCCATTGGTCGTGGATGCGGTTTGGCGCACGAAGGCGTGCATTTAGATGTCCTGCAGAACTTTCGCGGGCCGTATTCACCCGTGTATGGTACGCACATTTTGCCCAGTAATTCCGCATCAAAACTGGATGTGGGGCGAGTCTTATTCCTCTGTGTGACTCATATACTGAGTGGATACGGTGCGTTTTTGCACGCGATTCTGTGAGTTTGGCAACTTGAAGAACAATGAGACAGCTTGCAGTTTTTCTTCGTGGTGAGTTTAACATTGTTTCGCTCGTCTTGTCGCCAGCCCTCGTTCCTTTCAAGGCGAGTTCCCATTCACGCTCACTCGTTCTCGTATTTGCCGGTTTCACATTCCAAAAGACAGCGTTTACGATGACTGCGTACCTACAGGGCTTTTTTTCAGAGAGTGAAGTGCCTAGCACCGATTGGAATACCAATTATCCAGCCCAGCCTCTCGCCTTCAAAGAGAGCCTTCAAGGCACTCAAGGTCTGAGATAACACAATCCTAATCGAAAATATTAGTGATGTGTTTGCACAAGCATTCCTGAGGACTTACATGTGTCGTGGTATTGATTAGATGCAGAAGAATGTTGCCATTGTCGTTTAATTGTTTGATCCTTTGACTCCTGTATTGACAATCGCTGCGTTTCATCAGTACGAACTGTGCAGGAGTGATCATGCAGGCAGATGGCTCGGTGCTTTTCCCTGGCTCGCTGCAGAGAAAGGCGTTGTCTGCGCCAATACGGTCGTTACACACGTTGGTCAGCACACCTTTGGCAAGAGGTCTCCCTTCACACAATGCCAATTGCATGTGATTAGTGAATGCAATTCTACACACAAAAGCTCAGGATTTTGTACCGGAGGAAGTTCTGATGCTTGCACCAACATCTCAGTCTCAGTGATGATGGTCCACGGACACATTGACTGATTGAACTGCTTATCTCGGTTGGTGTCCTGGTCGCGCCTCAAGCTGTCAGCTACAGCTCAAGCGTCACGACACATTCGAGCGTTTCATGTCAACTCCGACCTGCGTCTTGCCCTCGCAAAGATCCTGTGAACAAAAGTCGTGTTTCTTCTCGTGTCTCACAAATTTGAAAGTCCAGAGCAAAGGTTGCTGGTCTCCTGGCCTGGAAAAGTTGAAGCTTGGCTGTTCATGTGTTCAGAAGAACCAGTGTTTTGGGCGACCCCCGTGTGTAAAACATCGACGAATCTGCAGGGCCAAGCATGGGACGGTTTGAAATCTTGCGGAAAAAGAAGCTCATTTGGCCGTGGTGTTGGGACACGGTTCATCATTAGAGATCTGCAGCAACGGACCTTCCTGACAGAGGCTTGGTGGGATTTTGCACGAACAACGCTTGGTTAACAATTCAGGCGTGGAAAACAATTATGGTTTCTCCAATATGCAGAATTGGGCTAATTGGAGGGCGACTGTTTCCCATGATGTATCGCATTGTCGTCTGGTTTTGATTAATTAATGCTCGGTGTGAGTGGAGCTGGACCACGTTGTTAACACTGCAGCTCGTACATCATGCGGGATGTTGTCGCGTGTCGATGCAGCGACTTTCACGGCTCTCGGTCCCACGCACTGAAACCTCGGGGCCTGAACTGTGAATTCGCGAAAAGACCAAGGAACCCAGAAGAGATGACGAGCACCACCAATCAGCTGTTCTGGCAACGCCCTAAAATTGTAGACAAAAAGCTGACACTACACCGCACACTCTGAGCTCCAAAAAGCAATCAGTTCTCCAAGACATTGTGTCGAACCTCAAACGAATGGTCCGCAATCAACTCAACATGGATCGGAGCTGAAAGGCCTGTGGACAACAGTGCTGGTAATTAGACTCGTACTGTCTCTGGATTTGTTGTGAGAGACAAACTAAAACTGAAGCGAGTGGCATTCAATGTTAATGAGCCTGGCAGATCCATCAGTGCGCACGGTGGTGAGGCGCAGTTGGCTCGGTGCCTTCTGACAGATTCTTCACGCCATAGAGAGTTCGTAACAATTCAGCACGAGCAAACAGAAACTTCACAGCTTTTCCCACGACAAAGCTGACGCTTGACAAACGCTTTGTTGCAAGTTGTGCACCCATGGCTTTTCCTGTAGGAACAAAGTGTCGCAGTGTCACACAATGGTGTGTGCAGATTCGACTGGCTTTGCCGTGAGAAGTGTATGTGGTCAGGTCGGATGACGCCCCCAATCCCTAAAGAACAAGAAGAAACTGATGTGGTTCTCTATTTGGCAGATCTATGAGGTTCAGCGTGATTTTGCATTTGCCAATTTGCCATCTTGCTCTGGAGTGCATTCAGAACAAACCAGGTTCTCTCGTAACATCTAAATGGATTCTTCGGTTGTCAGACATCGACAACAATCGCACAGGCGTCAAATGTCGTCTGATGGGAGTTTGTTTATGAGACAGCGAAACGCTGCACCTCGAGACAACAGATTCACCTGCATCACGTTTCAGACAAAGAACAGATTCTTTTGTCTCACTTCAAAGATGAAGACTATTCAACGAGAACGCGAAGATTACCCCTTTCCGTTGTGTGAATGACGAGAACAAAACACGGACAGACGAAACTGCAACTACAATCTGGAGCGCTGAAACAAACCTGCGCGTTCCACGCGTGATGTTCCTTCGAGGCATTTCACCTGTATTTCGTGCGGTGTCATCCGGTGCAGCCTCTTCGTCGATGATGGGAACGTGGAGATCAAGAAGAACAACGTCAATGTCACTCTGATTGCATTGGGTATTTGTCGGTTTCCAGGTGCGTGGATTTTGTCAGGCGTTGTGACACAACTTCGCTGGGAGCCATCTGCGTGCAGTGCAGTTTTGGTCTATCATGACGTGGATTCTGGACTGCTTGTCCGTAGAAATGCTGGGTTTTTACAATTGAAAGTTTTGAAACACCACAAAAGCAGGTTCAGAGTTGAGCCGAAGCTGACAACATCCTGCCACAAGCACGTCGCGGGTACACGGGGCTCATGCATAATTTGCAACCTTGCTGACAGGAAGTGCTTCTGTTGACTTTGCGAACTGAAAACAACTGATGAAAAGCTGGTCTCACTCGATTGCGTTTGTTCTCGTGTCTGGAGACCTGTTGTGCTGAAGTGTGAGCTGCAGCGTTGGAGAGCAACACGCGATTCTTTGGAATGGACTGTCTGCGGGGAATCAGGCATGTAACTCAGTGCCAGAAACGCTTCAGCGTTTCGGAGCCAAGGATGAAAGTCAAGAACCAAGTCTCCTTGTTGTCGTTGACGTCTGCATCTTTCCATGCCTGGAGTTTGAAGCGTGACATTTTGGGGTTGTGATCTTGTTGAAATCTTGCGGTCTGTTGAAACCTATTTTTCGCAAGAGCAGATCTTTTGTTTTGAGAAGCCACGCGCTTTAGAAGCGCCCTCAAAACAGAGGTGAACTCCGCCGATTCCACTCGAAATTTGAGAACACTGTATGGTTGTCCCAGCTCTCGCACTCTTGTTCAAAAGTTCGTAAAAACAGCCTTGTGTGACGGTGCGTAGTTTGCTTTTTGTTTGGCTACAGCTTTTGGCAACTTGCACTTTCTGAAGTTTCCAAAGGAAAATTATCTCTTCTTTCCTTTCCAAGTGGTTCCTGCCAAAGTCAATGAGAACTGCGCTGGAAAAAGAAACCTCTTCACGCAACGTTCAGCCCTCACTTTGAGACTCTGTAATCCTCTGACAAATGAAGTCAATTGTTCTGTAGACAGAGGATAAAGCACGTAGACATGGAACTTTGATTCCCGAATTCATGTATGGAAATCCTGCATTTATATGCGGCCGGAGGTCACTCACTCTGCAGTTAGCGACTTCCTTATATGTCAGAAGGTTCTGCTTGTCATGAGCAACAGCACCATTACTGCCGAAACAGGTTTTGGAATTGGTTCAGATTTTATTCGCAAAGTGCATGTCAGGAGAAAATTTGCCCAATTTGTGATGGACAATTATGAAGTGCGCTTTTTTCGCGATTGACAATTTCCATATTCCAAACAGTGGCATTGGTTAGGAGGCTGTGAGCCTGCAGGAGCCCATGTCACCTCAATAGATTTCTCCATTGTCAGCTGCACATTTCTCCCCATGAAGTGTAAATATAATTTGCCGCGGGAAGGAAGTGCTCACCAACCATTTGCCTAATGAATGAATGTATCCTGAGTAAACTGCAGCTCCCAGTCGTGCGCTTTTGTCTGACAATTTGTCTACACAGGGGATCAGGCTCATGTCTGTCAGAACGTTCAAACGTGGTATTTCACTCAGAAGGCTGCTTTTCTCACTGAGTGTTGACCTTTTCACTAACATTTCAGCCAAAATGAATCCAAAAAACCATTTGAAGAGGAACACACAGCCGAAACTGCAGCTTTGCGGTGCAAACTGCATCCAGACGTTGCAAGCTGTGCAGACATATGATTAGGTCTGTCAGGAAATGTCAGTGAGATTGAGGATGTGCCGCTGACAATGAGAAGTCTAATAGCTTCAGGCGCTCATTCAATGCCACGGATGAAAATATCCCGCAACAAGATACTCCTCCCCAAATATGTAAGTAATTAGTTCTTGCAGGTTGACTGAATGAGAGTCTTACACGGCACTCGGAACTGTGCTAACTTGTTGAACTCTCGGGTGGATCCAGGAGACTCACATCGGCTCCCATCCCCTGGCTCCGCTAAATTTGTTTCACTCCTGTGTCTTTGCTCCCTCAGGTGCATTTTCATGGGCACGTTAACAATTTCCTACTGGTTTTGTACTCCAGCGAACAGCTTGCTCAACCCTTCACATCATGGATCCACCCGAGTGACTGAGGAGACAAGACCCGCTGATCCAGCGACTGGCCAAACCAAAGCTGATAATCACCGTCTGAAAATTGACACACAGATACAGCTGTACAGCGATTTGGCTGAATTTAGCAGGGAATGACATGTGATGATGAGCATTGTGCTTCCAGTGATGTCAGCGATCAATTAATAAGATCTATTGACCTTTGTCTCCCGTCATTGAGGCCGATACATGGAAACGGCAAGGATCATAAAGAACCAGCCCACCTGCAGAAACTGTGCCAGGTTGTCTCGTTCCTTCGCTGCAGTCTTTGAGAACAAAAAGTTGCTCCAACCGCAGTCTGGCACTTTTTTTTCCTCTTTTGTGCTGGTCTCCTGGGTTTGTGGACCCCCATCGACTTGAAGTGTCCTTATCTGTATCGTAGAAACACAAAAGTCAAATTCAAGAGACCCGGAACAAAAATGACCAACGTGCAAGTTTTACGGATGTGCAGTCCAAGGCTGGGTGTGGATCTCAGTCAATCAGTAGAATGCAATTTGGCAAGTTTGGGTCAATCTTCAACTTAACTCAAGCGTGAAATAAAGTTCAACCCAAATCAGACGAACCAGCGTGCACGCAGGCAGACCCTGCTTGTCTGCTACGCATGCTGAAGCAAAGAATCCATGAAAACTGCTCTGTGTTCCCGTCCAGCTCTGATTTCAAAGAAGAGCGGTGATTGGAGGCTGCCGCTGACAAAAGGAAAAACGCGCAAGAAGGAATTGGCGAAAATGGGAAACAGATATTGGTTGCCTCCAATGCATGGGTTGGGTGTCACCCTGACCAACCTGATTCCGATCACATGAAGTGAAAGAGTCGTCGAGGAGAGAATTCGATGAGGAAATTTGACTCAATCTGTTGAGGGCCTGTGAGTCTGCTGACATGTTCGCTCCATCCAGGACGGAGTTGTCCAGCGTGTGTGTGTCGGACCCAAGATTCAGAGTTTCAGCAAAATGTACAAACCAACACAGACTGAGACGACAAGCAAAGAACGAGTCGTGACTTCGTTGTTGCGTTCAACGCGCAGTCTCCTGCCACCTGCAATCGGGTTGACAGATTAGCGTCACTTGACTCGCTTTCCTCGTCCTGCAATGGTTTGAAGTGCTGCGTCCAAGGAGTGACGTCACGATTCCCAGTTATTGGGGTTGCCGTCTGGCTTGTTCTTGTTCTCTGAGTTGACTCATGTTGCGCCTGCACAGGCCGATTTACTGTTGGTGAGAACAGTACAAAATTTGGTGGAGATAAAGCTCACGCTGGATCGTCCTTTGCATTTCAGTGCAGCCAAAGGACCACAGTTGTTGAAAACTGAACCTCAGTTTGAAAGCGAACGGCTGCAACGCAAAGCACGCTGCAAGACCATTGCACTCAGTGGAAGGCACACCTACTCAAAGTCCAACGTCATACAGCAGGGCAACAGACAGCCCAAGTTTGTCGTGATGTTCCACAACACACGTGCAGGACACAGTCTTCAGATGGCCAAACGTTTTTTTCTTGGACTCCAGAAATGTTCAGATTCAGTGTTGGGCTCTTCGCAATGGACAGCAAAGCAAAGGAGCTGATGGCCGTGTCTCCATCAACGAGGCTTTTAATTAGCCTATCGTGTCGTTACCCGTCCGCTGATCCCCAGCCACTTCATCTCCATAAAAATTACCCACAAATGCCACGCGACGCTCTTGTCTTTTGCGCCACACACCGAAGCATTTTGCCTCACTGCTTTGCAGCTGTGTGCACTCGCGACTACGCAACGCGACACTTCTGGACCATATCCAAAACAAATGAACTGAATCAGAGACGAACAAATTAAAAATTGAAACCATAATGTCATTCTTTGTGTCTTCTTTGTGTCTTGTTGATTTGTTTCCTTGTAGACACGAACTCACTTCGCAGGCTTCAGTTTCTCCGAAGTTGGCGGAAGGTTTTAGGTTCTGTGTCGTGTTGTGACCAAAATTTGACTTGTGAATACGAGTGCGCGTGCATTCTGCGACACACACAGAAGCATCTGAGCACTTGACATCTCTGCACCAACAAAACCTCTCAGACTCCGCTTGCTTTACTGACCTCCAAACCAAGGAACACCAAGGGATCGGTGAGGCAAACAAGTCAACGCACTGAAAGGGACTGAGCATCTCTTTGTAGAAAGACACGACACTATTGCCTGATGCAGTAAACGTGATTGACAATTAGTTGTAATGGTAAATGTGCGACAGCCCTCAGCCATTTGATGATCATAAAGGTATATGAGCTGTGTGAGGGAGTGTGCGACGTATCATCACGGAAACGGTGTTTGATCCCCGTGCACGCAGACCGCAGGTGCAGCATTTGCAGCAATTAACTGTATCACATTGGCGAACACGGGTTACCCCACAAGGCCATCTCTCATGTTATCATTGCTGATGAATTTTTACACAGCTTTGGCTCAATCTGCACACACTCAAAGCTGAGCGGAACATATTGGTTGCACTCGATCAACGCAAACAAACGGTCAATGTGTCGAGTGTCAGATTTGTGAGAGTTCAGAGGTTCCTTCTGGACATTGCGATGGACAACAAACTGGTCCAGATCCCTTTTCAGAAGTGCTGTGCATGTTTTGTTTGTCTCTGCCAGCAAAAGATCTGTGATTGAGAATTCAGCTGTTTTCTCCATTCACATTCTTCTGGCAAAATGAAACAGTCTGAAAGGCCCAACACTGGTTTGCAAAGTGTGAGAAAATTGTCAATAACGACTCGTACTTGAAGGAGCATGTTTTCCTTGAAATTGTCAATTTGCTGCATGTGAATCAGCCATGTGTTCCGCTGCCAGTTGAGTCCCGACCACTTCCACTCACTCCTTCTTCTGCATCTTCCCACAACACGAGAACTGGAAATGCCAAATCAGACAACAAATCATCTGTCGTTGCGAACAAGAAGCTGTCTGTTGATGCTTTGGGTACCGTTCCATTGTTGTGTCCGTTGTGTCTGTCAGCCACCAGACGTTGATGAAGATGAGTCGTGTTTGCCGTGTTTGTCGGATATACTTTTGAGCACAGCAGAAGAACCCCATCTCTTCACCTCAAGAACTCCTCACTCCAGCACACTGACATCCGGGCTATTTTCTACAGATTTGTACAGCTTGTACCTCTGGTCTTTCATCGCAGTCCTTGTTACCGTTTCTCAGTCTGCATCTCAGGATTCCTTATATCATCACCAGTCGATTTCGACAGATTGACGAGCACATCCGGAGTGACTGGTACCACGGATACAAGAACCAGCCGGTGCAACACAAGTCTCCCCATGATGAGAGATTTGAACTTCTCCTCAAGCAGAAGTTTCCTTGTCGCCCGCCCACTGGGACCTTCCCACAGCTGCTTGCGGTAACACTGGACATCTCAACGTTCACTTGTTGATGCTCAGTCGCTGCATGACTGCTGTGAATACTCAACCCTGAGTAACATTCAACACAAAATGCACAGACCTTGTTGTGCAACTTGGTGAAGCATTTTCAAAGATCGTGTCTCCAGACTTTTCGTCTCACGCAGGATACAGCAACAGGCAAAGTTGTGTGTCCGGTCCTGGTTCCCTTTGATGATCGCTCACCTGACCCCCCTGAGTGCCAAGTGTGGTTTCCTATCGCCCTCTTCCCCTGGTCTGAGTCGCAGATGAATCACAAAGCGGATGGAGCCGTCAAAGCTCCGACTCCCGTCTGCTCATCAACTTGATTGCTTCCATTCAAAATTAAAACGCACCGTTTCCTGTTGAGTACTGTCATTTCCCAAAAAAAGAAAAAGATACATTCATAAGACAGAGTGATGATGACAAGTTTTCGTGTGAACGAACCAGCGTCAAGTGTTTTGACGGATGCGCTTGTTGTCTGTGACGCGCAGAGACCCCTCGCGTGTTCCACTCTGTGGCCGCGCGCGTTCCCTACTGGCACTGGATACCGGAAGCTGCGGCACGAAGAACTTTGTCACAAGCTCAGTTGATGCTGCAACCACTCAGTGTGTTCACTGGACCCCTGCAACTTGCAGTTTAAGTTGAGTTGACAAAACACTGAAACAGCAATCACGAGCCATTTCAGACAGCCAGACAGGTCAGACAAGCAACCACCTGTCATTGGCAATAGTGTTGGCAAGTCTTTATGATTGAGATGGAAGGAGATGTCGTACTTTCGTCAATCTGCAGAGAAAACTGTGGCTGCCCTTGGGTGGGTGATGGACGTTTCCTCGAGCAGAACCACGAGTATTGGGTGCACCGACGAGTGAGTGGGTGCACACCAGTTGTGATTGGAGCCCAGTTTGGAAATCTGCGTCCGAGCGTCCTGGGGTGCCGGGGCACTTCGCAGGCAGCGGGAGCCGGCGGTCTCCGATTGGAGACGACAGCTGATTGTGAGGAGAATGTGATTCGTCTCAGCGACGCGACGACGGCTTCCACTTCCCCTCGTCGCGACGTGTAGACGCCGTGTGGAATAACGCACGAAGGACGTTTCTCAAGGTCCCCCAAAGCCGACCACAAACTTCTGAACGACAGCCTCTGAACACACACAAAGCTTTGTTGGTTGTTCAAAAGGAGAAAGAGAAAACAGAAAACTGTGTTGGGCGCCACAAGTCCAAACGAGAACCAAAAGCAGGGGTCCAGGAAAGCCAAAGGTGTGGGTTTCCACGTCAACAAGCTTGTCGTCAACAACCTTTTCAGTGGTGGAGAGCAGTGCAGGAAAGGAATTTGTCAACTTCGTTCGACATCGGACAAATACGCAGGTGAGATGTGACATGTGGGCGCAACTTTGATCGAAAACATGAGGTTTTCTGCAATAGACGGACGCAGCGTGAGGTCAACAGTGGAGACAGATCTCAAAATCTCGATATGAAACAGAACCAACATTTGTTGTCACACAAATTGTGACGTAACGACAGGGTGTTCGAACTTTGTGCACAAATGTGGGTGACGAAAGGTGACAATTTGGACAACTGGCCACAAGGAACCAAGGATGCTTGGTCACAAGAGAACTTTCTGTGTCTGTCATGCAGTGGCGGTGAATTGCGTGAAAGGCCTGTCGGATACCCAAAGCTTCTGACTGCGAGTGATGCGCCGACGTCAGCAAGAAGCAGCGGTCCGACACCGCGGCCCGCTCGGCGTCGCCGTGAGAGGCTGCGCGGCGCGACTCCGTCCGACGCACCTGCTGCCGCCGACGCAGCGACCGAGAGACTGGGGGGATTGTGTAATCAGAAGTGTGGCCTTGTCAGCTGCAGCCCGTCTCAGCATCTGGTCTCTTGTTGCAGCTGCTGAGATGGTTTCAGCTGAAAAGAGTCACCACCCAAGTCATTTTGAAGTGCAAACATTTTCTGTTGACTTGAACACTTTTGACCAAGTTCCATTCTCAGTTCCATTCTCTCCAAGAAACGCATGGTGGGTCGAAACGCTGATGACAATACAAAAGGAGGATGTTGATGTTGACTTTGTGCGTAAAGAAAAAAGAATTTTTTCCTCAGGCGCTTCCTTCGGAGCGAGCCTGTGTTGTGCATTTTTTGGCGAGTGGGGATCGGAACCTGGTAGCACGTGGCCAAAGTTGCAATGGGTGGGTCCCAACTTCACCTGCTGCAGAAATTTTGGGTATCCACCTCCCCTCTCGGAGGGAATACATCGGGACGCATCTGTGTCAGGTGCTTTGCTTTGTTTCGGGACGTCATTTGTCATGTCAAGTCAATCCAAAATCTCTTTGTAACCAAACTAGTGTGATCAATTTTCCTTGAAAAGGAAGAAATCGCAGCCATCCATCATGCTATTTGAAACCGACGCCACACACAGGAGCCCATCCATTCTCAACCCTGTCAAACTCACAATGCAGATTTTGAAGCAAATGCATTAATTTCGAAAAGCATGGTAATTGTTCAGTTGATTGGCTGGCTTCCAGTCCGAATCGAAATATGTCACAACTTCATTCATCGGGCTGTCAGGTTTGAAGTTATTCCAATTCTGTTGTTTGAAAAACAATGCGCACGATTAATTTATTATTTGCTCGCAGTTGTTGGAAATGTTGTTGATCAACAGGAGATTTGTCACTGTCAGTATATGTACACATAAGAAACTTGTTTCAGCTGGTGCAAGGCATTGTTCACTTGAGTCAGCACAGAGATGTTGTGTGTTCATTATTTTGCCTCAAGCAGCATGAAGGACTGGTGTGGGCTTCAAAAAAGGGATTCACAAAACCATCTCCAGAATCTCTTGTGTATTCATTTTTTGTCTTTTGTTAGTTTCAAGGGAGAAACAAATTTTCAACTCTGTGTCTCAGTTCCTAGTTGAAGTTGAGGTACAGGGTTGGTCATTGAGGCGCAGAAAACCATCATAGTCCAATTCTTTATCGATAGCGACAAAGGAAATTGACCCTATTTGCAAACCTGCATATTCTTTTCTCGTTAAAGTTAAGGTGTGTGTGTGTGTGCCCCTCAGTCGTGCACAGGTGGCACGTACTTCGGACATTCTTGCATCAACACGTTGATAAAATCAACAGAAATTCACTGGTTTTGAGCCTGCAAAATATTTGTGGACCAGACTCGTCACTCTGCTGCACCGGTGGGTGTGCGGGTCAGGGGACTCTGAAAGGAGTCATCAGGAGGAATTCACTTTTGCCTGCTCGACTCACCTCAGCTGTCACGCATTCCGAACAGCCCGTCAATTGAACTGAATCTGAGGGGGAAGTTCAACTCGTGGAACAAGACGCAACGGACACTTCCTTCTCGAATGTGTCACGGACGGAGAAGGAACACAAAACCGTGCCTGTGCCCCTCAATCTTCAACCTTGTTCTTTTCTAATGTTCGTCAAGAGAATGTCTGTGCGTGGAAGTGTGTCGGTACAATGGTGTTCTTCTGGATTGGTCTTCCGAGGAAAATCCCTGCCAAGTTCACATTTAACCCCAACAAAATACACAACAGATCCACGCAGAAGTAAATAGAGCCCAAATTTCTGGTCTCTGAGGATTAATAACAGTAATTCAGTTCCTGCTCAGTCGCGGGGTATCTAGGTGAGATTGCAGGTTTGATGAATGGAGCCTGATGACCACTGTAATACTCCGTCACTTGTTCGTACAGGGAAGGAGGTGTTCACCCGCATGCTTGATGTGAGCACGAGAAAGTCGATCCTTACATTACGGGGAGAGAGACCAGCGACTTGGAATTGTGTGCTTTCTGTGTTACCATCTTGGTGGAATGAAAGATCGGGAAGTGAAGAAGGTCTTCACCAGAAAACTTTTCTGTCTTGTGGTGTCTTCAACCAACTTGCTGCATTCACCAAGTGCGAGCAGATGAAATGGTCAGTGTGTTGTTCCGACACAGGACGTGACCAATGCATCTTCCACGTGATGAAACAGGCAGGAAATGTCAGAAACTGGCCACACAAACCATATACCGGGCCAAACTTGTCCTGGAAATGAGGAACTGTGAACACTGAACGAGAAATACGAGCAAACCACCAATTCCTGAAGGCAGCTTACAAGGAGTGTACGCATCATTCAAACCCCCTGCTTTTAACGACAGCGGGATACATCTTGTGAGATCCTCCACAATCTCAGTCCCGGCTTCAAATCTGCATGAATAGAGATGTGGTGATCACTTGAGTCAACACGTGGTGCAAATGTACAAAGTAAATTGATTCCTCGAGTATTTGTCACAGCACTTAAGCTGCCTCCACAAACATTTGCACTCTGCTCACTGAATAACGATGCGGGATGTTATCCGCCTTTATTGACAACATTCCTTCTGTGGGAAGGTTCAACAGACGTCGGTATGTGCGGGTCTAAGAGATGCCAACAAACAGCTTCTATTGTGGACCGCTCAAGCAACGAGATGTTGAAAGTTTCATGCCGTGGTCGCCGCTCTCGCCACGAAGAGGGAGATTTTTGACGTGATACTCGTGATCAGCCGTGGAATGGAGGTGCGTGATGTTGCGGTGAAAGGCAGAAAGTACAATGTTCCCCGACAGCCGGGTCCCCTCGGGGAGCAGCGCCGCCCTGGGTCCGGAGGAGCCGCGAGCAACCGAGGCCCGAGGAGCCCCGAGCGGGTCTCTTCATGTTTATGCAGGAAAACAAAATTATCAAGTTGTGCCAATGTGTGCCAAAAGTGTGTCATGCTTATAATTCGGACAGAACAGTGTTCATCCAGCAAAGCAGGAACGAGCTCAGAAAGATCCCAAAACAGCGACTGAAACCAAGAAGAAAATGGTCAGACCCAAGGGAAAGCACAGACACAACGAGAAGTCCTTGCACGATGACTGACTGCTTATCTGTGTGAGTAGACGTCCTTTCTCGATCTCTGGTCTGAAAGAAACGTTTGCCCAAGGGGACAGGAATCTGAGTTGTCCTGCCTGAAAGGGTTGATGACTCTGAAGAAACATGACTCCCCTCGGATCTCGGACAAGCATTCCTTGTGTGATTGAGAGAAAAGATGATGTACGTAAGGTGTGTGTGTGTGTGTTTGAGTGTGTGTGCGGCGCCAAGGCCCTCTCAGCTGCCTGCGGCATGTCCAGAGCTCAGATCACCTGATCAGCGCTGCGGCCCCAAGGCGACAACCCAAGGCACTACCCCGCGCAGGGTTCTCAGTGGTCGGGGAGACCTGATGGGGCCTCACAGTTTGTTGAGTTTTTGGGGCCAGCGTGGTTTGCATGAGTTGCAGTTGTGGTGTCTGTTGTGCGCCGTGTGCCCTTGGATTTGATCAATCCCTTCACGTTGTCTTGTTATGTGTCGTGGCTTCCCAGGATCGAATCCCCATCAAAGCAGAAATGCGCAAGGGGGAAGAATCCTGTTTCGATCTTTCTCTTCGGTTTTGTTCTTTTTACGTGTAAATTTCCTCTGGTGACACGACCTCTTCGTGTTCTTTACGCTGCGAGCAGTACTTGAAACACAGCACCAGCGAAAACCCATGACAAACCTGCATGTGCGAAGGACAATGACAATGACAAGGTGCCGTGGGAAGACTATTGCAGAATGAGCGTCAGTGAAGACGCTGCCGACATGCCCATTGAGCCCGAGGGTGTCACACGCAACATGTCATGTGGACCTGGCAGCTTTGTCGCTCAAACCGACGGCGCAGAGAAGGTCTGTCATCAGAGCTGTCATTTACATCCTGATTGTGGGTCTTTTTGATCTTCAAATTATCCCATTGATTGGAAGTATGACAGGAAGGCTTGGTGCAGCACCCCAGTCCATCACAAGGAGTCAGCTTCCAGTCCTACGAGCTGCAGAACAAACTTCGCATGTCAAACCTCACAACTTCAATTCGAAAGCTTTTCTTATCAAGCTGTGAACATTTTCTTCAGCGTATTTCTTATTCCGAAATTACTGTACCGATGGTGTCTTTGTGGACAAAATGACGTTGTTCCATTCGCAGTCTGACATGTCTGACCGCAAGGGGCGGCTCCGTCCGGAAATGGCCTCGTGCCGCCGACAATTAATTTGGACCTGGTGTGGCTTCTCTGCCTCACGTGACACGCTTCAGACACCGAGCTCAGGCAAACAAACCAATCAACAGATGAACAAACCACGTTCTGGATGTTTTCGCTAGCGAGCGGGCAGATGGTGTCAACAACGATCTTGGGGTTTTCGTTTTCAATTCCATTCTGGTTGTGCTCCCGAAGGCAACTCACCAGACATGCGACTGGGTTCGACGCAGAACCACAACAGTGAGCCTGGGTGTGTGGTGACACAAACGACTGTTCAAAGCTTGTGTCCGCAATGTAAAAGTCACCAGCTTGCTGCACAATGCTTTTCGAAGTCAGAGTGTTAGATTCCTTTTTCGCTCCCTTTTGCGCTTCCCTTTGCATGATGCATTCTGATCTGCCCAATTCCAGTTTGATTGAGGCTCACAGTGATCAATCAGGTTGCTCACAACAACCCTTTCACACCAGAAGACCCAATTCAGCGGCTCCATGCGCAGTCAGATTGGCACGGAGCGTGACCACCCATCCCTCCCGCGGTTATTTTCCACCTGATGAGGCCATTCACACGTGCAGACTGATTAGGAACGGGTCTCAGTCAGAGGCTGATCCAGGGAAACTGTTCGGGAACTCAGGCAAACATTATCATAGAACTGACAGGTCAATGTGGATTGCTCGTGCCAACCGGGCCTGAAAGTTGTCAAGAGTCAGGTTGGTGTTTCCGACCTGCTGCCGGGGCGTCAACTGCTGGGTGTTCACCGAATGCAGTGCTTTGGTGTCACGTACAAATCTCTGATATCAAGTTCACAGGGGAAGCAAAGGGAGGAACTCCAGTAAATCAAAGACTTGGAGTGAAAGAAATCAATTCAGGTGCAGCATCTACTACAAAGCGATTCTGCAACAAAGGAAGTCGTCAATGAAGTTAACGTGCACACTCCAAAAAAAAAAAAAAAAAAGAAAAACGTGTGGCCGTGAAGTTTGGGGAGACGAATTGTCTCGTTTGGTTTGTGTTGCTGCAGGCGGAAATGCAAGCTTTGATGCTTCTTTTGTGTGCCAGTGACATTCTGTTCCAGCGTGCGGAGATTCCAGGACTGCAGGTGTTGTGTGTGGCAATTTTGCAAACCACCACTACAAGTGGATCTGACGCCACATTTGCTCACACAAACCCGACAGGGTGACCATACAAAGTACCTTGGTCAAGTCCAACGCACATCCGTTAAAAGTCCCCAAAAACTGGTTGGAAGGTGTGGAACTGGCGCACACAGTCCCACGCGCCACACCAACAAATGGCTGACATGTCTGCAAAGGAGACGGGGCAAAAGAATTTACTGGCCCTGAGCACAACCACAAACACAGCCTGTCCTGCTTCCCCAGACGCAAGCGACGACGTATTGAAGAGAGGCACGAACAGTTTGACAGTGCAATCCTCTGAACGGATGTGTGATGTAAGGTGCGTGCTTTGTCATTTGCATCCCCGGCACCGGGTTCCTTCCATCCGATCACACTCATTAGCTCGTGTGCGCGGCGTTCTGTGGGGAGGGACGGGTGGATCCGTGTGCTCTCAGAGGACCTGGTGATGCAGCTTTTCCGACGCAAGACTTTTGAAAACTTTCGGTCTTCAACGCATGATGTGACAGTGGTGTTGCGGTTCGTGTTTTCAAGAACGGACAACAACAACAACAACAACAACAACAACACAAACCCAAGCTGCAGATGTCTTCCCTTCATTGTGTCTTACAAAAGTTCTTGGTGTTCTGCTGTGTTACTTCTCTCGGTTGTTTCTCACCTCTCTCGCATCGGCATCTCCTCCATCCGGGATTCCGCGAGAGGAAATTGACTCGTTGGTGGAGGGGAGGCGACTTGATGAGTACGGAGCCGTGGAAGCCGTGCGCGTTAATTACTGCGCTGATTAGTGCGACAGACTTCTCACAAGGTCCGTACGTGTGCAATTTGTCAGTGATACACGGTGTAGTCGCCCCTAACCCTGGACGTACTTTGCAGGCTTCTGCCGATGACTCTTTTGACTCTTTTTGTCTTGTTGACTTGGCCATTTCACAGCGTCAAAGTGACCTGACTCCTGCTCGGTGTTACAGCCAGCTCCAGGCAGGTGACTGAAAAATTTTGTCGTGAATCACTTTTGGCAAAGACAGGCACAAGCGTTGCCTCGCGTTGTGCGCGAACTCGTTGATTTGCAAAAACCGCTTTGTCCTTCTAATGACGGAACACGTTCCAAACGAGCGAAAAACAGTGCTCGTTTGTTTGGCACAATTTCTTTCGCATCGTTTTTGCTTCCAAAGCAAACAACCACCTGTTTCACCAAAGCGATTGGATCTTCTCTTCTCGCAGATGCGTAAATCACATTTCTGACCTAATCAGGTTGCAGATGTCTGCAACGAAGCCGACAGTGTTAATGGCCGCTGCGCTTTCTTTTCTGCAAAAACCTAAAAGGATCTGGTAATCGAATCGCCAACGAGTGCACTCCACCGTTCTGCAGAGGTCAAGAGTCAAAATATGAGAACTGAGTCCCATTTAGCCTCCAAACTGCAGTTGTGCCACTGCATTGCTGTGCTTGGTGACAATTCTTGACGACAGCACGAGTGTTCTTTAATTGTTACACAACAAATGAGGTACGAACACGAGATGTTTCACAGGCCCTTTTTGAAAAATTTCAGAAAAGGAACGACTGCGCAGCCCGAAATTTCAGGATGTCAGTACTGCGTTTGTTTGTTGTCTGTTTGCTTTGGGACGCAAACACTTTTGAAAGTCTGCACCCGAAAACTTTGGTACAGGCAGGGTACTCTGAGGGTACCCAACTACCAATCAAGTTTGATCGTGGGTACTGCATCCTTCTCAATTGCATTGAGCAGAAGACGCTGCAGAACACCAAAGACAATTCTCTGAAGGAGGGCGTGGCGTTTCATTGTTCGGCTCACATGTTCGTGTTGTAATTTCTCATCAGAACAATCTGATGTTATTCTTGATGGGCTTGATGGTGATTCCAGCATCTGTGTGAAACACACACACACACTCACACACACACACAAACACACACACACACACACACACAAACACACTCACAAACACACACACACACACAAACACACTCACAAACACACACACAAACACACACACACACACAAACACACTCACAAACACACACACAAACACACACACACACACACACACACACACACACACACAAACACGCACACAAACACACACACAAACACACACACACCAGCCTGTGCTTGATGAGTAGTTGTTTTTTTTTTGTGTGATTTCCCACATTCTCCTGGTTTCGAGGCGATGTAAGCCGGATGTTCTGGCACCTTGTCATTCGTTCTCCAAAAATAGCTCTGTGGAGGTCGCGGCGATTTGAGAAACCATGCAAGCGACCAAAACACGGTGACCTAAACACAGTGGCTGAAACACAGCAACCTACACACAGTGACCTAAAAACACAGAGACCAAAACACAATGTACAAATTATCAATTTCAAAAAATATTTATAGAATTTTTATTACTTTGAATGCACCCACATTATCTGTACATTGAAACTTGCTGCCAAATTAGCTTGCTGAAATCTTTGCCAAATGTCCATTTTGAACACTTTCTTAAAATCCCAAATTTGTACCCAAACTTTGGGCCTACCTGAAAACTATGTAAAAAAATTTGAAAATAAAAAAATGGAATGCTACTGTTCAAAAACCCATACAACAAACTACATTTCATCAAAAAATTCTTTCACCAAATATTTATACTTTCTGAGATACAGACTAATTTCTCCAAGCATATCCCAAATTTTCCATCCCTCCAAATTTGAACATTTTAACCTGAAGAACCCAAAAAGTCAAACTCTACATTTTCCTTCCTTGCGCATTTACCTCAACCCAAATTGAACTAAAAAAGCCCAAAATATCTCAGATTGATCCTCATATTGACTATGAAATAGGTGTACACATTCTATTGGTAGATGTTGCCTGTAGGTGATTGTTCAGGTCACCCTGTTTGGGTCGCTCAAAAATTGAGCTCCCGTAAACAGCGCAACCTCCTCAAATCACCAAAAACGACTCCGCATTTCTTCATTGAACTGACAGTGGCTTGTGACGTGTGTGCTCTTTAAGTTGCAGCCGCCACTCGTGACAGAAACTTCTCGAGATTTCCACAAATCCATTGGGGCTGCGGTGGAGTTCAGCCGAAACGAGAAAAGAAATAAGTCTGATGCCCCTGATAGGTTTTCTGCACGACCCCAGATGAAAAGGACCGGAAAGTTGAAACTATATTCTGTCAATGAATTTTCAAAAGATGAATTGGAAAATTGCAAGACAAACATTTGATCAATGCCGCTGAATCGTCAAATTGTGATTGTTGAGCCGAAGCGCGTTTCTCCCGGTGTTGTTGCAATCTCCGCAATCACGCAAAATAATTTGCAGCAGTTCCTCCAGAGCAAATAAAGGCTTCTTTCATCAACTCGTGTAAAAACCACATTTTTTGTGTCTTTGAAGTTTCCCAGGGCCTCGTTCGGCTGTTTTCCATCCATGACTTCTGTAAAGTTTCCATTCACGTTTGCTTTCACCACAACAAAAGTGTTTGACTCTGTGCCTATTGTACGCATCCGTATCATAACTGGAATTGTATGGCTTCTGAGGTTTTTTGCGGAGATGTTTTGTGGTTACCTTCTTCCACATTTTCCCTCCTCTTTTGTCATGTGTCTCGTAACAGGAATATTGGCGGCTCTTTGTTTACGCCCTTTGGTCCGGGTGGGTGACAGCACCAAGAAACTTTCGTGACCTTTGTCTTCGGGGACCTGGAGTCAGACGCGGTGGGAAAGCTGAATTTCACTTCCGATCAGAAATGTCTCAGTGGTGCGTCAACGGCACATTCATCTGCTGAACTCGATGACTCGTCATCATTCTCTTCGGAAAGGGGTCGTCCTACACCACGCCTGTGTGACGCTCTGAACATTTTGATCTCTGCAGCATCACGGTTTGGTGAAACGTTTTGGGTCTTCCACTTTATCAATGTTGCTTCTTGCTCCTAAACCTTGTGAACGGCTGTAGCAAATGGACGCAGGCAGTAGCACCCCATTTCTGCAGCCGCAGAAGTGCCGCAGTAAAGTTGCTTTGAGCCTCTCAGCTCCACTCTCCAATTCATCAAAACTTCAGAAAGAACTTGCCGGGCAAGAAAGTCATAAATTTAAGTACGGTCCAAATCCGGCAAATAATCATCGCCGCTTGCGGGGGCCTTATCCTTAAGCTGGGAGGGAATCACAAAAGGGATTGCCTCCGAATCCAAGTGGCCTGTAAGTTCCCTATTGACTGATTCAATTGAGCAATATACGTGTTTGTCAATGACCTACAGCAGCTTTATGAGTTGCCTCGCCTGCCCATGTCCGTCCATGCAGACTCGAGTTCTGCTTGTTACATCATGAACGGGTCTTCGGCTCTGAATATTCTACATGGTCTTCAGTCCTGCACCTCTTCCTCAAACTTTGTTACGAGACATGTAGCCATTTTGGTTGGCTCACTGCGCTGTACGAGTATCAGCTGGTGGTCTCTTCACGATTTCGTGTCGCATGTGGAGCTGATGTCAATTTTCAAGACATTGTGTTGCACTGAAGATTTGTCGTTCTGTCCGCTGTGTCGTTCACGTTCGTTCACGCAGGAGCAGTTGCACAAACTTGTTCTTGAGCTGTTGTGATTCTCCACTTGATCACCTGGCCGCTTGAATTTTTGTGCGAATACGATCTCGTCAAAGGTAAATTAATCGCTACTGAGCTGTCGCTCAACGTACACGTACATCCCTTCAGCGCACAACCGTTGTGTGCAGGCTCCACAGCAGTCAAAATTCTTGTTCACACAAAATACGAGGTTTGCTTTTTATATTTCCTTAATTTTGTGATGGCATACCCATTGCTCAATTTTACCAAACCAAAACAACACTCCAACAAAAGTACTATCAGTGTGCAATTATCAGCATGCAAGAAATTTTATTCTGAACTTATAAAAATAGCTTTTTGGGCACAAAGGAAACAAGGAAAAAACTTGCTTGGCTATGGGCTTATTTTGGCCAGTTTTATTGCTCAAAATGTCTTGGCATGCAATCAAAGGAAATCTTAGATTCTGTGGCAAAGTTTACTTCTCAAATACAATCCATATCATTCATAATATTTTGTAATTTTTGAAAGAAACAATGATATTGTCCAAAAAGGCTTCCTTTTG
>JAAUXT010071905.1_pt1 | contig 32832 bp, 37 predicted proteins | sample 7278171 | NCBI WGS metagenome assembly JAAUXT01 (sample SAMN14350112, study PRJNA611818) | marine sediment metagenome | isolation source: surface marine sediment (1.8m) | place: French Polynesia: Moorea | collected 2018-08
CTGTGTGAACAGGAAGCTGTCTAGACTAGACCAAGTAGATCTATGTATCCTTCCGCGACCATCAAGTCCCTGCTTCCGGAACTTCTTGTGTTTGTTCGCGCATCTGAGAGAAAAATCGAGCTGACACTTCTGGAATGTAAAACTTCCTGTCAATGATCTTCTGTACGGTTCATCAACTTTTCTGTGTAATCCACACCAACAGATAAAGGTCTGTGCGCTGGAGATCCTCCTTTCTTGCTGGACCGTTTCTATTGTTTGCGAAAATCTACGAGTTCATGTACTTGCAAGAGTCTGTGCATGGTCCGGGGATGGAGGCAGTGCAGCTGTCCTTTTGTTTAGAGTTGCCCAAACTCCAGGTGAACCCTCGACTACCTCATTGTGAAGTGAAATTGCTTGCTCCCAGAATGGAATGAACAAGCGAAGGGAGTATCGTTTGCGTTGACATTCATTGGATCCTGTTTGTGCTTGCGCAAACCCCCAAAATGAGCTCCAAGCCTGCACCATTTATGTGTGAAACTTGTTTCCAGAATTCTGAATTCTGACAGAGGAACAGGCATAACTGTAGGACAACCTTGGAACAACGATTCAGTCAAGGGTCAACTTTTTGAGAGTGAAAAGTTTCACGTACACCAGAAGTTCCCAAATGTATGTGCTGACACTGTTTTCGTTGACATGCAGTGAAGACACTCTGTGTTGGCGCCGCGCAAACGGTGAACATCACAGCGACATCGAAGCTGTTTGCCCAACAAGCTCAACATCCCCTCTCTGCCTCTCTGGTTCTGTCTGAGCTTCTATCATACGAGGTAGTCTGACGCAGGAGACATTTCGGAGTGTGACCCGAAGACAACCGTGCACGGAGACGGCGACGTGACAGACTCTCAAACAAGATTGGCTTGAGGCTGTGTTTGGAGAGCGAAAAGGGGAGGCCTGAGATGGGGACGAAAAGAGAAAGAGCGTTTCTGTTCAAAATATCACATGGCAGAGACGAACAAGCCCGCTGAGATGGAGGATGGAGAATCCGAAGACTTGGCTGATCACACAAACGTGTGCCATTGGGAACTGTCGGTTTGGTGTGAGCTGTGTGCCGGGTATATTCGAGAGCCTGCTGAACTATAATTGTGAAAAGTTGGTTTGAGTCCGATCCATCGCAACAAAACCTCAAATTTCTGAGTAAATAGTCTCCCGCAGTTCTACTGAGTCCGTTTCCCGCGTGATTCATTGTCAAAATCAAGCTGTTTCTTGTTGTGGAAAGAGTTCTGGATCGTTGCTGTGGCGTTGTAAACAAAACAAAACAAAAGCTTTTGTCTCTTTTCCTTTCTTCCTGGGTTCGTTTCGTTCTTCTTTCATGCGACATCAAAGCTTGATTGTTCCTGACGCAAGAAAAAGAAATGTCTTCAGTTTCACTCCCATGGATGGCCGAATTCTGCTGCGTCGTTTGCCCCCGCGTGCGCGGAAGCGCCGACGATTCACATGCACGAGGTGGGTTCCAAAAATGACACGAAGGTTCATCCAGATGTTTTCTCAATCCCGCTTGATCAAAGAAACTTGCCAAGAAGTGGACACACGATGATGCAGCCAGAAGTGATATTTTTTGTGTGAATTTGTTGAGGTTCGGCAGAGTTTTCTCAGATTTGGCAGAAAATACAAATTTCAGAGTAGAATCTTTGGGAAGGTGGTACAAAACCAGCAATATCTCCAGAGTTCCTGAGCACTTTGATCTGGGTGTTCTTGGACAGAAAGCTGAGGTCTGTTCCTGGTGTCGCGTGGGACCAGCAGTTTCCGATGATTTGTCTTTATTTTCTGCCAAGCATCTCAACACCATGCAGTCATTTTGTCACTTGGTCTGCGGCAAAAGCAAAACAGTCTTGGTACTGTTCGTGGGTTGTGTACATGCATGCTGAACATCTTCAAAATTGGCGACGAACCGAACTTTGCGGACCTCCCTCGTACACTGCATGTATAAGAGCGAGAAAAATCTATCGGATGCAAGGGTTGATTGACATGAGTTTGTTGCAAGACTTCTTGCAGAGACATCAACCACACCGGAAAGAAGCACCTCGTTTCATGTCTGTGCGAGATGAAAGTTGATAACAAGCAAACTTTCAGATTTTCTTTCCAAATGCGCACTTTCATTTTGGTTGAACGCACATGAATCCGATAAATTAAGGTTTGTGCATGTTCAAAGGCAAACAACTGTGTCAATGTAATTATTTTTTTCTGGTTTTACCGTGCGTGTTTCATACAGCCTGCATACTGTGTCAACAAATCAGTGCTGCACGCCCATTCGACACCAGGTGGTGGGGATGCAGAGCTGAACTTTTGAGTTATTGAGTTTTTGCGACAGGCACGCGAGTTCACCGCGAGAACTCAGGACTCCAGCTTTACTCTCAGCCATCCGGGCACTTGCAGCTGCTTCTTTGCAGCTTTGGTTCTGTCCTTATCAGAAGGGAGCTGGGCCTTTGCTTGGGACTTGTTCTGTGTTCGTGCCTTGGGTGTGTCCTGGTAGAAGGCCTGGAAGGCGGGTCGAATCATGTGGACTGAGTCTCCTCTGAGGAAGATTGATCTGAAATGGGATGAGAGCGACACGTGACACCCAGAGTATCTGTCCATTGGTTCCTCAGAAGGCCCCATTTTCCCAGCAAGACTGTTTGCGATAAGAGAAAAGCTCTCAAAGTCGAAGAAAACATTTGATCCGCTGAGAGCGCGGGATTCTGAGAACGCTCACATCTGAGGCGTCTCATCAATGCATGTTCCCCGCAGCGGCTCTGTTTGCTGTACAAACAGGAGTACCAGCCCACCCTCCCTAAATACAATGCGCTCTGAACGACCCTGAGAGCTGGTGAGCATTTCACGGTTGTCTGGCCTCAACTTTTATGAAAAGCACTTGTACACGCCACTTTTGCCAGTCTTCCTTCTCATCTGTATGGGGAAGAAACACGCTTGACATGCCCTCACGCCGCGCTCCTACCGTCCTTCAAACCTGCTGACGACTACATCCTGTCGTTTTGTGACCTTCGTGTTGTACTCTCAAAACTGCAGAATCAAACTGCGTTTGATGCAAATGGCACTTATTTTCAATCAAAAGATTTGAGCCTGTGTCCTTTGTGTTTGGTGGACGGTGGACCCCAAACAGGACCATGCAGCCTTCAAAAGCGGATCGGTGTCACCCATGTCTTTGGTTCTTTCTTCTTTGTTGTTGTTGTGGTAGTGGATGCACGGAAACTCATTCGACATTTCCTTTGTGGACTCTCATCTACCTTGTCTATGTCTGCAGGATTGCTGTGGGACAGGAAAGTGATTCCCGAGGTGACTCACCTGCAACAGTCGCTCGACACCATGGTCAACGTCTCCTCGGACTTCAACATCACCGTTTCTTACATCGACGTCACGGACAAAACGCCCTTTCAAATTTACACACTCAGTGAGCATTTTTATGATTCCATTCCATTTCATTTCATTCGAAGGAGTATCATGAAAACCGTTCAACATAAATTTGAAGTTTGTTGGAAAATGGACAGGTGAAAGTCCTCTTGGAAACAGGAAGAATTCCAATCCAATTTTGCAGTCTGCGGTGAGATTCTGCAGGGAACTGTCGGTTTCATCTCGGCATGTGGGTGCTACACTGGAGTGACAGTCAATTCCGTCATCAAAGATCTGCAAGTAAGTGCTTAGTGGATTGACAGATGCCAGAGTGGGTCTCCTCGTCGACAAAGGTTTCTCTTCCAACCTCAGGCGATCCAAAACTACATTCCCTGGTTTAAAAACGCCGTCAGAAATCTGAACCTCACACAGCCAAACGGAAACATTGAGCAAGGAGCTTTGGGGGTCAATGTCCCAAACCATCCTGGATCGGTGGGGTTCCAGTTTTTCTTGGGCGCAACATTTTCGGCAGGCCCGCGCTTGGAAAACTGAAAATGGGCTCCCTTTGCGTTCGGATTCTGCCATTGAGCCGTTGGAGAAGTACGAGGCACCATGTTGGGTACGACACCTGAAGGACTCCACCTGAGAAGCCAGGCTCTTGCTCTATATCCGCATCAACAGGTGCCGCTCATAGCGCTGGAGACTGGATGCGAATACGGCGACGGGTCCATGTCCAACATCGTCTACTTCCCACACACGCGCCTCGACATCGGCCGAGCTGTGGCGCATGTCATCAGCCACCTGGGCTGGATGAACGTCGTTCTCATCTACGATGAACAAACAGGTACCAACGTTAAAAATGCACGAGGCTCGTTCCCTATGTAACCTGAGGTCCACCGGATGCCGCAATCCGGGCCTTTTCTGTTTCTGTTGGCATGCTGTCAGTTTGCAAGCATTCGTCTGCATTTGGTCAGCTATAGACTGCAAAAAAATCCACAAGCTATGGATCCATGCACTGTTCGAACAGTTCATTCTCAAATGAAAGGTGTCTGTTCATTCGCTCCAACTTGTCTGTTCATTCGCTCCAACTTTCTCAACAGAAAACAGCCACAAAAGAAAAAGAGCAAGGTGTACATTTTCTGCTGCCGTTGGCTTGTGTGGAAGAAAAACAAGAAAAAAATTTGGGAACTGCCAGGGCCGGGAACACGTTGTTCTCTCAGGTGTCCGCCCCACGCTTCTGAATCAACCAAATCTGTTTTTCGTGTGGAGGGACTGTCCTCGCACAAAAACATTCATGGAACATCTCTCATTGAAATGGCAATTCGGGAGAAGCTCAATCCCAGGATAGGAACAGCCGTCGCAACATTTCAACGTAGCATCGAGGAAGAGCATGCCTTTTGGGGACACAACACATGTATATACAGTGCAAGTGGTTTGACGTCAGGAACGAAGATGGACCGGGTGATGGAGAAGCTGTCGGAGAGCAACGCGACGGTGCAGGCTTTCCGCGTCACGGACTCGCGCGCCGCCGGCGACGTGCAGGACATGCTTGACTTCGTGCGCGACAACTACGTGCATCCCATGAACTTCCTGGTCGTCTGCAGCCTCGGGTGTGTGCAGGAAGTGCTGCTGCAGGTTGGTCTTGTTTGCCCAATGGACTCGTGTAGGATTTGACATGGACTGTGGGACTTAATGTCGTACTTCTTGTTGTCCTTGTGAAGGTAACATCTTTGTTGGCGCGCGCTGTTTCTTCCCCTCAAACGACGATTGCAAGCGTTGGACACGAGTGTCACAACAGACGTTCTCTTGAGACGTACTCTGTGACACTGAAAAGAGAGATTCCTCACTGTTGGTATACCTTGTGGTACCTTGTGTTCCTTCTACGTGACACGCGATCTGGATAATATCAGATAATGCCATGGATTTTCCTGACACGCAAGGCACATATGTGACTCTTAATGACTTGCATCCTTTTCCTTTGAACAATTAAAGACGACACAGCATGGATTTTTGGTGCAAGTTCTGGTATCGCGTTGCAAGAATGGATTGCAGAGTCGATTCAGCTTCCCAAAGTTTTCTTTGATACCAGCAGACAAGAAGACTGAATGGCCTTAATTATTCATTTTGTTCTGCGTGGGTTTTCAATCAGCGTCGTTCGTCCTGTTCGAGGCAGCTTTCTCTGTTATTATTGAGAACTAGGGTTGGTCCAGGCTTTTATTTTCAAGTGTATGATTGACAAAAAGTTCTGTATGCAAAGCAAAAGTCTGTGCACAGCAAGAGTCTATGCACCCTGTTCTCACAGAAAATCCGTCTGGTGGTCATTCTTGCTGAAGTCTTGCCACGGTACTCAAACACCCATGCATGTCATCTTTGTTCTTGAGAAGATTCCCAGGCTGGAGTCAAACTATATTCTGGACTTGTGTGAGAAACGTGCGAAAACATTGGTTCAATCCACATCCTATTTTCGAAAAGTCGTCACTTTTGGCTCTTCAAAGCGTTCTTTTTTGTCAATGCTACAAGCCTTTTCGTGTGATTTTCCCGTCTGTTATCTGCTTCTTCAAATCAGAGAAGAACATAACAGGAAACGCAGCAGGAAAAATGGAACAAAGAAAACGCCTTTGTGGGTGTTCGCAACATCCAATTCGCATACTTTGTGTTTGAATCTCTTTCTTCCAATGCAGGCGCCCACGATTGGCAGTGTTCACGTTTACACGCTCAACGACATGAAAGCAAAGTTTTTGCAAGAAGCGACAACGATTGCAGGCTTTTACGTATTGCATCGGTCTCACGGAATGCGAAGCATCTGATTCTCTACAGCCTTTTCTCGTTCTTGCAGGCAAATCTGTACGACCGCATGAACGACGTGCAGGCGCTCTTCACCTTCCAGACGCAGTGGGTGCTGCTCGCCGAGAGCTCGTGGCTACGCGACCTGCAGGACTTCAGCGTCCGCGACATCGACAACGTCGCTGCAATCGCGCCAATGCGAGCGACGGACAAGTCCTCCGAGTCGCTGGTGGAGGTGCGCACAGCTTATGCATAAGAGCACAATGACGACTCTTGCGCAATCAATGAGAAGGTCCATTCTAAAGCGTTTGATCATCTTCTTGCATGCAGGAGGCGTTCTCATACTTACTGCAATCAACGAAATTGGGAATCGACGCTTTCAAATATGCTACTGAAAATACGTCCACAACGACCGCATATCCAGGGAACATAAGAACGTGCAATGAAAGTAAAGAGATGTTCGGGTTCCTGACCACTGAACTGCAGGTAAATACAACATTTGTCATGAAGACTGGTTCCGCGTGTGGTCCAATGGATGATCAGATTCTCGTACGTAGTTCGACAGTGGGAACAGCACTCAACAAAAGAGGGATGTACGAGAGAAAGACAGTGTGTTGGTGAGAAATTTGCCATCTGCATTCACGTCAGTGGTGCACAATTACTTTCGCAACACGTAACTCTTCACCCGCAAGTGACTGCTGACTACCTACAAAGTTCCGGTCCGTAGTCGTTTCCTTCAATTGCCAACGCAAATGTCACAACAGATTTTGTACGAGGCAACTTTTACAAGTTTTGATTCCTGTTTTTTTGTGTCCGGATCACAACTTCTGGGAAAAAAGCAACAAGCTTGACGTGAAGGCATGTTCATGTCCCTTCTTTTGTGGTGTCACATGCTGATCAAAGATCGACCTGATGCAGTGAAATTGAGGTCACCAGATGGGGCAAGGTTGTCTGTCTGCGATCACAAGTGCTTGCCTGTTGCACGGAATATGAAGTTGATTTTCTTTTGCCTCCTGTTAGCCACAATGCAGCGCCTTTTAGACCAGAGACAGAACTTGAAATTCATGGTAGCAGAGGGTTTGACACCTGTGGAATGTTGGCGATGCCTTGAAGCTGTTTATGGTGAAGAGACAATGAGTAAGCCTACAGTGCGCCACTGGCATTTGCAGTTCAAGGAAGGTGATGGCCACACTCCTGTGACAGATTTGGTTCGCTGCGGAAGACCCTGCGTGCAAACCAGCCCTGAGAAAATCGAAGCTGCTCAAGCTGCTGTGGAAGAGGATCGCCGATCTTCATTGAAAACCATTGCTGACAAGGTTGGTGTGTCTGTGTCGACCGCACACAGATTGGTCAAGAAGTGCCTGTCCCTCAAACACAAAGTTGCAAAATTTGTGCCCCGCATCCTGTCAGATGAGCAAAAGTGCACCAGAGTCAAATTTTGCACAGAGAACTTGGAGCGCCTGTGCAAGGATTGCCACCTGCTTGACAAACTGATCTGTGGAGATGAGTCCCCAGTTTACATTTTGGACCCTGAATCAAGGACAGACTCCAAGCAGTGGTTGCCGAAGGACAGCTTGAGGCCTCAAAAGGCACTGCGGCAAAGGGCCCAGAAGAAGATGATGTTGACGGCATTTTTTGACGCAAGGGGCGTCATTCTGACAGAATTCAATGACGGGCGAGTAAACTCAGAGACCTACATTGAGACCTTAAAGCAACTGAAGGAGAACATCCGCAGAAAGAGACCTTTCTTGTGGAAGGGCGGCCTGGATGGGCAAACAGACTGAGAATTTGTCATCCAGCATGACAATGCCAGTTGCCACACATTGACACCTACCCTTGCCTACATCTTTGACACTGATCTCCTTGCCCACCCTCCATACAGCCCGGACTTGGCTCCATGTGACTATTTTTTATTCCCCCTTCTGAAGCAATCCCTGAGAGGCCACAAACACAGAAATCTCCGGGATTTGAAGATCTCCGTGACCAGGGTGCTCAGAGGAATTACCGAGGATCAGTGCCAACAGGCCTTGTGCAAACTGCCTTTAAGATGGAGGAAGTGTGTTCAATCTCAAGGAGAGTACTTTGAGGGGTGTGGTGTGGAAGTGCCCTTCGATCCCTACTTCGACCTGGGACCAGATCACGACCAACAGGAACTACAGGAGGACAGTGATTGACTCTTTTTTTGGGAGATTTTGTTCCGGAGCATGCCTTGTTCTGTTTGCCGTTCATTGCCATCGTGCCCTGTTGCGCACCGCCCATTTTTGAGTCCATTTTTGGACATGTTGCAATTTGAATTTTATTGAATTTTCATGTTTTATTGTTTGGTTGTTTGGCCAATTAGTTTGGATTAAAATTTCGCTGCAGTCAAACCAGTAGTTCCATTTGTTACGCCGCAGGAATCAAAACTTGTAAAAGTTGCCTCGTAATTGCTGCTGATGGAAATTGAGCACACGGTGCACATTACTCATTTAGTATTGCCTCATGCATCCTCTGTACTTTGATACCTCTTTGATGTGAACATAAAATGCTGAAGGGACATCCGCCTGAAGCTGGAGAAGACACTTTCTCTGAATCCATTGTTTTCGCCTTTGTGGAGAAACCTGATACGTACGAATCAATACTAAAATCGTCCCTTTCTTGCACAAAGTCGCGAGGGTACCAGTAACACTTGTGTTTCATGAATGTATATCGGTACTTGACGTGGACTTTAGTGCCACAAGGGAAAGAGGAAGGTGCCAAATTGTCTTGATCACTGCGCCTGCAGAAACACACCTGTGTTCTCATGAGCTTGTTGAGAGGTCGACAACGAAACGAGCCACTGGGGAGTTTGAGCAGCTCTAAATAGAACACGTGACGCGTGGCACCTCACGCACATGTGTGGAGCATATACTTTTGTGCCTGCAAGCAGGCAGAATGTCCTGTGACCATGCATCTCTTTCCTGTAGACCCGCGTGACAGTGCAGGCGCTTTGTAACTTGCCACGAGAAAGTATATTCACTTTCCTGCCCTGTGATCAGAAAGCCTCAGATCTGACATTCGGCAGGTCCAACTCGATTTTGTTCCCACCTTGTTCTTTTCAAACGATTATTTCCTCACTTGTCCTTGTGCGACAAAGTCAATGTATTCCACCAACGGTGCATGTAGGGAGCCTGCAAGCCAGGTCCTGTCCATTCGCAGATGCTCCTGTCGGACTCGTTCACGCTGGAGACGAGCGGCTACCAGGTGTTCTCGGCGATGCGCACCGGGTTCGGCGGCGCGACGCGCAGCTTCCAGGTCGTGTCGCGGTGGACGCCCACGACGCCCGTCACCGGCAGCATCTTTCCCAATCTCAACTTCGGCCTCAACGCGCGACATCTCGTTGTCACTACGCTTGCCGTGAGTGTATGATCTTCTAGATGTCCACAAATTCTCCTTTTTTCAGGACAAAATTGAAACTTTGAACACCACTCGCTATATAACATCACGCACATTTGTGCGCCAGGAGCCCTTTTACCTTGTGTACCTTTTGAACTATTTTTGCGCAAAATATCCTCATTGGTCCCATTTATTTGATGCAGGACACACTGCGTGTTCTGCCAAGATTCCACAGTTTGTTGATGATGTGCGTTGCTCAACGTTTTACTTTCAACGGTCTTTGTCTCCAGGTGGTAAGACATTCATGCTGCTTCTGAAATAAGTTTTGAAAAAGAACATCATGTAGGAGTGATTTGAAACTTGCAGTGCAAACATTTTGTTTGCGTGGGGCGTGGGACGTTCACCATGCAGACCAACAAATGTTTGCCACAAGAAAAGCTTTCATTTTTACGAAGAATGTACTGACCAGTAGATCAATAGATGACTTGACCCAAACAGAGATAGCTGCATGTACATGTCTTTCGTCTTGAAACCACTGTCATAACCCATAAGCTAGAACTTTTTTGAGTTGACTGGTACTGGCAAATTATTCAGATGAATATATATGTATTTTCAATTCATGTGTTTTTTCAAGCAATTCTAAGCTTTCAAAAACCGATTCTTGCTTCAAACGTTCCAGTATTTCATATTTGCGACAGAACAGCAAGGATGGATCCAGGATGCATGTGCATGAGGGATGGGTCCCTGACCCCGACCCTTTCCCCTGAAGGAATTCCAACTTTCTGGGTTCTCTCTTCTCGTGTACTGACCAGTGTACTTACAAGTTCCTCTTTCCATGTCTCACTTTCGGAAAATGTCGCGGCCAAATTAATCAGTTGAAGGACAAATGGTCAAAGCGCTTGCGTGGAGGTAACGGGAACAAAATATTGTTGGGGACCAGGAGGCTCTGATTCCCTGGATCCACTCCGGAACAAAGGCAATGATACACAGCGATGACAAGGTTTCTCCGCAGCAACATTTCGTTCCATGCCTGAGTCTTGTGTCACATCCAGGCGCCAAAAAAATTCCTTTTGTGTGAGAGAGGAAGCCATGTTCATGTCAGGTTTTGAGTTCTCGTACACTTATACGTACTTTCAGAAAAGCTTTTTGAACAAGTGTCTGGTATGAAAAGAAAACAACGAAATTTTGCAGTAGACCAAAAGAAGATGATATGGAGAGTTCTGCTTTGAAGAAATTTTTGCTTTGTCGAATTTCTGTTGTTATTTTGCGGGCAGAAGAAAAATACTGAACGATTTGGATTTCTCGTCCTCTCCAGTGGCCACCATTTGTGAGCAGAAACGAAAGCGCAGCCAACACGACGGACGCCTACTACGGACTGTGCATCGAGATGCTGTGGGAGCTCTCCACCACGCTCAACTTCACCTACGATCTCATCGAGCCCGCCGACGGCGAGTGGGGATCCTTCAGGTGCACAGTTGAACATTTTTTGTGTCTTTTAAATTTGTTTGCCACAACATACAGACCTACGGACACACACACACACACACACACACACACACACACACACACATGAACGCACACACAAGGCACACGGTTCGCGCCCAGTGGGACACTTCTGCTCCCAAGGATCGTCTTGCCAAATGCACAAGGCCTGGAAGGAATTTTCCATTTTCCTTCCGTACAAGAACTTGTTGTCAGCTCTGTTTGCATGCCAGTCTGAACTGACTTCTCTTGGATTCATAATGTCTCAAAGTTTGGCTGTGAAAGCTCTGGAACTGTTGATTTGTCATGGGTTTCACCTGAACGAACTTGCCTTTGTGTAAAAACATCTGGGAACTGAGCAGTGAAAAACACTCAAATTCTGAACCTGTAGTTCAGCGTTTTGTGGAGGTCCGCCCGTACCCTCAGGCATGCCCGACAGTACCCGGTGACACTCACATCCAGCTTGAAACCCTCTTCATGACACAAACATGCTGCATGCCTAAAGCACACAAACAAGTCCAGTCATGGAGAAAAAGCCTGAACCACTCTGGTTTTTTTTGCTATACTCATCTTGAGATCCAAGGAACAACAACCCCAAGCTACTTACAGGACAGCTTCATGGACTCAAGCTACTCGAGGGTACTCTCGCAGGTGAAGCTGTACCACAACTTTCGTGGGGGAAAGCGGGAAGGTTCAATTACGAGTGAAGCCTGCAGATTCACACGTAACATCAGAAACAGGTCACTGCAGAAGGTTTCACAACTGACCAACTGAGTGTTGACCCCGACTTCTGTGTCGTATCTGAACAAGTTTTGTTCTTCAGTGCAGAACTGTTCTTATACCGATCGAAAACGGGAAAAGACAGGCCTTGTGGTTCAAAGAGAGAACCACAAAGAGATTTTAACTGCCTTATTTGGTGTGCCTGCCTGCCTGCCTGCCTGCCTGCCTGCCTGCCTGCCTGCCTGCCTGCCTCCCTCCCTCGCTCCCTCCCTCCCTCCCTCCCTCGCTCCCCCTCCCCCTCCCTCGCTCCCTCCCTCCTGTTTTCTTTCTTTCTTTTTCTTTCTTCTCTTTCTTTCTCTTTTTCTCTCCCTTAGTAACATACAGTGCAAGGTTTGTTCATTTATTGTGGTCCTTTTGCGATTGCTCAGTTCTGGAGGAATCAAATTCTCAACAAAACCACCACACATCAGGTGAGACTATTTGCCATGCAGCACGCATGTCGTTTGTGTTGTGGTTGCAACATGTTATCGGAGTTAACATTGAAACACAATGAAAACTGTTTTGGAAACAAATCACGATGGCGAGGGTTTGGTCACTCCAGTCCATGCAATGGGTTTGGCTCGCCAAGCCAGATAAGTTGGCCTCCCCGAAGGGTCTGGGGTGACAAAATCCTGAGCTGACATTGAGTTTGTTCATTGTTTCAAATGCAATCAAATGGTTGTCGATTGTTACTTCATTCAGGACTTCGGTATCAGATCACTCTTTCTCTCACTACGAAAATTTCATTTTCCGTTGACAAATTTGAGATGCGAGAAAGCTTTATATACATTTCCTTGAGAAACACTCTTCTGGTGAATGTACCGGCAAAAATTAAGAACACATTTACCTGAACAACTTGTGCCTTGAAAGATGAAGAACAAGGCCTCTTGAAACTCAAAACTTTTGAAAGAGTGATTTGAGGCAGGAAGTTCCGAAGTCTTGTTCGTTTTGCATTCGTGCCCAAAACATTGTCATGTCAACTTGGAGAGGGGGGGGGGCGTTGTTGGGGATGGTGGCGGTTTGTTCCCACCAAACACCAAAGCTGCTCAGGATGTCTGCGCTGTGACAAGTCAGGACTCCAAGCGCCAATTTGGGCTTTGGGCCCACGATCAGTGACCATAAAGAACATTTATTGTTTGATTGCACCCTTTTTGAGCACAGTCATCGAAAAAAAAACCTGACAACAGCTCAAAATTGGCACCACTTGAGCCTCACGCTTGTTGCGGTATCAAGGAGAGCTGATGAGTAATGAACATTTCACATGCAGGCAAAACATCAACATCTTCCTCGCTACTCTGCAGGAAGTACCATTTTTTGACAAAAAAAGTCAATTGTCAACCTGGGCCAAAAGGAATTCCCTCCAAAAACAAGTGCACATGATGTACGTTCCTTTTGTTCTACATGTGAATCAGGTCTGCATGACCATTGAGTTCCGCCGGTTTTGTTACGTCTGGACTTGGACCAGAATTTCTGAACGAAACTCGTATCGAAACGAAAGAAAATGTGTGCAGGAATGGGACGTGGACGGGTCTGACGGGGCAGATGCTGCGCAAGGAGGCGGACCTGGTCGTGGCGCCGATCGCGGCCACGGTGGACCGCGACGAAGCGATGGACTTCACCGAGCCCTTCTACCTGGACTACACGACGGTGCTCGTGCAGCTGCCTGACCCTGACGCGTCCAAGTGGAACCTGTACGTAATTGTTTCTTACAAGTACACAATGTTGTGCACACCTCACCCGTTTCAAATGTTCAGCTCTGAGATTCTGGAGGTTTGTGTTGAACCACTGACCTTTCCTTGGTGATTTCAGGTACATTTCGCCCTTCAAGTGGGACGTGTGGCTGTGCATCGCGCTGTCCGTGCCCTTCATGGGCGTCGTCATCTGGCTCATCACCAAGTTCAGTCCGCACTACGCGGCGTCCGAGATCGGGCGCGGTCTCGACAAACTCGACCACGCCATGCTCTACGCCATTGGCTCCATTTTCAGTCAGGGTACGAATGTTTCCTTTGGGTTCAAAACTCAAACAGAGGCATTTTATTCTTCTGTGTTAGTTTGTGGGATTTTTTTTTGTCTGTGGGTGTATCTTTGAATCAATTGCACACCTATTTTCCTGCACCAGATCCTTTCCTCAGAAGATAAAATTGAATTTGGGCTCATCCCTGCAGCCATGGTATCTTGCGGTCACATTTCGTTTGACATGCAAACATAAGGCACGAGTTATTCGTTTCAAACATTTGGTCTGCCTGCCCATTATTTTGCACAAAAGTTGGAAAACGAGAACATTTCCACAGACGTTGGGAAAGATTTTATGACCTGTGAAAAAGCGAAAAACTGTTGAAACCAGTTGGAAAATCTCACGGCCTGGAGATCCAGCACTCTGCCCATAGACTCCAGTTCACTGCACAAATTTGTGTCTGTCCAGGCGGAGTTCACCTCCCGACGGCGCAATCCGGGCGATTTGTGGTCGGCTTCTGGTGGATGTACTGCATCGTGGTGGTGGCGACGTACAGCGGAAACCTGATCGCTTTCCTGACCGTCAGCATCCCAACGCTGCCCTTCAACACGCTCGAGGAGATGATCGACAGCGGATACACGTTTGGCAGCGTCGGTGGCACCGCCTTCATCAACGCGCTAGCGGTCTGTGTGGTTGATACATAAGAGATATACGTTGACCAGATTCGCATTGGCAAGTTACGAGGGAGGTCCTAAAATACGTAGTTTTTGTCCTAAAAGAACCTTCTTTTTGGACACCCGAAACTTTCGGGACAGACAAAACTCATCTTTGCCATTCTCCCGATGGAATGACCATGACATTCTTGTGGGATCAATCAATCTGAGTGCGCAAATGAGGTCACAAGTTGGGACTGAAGTGTGATGCATCAGCAGCAGTTGTTCAATGGCTCAAAGAAGCATTTGCCTGGCAATTTTCTGTTGGTTTTTGGTCAAATTTGCAATTGAGGCAATACCAAACAAGCATGACCGAGGTGAGCAACGGACTGTTCTCAAGTTTCTGGTGAAGACTGGACTAAATCCCACTGAATGTCATTGCCGCCTGCAGGAGGTCCAGACCCACAACTCCATCTCCAAGTCCACAGTTGCCCTTTGGCACCACCGGTTTTCTGCAGGTGAGGAAGCAACCACAGACAAAAAGAGAACTAGCCAACCCCGGACGGCATGCACAGCAGCAAAGATCGCAACAGTGAGTACTCACATCAATGCCAACAGGTCCCAAACTGTGAGGGAAGTGGCTGAAGACCTCGGAATGAGCAAGACTTCTGTGCATCTCATCATGAAAAAGGAACTCAAACTGTCCAAACTAGCACCCAAATTCATCCCCAAGGATTTGACTGCAGAACAAAAAAGGGCAAGAGTGGTATTCTGCAAGCAAAATCTGGCACTTTTGAGAGAGACAGATGATCTCCTGGATCGCATAGTGACCAGCGATGAGACATGGATCAGTGTCTTTGAGCTCTTAAGGAAAGAACAATCCAAAGAATGGTTGCCTAAAGGGCAGGATGCCTCCTGTCCCCGCAAAGCTCTTCCCCAAAGGAGTGACAAAAAGACGATGTTCACTGTGTTTTTCAACAGCAAGGGAGTGGTGCATTCAGAGTTCTCCCCACCAGGCTCAACTGTGAGTTCAGAGTCCTACTGTGATGTCTTGTCCACCTTGAAGGAGCGCATCAGATGCAAAAGGAAAAACCTCTAGGAGATGGGGGTGGGATGGGTGGAGGAGATTCTGGCTCCACCATGACAATGCTCCGAGCCACACAGCAGTTCCCACATTGGCTCTCATCAGCTCCAGCAACATCCTGATGCTCCCCCACCCCCCTACTCCCCTGACCTCATGCCCTGTGATTACTTTTTATTCCCACATCTCAAGAATTTGCTCTGGGGTCACAGGTTTCAATCACTGAATGACATGAAAGTTGGTGTGAACCATGCGCTCAAGGCAATTGACACTGCTGAGATGGCAGCTGCTGTCCACTCAATGCCAATAAGGTGGATGAAATGTGTGAAGGCACAGGGTGAGTATTTTGAAGGGTGGCACCTCACCATTGATCTGGAGAATGATCATGGTCTCATCATGTTCCTGGATGACTCAGAAGGTGACCAAAGTGATGCCCAGACAGAGGAGACCTCGCCTTCAGAGTCTGAAGATGAATAACTTTTGTTCGCTGATGCGCAACTGCATGTGGAATTTTTGGAAGTGTTTTTCCCACACTTTAAGCATGGTTTTGGCATGTTTTTGGCCCTACTTTGGAGGGCTCTTATGTTGACTTCATCTTTGAGGAATAAATTTTATGTTGAGTTCCCGCAAAGCACGTATTTCGGGTCAAAAACTACATATTTCGGGACATACCTCGTACATCTGCAGACCAGTGCACTGCCATCGAAGGGTTCTGGGGCACCAATTAGCATTGGCTGCATGGTTCAACAGTGTTGCATGCAACACAAGCATCATGACGCACCTCATGACAATTCGGCCTCATGCCTTCTTTACGTTGAACAATGACTCGAAAATACTTCACCTCCAATTGTTTCTTCTCGGTGCAACTCAGTCCTGTGAATTCAACACTCAACTCACGTTCCTGCAGGACTTCCAAGTTCCAAGGAAACCTGTCTGTTGAGAAAAAATCGACAGTTTTCATTTCTTTTGCAGAACGCTCGACAGGGAGTCTTGTACGATGTCAACGCGAAGATGGAGACGTTTTGGGAAAAGGACAAAACTATCAACTCCACAGATCCAGGCATTCACATATCGAGGGTGTGAACCCGTTTCAAGGCTATCGTCTACAGTAAAAAAGTCACGTTCAGTATTTCTGACGATAAGCTTTGGCATGAGGGTCACTTTCAGTCACTGCATGAATGAATCAATACCAAACGCAGGTGCTGACGGAAAAGTACGCGTGGATCGGAGACAAGACGGCCATCGAGAGGGAGATGAGCAAATACTGCGACGTCGACATGATTCGAGAAGAGTTCATCCCGATGTCGTACTCGCTCGGTCTGCACAACAACTCCGCCTACAACTCCTTCATCAGTGCAGGGTGAGATTTCTCTGAGAATTGTTCCTTTGTTTTCGAGGGAACTCTTCTGTCAAGAAACAGGGTCAAGCAAAAATCCCAGTGCTGAACAGAGACCTCCCCCAATGGGCAGTCACGCAGTACTCAGCGGACCCTGACGCCAAAGCCCCTGTGGTGCTCAGCACATGCGGTTTTACAAGCCCACTTCAAGCAACCACCAACTGCATGACACCATACAGCATGCAGGCAAGGTAAACCAGACGCCCTGTGCTGCTCTAAGCGAGTGAACCAGAAGCCCAAAGAAGTTCGATTTGGGCTTTTGTTTCCAAGTGTCGAGGGGTGGGTCTAGGGAGCCCAAGCCTCCAGCGGACGGCCCCTTTATCCAGCAAAGAATTTCTTTCGGAGGTTGGGGTGGCCTTCGCTGTTTCACTGAAGGTTCAAGTGTTTTTTGTCTTGCAGCGTTACCAAAGTACTGGAGGGCGGTTTGATAAACAAATGGAAGCAGAAACACTGGTTTCGTCAGAACTTTTGCTCCCGAGGACTAATCACGGAATCAAAACCAGTGTCCCTCAAGGACATTCAAGGAGCGTACTACGCACTGGGGATACTCATTGCAATTGCTGCATGCGTGTTGATGGTAGAACATGGCTTGCGGGGGAGCAGGTTTGTCTCATGGTTAGATGATCAAAAGGCCAGCATTCTTAAGGGGTATGCCAGTGGCTACATTGGTACACCTGGATATGCAACTGAGATTCAACGGGCCCGCCAGCCACCAGAGGGTACGAAAACTGTCATCGCAAATGGGAAAGGGGTGTCGAATGGTTATGTCTCAAATGGGATTGGAGTTGTTACTGAGATTGCCAATGGGTACACCACTGAGGTTGCCAATGGGTACATTGCGCGAGATTTTATGTACAGCAATGGGTATCCAGCAAACGGAGACGCGCACAATTATCAAAATGGACATGTTGGCAACAACAAGAAAAAGAAAGAAAAGGGCTATGACGCAAATGACATGGCATCCAGAGCCCCTGTGTTCAGCAGAAGTTTGTTTTCTTAGATTTGAACACTGTAGATCTCTGTTAGCTTTTGATTGCCACACGCTGCAGTTCTGTTTGTACCGATAAAATGTATCGAACCGACCAACAGATCAACCAGCACACGCGCGTGAATGCTTGCAAGTACAAAAAGTTGGGCATACACACATGTGCACCACAACACAAGCACTCTAAAGACACACTTTTGTCCTGCAGAAGTTATTTTGAATTTGAGACCATTTCGTGCCTTTTGCAGAAATGTGATTCATGTCGAATGAAGAACATCGGAAAGGAAAACAACCAGACGATGACTGCAACGAACAGAATAGAGTTCTTGAGTCTTGCCATTGTCGCTGACCACGAAAAGTTGTTTGTTTGTTTTTTGTTGAAAGTTTCATTTATCTGTACATACGAGCTTGCAAACATTTTAGCCTTTTCACATGTACACAATCACAACGAGAGATTTGTAATAAAAAAAATCCGTGCACATTGCCTTGGGGATTGGGTTACCGAATAGCAATCGCAGAGATGAAACCGCGACAAGAGTGGCTGCCACAAACAATACGAGGCAGTTTCAAGTTCTGGCGTTCATCTACATGTTGTATCATGCTGTCGAGTTAACCCCAATTGATCGATCGATCAGTGCATTGACCTTCACAGCTAACAGTCATGCCTGGGTCAATACTCTGTCCAAATTAACTTTGTCTCAAACTTCCTGAAGGGTGTTCTTTTGGTGTCTGTGCTCTGCTATGTACAGACATGAAGCGTGTTCAGGAGCTGCCTTCAAAGCTTGCACAAAGGATTAACATTCATTTCTGTGTAAAAATTGGTCTGCCGCTGCCTGCAACTTTGAATGCTCTTCATCTGGTGTTTCCAAATGACTGTCTCAGTGATGCCAGGATCCACTACTGGTACAGGGAGTTCCAGAATGGTCAAGCAACCTTGGTGGATCTTCACAGAGCACCCAGAGCCAAGACATCCAGGAGCCCTACAACAGTGCAAGCAGTGAAGGCTGTGATTGACGTGGACCCCTAGGGTGACTTTGGCCCAAATTCAAGCCATTGTGCCTGTTCCCCTGGGCAGTCTGTTCTCCATCATTCACAAGGATTTGAAGCTGACACTGCAGTGTGCCCATTTTGATCTCCATCAGCTGACTCCCAGGCATCTCAGACTGAGGTATGATGCATGCAGAGCCTTTCTGAATTGTGTGAACAGACCAGGAAACTTCCTGTAGAGTGATAACAACTGATGAGGCATGGGTGTATCAATATGACCCCGAGACCAGGAGACAGAGCAGCCAGTGGTTGGCACCAGGAGGGCTGTGCACAACCAAGCCCAGGAGGGCCAGGGTGACAGGGAAGGTGATGCTAATCACCTTCTTTGACCACAGAGGAATGATTCACTGTGAGATGCTCAGAAACCAGACCATGACAGCTGCTGTGTTCATCAGAATTCTTGGCAATCTACACCAGGCACTCAGAATTTGATGCCCAAGACCTCACCAGCCTTGGATCCTCCTTATGGACAATGCCAGTGCCTATATGTGCAGGAGGACCAAGCTGCACCTGTTGTTCTCTAGAGTGAGGACTCTGCCACACCCTCCATAATTGCCAGACTTGGCCCTGAATGATTTCTGGCTATTTCCATGCCTAAAGAAAGGCCTCAAAGGTCATCACTTCGCTAGCCTGGATGATCTGGAGAATGCAGTCCACCAAGAAATTGCACAGATTCCAGCCTATGAGTATAGAGAAAACCTGCTCCAAAAGTGGCCGATGCACTGGGGACATTGCTTGAACCAGGATGGTGGATACTTCGAAGGCATGCAGGAGAACTGAGCAATCCCAAGTGACTGCTGAAGTGATGTTGGAAACATTGCATGACTGTAAAAAAAGTTTTGACAGTTTGGACTGTATTATTGTTTTGGTTGGCAGAGGTTGTGCAACTTGACAGGCATGTACTGAAATAAATAGGTGAACTCAACCAAGTACAGGGTCATTTCCAACATGATACAACATGTAGATGAACGCCAGAACTTGAAACTGCCTCGTAGATCGGAGACCAGCGGCGCAGCGCGAAATCCTTTCGCAGCCGAAACTTTGTCGACTTTTCTGTTTCTTGTTGGTCTCTAAAAATGATGTGTCCGTGAGGGTTTTTTCCCCTTTATTTTCCACAAATAAATGGGGAATCATTTCACGTCACAAAAGTTCTCTGCAGAGATTGTATTTTCATTACCAAGTTATTTGAACAATTCCCAGACAAGAAGAGCAATAATTTCTTACTAAAACAAAAACAAACGTTTTGACCTTGCCACACACACAATCCATCACAGTGGCAGTCTAACCGCGCGCTAAAAAAGGCCTTCTCAGGAGTCTGAGCGGTAGAGCAGGACAAAAAGAAGCGTCGTTTCGTGGAAGTCCTCCTGGTTTATTGTCTCAGAGATCACAGTATTACAGCACGAAAGACAAACCACGCATATTTTGCGAAAAGATAATTAACGTTCACCTTACACACTGAAGCAGCGCGCTTCACGCTAAAACTTGATTCACGCCTCCCTCTCCAATGTGTTCCGTTCTGATTGTGCAACGTTTCAATTTCTCGCACAATTTGTGCTTTTCTATCGATATGATTCGTCTTCTCCAAGACATCTTCACGATCACCTGACTCTGTCCTTTGCAATGTGACGGGTCCATTTGCTGGGATCCGTACAATCACCCAGCTCACTCACCGTCTCACTGTCTCACACGCGAGTCCACCACACACGGCGACGGACGACGCGTTGTTTACGCACACACTCTCTGTTTTGGCACAACAATTGACTAATCGCGACCGAGAACGCGACCGGACAACTCTGACGTTTTTACTGCCGTAATATCTGAAAAGAAACAGGGCACAAATGACCAAACCAAACCCGTTAGGTCAGCAGACAAGCTCTTGTTCTCAACTGTTCTGGACGAAAACGTGAGAAAAAAAGGCAAAACAAAATGCGTACAGAACTTGTCAAGATCGCAGCGAAATATTTTGACAACGTAACAGAGCCTGACCTGCGCGAGGCCGTGGAGGCGCTCCATGACGGCGGCGACGGTGGCGGACACGGACACGTCGATGACACTGTTGATGTACTGCACCGCCTCCTCGTCGCTCAGATCGAGCCGAAACTTGTCCTGCACCTGTGAACAAAGACAATGTCGCTGAGCCACAGGGCTTTCCTGGTGACATCTCAAGCTGTGTTGTTTCCGTTTCACAGAGTTGTTCTTGAACACTTGTCTCCTGTTCACCTTCTTCACGGTTTTGTCCGGTTCCAAAGCGATGTCTGGGACGTTTGCGTCAACCATCAATGAAAACAAGTTCAGTATCAAGTTGGACGATCTGCAAAAGACAAGACAATCCTTCAGCACGAGAACCCATCTTTGCTGTTGCGTGCAAGTTTCACACACTCGTGGTTTCATCCATCGCGCTCAATCCAGAAGCTGGATGGCAGCTTCTCTTGGAGGCTTCTCTTGAGTGTCTTGAGTACTTGAAGCTGTCCCACGTGACAGCTTGGGGTTGTTGAGTTCTGAGCATGGTTGAGAGTTGACCTGTGATTGCGTGAGATGTGAAACTCCATGGTCGCGTCTTGATGAGGCATTGAGCTGGAGAAGTGCGTGTGTGGGTCGTGTATGCGTGGGTCTCTCTCACCCATACCCGTACTGTCTTGTGCCCGTGGGGGTGGCGCAGATGTTACATCAAACACAGTGGTATGTGTGCCCACAACAACTGACATTTGTCTTGCAAGGACCGTGGGACACTGCACGTTATTTTGGAGAACGCAACGATCAACACACGTCCAACGCACTCCCCGTTCAATGTAGTTGAAGTGGAACGCACCTCCTGAGGTGAAGGAATGCAGTGTAGCAGAGTTTCTTGAAATCAGTGAAGTGTTCGGAGGCAGGGCCGCCCATCGCCTCCACCATCTCTTTGCTGAGACGCATCGGCGCCGGCATCGGCTTCGGGTCGCGCCCCAGGATGTAGCCGAAGTCGATGTGGAACAGCTTCCCTGCAGCAAAAGTCAACACGGACCAAAATTAGATCTACTAACTGAAACACAAGCGCAGAGAAAGACAAGCAGAGCACAGGAAGTTTTCTGATGTGAGTCACAACCTGACGGAGTGAGCAGCAAATTGTCGAGGTGTCGATCTCCAACTCCCAGCAGATATGTGATGACACAGTATCCAGCTGCAACACAAAATCACGTTTTACGTTCGGGTCCTAAAGTCCCAAATGTCAAACAGCAGTTCAACATAAAACACACAAAAGCTGAACAAGCAAGATTTCTAATGGTTCCGACCGACGCTTTTGACGTAGTTGTCCAGAACCTCGGGCGCGACGCCCAGGGGAGAGTTCTCCGCGGGCGCGTGCTTCTGGAAATAGTTGATGATGGATCCCTCAGACTTGATCACGTCAGCAACAGCTGTAGACTCTATGTACTGGACGAAACCTGCAACAAAGACATCCTTTTCAAAACTACCGAGAGTGTCCGCAACAAAACAGGATTTCGTCAAAAAGGCACCACACTTTGTGCAAATGGGAAAACCATCTTGCAGCCTCCTTTTTCAAAAGACGGAAGTTTGCAAAAAGCAACACACCCAAAATCACTGGTACAAATTTTTCTGACCCGCATTTCCAACAAAGATCCAACTTACCATCTTTACAACTTGTGGCCAATACTTTGTACGGAGTCAACTTCAGGTCAAGATTCTCTTTTCGCAGCAGCTGTCAAAAACAAGAACGCGTGAGCAACGAACGCAACACTCGCACAATCCAGGTTATGTGGAAATCTCTGAGGACGGTGCGCAGCCCTCACCTTGTCCATGAGCGTGATGATCTGCAGTATGAGCTGATCCTGCCGCAGGTCATCGCCGTGTTTGAAGATCGTCACGTACTCCTTGTTGTTCGTTGTTTTGAACGTGAAGCGACAAGGCATCAGGGCACTCTGAAATATCGAAAAGCACACGTGTTTTGTGGAACAAGTTCTTCGCATTGAGAGCGCATGAACGGTTTGAAACAGGTGAAACGGGCTCCAAATGTTGACGCACTTTGAAGAGCGTGGCGTTTTCCACGACGATGCCGGTGACGAGAACTTCCGGGTCGAGTGGCAGCGGAATCGTGTCGAAGCTGCTGAAGTTGAACTTGCACGAATCGGAATCCACGAGCAGAGCCTGCAGCTTCTCGATCTGCGAACATGGAGAGTTCAGGAACGAACGACCCAAAAGGTTGTGCGAGGTCTGTGCCATTCATAAATGCAGTTTTCGGTGTGAACGAGAGGCGCTCACCTTTTTCTTTCTGTTGCCACTTTCCCGGGCGACCATTTTGACGAGTTTTCCCAGGGACTCCAGAAACGTCTGTTGCCCGGCAATCGCTGCCCGCCGGAGCCGACACTCCTGGCCTCCCTGCACGAGCACAACACATCTCGTCTTGCACACTACACAAGGCTCTTTGCCACAGAAAGAGCGAACTGTCAGAAAGATCTAAACAAATCTAGTTCACGTACACCATTGAGCGCTTGACTGAACCGCTTCAGCACCGTGATGTACATCTGAACAATGCGCTGATCTTTGGTCTGCGAGTCTTGATCGTCGCATTCCACGATCAAATACCTGAAATGTGCAACGACCACGTCGGACACAATTCACAAGAGCAGCGTTCAGCAAACAGGGTAAATTTCAAAAGCCAGCCCTTTCCATGATACGATGCCCCGTTCACAAGAGTAACTGAGTCACACAATGAAGAATGCACTTGCCAGCACAGGTAATTGGCCAGTGTTGAATTGCTACAAGCTCGATAAATCAAAAACGTCGCCAGATCCATCTGAAGAGTAACATGACATTATTGACAGTGCCGGAGGCGAATGATCTTCTCACAATAATCTGCAACTGCGTGCAAAATGCATCAAACATCCGCAGATCATGCTCAAGTCCTTTTCGTGCACGCGCATTCATAAAAATTTTCTTCGCAAAAAGGTCTCTGGTTGACGCATCAACTGGACCTTCACGACCATTTTCACATCTATTGTGGCTGATGCAGCCCACCTCTTGCCCTGGTGATGGATTGCTGTTGGTGTCGATGCCCAAGGCATCCAGAATCGAATCTCTGTCGTTGTCCGTGATACTTGGGGATCGACTGAAAAATAACGGTGAGATTCTTTTTGTCCTGCGATTCGACTTGGTGTGTAACATGACTATATCACGCTCCTTTCCCTGCACTTTCCCTGCAGCAGTACCTGTCGTTCTCGCTCGACGAGGTGGAGTCAGCGCGCAGCAGACTCTGCTGCTGCAGTGCTTCCTTCTCGCGCTCGTGCGCCACGTGGATCTCGTCGAAGTTCTCGTACTTGAGCGCCTGCACGAGCTGCAGCAGGTATAGCAGCAGCTCCTCGTCGTCGGCGTGGCGTAGGCGCGTCACGGCGTACTTGCGCACGGCCGGATGCGCGAAGGCGGGCGTGAGCAGCTCCAGCGCGTCCACCACGTCCATCGGGCTCCAGCGGTGCAGCAGATCCAGCGCCTGCTTCACCTCCTGTACCACGTCCCAGTTGACAGACTTGAGGAACTTTGTCAGTGCCTGCAGAAAAAAAGGTGGGAAAGTGCTCTGTCAAGTTCTACACAAGGACCCCTTTGTAGACACGCACAGTGCCAACCGCCCTGCGAAAGCGAACTTTCGTTTTTTTTTCGTTTCTGGCACAACGGCTGCTTTTACCTTCTTCTGGTTCGACAGGTAGAAGCGGAATTTCCACACCAAATCTCCCTCCTCTGAAGTAAGCGGTTTCGTAGGAGGGTATTGCACGATCACCTGAAAGAAACCAAGCGCAAAATGAAAGTCACCCTGCCGGTTCCCAACATGAAGGCTTCATGGAACGAAAAGAGTGAAGAGTGTCGTCAGGTGTGGTACTTGCATGAAGAAGGTCTCTGGTGGCTGCGTTCGGCTTCAAGTCTCGATCAGTTGGGCCACTTCGCAAACTTCGAGCCAGTTTGTGGTGCTTGCTCTCAACTATGTTGTCCTGCAAGCAAAAAAGGTCATGCACCACCATCAACAAAACGCGCACCTGAAATTTTCAATGGACGCAAACAAATCCCCGGAACACGCCAAATGACTCACACAACTACCTCACAAAATCTTGCACAATGAATCCCATGTCAGGTCAGATTTCCAGTGATGATCGCCAACAAAAGTTTTGCCCAACCAAATGTCAAGATGCTGACAAACAACGCCGTCAACAAAACCGAAAACAGAGTCGCCCAACCAAGAAGCAGCGCGCTCGTACTAACAGTTTTGATCCACCAGATCTCCTGTTTGGCGCCCTCGTAGATGAAGTCGGAGGCGTGCAGCGCGCCGCTCACGAGCGTGTCCGAGACGCCGTGCGGCAGCGGCGCGTCTGCCTCGGGGATTCGTAGCAGCGGCTGAGCGCCGTCCAGCTCAGCTCCTTCAACCTCTCTGTCCGCCATCGAGACTTGGTCCCCACTCAAAACCATGCTACCAGCAACGGTGCAGTGCCATGACACTTTGTTCTTCCTCAGATCCACCTCACGGCCTCCATTTCAACATCAGTCCGTCGATGATGAACACGGACAACACCAGAGTTGTGCACTTTATGCTGCTTGAATTTTCCTCTTTTTCCTTTATCATGTTGCGTGGTGTGACGAATTTACCAACGATCAGTATCTTCAACACGTTTGGTCCGTCTGTTATCTGCCTTATGAACATGCATGAACATCCTCAAATGCTCTTCAGTGAATCATAAAAGTCTGTTGGTTCGTGTCCCACTTTCCACAAATGTGCACGACTCGACTTTGTTGCTTTTGTAGTTCTGCATAATGGACAACAACCGCCGCGTTTTCAAATGGTAATGCATGTGTCGAAACAGCTGCATGCCTTTCCAGCACAACAGCAGCCGAGTACTTTTCAGGTCATTGTGCACTGAAAAACTAGCAACTGTTGCCACGACAGTGGTATTTGGATGCATACTTGGATTTATCGATTGCCTCATTTCAACTTCCCTTTGAACATCATCATCACCTCTCGCAATGCGTGGACTGCTGCGTCGCTGCGAGTTCGATAACCACAGCGATCACAAGCAAAAGAATTTTTCGAACACGCACTGCCTGGAGTATCCCAAACATGGGATCTCCTGAACGGAATATCACTCTGAAAAGCATGCAATACAGTCGGGTTGAGCGATCCGGTGTGCGATCTGCTCTTCCTGTCTCCTACGGGCCCGTACTCGTGTCCGAGTAGAAAACGAACTCCTGACACGACGAAGACTCAACAGACACGCAGAGATCTGCGGAGATCAGCAGCTTCAACATTTTAAGAAGCGAATCAATCGTGTTTGACCTCCCATCAACCATTTTGGCGGGTTGTACCAATCACCTGACTGGGGTTTTTTTTTTTTTTGTACCTCTCAGGCACCAACCCAGCTTGGCGACCCTCGCACACGAGGTGTGCTCTGCATTGACTTGAGAAGACACACAGTGCATGTAAAATCCACAGGTTCCGCGTCGTACGAGTATCACGGTGTGCCTGCATGTACCGGTACGCTCGTAAAATCACAAAATGTCGTACGGCACGTACAGACACTCAGATCCAATGACAGGACGTATTTCTCTGTGGAAACACCGTTTCCTGCAGCCATGGCAGCTGAGAATTGGAACAATTTCCTGTGGAAGGCGTGTTCCGTCCCACATATCAATGGATTGATTCTGTGTTTCCGGAGTATCCAGACGGTCCGCGGCGTGTCCATACCTCGGGAAGGGTTTCTGAATTCTGTCAGGATGTTATTCTGCTATCTTGAAAGGTTCCTAGCAACTTGAACTGAGTGCACTCATCTAGTGAACTCCAACCTGATTTAGCCGTGGTCTTCGAATTCTGACAAAATGATGTCAGTTCCAACAGAATCCAATTTTAGCCACGAACGTTCTCAAAGTTTTGAGGAAAGACTTCAACAGAAACAAATCTTGTTTTCATCCAGGTTTCTGAGCCATTGTGCTGTTCCATGTCTGGCATCATGCACAAGTCATTTTGTTGCTTTTTGGAAGGGTCAGTCAGGACTTTCTGTGTGCTGTCCGTACAAATGTCAGAGAAACTCATGATTCATCAACAGATCAGGCTCAAAAGACCCACAGCTGATCTTGGAAGTATCAAACAGAATTCCCATGTTATCGCCTCAGTTGCCAAACTCCCGTCCATTACACGCAGGATTTTTCATTTGGCCTCCTTGCCTGGCAAATTTCAAGGAACGAGTGAAAATGATCTCCTGGCTACTCCGACTTCTGTGAGCATCAAAGCCAAAAGACATTCCGGAATCACCCTGATGGAATTGAACAAACTGAACAGCACCACGAAGTGTATCTCTCACGTTCTCAAAACCTTGACCAAGCACAGGATAGATCTAACACAGCTCAACACCCACAACTTGCCACTTCCTGGTCTATTCAGACAAGACGAACATACCTGCACGTGCAACATACTGCGACCAAGGAGAGTTGAAGGATTGGAAGAACCGTTCCCTCCAATCAACGTATTTTCTCAAGTACAACAGCGTCACGAGCGACATGTCTGCATGGGAATTACGAGGGGACTTTCTTTTCTGGCAGGAACAGCATGATCATTAAGTCGAGGTCTTGCACCGGTGTGTGACTATTCCTGCTCGGTACCAAGTGGGGTCAGCGGTCACTCTGAGACAACTTTGCACACAGTTGTTCCCTTTTCACGATGAAGCGCTGCACAGCTCTTTCTCCGCAGCTTACACAGCGAGTTTGCATCTGGTTCCTGACCAAATTGAATTGGGATTTCACCCAAACCAAGCAGGCTTTGACTGTGTGTTTCGGACATGCAATTCTCAGTGATTCAAGGATTTACCACTGGATGACCGAGTTCAGAAATGGGTGTGCCTGCATTGTGGATCTTCACAGGCGACAAAAGCACAAAAGTGGCAGATCTGTGCGCAACATCAGAGCAGTGGAGAATGCAGTGACAAGTGACAGAAGAATAACAATTCCCAGACTGATGGTGGAAACTGGTTTGAAGGCGAGTACTGTGTACCGGATTCTGAAAAAGGATTTGGCTTTGTCCAAGCACTGTGCCAAGTATGTTCCAAGCCTGCTGGGAGCAGCCCAAATTGCCAGAAGAGTTTCTGTGTGTGATTTCTGGACACATCTGAGACTTGCTGACCGCCGGGTACTCAAGGTCATGGTGACAGTTGATGAATCCTGGATATATATGTATGATCCAGAAACCAAAGAACAGTCAAAGGAGTGGCTATGTGCAATGGAGCCACACCCGCAAAAGCCTCAGAGAACTATTGCAACTGGCAAGGTCATGGTTGTGACCTTCTTCGATTCTTTGGGTCTCATCTACAGGGAATTCGTCCATCAGCCAAGAACTGTGAACCAAAATGTCTTCAGACAAATCCTGACACGTTTTGACATCGCCTTCCAGAACAGAAGACCAAGGGGTGTGGCCAGAGGCAGACACTACATCCATATGGACAATGCCTCCGCCCATACAGCATTTCTGACAAGACAACACCTCCAAAACCTTGGGTGGACCATCATTCCTCACCTCCCTATTCGCCAGATCTGGCTCCGAATGATTTTTGGCTGTATCCCCATGTGAAGAAGGGCTTGAAAGGAAGGAGATTCCAAAATACCCAAGAACTGGAAGACGCCTTTGACTTTGAAATCGGCCAGATTGCCAGGGATGAGTATCGCACGTGCATCATGGAGAAGTGGCCTGCACACTGGAGGAAGTGTTTGGCCCACCAAGGAAACTACTTCGAGGGCATTCACTCTTAGAGACTAGTTTTGACAGTGTACCGACTGTTGATGTTATTGTTTTGGTAAACAAAGCACTGTTCTATTGTCTCCGGTCAGTACAATGCGGTATCTGTGTTAACTGCATCGTCAGTGCAAAACATGCTGTTCCTGCCAGAAAAGAAAGTCCCCTCGTATGCCAACATCATGCAAATCTACGCGTACAAGTGCGTGTCAACAGCTTGGCAAGCCTTTCTCCGCAATGTGTTTCACTCAACACTTCGTCCAGATTGTGTTGCGAACGCATTTTGTGTGTGACGAACAACAAGTGACGACGACAAAAAATGCAGGGTGTAAAGTGCACACCGTGCACGTACAGCTGATTTTTGAACCAAGCAAGAAAGCAAAGCGAGAAACATGCGGTTTTACGTCGCGCAGTCAAATGCGGGTGGGATGATACTTGTCTCATCTTACCCTGGCGGAGGGGCTGCTGGATGACGGCAACTGACCTTAGACCTCAGGTATGGCCTGATGCAATCATCCCACTCACGGGGTGGGTGGGTCATAATATCTGACATGGGAGCTCAAGCATGGCGATAGCACCCAAAATGGGACCTCTGACATGGCCTGATACTATCATCCTGTCCAGAGTGGTTGGATTATTGATAGCATCCAACCCGAGACGCTGTTATTCCCCCATCTCTGCAGACACACAAACAATCGTGACATGACCAAGCGGATCGCTAAAAAACGTGGGTTTAAAAATAGCCGACACCAAAGACACGCGTGAACCAACACAGAAGACACCTGTGAAAACTGCACGATTGTTCAAGTTCTTGCTGTGCAAAACCCTGAGGCTGTTTCCAGTGCCCAGAAAATTGTACTCACCTGGAGAATCTCAGGGTCTGGTACAGTCACGATTCCAGCGAAGGTTCGCATGTGGTAAATTTCATCTCCACCCTGGAAAAGCAACAACCTTTGTCTGATGTTTTCGGGGGCAAGCATTGCTTTGTTGATGCATTGCACAAACTGTTCTGCACACCAACATCTGCAAAAGCGTGTTTCAAAACAGTTCAGCTGCTTCGTAGTGATTTGTGAGCAAAGTAGCACATTCACTTTTTGAGTGATTTGAGGAGGTTGGTCAAAATATTGTTCGAGGCGACTGGAACAATGACCGACCGGAGCAAATCACCTGTTGGTGTCGAAGATGGAGTGTTGGACTGGTGTCATTCGTTTTTTCAGTTTCAAACATTCGTACCTGGGTTTTTGGTGGGGCCATAGATTGAGTGCAAATTTGGAATTTTGGGAAAAGTGTTCAAGATAGATATTCAGCAAAGATTCAGGTGAGCTTCATATGTGATTTGGTATACATACACAAGGTTTTTGGTACACTGGGATGCAAACAAAAGGAACGAAAAAGAAAGAAGAAAACCCAACAAACTGAAGAAAAAGTTCACCGAAAAAACAGTGAGCGGAATGCACAATTTCAAATTCTTCGAATCATCGCGAGCTCCATGGAGCTATTTTTTGAATCAGAAAGGACGACCGGGACATCACACGTCTGAAGCGACTCGATGACCTTTTCGAAGTAGAAGACGGAGTACTCGACGTTGTCGAGGTGGACGCGCGGGAACTCGATCATGAGGAACATGAAGTTGGAGTCGCGCTTCTGCTTCTCGTTGATCATTTCGATCTCGCGAAACGTGAGGCGGTCCAGCCAGTCCACCTTCGGCATGTGTCCGTTCCGGTGCTTTTTACTCAACTGCAAGAAAACTACACCCTTACACACACAGCTGGTTACTTTCCTGCATCCTCAGCCTCCTGAAAGAAATTTTCAGGGAATGACACAGAAATGTGCTTGTCTCGGGGAGAAGCAACCGAGCAAATGCTTGAGAAGCGCAAAGATAGCAGACTGTTCTGGTTGGTCAAAGCTTTTGCACATCGATGTCCGCACGTGTGAGCATCGAATGAAATCCAAATTCTTTGCTTGCAGAAATACTCGTAAGGATCTGTCCAGCTCGTACCTTGGCAAGTCTTCCCATCTCGTCTTCCTTGCCGCTCAGTTTGCCTGGAGTTGTTGTGGGAGACGAACCGTCGGCTTCTACGTCGGCCCATACACGCAGATCGTGCATCCCTTGACGCAGGGTTCTGCAATGGATGGAACTCCAGAGAAGGCAAGCATATTTGTGAAATGTGTTTGTCAATCAGGTAAAAACATGTTTCTTCAGGACAAAGAATATTCAGACATTTCTCTGCACGAACTGACGCACAGGCTCAGTACCCTTTCTTGCCGAAGACCGACACGGTGGTGCCGCCAACTGGCACCGCCTGTCGCGATCCGTAGATGTCCCAGACCGTCAGGGTCAGCTGCGCGTTGCGCGGCAGGTCGCTGTACTTGATGGGCAACGTCAGCCACTCATTCCAACTGAAAGAAACAAAAATATTCCAGAACTCAACGTTAGCAAAATGACATCACTTTTTTGTCGTCCACCTGAAAAAGAAGTTGCTTTTTTTTGTTGGAAAACAAAGGAAAAGAATACCTATTCTAAGTTATTTACCATTGATGTCATTGGCAACTCACATATTTTCTTTCTCTGCACTTGGGAGAACGAGACCGACTGTGTGCGCCCTGTGAAATGAATTATCAACTCACTTCCATCTCGTGGTGAACGACTTGTAGGCGGTTTGCGCTGGCGATGAGATGAGTTTTCCATCGGAGTACACGTGACATGTCACATAAAGGTCGGAGCACGTTTCTTGGCACGCTCCGGAGAAGCGAAGCAAGGGATCATCGATCAGTTCCTTGTACGATGGCCGGTCACGTTTCCCTTCCAACGTTCCACTGCAACCAAGGTTCACAGAACTTTCCATGGGAACAAATGGAACCAGCCTCCCTCTCTGACCCAGAACAAAATCCGTTGCACGTATCACTGTTGTCACCCATCATTTTTTGACCACGTTTGCATCGTGACTTCTCCTGCAGGACCACGCTATTTCCTGGACTGAAAAGATGTTCTGCGCGGGGTCCGTTTCCCTGACCTCAACACCAAGAAATTTGAAGTCTATAGACTGCTTGGACGGATTTCCCGTGAGAATTTCCGCAGAGCAATTCATCGTACGTACGAGGATGCATGAGTACGAGTATCAACAGAAAGTGGCACTGTGCATGTTCAGTCAGTGTGTTTGGCAACAGACGCAGGTGGCTGATTCAAGACAATGTCAGACCAGCCAATTCTTTTGTCCTCCTCAGTGCAGACTGGCCAATTGACTTTGCCGCTGAACAAGCACAGTGCCACTGTCTGTTGATATGTCCTCGTACTTGGGTGCACAGACTTGAGAGGTGCACCAGAAAAGACGGGGGATACTTCCGAGGGCACGCCTGATTTGTTTCTTCTTGTTGAATACATTTTTGAAAAATACATTTGGGAAAATAGTGAACAAAGCAATACCAGTGATTTGAAACAAAACACACGTTGCAGGATATTTGTACAGGACACCCACAAAACGAAAGAAGCAACCCAACACTTCACACAATACGTGCCACCCACGGTCTGAACATCCCTGATACCGGAGTGGTCAAACTTTCTGGCCTTAGATATGCTTATTTTGCACCTTGTACAAAGATAACTTTCACGAAAACTGCCTGTCGAACAAGTGATGACTGTGCGAGAAGCGGCCACACGAGATGGTGTGGTCTTTTTAGGTGATTTGAGGAGGTTGCGAGATTTGGGAGCTTTTGAAAAAAAGCGAGCGAAATCAGAGCAAGTGAAATCAAATCACCTGCAGGCAAAAGTATGTGTACAGCAGTTTCATGGTCAAGATGAGGATACATTTTAGATCTTTTGGGCTCTTTTTGTTCAATTTGCGTTAGGGATAATGTCGTGTGGAAGAGTTGGCTCTTCCCACGCGCACAATCCAGCTTTTGGGCGAGGTGCTGAGTATCGATGAAGCCGCGCACCGGACTCGCAACTTGCGCTGCCTGTTTAAAGCTGCGCCCACGACACCCTGCGTCTGTCGAGAGCTACTGCTTGAGACAGGAGAGAGCTAATAAACATGTGAAGCATACGCTTGAGTTTGACTCCACTGCGGCAGTCCGGCTGAGCCGAGGCTGCTCTTTACCGCGGTGCCGCAAGCAGCGGCGGTTGTGAGGACAGGCTCCACCGGGACCCGACCCGCACACAACATGGCGGTTCGCGAGTGCTAGACCAAGGATCGCCTTGGGATACAGTCATGACAAACAAAATCAGAAATGAC
>JAAUXT010054476.1_pt1 | contig 32831 bp, 34 predicted proteins | sample 7278171 | NCBI WGS metagenome assembly JAAUXT01 (sample SAMN14350112, study PRJNA611818) | marine sediment metagenome | isolation source: surface marine sediment (1.8m) | place: French Polynesia: Moorea | collected 2018-08
GTCAGTTACAGAACTAAACTCGATGTTTCACAGTGGTTATGGAAACTCGTCCTGTGGACTCGTTCCATAACCACTGGTGAAACATCTCGTTGGCGTTCTATATCTGTTACGTACAACTCTGTTTCTGTCCGCGCTGATGAGGTCTTGAAAGTGTTGCTTTGTTTTCTTCTGAGTGCTGGTCTGTCTTTTGGCAAAGGTCACGCAGATTTGCCTGCAGTTGCGTTTACAGGAGCGCAAAAGGGGAAATAAAATTACGCAATTCCATCAAGCAACATTGGTGACCAACAAGAGCAGTTTTCAGCTTGAAAGCTTTTGTCATCACGGAAGAAGTGTGTGTGTTCCATTGAATATACAGAAAAAATAGTTTCAGACACAACAAACTTTTGCAGTCACAGCTGCCTTTTTCTCCCTCAAGAAAGGTTAGAATCTACTGGAAAGAAAAGTTCACCTCTGAACCTGCAGGTTCTCCACGTGGCGTTGCAATCCATCCCCGCGTTATCTGGATTCACCTTACTCTTGACCGTCTGTGTCCAGGTAATCAGATATCCCCCGCGATAGCACGCAATCGCATGTGTCGGCATGTTTTTTACATTAACACAACTCATTTCAGAATCAGGACGGAGCGGAATGGCGGGGCGTGGTGCCCGAAGAAACAGATCAACCGCAGTGTGTACGAGTTCCTCCAAATTGACCTGGGCGGACTCAAGGTCATCACTCTCGTGGAAACACAAGGACGCTTCGGTAACGGACAGGTACGAACAGCGGCACCCGAAGTTGGGCGGAGATATTGCGACTCTCAAATATCATACGATGTGCGGGCCGAGTTCTGATCTCCCACAGTGCTGAAGGCGCTCGGTGCGAGGTGTGGGCCTCGTCAAAAGATAAAAGCCCGTGATTCAGATTTGGCTTGACAACCTGTTGGTAACAGACACAGAACACGCCCATCAAAAATGTACCTTGTTGCGAGAAATTGACTTGGACAAGGTAAAGCTTCAATGAAGTCGTGTAGAACCGAGCAGTGCGTAGAAAGTCAGCGAGAGAAAGGGTTGGCCTTTACAATTCCTTGCTATCACAGGTGCATAGAGCAGAGGTGAGGAGCTATTAGGCGTTGCGCGTTCAGCCCTCCCACTGCAGTGGCAACAAAGCGTACAGCTCAAACTCAACCTGGGATCCTGCAAGAAAAAGTGAATGTCAAACAGTGGTGCCCGATGCCGGCAAATCCTCGGCTTCCAGAGCCTCCCGCCCTCGCACTAATCCACTCCGGTTTTGGGACCGAAGTGGCTTTGTGTGACTGACCGCTTCTTTATCGACAAAAGAAAGGACCTCAATTCGTTACCCACTCATTTCACACGCAGAACCACCCTCACACTGCCGCGAGCTCCCCCATGCAGAAAATTAACACTCGCAGTTTGGCGAACTGAATTGCCGGCTTTGTTGGTATGTAAATGAGGGATAGGTTCCAGCAACCCCGAAGAATGAGTTGTGGGTGAGTTTGAAGGACTGTTCATTTGATAGTGGCCAGAATATCCAAAATTGAGGCCCGGACGTCCCTCTTATCGCCCAGGTGAAGGAACAAGACTCGGTAGATCCGGTTAAAAGATCAGGTCACCCAACAGTTGACCCCGTAACAAGTGGTAATTCAGTCACTCTTGAATGTTTGCCAACCCCTGCGTTGAAATCTCTGGATCTCCCATTGCTGATCGTTACCTGTATGTCGAATTATACAGGGTCAGGAGCTGATTGACCCGGGTGCTCACAGGTATCCGCCCTTGCGCAAACATTGCGGTGTCCGTGACCAAAGTTCTGCCTCCTTCAACCTGCATCTGCTGCTCCACAAACACGCGGAGGATCAGCACCGGATGTGGAAATCACGGAGCAAGTGGAAGCGATTGACGATGAATAGTCTACGATGATCTAATCTGTGTGCTGGATCGGCTGACCCCTGCAAGACAAGAACAACTTGTCTGCGTCAGACATCCGCAAAACAAACCCATTCATACTTCCTGAAGAAGGCTGATATGAAAAATAGAAGAGCTGCTTGTCAGAATCTTCATTTCACCTCGGATCTGAAAGTGTATTCTCAAGTGGAGCTTCCCTGCTTGCGTTTTCACTCGGTCAAGCTGGCTCGTTCAAATAAGTTTTCTTTGTGCTTGCAGGGCCAAGAGTACGCGGAGTACTACATGCTGGAGTACCAGAGGACGGACGACGGACCCTGGATCCGGTACAAGAACAAACAAGGGAACGAGGTAATCTTTGGTTTGCACTGCACGTCAGATAACCCCATTCAATGACTTTGCCAGAATATTTCTTTCGCATGCACAGATTTCACCCGAAGTCATCTCATTCGATTGCGGAAAACTGCGATGCAGCTGTTAACGCCAAGAAAACCAGTTGCTAAATATGGGCAACATTCGTAATTAAGACTCATCAATCAAGCAAAGTAGGGACCCCTGGCTCGACCCGCGTGCTCCAATGTCTACTGCTGTGAATTGATCACACGGCCCACTGCATTCCTCCACAAAAACTGCTGCTGTAGGCAGCCGCAATTACGATGAAAACGAACTCAACAAGAGGAAACGCACCAATGAGTAGCTGATGAACAGGGCCACACAAAATAAGAAGCACATTCCCCGAAACAATCCGGGTGATTTGGGTTTTGTGTTCAACTCCCTTGATCGGGGATTGAGTCTGTGTCCCTTTCAAGAGGAAATCTTTTAATACAAAATATTAAGTTGCTCACACTCAATTATGGTTTCCAAACCGAAAATGCAAATTTTCATTGTGTTTCTTACATGATCCATCACGTAAAAACTCCCGCGGTTTGGCGAACAATGGAGCCGCGAATTCCATCTCAGCCGCACAATAACACCGCTCCCGGAGAATAATGAAGGAGGCTGGATCCATAGAAATGAAATTAGATAATATTTATGAGGATGTAGAAGCTGTTCACAAAAGAGGTGCAGTTTTTCTCGAAACTGCGGCTGCCACTGAGTTACGGTGACATTTATTCCCCCAAAGTAAAGTCGTTTCCATTGAACAAAGAGAAGCGCAATCACCTTGAGCGTCACCTCCGCACCCCGAGTCAATCCGCGGTGATGTAAGTTGAAATCACTTTGTAAATGAGCTCTTCGCGCGAGGATAAATTACATTAGGTTGTCATAATTGCTGAAATGCATTATTGCCAGGTTTACTCAGCAAAGGCGCCGCCCTGTTATTTAATTATCGATGAAAAACGCCCTCTCGAGTGTCAGGTGGTTGATTTAAGATTCCTCTGCGACCTCTTGTTCGCAAATGGAAGTGGATCAGGCTCGCCAACGCCCGCAGAATGCCCTGTGGGTTGTGGTGGCGTTTTGACCCTGCGATGCACGGCGCATGCGCTGCATGCAGGTCGCACGAGACGCGTGCGCGACGCTGCACGTCGGGCCTCGCACACACGTTTTATCGGACAGGGTTCTTACACTGTACAAAAATGGTTCCTGTGAAATCGCACAATGACTTTTCGAGACCTTTGGTCAAGAAAGGAGTTGTATGATTGAACAGGAACCCTTTTTGTAAGGTGAGAACCCATTTCTACCACGATGCAAGCACATACGACTGGTGTTGTGAACGCAGATTTGTACAAAGATAATTCACGTTCCATTTCTATTTGATTTGAGAAGGTTGCTCAATCGTTTCTGGATGCTCAAATTTTTGAGTGACCAAAATGGTGAACAACTGAACCAAATCACCTGAGGAATTGAGCCATTTGTGAACATCACTTTCTTGGTGCAGATGAATTTGTTTACATTCAGGATACTGTGTAAGTGAGGATTTTGTCAAGTTTAAATTTTTGGTTTTGCAAGAACAAAAAAGTTTCACAAGGGGTCAGCAAAGCTTTTGTTTGAGAGATTGTGAGGACCGCTGCATGGATTGCACTGACGCTTGTGAAATCCCGCAACAGAACAAGAAGCGGGTCAAGAAGGATTCCCGGGGAATGGATCCGCGAGGAAAGACGACTGGAGGGAAAAGCGGCGTGTCACCGCCCATTTGTCACCCGCGCGCTGAAAAGCGAGATTAACACTTATGCAAGTGCTGATGGCCCGTGGCGTGTGATCCCTGATCCCGAATGTAACGCGAGCCGATCCGCCCGCCCGCCGCCCGGATCGAAACACAACAGGCGCGTCTGTGGGCGGCCGGGCCGCCATGAGAACCACCCCAGAAGACGAGAGCCAAATGGATTTTTCTTTTCACGTTTCATAGAAAAGGGATGAAGTTTTTAAAAGGGCTGAAGCGACTTGTGTGAAAGAGACGGAAGAGTGACTCATTTCTTTCTCATTTTTCACAAAATCGCAGTTGAGGGTACTCACATAAACATGGTCCAATTTGCGAATCAGGCGAAAATGATAAATGGGGTTTGTGGAGGGGGGATGTTGAATTCCACAGGACATGCGCTGGGAATGTTGCAACGATGAAGATACATTTTTATGCGAGCCACCTCTGCAGATGACTCACACTCGTACAACTGCATCTGAGGCCCGAGACAAGCTGCTGCCGTCCGCAGCTCTTGATGCACTTGTCGTGTTGTCTGTAACGTGTCGTGATCGGATTCTTGCTTCACTTGCGCTGAACCAAGTTCAGGAGTGAAACTTCCTTGTTCGTTCCCACGGAGGATGATTTCCCGTGTTTGACGAGTGTCGTGTCCATTCACTTTGATCTTCGAGTTCCGCGCGTTAGGATCGTGTTCAGCAGGTCAGCTGTGAAATCGCTGTCCTCAGTGCCCCCCCCCCCCTCGGAAGCATCGCGGTCCAGGTCAACTGACCCACTTTTGAAAATGTCGTCTCAAAACACTTCGAAATTGTGAGATTCCCGATCGAGATGATCTCGGAGAAAGCGTTGAAAAAAATGTTCAAATTTGTCCGCACGGTGCTCTTTCGGTGTGGTTTGCGTGGGCGTTTTACCTTTGCACAGAAAGGTCAGCACTCAACTCCAATTTCGACTGGTTCCCAAAGCGCTGTGAGACAATTGCAAGCGTGACTGCTCGTAGTCTCAGAGCTAGTTGGCATGGTGTTCACACTGTCACCAGGGTGAAAAGTTTTAATCCCGGTTGAGCTGAATGTTGGACGCTCAGGCTCTTTCCATCTGCATAAATCGCAGCCTTGGCTGCTCACATGTGGTGCGATTAGGACCCGATGTCCTTCCTGGCAACAAGGTCTAATCACTTCCGTAATTATTTTGCCCCGTCTCGAGGCCGTGGCTAATAAAGCGGCCAGAGCGCGCAGGGGAATCGCTAAACAGCTCCGAGTGTCAATTGATATTCCAACCGAGTGTCACAGAAGTCAGAGGCTTCATATTCTGCTGCTGCGGGGAAATATTCACTCCTTTCCACTCGATTGTTGTCAATTTGTCCTTGGTGGTTTGAAGTGAACAGTCCAGATGGAACAGGTTGAGGGAAAGGAAATCACCAAGGTGAGACGACAGGAGGAACTCGTTGAAGTGACGTGAAGTTCTGTTCACAAGGAAAGGCAGCAAAGAGAACCTGTTGATATGTCAGTTGCTTGATCATATGAACACGAGTCAACGAGTTGGTAAAGCGAGCCGTGTTCCTGCGGTTGAATTGAACCGCTTCGCTTCATTTCGCTCTCAGCCATTCTGCGCATCCACACAACAGGCCCTCGCGGACTCATAAAGACAAACTCGGCTTCAAAAACTCTAATGGAATGACACTTTTGAAACCCTCTCTGGTTCCATATTTGATGAGTTCCCACACTTGCGCACTTCACTGAACTATGTGCCGCCTGCGTTGCCTAATTCCGAGATGCAGACAACAACCAGAATTTACAGGAATTTGTGCCCTCAGGAGGCTGAAGATACTGGGGAAACTAGAGTTGCAGTTTTCGTAACCTATCAACCGAAATTACCTGCCTGGAATAACAGAGAAAACAACATAGAATCCTTGAGGTGAGATAAGAGAAGAGGAACCAGAATCAGATCCAGATCCGAGAGTCACTTCAGAACAAGCAGCGCATCCATCGTCGGGAGTAGCGGTGGGGCCATCTGACTGGTTATGTTCTCATCTGTACCTCGGCAAACAATTCGCGAAGATAACGGGATTATGGGCCATCACTTGCCGGAGGACATCGCGTGCGCGCGCATGTGAACGAGGATCATGTGGCGTCTGTGGGAGGATTGAAGGAGCTCGGACCGGCGCACGCCGACGGGCGCGCTGAATCGGGTGTTGAGCGAAGCCAACGTCCACGCTCCCCAAGAAAACGCATTTCCTCCAGGTCATCTCGATGTTGAATGAAACCCAAAACTTCGAGGTTCGGAACTTATAGAAACAACAATGAACGTTTTTCTCTTCTCTCGCCTGTAATGTACAAAGTGCAGGAAACTCGTACCCATCATGAAACTGAATGCTCAGTCTTCACGATCAGTGATTTCACCCTCTCTGTGTGTTTGCAGATTTTCCGGGGGAACAGCAACACGTACACGGTGGAGCTGCGCGCCGTGTCGCCGCCTATTATCGCCCGACGTCTTCGCTTCGTGCCCTTCAGCCGCCACCCGCGCACCGTGTGCATGCGCGTTGAGGCGTACGGCTGCGACCGCGCAGGTGCGTCACCACTGTCTCTCATTCTTGTTGACTGCGGATTTCTGCTTTGCGTTCTCGCTGTTTTGTACTCAGCAAAGGCGGGAGAGATAGTTGCGTGTTGAATCAGCCCAGGATTTTGAGAAGAAAAAAAAAGTTTTGCTTCACGTCGCCTTTCGCCTGATCAAAGGCAGTGCAAATTTTGACGAGTAAGAATCCTGGTGAGCAAGTTGGATTGCTTCGCTTAATTTCAAACAAATTCGCGGGACCTGCAGGTTTCCACCAAGCGTCAGTGCGACGAAATTGCCCAGGAATCCTCGCCAAACTGTAAAATCGAGTTTGTTGTGGCAGTTGGGAGGGAACTTTTCATCATGGAAGCAATCACCGGAGTAAGAAGGCCGTTTGTTTCGACGTCTGACTTTACTGCCGAGAAGGCTGGTTCGGTGCAAGATTGTGCCTGGTCTAACCTGTTGGCACGGAGTTGTACGTTTTGGTTCTTTTCACCCCTGATTTGCTCGAGTTCAGAGACGCGGAAGAAACGAGACAGTCGTCTCACATGTACACTTCCAGGGTTGCTGCAAAAAGCCCGGGCGAGTAAGAAAAGTCTTTCTTTCAAACAATGATTGCGTGGGTCAGAGGTTTATTTGTTTGTGGGTGTAACCTGGCCATTTCAGAGTCAAACGACACTCGCCCAGCGAGTTTGAAGTTTATTTGTAAACATGACATTCAACCCATTTTCTACAAATAAATCGCCAGATCCAGTATACTATAGCAAAGTTGCAGGCAGACCTTGGAAATTTCACTTTTTGAAATTGGTTTTTGTGACTGCAGTGCTGAAAAGAACTTTTTGTCTGTGTTGAAAAGACAGAAAATAGCAGCTTTGGAGAGAGGCAGAAGGCTTTTCTTCCTCGCCAGACTTGTGCAAAGAAACGAAGGAAATGCAATTCAGTGACTCGAAACTGACGCAGCGATCGTGTGTGATTGAGTGAAGATAACGGGAAACTCTGCAACTGAGCCAGCTTTATCGCTGCCATCATCAAATATTTATGTCTTCTATTATGACAAGGTGTGTGTGAAGCTGCCGTGTGTAGGAATGTGCTCTGAAGCTCGAGATATCACACGTCGCAATGAGATTCTCACCACTTCGCTTCCTTTGTGTGACTCTCTGATGTATCCGTTTCCGTGTCGATTCAGACCCGTATTCAGTCTCTCATACGGAATTTTATCGAGAGGGATCTTGGCCAGGGTGAAAAACACAGTTGGCATGTTGGTTTCGGAGTTGTCAGAAAACTGCTCGGCCTCCCTTGATCAGCGAGGAAAAGCTATTTGACTCCCGGGACCTCTGTCCACACCTCTGAGCCATTTGATCTGCTGCGTTTTCTGCTCAATTTGCTGAAACAAAACAGCGTTCGTGTTGAAAACCAGTCACATGCGCAGCTTCAAAAGAGTCTGCCACGCTCTCGTGTGATTCTATTAGCAACCCCTTTGGCACAGGATAGAAGAATTAAATTGGTCTAATGAAGCCTAAGAGGTTGTCGTGATGAGGCGTGAAATTGTCTGATGAGTGTATGGTGAGGTGGCAATGGCGACAGAATGTGAGTGGACATCTGCGCTGAGTCTGTGAAGGAGGCGGAAGACAATGGGGCCGTCTGTCTCTTCTATTTTCCCACCAACTTCACGTTCTGCATGGCTGTCTCCACGACTCCACGATTCGAAGCTTGCGAGTTCAATTTCAGTCAAGCAAGAAATGCGTGAAACAAAATGAAATGCGCACATCTGAAAGGCTTGAGGCCTGTGCTGATCCCTCCATGGACCTTTTTTTCTAATGCAGATGGGTTGCTCTCGTACGACATGCCACAAGGCGACAAACGAGGGGCCGAGGTTTACATGTCCGATTTCACCTACGACGGCAAATCGGACGGCGACAGCGGCCGCCTCTCCGGGGGGCTCGGGCAGCTGAGCGACTGGGAGGAGGGCATCACCAACTTCCGCCTCGACCGCCACGGCCTCGGCAAAAAGGGCTACGAGTGGGTCGGCTGGAAGAACGACTCGGTGACCCGCAAACCCGTGGAGATTATCTTCACCTTCGAGACGGCGCGCAATTTCAGCGCCCTGCTCATCCACTGCAACAACATGTTCAGCAAAGACATCCGCATCTTCCGTATGGCCAAGCTGTACTTCAGTAACGGCGGCGCGTACTACAGCGGAGAGCCGGTCGTGTTCGAGACGCTGCGCGACTCGCTCATGGAGTTCGTGCGCACCGTGCGCGTCCCCGTCCCGCACCGCGTCGCCAAGTTCGTCAAACTCGAGCTCTTCTTCGACTCGCGCTGGATCATGATCAGCGAGGTGCAGTTCGAGTCAGGTGAGAGTCACGTACGGGTCTCCCTCCCCGGCCGCAAAACAGTCTTTGCATTGATGTTTGCGTGACAAGCCTCGGTTGCCTTGCAATGTGGGTTGAGAACATTAACAAACAGGTTCATTTTGGCCTTGTGGTTCTGAATTGAAGGGATTCAAAAATATCACAACAATTTTTTGCACAAAATGGCTTTTCTCCACACAGTGGCGGTGCACGGGAACGTGACCCTGGAGGCGGCGCCACCGCCGCGCTCTCCGCACGAACCGGCCGCCGAGACGACGCTGCCCGCCACGGAGCGCGGGAAACCTCCCATCCGGGTCATCGTGAAGACCGAGCGAACCCAGAACCAGTACACGACGACCAACGAGCTGCCCGGGGAGAACTCCAACGAGCGCAGGCCCGGACCCAGCAACGCAGGTGCGAAAAGAGCGACGAGTTTTCTGTAGAGGGAGCCACTTCCCCGAGCACCGATTCACAACGTCCTCAAAGAACCAGAAACTTTCTCAAGTACCAAAACAGTTTGGTCACATTTTCGGTGGTTTCAAGAAATGCCCTCAGAAGCACAATCGCTGTAAAAGTTTCCTTGCAAAATTGTTCGCGTGTAAAATTGTTCGCGTGGAGTTGTGTCCTCGCTGCGCCACTTCTTTTTTTGCAATTTTTTGGCATTGTGTCTGTTGAAGACACATTGCGCGTCTCTTTTGTAAACAGATGGAGCGCCACCAATCACATTGAGCAGTTCTGAAAGTATTCCTCCTTGTTGAACAATTACGGTTCGAAAGAATGACGCGTGCCAGGCACCTACAAGTTGAACACTTTGGTTCTCCACAGACTCCACACGGCGGAACAAAGAGTCACAGCAGGAGCAGGAGGTGTTCACGCCGTCGCTGGTGCCGCGCGCGCACGACGGGGACGACGGGCCGCGCGCCGACGCCGACCCCGACCACGCGCTCACCGAGGAACACATCGGCATGATCATCGGCGCGCTGGCCGCCATGATCCTGCTGCTGTTCGCCGTGGCCGTGTTCATCGTGTTGCGCAGCCAGAGGAAGAAGCACGAGGAGGAGCACGCCTACGACGTGTGCGAGAAGTACAGGATGACGCACGACACAGATGAAGTGAAGGTGAGAGTCGCAGAGCGGCGCACTTTCTCGTGGTTGAATAAAGGTACCGTGACGGCTTTCGAGTACGCGGATTTGAAAGAAAGTTGCAGAGTTTGTCAGCCGGTGTAATGAAATGGCCAGACCCCGAAATCAGGAGACACGGGTGACGGAGGGCCATGTCGAAGGTCAGGCAGGTCTGGCAGTAGGTGCTCTTTGCCTTGTGCCTCCTCATTTCAATTGATTCTCACCTGAAATAGCCAGATGCACATCAAACCTCCAAGTGCAGGTGCCAACTGATACGTATCAAGGTGTGAATGCAATGACCAAATACCCGTGTCAAAAATTAGGGGTGTCTCCTCATTTCGTTTGACCGGTCCTCACGCGAACTGGAACTTGTCCCTGAGCGTCTCGTGCATCTTCAGCAGGCGGCAATGGGCGGTGGGCTAGCGCCGTCCTACCTCAGCTACAACAAGATGTCGCTGTCGGACGTCGACTACGACTCGGACAGTACGGGCCGCAAATCGCGCGTCAACGAAGCTTATCTCCAGCCGACGGACAGCGCCAGCTCCCAGCGCAGTCTGCCGGCGACAGGTACGTGCGCACGCACGCATACACACAGTGGTACACACAGGCAAACTCGTAGAAACGCACACACCCATCTTTGTAACCTTGATCAACAAGGTCCGAGCTTCGGGAAGGGAACGACTCTGACGTGTTTTCCCACGACAAGATGACGAAGAGGCTTGGGTCATCAAAATTTTACCAAGGGCGCCCCAGGGTCCAATTCAATTCAAGATTCCGGTTTCTCAAAACACGCAAACCACGGCAAGAATTCTTCTGGACACAAACTGCTTGTCTTTGTTGTGTTCGTGGCTTGACATATATACACCTGTGCGGTGCTTGAACTATTTCCGGGATATTTACAGGAGCCGTGAGCGGCGAGTCGGCGCTGTACGTGAAACTGCCGCCGGACCCGGTCTACAGACTCCCGACCGTTGGTGGCGCCACTGTGCCGCCCGCCGCCGCCGCCCCGGCGCCGCCCATCCCCCCGCCGCCCGCCGCCGCCGCGCTGGTGCCCACGGCCGGAGCGCCCGCCTCTAACACAGCCTCAGGAGACATGAACGGCAACCTCACCAGGTCAGTTGCACAAAAACAGGACCGACGTGAACCTTCGAGCGGCATACTTTTGAGTAATTACGTTTGACTCTGATTCTGTCCATTGCTGCACAGTTTGTGCGGTAAGTGCACGGCTCGTCACGTTGTTGGTCGCGTTCGTTCTGCAGTGGCGCCATCGCGCGGCGGGACGGCGTCTGGGAGCTGCCTCACTCGAGCCTGCGCTTCGTCGAGCAGCTGGGCGAGGGTCAGTTTGGCGAGGTGCACCTGTGCGAGCTGCAGCTGGGCCGCCTCGCGCAGTCCGTCTCCATCCCCGTCGCCGTGAAGGTGCTCTCCAGACCCGCCGACAACAATGCCAAGTACGTCTCCGACCCACCAACTGACGCAGATACACACTCAAAAAACAACGTCATTTCTGTCCTGTGTTGTCACCAAAAGCAAGAATTTGAGGCACCAGTGGTTCCGCAGCGATCAAAACCTCTTTTGAAAATGGAAATTAAAGCCTTATCGGGTGACAAATCGAGAAACCTCATTTTGTGACGAGGACTCGGTAAGCAACGGCAAACAACGCAATTGATCACACGGTTGGGTTTGCAGAGAGCGTTTCCAGCGGGAGGCGGCGGTACTGTCGGAGCTGCGCGACCCGAACGTGGCGGCCGTGCTCGGCGTGTGTCGCGACGTGGAACCCATGTGCATGGTGCTCGAGTACACGCGTCACGGAGACCTGCACCGCTTCCTCCAGCGACACGTCCCCGAGGGCGCGGCGCGCAGCCCGGGCGGGGCGCTCCGAGTCCTCAGGTGGGTGGGTGGGCAATGCTGTGAGTGTTGGTGCGGGTGGAGCTGTCACAATAAGACTGGTGTGGACGGTGAATGGTGGGCGGGAAGAAAGTGGCAAAAGGAACAAAACTGAGAGTGTTTTCTGCTTCGAACCAAGTGCAAAATCGTTCCGTCCAAAATTGTCAATGAATTTTCCGTGATTTCCCTTGAGTGTGTGAACGTCAGATATTACGCAGCAGTTCGAGTGATTGAAGCGCAAGTGGATTTACACTCGCATTTGTTGTTGGAGTCTGTTGACGGAAAAAGCAATCAGATTTCTCGGTGCTCTGTGCAGCTTTGTTTTCCTCACCTGGAAGCAAGCAACCCACTTGTGCTGTTGTTGGGTTTTTCAAGAACCACGTGGTGCGTTTTGGATGTCCCGGACAGAACGGGCACCAACTGACTTTGTTCCCTTTTCAGTTACGGAGCGCAGATCTACATGGCGACGCAGATGGCGTCCGGGATGAAGTACCTCGAGTCCCTCAACATGGTGCACCGAGACCTGGCGGCCAGGAACTGTCTGGTAGACGAGTTGTACAGCATCAAAATCTCGGACCTGGGCATGAGCAGAACGGAGTACAGCTCCGATTACTACCGCGTCGAGGGGAAGACGATGCTGCCGATCCGCTGGATGGCCTGGGAGAGCATCATGCTGGTCAGTGCTCCACTCTGTCAAAACCTCGATAGCACTCCATCCAACAAAAAAAATTGCCTGTAACTTCAAGCAAATACGCGAGCCACACATTGCGGTGGTGAAACCAAACACGCATAACGGCCAGGAACTCAGTGGAAAAACACGCTAAATCGTGCGGCCTTCACCTGTGATCTCATTTTGACGCATCAACGGCGTGAGGTGGAGAAGAAAGCCAACTTGACCGTAAATTTAATTAGTGTTTCTGACCTGAGTGAGAATTGACGTTTGTCCCGCGCGGTGTCTCACCTGTCTCCTCCAATCTGCGCCGCCGCAGGGCAAGTTCTCGAGTCGCAGCGACATCTGGTCGTTCGCCGTGACGCTCTGGGAGATCCTGTCGTTCGCCCGCGAGGCTCCGTTCGCCGAGTTCTCCGACGAGCAGATCATCACCAACGCGAACCACTTCTTCAAGGGCGATGGCCAGCACGTCTACTTACCTCAACCCATCGGTGAGAGAATCTGCCAATTCTGTTCCGAAATTGTTTGATGAAACTTGCTCACGAAAATCGGACGCAACACTAAATAAAAGCCTGTGATCAGAAGCACTCAGATGTGCATGTTCCCCACTTTGACACAAGAAAAAAATCGCACTCCAAAAATGGTTCTGCTGCAGATTGTCCCAAGGAGATCTACGACCTGATGTGCGAGTGTTGGAACCGGGAGGAGTCAGCCCGACCCACCTTCCGCGAGATCCACATGTTCACGCAGCGCAAGAACATGGGCTTCGACCCGCGCGAGGACATGGCTGCCACCAACCCCGGACCCGCCATCTGAGAACCAACCCGACCAGTCACTTTGACCAGTCGAGGATGTTTGAATATAGGAGTTCACAGAAGTTCCTCTACACAGGGACAAAGCTGACACATTCGCATGGGAACATTTGGTGAACAATCGTGTTTCTAGCCATTTTGTACAAAAGAAAGTGTACATTTTGTGTTTTTCGTGGAGCGAGGTCTGTCTTGTTGGACACAGTACTTGTTGACTTGTTCTTTTCTTTGCACATGACTTCTGAATCCTCCGAATGTCTGAATTTCCATTTTCATTCTTCACTGCCAATGAAAATGTCATAAATCTCATGCATTTTGTGAATGTCCAAAGGTTGAGTGTGGACGGTGGAACCTCTGCATGTGCACCGCACTTTTTCTGACATTTCCCAGATGCCAATATCATTTCTATACTCACACGACAGAAGCGTAGAAGACTTTCGGTGTACTGTGTCACGTGTGTGTGAATGGGACGTCATTATCGTGCGTAGCAAGTTTGGTTCATTTTCTCAGACGAGTTACGTTGACTGTGATGAATCCTGTACAGCGCCCCTCGTGTGAGAAACATCGCAGGAACAGAACGGGAAACTCAGTCTGAACTGTAGTGATCTTCAGGCGTCAAAAACACGAAACTCTACGGCAGCCGTTTTCTCTTTCGAACACACGACTCGCTGGATGCAAACAATGTATGATTTGAGAAAACACGGTTTTGTTGTTCGTGATTGTGTTGTTTTGTTGATTTGTTTTTGAAAAATGACAAAGATGTATGGATAGATGTTTCTCCAACAGATGAACAGTGTATAGATGCAATAAGAATTGTAATAATTGACGTGGAGCGAATCCGCAATGTTCATCGATTGCGTAGTAAATGCGCTCGCACTTGCAAGTGGACCTGACTTGTGTGCGAGAATCACACGTCCGAACAGTTCCAGCTGAGTTAGGTATAAATAAATGTATTTATCACAAAAATTACATGACTCGGCAATTTCATTGGGGTGAAAATGTTGGCACAACTTCCGCATTCATTCAGCAGAAAGGTTCTCATGCGAAAGCAAATCTGCACAGGGCGGCGTCAGTTGAACATTGAGATGAGGGCAGTGGCTTCGAGTTGCACATAGAAGACAAAAAAGTTGCGCACACAGGATTAGGCGTGATCCAAGTAGCAAATAGTTTCTCTATTGTCCTCGTGTACCATTGGAATTGCACAGCCCAATCCTCAAACGGACAGTGAAAATATTTGCCGAGATGAGCGGTCCTTTCCAATGGAGGTTGATGTTTGCCGCTTGGCCAGGAAGGTTCAATTTTCCGCGCGTCATTCATGGCAAACATGAGGACCGCGCACTCCAAGCTTGTTTACCGAGTAAATGATATTTTTTGCCAAAACATCACAATTCTTTGAAATTGCATGTACGTGGAATAATTCTTGTTTCCAAAGTGGCTTGAAGAAAGTGTCCAGACCCATTTGCCTGAGTTGCCCAACGAAGGAGCGTTGAACCAGAGGGTGCGGCAGCAGTAATGTCTTCTCTCAAGTTTTGGTTGATTGCGCTGTCGTTGATAGTGCTATGTTGGAGTATCACTGCTCAACTCATCAAGTATGTACGAATTTACTGACAATCTGAAATCAAGAAATTGCTTTGACCGTGCCGCACTTCGCCACGACTTGGCGGACATCGATCGTGGAGCAGGTGCACGTTCAAGAAATCTCGTGTCGTTCTTGCAGCATTCCCGCAGACGAGATAGACGAGTCCGCGACGGTGAGTCTCAGGCCGCGTGCGACTGCATGTGTGATGCGCAGCCAAAGCAATAGAATCAAACAAGATCTGTCATGGACTGAGGTACCCAAACTGAGATGCCCGAACCTTGTCCACGGTTGAACATGACACTTTTGTTGTTTGACGGCGCGATGAGGAGGGGGGGGGGGCTTTTTTTGTCCACTTTGGAACTTGCGCCACGCCACGAATCGTGTTGTTTGCGGCGAACGCCAAACTGTTGTTGCGTCTGCAAGAGAAGCAAACACCTTTGATCGTCTGACTGACACAATGAAGAAAATTTGTCAGTTTTGACTTTGCCGTCTTTCCCACTTTCGTTGTGTCACCGGCGGAGCTGTGTTCTGGGAAAGCTTCAGGTGCACGAACACGACTGTTGTTCAGGGCTCACAGAGAGGACAATTTCGTGTGTTCTTCGCCCTTCAAGATTTGATTAGTTGAGTGTGCTGAGTGCGTGCCCACGGAATGCTGACAGACGACAAACAATGACGACAACAGCAACAGACACACGAGCACGACAACGAAAGTGACAGAAGAAACTTCAGCAGTGCACACTGCGTTGCAATTCCGGATGTTTCCGAAGACAAAAAGCAGTGATGCGCACTGAAACGCGACTTGAACGAAAACCACAGGTAGGAAAGTGCCCCACCCCCTCGAACACGAGCCAGTGCTTTCTGCTTGTTTGTCCAGGCTCCGCCGAAGCCGACGGAAGATGAGGAGGCTGACGCGCCGGGGACGGGTTTCGCGGCTGGGCGGGGGCCAGGGCGAGGGCGGGGCCGCGGGCGGTTCCGCGTGATCGCGCGCGGCAGCTCCCGTGGGCGGCGCGGCCGCGGCGGGCGAGGACGGTGGGTGCGACCGTCCACCGCCCGGCTCCTTGAGGAGGAGGAGGAGCGTCAACCGCAGGACAGCGCAGTGGCGAGGCAGAAAACAGGTGCGAACCAAGTTTTCGTGCAGCACCAACCAACCACTGTTGCAGCAGTGCACAGGTGGCATAAACTTTGTGCACACGATGCATCAAGATTCTGCAAGTGAGTCGACGGGTTTGGAGCATCGCGCACGCATCTGCAGTGTTTTCCGAATCTAGACCTTCCCGCCCAGTGCTGCACACCTTGCCACTCAGGCGCGGCTACCTCGTTCTGTAGCTGCATGAAAAGTTGAAATTCTAACTGTAGATAAGTTCACAATTTTCATTTGTCTCAGCACACACGTGTTATTCGCTTTGCTCGTGCACACACAGGAGAGCTCTGCCAATCGGTGACGTTCAACAGCCCGAGCGGCTCCTTCCGCACACCCGGCTTCCCCAACAACTACCTCAACAACCTCGACTGCTCCTGGTCCATCAACGGCGGTAGTAAGGCACGCGTCGCCATGGCACCCGCGTTCACATCCAACTGCGCCGTCAAACGCGCTGTTTCCGATTCCACTCTTTGCAGCTTCATTGACGACCCTTTGGTCAAAACTTCACAATCATGCTGAAACTCGTTTCTCTTCGCACAGAGAGTGAAGGTGGAATTCACCCGATTCGAACTCGAGCCCCAGACGAACTGTCTTTACGACCATGTTGAGGTGAGGCCTTCTTGCTGTCTCCATGTTTTTGCACGTAAATCACGCTGTTGGTGTTCGCTCACAAATTTGACCTCAATCGTCTCGAGTGTCCTGATGGATTTCTGTAAACCTTGTTCTCTCCTGATCGCTCGCCCAACTTTCTCGATCCTTTGACGCCGCAATGATTTCCGGTATCTGTGTTTGCGCGCATCAGATCTGGAGTCCGCTGGGTCGGATGGGGCGGCGCTGCGGGGTATGGCCCCCGAACGTGCTGTCGCAGCCGCAGTACATCGTCGAGGCGCTCAACCGCATCACCATCAACTTCCACAGCGACGGCAGCGTGCAGAAGCCCGGCTTCGAGGCCACGTTCACGCTTGTTGACGACGACAGTGAGCACCCCTCATCCCTGTGCAAAATCCCTCGATAATTCGGGACTGGGAGTCCTGTCATGGGAACCCGAATTTGTACTGCCAGGGGCAAGATCTTGGGCCAACAAGATTTAAGTTCACAGGAAAAGACTCGATTCTTGAGCTGCTAGATGCACTGTGTTGGGAGTGAGCGCTGCAGGATCCACCAACTTTGGGCCTGGGTGCAAATCCATGAGTTCGGGTTTGTTTGAATCGCTGTCACAAAACACCAGGTTAATGGGATAAACGCAAATTGCAAATTGTTCATTGAGGGCAGGTTGCGCTGTAAAACTGCGGGATCTTTCTGTGAAAGTGAGGGATTCCAAGTTGAGAACCTTTCAAATGTTTCATTCTTCTCTTCAGCGAGAATGTGTGTATTGTTCTCTTCAAATGCAGATATTCCTGGGTGCTCAGCGGACGGGGATGGTCCCCACATCATTCATGCCGCGGCGCCCGGAGAAGTGACGTCACCTCGATTTCCCGCGCCGTACCCCGCCCAGGCCAGCTGCGAGTTTGTTCTCGCATCAGGCAGCGATACGGTACGTTATGCATGAGCGAAGCACAGGGGAGGGCCAAGGGATTTTCTCCTCCACAACTGCCGAAATTTGCCCCTCTTACGAGTTGTCGTTCAGTTTCCAAAAAGAATTCGAAATTCACACCGCCCTCCAGCAAGCCCACAAGGCACACCTGTCGTGGCTGCAAGAGGGAATGAACAAGGAAAAATAAGAAAAATGTTGCCCAGGTTTACCTTTGTTGTTGCTCTGGAGGTGCATGAGATCAACTTTCTGCACGTTTATTAAATTTCAGGATTGGAGTTTGGGCCCCTATGAACTCAGTTCGCTGCAGTACATAGCAGTACACAGACAGGCAGACAAAAAATAGGCCCATGGGCCTCCCGCTGATTTGAACTGATTCTGCTTGCTCATTCCAGTTGCTTTTTTTGTCCAGTATCAAAATGTGTATATAATGTGCATAACATGCAAAAATATTTGGTGAGGTAGAGAAACTTTCTGTGGGTTGGGTTAGAAATTGGTGGCAAATGATGCGCGATGTTTCAAAACTGAGTCATGAGTTACAAAACATTCCACACAAGTACAAAAAGGTCACATTGAAAATCTATATTTTGTAAAATTTTCTAAATGTGATTTTTGACCCCCAACCTTGGCTTCCATATGCAATACAAAAACAAATTAAAACCATGTACATTAGTTGCTACCAATTGCAAATAAAGCCCACTGATATTTTCTCAACCTCATTAAATATGTTTGCATTTTTTGCCTGGTAACATATTTTGATGCAAAAAACCCAAACATCAAATTTTAAATTTTAGCCTCCTAAAAACCACTGAAAATTTTACCAAAACAACACCAGACCCACTTGACCTGAAAGCCCCTCCAATATCATAAAAGTTATGTATGAGCACCTTTGATCAAATATTGCTCTCTTTCAAGATACAGCATAAAATAGAATGCTATATCCAAAATTTTAAAATTTCCAAATTTGAACTTTTTGCACTGAAAATTCAAAAATGTTCCATTTTGTTCTTTTGAGACCTCAGGCATTATTTAGGACCTAAAATACAACAAATTGACCATTAAGCCTAGAATTTGTGCCAAAATCCTGACCACCACAGCATGCACCAGATTTTGCAATTGGATGCCTGTGGGTGATATGAATGGCAAAAATACTGCTTGCTCAAAATTTTAAATTTTGACCAAGCGGTCTTTTGCCGTTCAAATCACCTAAACACACACACATCACTTGCACACACATGCACACACACACACACAGCAAGACAGAGACACACAAACACAGACACACAGACAAACAAAGACACAAATCAGACACTCAGAATCCAGGGTCTTTGTACAACTGGACTGGAGAGTGAGAACTGTTCCACAATTCGACGTACTCATAAAACACCACAGACGACAATTGGAGACGGCCTCAGCTAAGGGGTACAAACTAACTTGCTCCCTCAAAACGAGTCTTCAGTTGTGACAGTTTTGCTTGTTGTCACTCGTGTGTGCATGTCTTTGCGCGGACTTGCAGCAAAATCCGAAGCTGTGTTTCAGGTTATGAACATCACACTGGAAAGGAGCACGTTTGAGATCGAGAGTGGCGGCCCCAGCTGCGAGTGGGACTACGTTCTCCTCTTTGACGGCGCCTCCGTCACCGACCCAGTGATCGGCAAGTTCTGTGGCAGTGGCGCCTCCTCCCGGGACTTCCCACACGGGTTCCCCGGCACCATCACCAGCACCAGTAACCGGATCCGCATCAGCTTCAGGTCGGACGGCAGTACCCAGAAGCGCGGCTTCCGGCTCCGGTACACCGTGGTCAGCCTCCTGCCACCGCCCGATGTCCCAGGTGAGAAGCAACGCGCTCTCACCCCGCCGAATGGGGCCAGGATCCTTGACACTCGGCCCATCCATGCTCACGAAGATATCCCTCTTGAACGCCAACAAAGCCCAATCCTGGGCAAGGCTCGAAACGGTCACTTGTGGCCCAGACCTCGAAACAGAATTTCGTTCGTCCAGCTGCGCAGGGTTCGCAATTTTACTTCCCTCTCACTTGTCAACTGTTCAAAGAAGGGGTTCGGTTCCTCACAACCACATTGAGCCCTCTGTTTCATTTCCCGCGCCTTGTGTGGAGCAGCTCCGGGTGACGGTGATGGAGACAAGGTTCCCGAGGCGTGCTCCGCCTCCACGCCGCGACCCCTGCTGCAGGACTCGGGCACCTTCACCTCCCCGAACTTCCAGCCGGGGGGCGTCTACCCTCGAGACCAGGACTGCGCCTGGCTGATTCAGGTTCCTGTAGGAAAGGTGGGTGTGTGGGGCGTGACGCAAATTTGGCATTTGTTGCAGTTGCCAGGACTTGGTACGAGGGTGTCTGACATTGATCGTGCGGTTGTGAACTGGTCGCACTTACCTGCACTCGCTGCAGGTCGTGGCTATTGAGTTCGACACATTCGTGTTGGAGAGCCATCGGGATTGCAACTACGACTACCTGATCTGCTACGACGGGGAGACATCAAGCCACCCGGTGCTGGGGCAGTGGTGCGGGAGCAACGCGCCCCCCGAGGTCCTCTCTTCCAAGAACGTCGTGCTCTGCCTCTTCCACTCGGACTACAGCATTCAGCACCAGGGCTTCAGCGCCACGTTCGGAGCCAAGGAGCCGCTCAGTGAGTACTCACGTACGCCACGTACCTCACGTACGCCACGTACCTCACGTACGTCACGTACTCGCGCAGACCACCTCGCTCTGAATCTGTCCAAAGTGTCGTCAGGGCCTATGCAAATAAGTCATGACTGTTACACTCACCTGTCGAACTCACCTTGAGCAAAGAGACTGCGACCTTCAAGATCTGACTTCCTGTTCGGGAGTTGGTAGCAGCTTTGAGCCAAGTGACTGCAGAAAGAGAAACTTTGTTTCTTTGCAAAGTACGTCGTCTAATGCGGTCCTGCTGATCTTTGGCCTTTCTGTGACGGGAGAGTGTTGTTCGTTGACATCACCACAAACACACTGTGGACAGAAACACGTACGAGCAGCTGGCTCTTACACCCCAAATGAGGAGGCACGAGTGTCTGGCCATTTCAGTTGACTTGAAATGGCCAGACATAGGGTGAACAATCTCTGAGTGCATAAAGCAAGGGTGCTTGGCCATTTCACCCCCAAACTAAAATAGGGAGACAGTGTCTGGCAATTTCAGGCTCCCATCTCAAATGGCCAAACACCCGTGTCAAAAGTCAGGGGTGTCTCCTCATTTCGTTCCACCGGACCAGAAAACAATGCAACGTTCCTTACATCGTACGACACCTTGCGCCCTGACAGATAACGCAGGGGAGTGTGGCGTGTCGCGCGTGATGCAGAAGATGTCCAAGATCGTGGGCGGGCAGCAGGCGGCGCCGTGCAGCTGGCCGTGGCAGGCGGCGCTGCAGATCCGCTTCTCGCCCACCTCGTCCTCCTACCGCCTCATCTGCGGCGCGACCATCATCTCCCCGACGTGCATCCTCACCGCCGCGCACTGCATCGACGAGGACGGGTGCGTAGCGCCGCCACAGCCCGGTGCAACCAAGTGGGGAGACACCCCAAATTGTGTGACACAGGGTACCTCCTCATTTCAACTCACATGTAATACCAGTTGACACAGGGCACTCAGAGCCTTGATGAGCATCTGGCCATTTTAGGTGAGAAGTGAAATTAGGAGGTACCAGACAAGAGGGCCAAGGAGTCAGTCCGCTACTAGACCTACCTGACCTTGGGCAGAGGCTTGGGACCCTCACCCTGTGCCTCCTGATTCTGGCTGTCTCGCCATTTCATTGCATTGGAACCATGAAAGGGAATCAAGGAAGACGCCCATTAAATTGTTCAGCCGACAGAAGATACTTGACAGAAGATAAGTTTGGAAGGATATGACCTCCTTTGCGGTCTCGTGGAGTCGTTGAGACCTCAGGAAGGACAAAAGGTGAATCGTAGGGAAAGGAGTACACCCCAGCGTGGAGATGGGCTTCAACTCCCAGACGGGCACTCCTCGCTTTGTTGGCTGAACTTGCGCATTCAGGTTCCACCGAGACACCAATTTCGCTTTGAGCACCGCGTGCAGATTGCTGCGTCGCAGCTGCGAGCCGATGCCCAGACAGGTGTTTCTGAATAAAACATGTACCTGAGAGACTTAGAGCACTCACTTCTGTCGCTACATTTGGAACAGCGGGCAGACACCGAATCAGGTTCAGCCTATGTTTACCAGCTTTTTGCCCAAATCCAGGAAGGAAAACAGAAAAGTTCCCAACAAAGGGTAACACAGGTTGCACAGCGTCACAAAAACGAGATCACGCAAAAATACGCGCGACGCTGTTCCAGGTCAAGCAGAAAACTTTGCTCGACAGGAGCACGACGGCGGCTAGCCTGCTACGCGTCGTCGTCGGCGACCACGACCGCTACGAGAACGAGGGGCGGGAGCAGGCGGGCCACGTCGCAGTCGTGAACAAACACCCCGCCTACGACTCCGACACGACCGAGAACGACATCGCCGTCCTCCAGCTGAGCAGCCCCATCACGTACGGGGACTGCGTCCAGGTATTGTGCGACATGGGTTCCGTACGGGGCTCCCGGGAATGGTCAGACCGTCCTGAAGTGCACACGAGGACGAAAACAAACGTCGGATGGAGAGGTCTCTGGAGATCTGAAGACCCGAGAATTTGCATTCGTGTAAATCAAAACCACTCGTGTCTGATTGTCGGCAGCCCTGATCAAGTCCTACACAGTTCCTTTTGTCCCAAGATTTCGCACGACGCGAAGTCAGGAAGAACCACTTCAAGATCCTCAAAGCGTTCACAATGGCATTTCTCTCGGTTCGTTTGTAGCCGGTTTGTCTGCCGACGCAAGACGCCCCCGAGATGCAGAACTGTGCGACGACGGGTTGGGGTGCGACGGCCCCGACCGGAAACGTTCAGGTGGCAGGTAATTCATGAGTGATAATCTCAAAGACGAGGTCTCAGGCAGGTGCCGAGCGGGACCCAACCACAAATAACAATTCGGACACAGACAATTTCCCTGCATGAGATCGATTGAACGGACAGCATTTGAGCGACGTGGCGTTTTCGCAGAAACCTGCAAAAAGAATGTCAAAGCTCACGAGCTCTGCCACATGCCAGGTCCCATGCCACACGCCAGGTCCCATCATGGCAGCACAACTCCGCCACAAGGAACCTAACTTCCTTCACTCGAGGTGACGACACTGAAAATGTATTTTGGGTTCCCACTTCATGTGCTTTGCAGAAAATTCTGCGACGGACAACAGGTACCTGAACCAGGTCTACATGCCGATCTGGCCCCGGCAGGACTGCATCAACACCCGCGTCGGGAACAACCTCGCACACACCATGTTCTGCTCTGGACTCTCTCAGGGAGGCAAGGACACCTGCCAGGTCAGTGCACCGTGAACAGTTTTGAGGCCTTTGCCTGTTTGTTTCCACAATCAGATTGGAGAGCATTGTTAAATGGCCCCAGAGCCATTGTATCCAAATGAAAGACATCACGGGGAGTGTGGCTGTGAGGGAAGCTTTTTACTTTTGCTGTCCATGTCTGGTTTTGGCTCGGCGACCTTTCCTACAACTGACAGACATTCAGCTGGAATTTTTTTTGCCCCACGGAGGCAATCTAAAAACAGCCATGGCACAGTGTCCTGTGACGCACGCGCTTTGTTTGTGAATGTCAGACGGTCAGTCTGAACCAAACTCACCAGACTTTCTTTGCCTGCAAATAAAACTGTATTCGTGAATGAAGAAACGTGGCCACCTGAACTCTGAACATTCGGCTCGGGCAGGGAGACAGCGGCGGCCCATTGATGTGCAAGACGGGGCGCGTGTTCACGCAGTACGGCATCACGAGTTGGGGGTACGGGTGCGCGGACGCACGCAGTCCCGGCGTCTACACGCAGGTCTCGCGCTACAGGAACTGGATTCTCAGCAAGTGCAGCGACCACCACTCCCTCCGGCGAAGTAAGTGGTCATTTTACGTGGCATCAAAAGGAAATTAAGCCGTGTTCACTCCAAATGGGTGCCGGATCCTGCCCTCCCACTCCAGCGATTAAATTGCTGGGGACGCAAGCGTTGCCAAGTAAAACTCCGTCGACCAGTACAAATTCGCCGAAGCATCCCAAGAATGTGTCAAACTTTTTCCTGCATGTCCAGTTCTGTGTTGACTTCAAACGACGGTCTTACAGTGGTTCGGGGCTCAATGGGCGAAGTGACCTGTCGCTTTCTCGGTGAACGACCAATTTGCGCAGCACCCTTGCAACTTGACCAGTTCAACGGAAACCTCTGTTGATTGGGACCGTCTCGGAAAATCAGAGCGATTCGTCTCCTTTCGTTCTCGGAGTTGCAACATGAAAGGGTCGGACGGCGTTTCCTTTGGGTAGTCTGCTTTGCGAGCACAAAAGACAAGGAGCACATTTACTCGCAAGCTCGTTTCTTTCCTGCAGAGAGGGACGCGCCTCAGCGACAGGAGGCCGTTGCGCAAGAGCCCAGAGAGCCGATAGTCGAGACCTACGTTCCTGGAAACTGATGCGCTGCGCATGCGTCAACTCGTGTCTCCGTCTCTCAGCGCCACAACTGCACCGAGTAACTCGATTCACACAAATTGCGCTCTGAATAATGCATATCGTCTGGCTTCGAAATCTAATTAGTCTGATTAAAGCGAGAATTTGTGGAAGGAGTATGTCCAAGCGCTGTGAAATATACTTTTACAGAATGCAACGTACGTGGTGTTGTAAATCAGGGGCCACGAAAGACGCAGAGATACGAGTTCTTTCCCACTGAATCGCAAACAACAGTTGTGGCGGTTGAGTGTACTTCGCCGAAGTAAATTCATGTTTTCTGAGGTTCTCTTTGGGGTGGGAGAGGCCGACCTAAATCACTTGATTGCCTCTGTTCTTCCCTGCATATCTTCACCTGTGTCGGCTTTCAAGAAGCGGACAAGGCGGTCCGTCTTTATTGGTTCCAATTCCCAGTGCACGCATGTTCTGATTTGTTCTTGTCGTTTCTCGGCGGTGAATGCGTCCTGGGGGAAGCGAGATGCTCGTTGACGACTGTGCGATTTTCTCCAGAACCACAGCCGAATTCTTGGCATCAATTTCTTCACACGGGTGTTTTCTTGCACTTGTTCTAACTTGCTGAACGTTTGAAGAGGTAGAGGAAACCATCTGGTTGGTTCAGGGTGCGCCTTTTTGCCAAACACGAGACAAATTTGCATCACGTGACAAGCAAACGACAAACGACAGAACTTAGTGTGAGGTTTGGTTGATCCGACGTTCACAGCAACGCGTGACGACCCCTGCACCAGTGACTCGCTCGACATTTCGCGTTCAAAGCTGCACCAAGACCGGACGTCCTCCCGTCCAAGTCAGGCATTTGGCAACAAAGAGCTACAAGACTTTCCATTTACACTTCTGCTGATCTGAAGAAGGTCGCAGTCACCTCTTGCTTTTTCATGTGCCACTTATTTCAAAAGACCCATTGAGACGATAATGGACAAGCCTGGTATCGGAATGGTTCGCAGCTTTCGATTCTGCGTGTTTCTCCAGGTTAAAGAGAAGAAATACCACATCCACCCGTGCAAAATTAAGCACCAAAATTGGGGGTGCGTTTCATACTTGAGTCTTGTTTTCATTGGAAATACACCCTGAAAAGGGGCAAGCTTCCACTTTCAAACTTGTTTTTGCGTTCCCGTTTGTCAGGAAGTCTTTCTGTCACTCACAGCTGATTGTTCATGACACAAAAAGCAGGTGCATCTGTGCACAGGGAGAAAAAAGGCACGAACCGGCCTGCTCCGCTCCAAAGTGACAAAACCATCAGGAGTTGTCTCCTACATGCAGCTACAAAATCAGCCATGACATTTGCAACGCTGCACCAGAGAAATCCACGTCGCATTGGAATGGGTGTCTTACGTGTGCATTGACAAAAGGTACGTGCTCTTCATCCATTAGGGAGATTAGCCTGAAGCGTCCTCTCGTTGGACGTCGGCTCCCTTGAGTGTCAGCGCTGCAACAAGGTGACTCAATTGGCAATATTTTCTCCATTAAGCTGAGCCCGCACGCACACGATTCATTGCGTGAGTACTGTTGTGATTTTTCAGTCTTGTTCGACTGGTAACTCGCCGTGTGAGGTAAGTTTCTCACATCCCAACTCTTTGCGGCAGGTGCTTCTCGAACTGGCCAACTCAAGCAAGCTCTACGAGGTTCCTACAACAAATACGTGGATTTACCATGTCTCGGGTCAACCTTTGTCCGCTGAGTTTTGCTGACCATTTGCCTTAGTTCTGACGCAATGATGTAAGCAATCGAACACAATCACAGACATGATAAATCCACGTATTTGTTGTGGGAACCTCGTATGTACGTACGTACTGTCACTCGTGTGAGGTTCAAACAACGCGGTGTTGATGACGGAGACACAAGTTGCATGTCTCAGGGAATCATTTTTCGAAGAAGTGTTTTTCGGTGCACGCGTTGTGTTTCCTGATTCCTCCGAGCAGATTCTCTAATGGATTTCTTTCGTCGTTTGGCACACCTTCACCCACCCCACCGCTTCTTAAAAATGCTTTTTGCCCACCTCGCGTGTGGGAACCCTGTCAGAAGCTGATGGTGCGTCTTGCTCCAAGCGTCGAGTCTTGAAACAGAAGAAAGAACGGCCCCATTCAATCGACTTGCTTGTTACAGCCTGAACCACGTTTTGGAATGTGTTGTTTCACACTTTGTCAGTATTTTGTGTTAGTTTGCTTGTTTCGCCCCCACCTGACGATTTCCTGTGTTCAGGGGATGTTGGGTGTATTTGGGTTTGGTTTGATTTGGGGCATACCTCTCAACTGGTAGTGATCTTTTGTATTCTGGGAATGGCATTTGCGCATGAAACGGGTCGAGAAACAGCGAAGCCTAAAAGCGCAAGTGGGAAAGGATTTTGTGTCAAAAGTCGGGTCCAATTGTTGCCTCTCAGAAGATGTTTTGTTTGGTGTCCCTTTGGGCAAAACTTGGGGCCCTTTGGTGTGTTATTGCTGACTTTAAAGTTGGAACAATACCATCAAAGCTGTACGGTGGCCTTCCAACATTGGAGTGTCAGGTCAGGTCTGGATGTGTTGTGGGTTGGGGTTGGGGTCCGTCCTGTGACAAGCTTGTCATGGGACCCCCAACAGGAATTGGGCTATTCAGGTCAACAGAGAGGGGTATCCCAAGAGCTTGTCATGAGACACCCCCTCCTTGGGTTGAACTTGGGCTCTGTATGGATGGTCGTCATGGTGATTTGCACGAAACGCTTCGGCGCTTGCAACGCTGCAGTTCTGGCCATTTCCGTCGAACGCTGATGGTGTTCTAACAGGGACAAGTTCACGGTTTGGACCGTGGCATTTCAACACCCAGGCCTGAGCAGCAGCCAGCAGGTCCTTTGTAAATCTGCATTGATCATTTCAACACTGGCTACATTTGGTTAGTCTGTCCATTACAGCCAGGAGAGTGGCGGAACTCAGGGGCCTCATTGCCGTCTGTAGGCTCAGCGTAGTTCTTGCCTGAACGTGGCTGCAACGAGCTTTGTTGCAATCTGCGCAGGGATGTAAGTTCCCGCTGTTTCCAGACGGTGCCTTGATTTCATCACGTCAGAGTTCCTGATCGAGGAGGCTTCCGCTTGTGTGTACAGATTCCAGTCCTGTTGGGTCACATGGGCCAATATATCTGACCACCGGGAATTGAGGATGTGCCTTTCAAGCAAACACTGATGATGGATTTTGAAAACTTACCTCCGAGGGAGGATAACCTTACTCACGATTTTCTGGGCACCTTCTGGAGAAGTGGGCCAGTGGCTGTCGTCAGCTTGCCGAAACAACCAGGAGAAAGACAGACCTGCAACCGTTGTCAATTCTCTGTGACAAAACATCGGTGCAAGAGTTCTGTGCTTCAGAAAGGGCACAATTTTTGCTTTACATGAAGACAACAACATGGTTCTTTTTCTTTTTTGACAACATTCTGTTGGATGCAGGTCGAGTGACAGAAAGGAACTGTTTCAATCTGATTGCAGAGTCTGGATGAAAATGTGTCGCAGACAATTGGGCCTCAGACCTATCTCCTCTTGTTTTTCTTGTTTTTCTTGTTTTTCTTGTTTTTCTTGTTCTTCTTGTTCTTCTTGTTCTTCTTGTTCTTCTTCTTGTTCTTCTTCTGTTGTTGTTGTTGCTTGTTTTGTTCTTGTTGCATTTCATCGGCTGATTTGTTTGGGGAAGTCTGAACATCTGCCAGGAGTCAGAAAGTCGGTATTTGTTCTGGTTCTGCAACAATTACCTCGTTTCTTGCAGAACGTGGGGTTGTGGAGCAGATCAGCGCCGCTCCCAGCAGGGAGACGCACACCGCCAGCAGAGCGATGAGGGAACCGGATCCGAGCTGTGCGTCTCCCAACCTGTTTATTTGGATTGGATCTGATCAATCAACCTGTGTAGTGGACTTGTCTGCAGCGCGTAAAATCACTCAGGGCTGCCAGGCTACATTTCCACTCAGATTCACAACGGCAGCTCCCGACCTTCGCTCGGAGCTGACCCGCAACAAGTTCGACTCAAGATGCGCTCCATCAACGTCGAGCTGCCCGTCGAGCAAAACATTTGCCTTTTGTCCTTGTCCGTGCAAATCAACAAGGAATGCGAACAGTTTGGAAAAGATGAGATTTGCTTTACGTCGAAGTTGCAGTGTGTTCCATCATTGTTTTTGCAGGGATTATCTTTCCTGGTCAAGTTTCTTGGGAGCGTCACAGGGTCAATAAACTAGTCGTGAAAGGCGAGGTGGTCATCTGGCAGAACACAGATTAGTTCCTGGTAACCAGTTCTAAAACCCGCATAAAAAGGTCCACGCAGAGAAACCAAGGAGCTGTTTGGTTGTCCTGAACAGGCACGCAGGAGCTCTTGTCTCGGAATGTTAGCACGTTGCAGGGCGGTCTGGAGGAGATGCAAACCTGTTCATGAGCGACAGGAACAAGGCAAGATTAATCCCGCCAAACTTCGCAGGTTTGCAGGTCGTAAAGCGAAGCTGCGCACGAGCCGCTCTTGACGGGTGATGCAACGGGCCAAGCATTTGGCACCTCAGTCTGCTTAGAACAGCTTTCCAGGATAAATTATTTAGCCAGTGCGTTTTCTGTTTTTTGCACTCGCCTAACTTTGTTGTTTTCGGCGGCGAAAAGGTCACAACAGCTGCAACGTGGGAAGAGGGAAGTGACGGTATTAATGAAGCGGAGTGAATCCCAATTGTTGCGATTAGCGAAACCGGAACTGCTTTTGGAATACAAATAGAGCGGTGGAGCCAGGCCTGTTTGGAGTCGGCAAATGAAACGAGTGAACGTGACGCTTCTCGGGCCACTCTCTTCTCTTCGATCACGGTGAGTGTTTTCCTGTTGCTACTTTCTGTCTGTGAGATTTTTGTTGTGTTCATTGAACCTTTTCAGTGAAACAAAGGGTGGGATGCTCAGTTCGCTTGAAACTTTCGAAAGCCACGGAAAGATGCAATAACACAACCAAGCTCAACACAATTCGTTGATGCAAACGTTGGATCTGTTTTTTACGACAATTGCATGCTGCACGCGGAAATAAAGTTGTGTATTTCAGCATGGTACAGTATCTTTCGCGCCCTCAGTGCTTCATTAGCGAGAAATACAAACCAGAAATAGATATAGACATCCTCCCAAAAACCTGTGGTTTGTTTGTTCAGTTTTTGTCACTTGAGATCAGCTTCTGTCGACAACAAAAGCTTTTTCTTGAAAGTTAAAGTGCAAGGCAACTGGATGAACCCGACATTCAGGTGACATTTTGCGCTTTGTGGTGGGACGGGAAAATTCTGCAAAAAATGGTGAGAAACGGAGCAGAGTGTGCCTTGGGATGTTCTTGTTTCAAAATTCCTTTTCCCAGAAAGACACTGTCAAATGTGGTTCGTCTGTCCATTGCCCAATTTTTTTCGCACGCAGTTCAAAATGTAATTGTGTGCTTACTGCGGTCCGTTAGTTGTGTGTTCCTGGTTCATTTTGTGAAATTGATCAAAAGCAAACTTTGCTAGGTTCGTCCAAATGACTTGGGAAAAGGATCAAGCTTCAGTGTTTTGAAATTTGAAATGTATTTTTTGTGAAGTTGGCCTGTTATTTGTTGTTGTTGTTGAGAAGAGAAAGAAGCAGGGTTCTTTTCACGGAACGTCACCCAAGATCCCCGGTTCTTGTCGGTGTTGCGGAGCGCCGAGTTTGTTATCTTTCGCGCTCATAAGTACCCTCGGTGCGATGTTTACTGGGTTACCTTCATCAGACGCCGCGCAGGTTAAGAGCGCTAAGAACCAAGAAAATCTTCCAGAGATTAGGCAAATTGTAGACAGTGGGGAAACACTCGTATATCTCTCTCTGTCAAGTTTGCGAGCTCCAATGAGAATCCAGCGAGATTCCACGCTCATCATTTGTTTCTCGTACAAGCCAAGCTGCAGGCTAAAGGAACTGCCCCCATTTGTTTTCCAATTTTTCGCCTGTCTCTTCAAATTTACTTTTATGAAAGAGCCGTTCTGAGTTTTGAAAGTGGTAATTTAAGAACTGAGTGCAGTCACTGCCCGTTGATGTGGTTCACAAGCTGTTGCTGATTGGTTACGACTCCTTCCACTTGGTTCGTCAGCTCTGCGCTGCGGCCAACGGCGTCACTCCCAAATTGTGGGAGACCTGTCTGCACACTCCAGTTTCTTTCTCACACTGGCTTTTGTGCACATGTATTGTGTTCTCCAGCGGATCCTAAAACCTCACGAATCTAAAAATTTTCCCATCTGTTGAGGGAACTACAAGGGTAGTTTCACAAGTTTTGTGAAGAAAAAACTTTGTGTTGAAGGTGTGGACCTGTGGAGGTGCATTTTCAGAATCCATAATTTGTTCAGCTGGAACTTGTGCCTCAAGAAAAAAAAATGAACATGTCATTTTGTAAATTGGCCACGCTTCTCTTTCTTCAGGCCAATGCCTTTGAAAGTCAACAGTGAGAAAGCACACTTGACAAGCTTTGAAACTCATTCAGTTGTACCAAAGCTTGCAAAGTTTCATCATTTGAACTTGTTTGCTCCTCCCATGAGTCGTTCTTCAGTCTAAAACTGTTTGGAACTGTTCGGACACATTGGCTGCGTTCGATTACCTTTCACTTCATTGCTTTGCCAGGTTATGTATTGTGGACTGGACCATCATATTTGTCTGTGCTCTGCCGGTTTTGGTTTGGTGGAAACTGGAAACTCCCAAAGTGGTGAAGTGGCAGAAATCAACAGCTGGAACAACCATCAAATCTCAGGGAACCCAATGGGGAGAATCTGAAAAGGCAAAACTGATTCTTGTCAATTATTTTGGGCCAGTTTATGTTGTGGACGCACAACTACGCGATCTACTGTGTCTCAACAACAATTCGCGGTTGAAGTGCGCTCCTTCGCCACGGGACACCGCCTCTCCTCATCCCGATTCTGGATTCGTTGGAGTTTTGTGAAGACACACTGCCATTAGCGACCATTGTTCCCTGGTTCAGAGAATCAGTGAAGCCACTTAGCCAGCAGGTTCAGTTCTGACCTTGTGCAAGTGAAGTGACTCCCACCAACACCCTGTGACAAAATGCCTTTTGGCACTTGCAAATGACTCTCGGTCTCCTTTTGAATGCTTGAAGAGGAACTTGTTTCGCAGACGTTGAAAAATCTCTGCAGAAAGGACGGCTACTCAAAATGTCAGCCAATCTTGCAAGTCAGGACCGAACTCAAATTCCTCGTATTTGCAGTGTTCGCACAAGATTTCTTCTGACATTTCTGCAAATGAACATCGCGACAATCAGACTTTTTCCTCTCTCTGTCTCACACCACGGCCAAAGTCTATGCAGTCGTCTGTCTGGGGACAAGAGAACGAAAACAAACGCGACGAACAAAAGCTGAAAGTAGACACCAACTTGAAGTTGAGCAGCAGATAACAAACGAGCAAGTCTCCTCGCGTGTCCTGCGAGAGCCAGGGTGGTAACGTGGAGATTGAACACTCGCGGAATGTTTCCTCTGAGCCGGTAATTTTCCGAGTCCACATGAATCTCAGAACTGATTGGAGGTGGAGTTGCCTCATTGTTCTGCACCATTTCAGACTTATTTCCTCAAGCAACTCGGCTGACTGCAGCGCAGTTTTCACACGGAGCCGGAAAATTGCTTCTCAAAAAATTACCAACATTCATGGAGGCTGAAAATTCATTGACAAGGGATTGTGGCGAGCTCATTTGTTTGTGGTCCTTGGAAATCGGGTTGTTTAATCACTTTTCATCTGCAGAGTAATTCGACAGGAAAACATTTTCATGAAAAAAAACAAGGCTGTGTTGTGAGGTGTGGTCTTCTTTGCATTCCCAGGACCGAAATACTCAGTGGACAAAAAATAGTCGTCCGCAAAGAGAGAGAACATCGACGACATGTTTCACTGTGGGCCACGGAAAAATATCAGTTGTAGATGTTGAGTTCGAGAGCCCTGTGAAACATCAAGTCTGGTTCTTCAACTGTCGTGTGCCAGGATTTGCAGTTTCTTGAACATTGCACAGAGAATTTCATAAGCCAGCGGTCGTCGAAGGCATCAGTAACCATGGGCTTATTGCAATCACTGTCAGTATGTCTGTCTGTCTGTCTGAGCACCCCCCCGCCTCCACGTTGAACTCTGCAGGGCCATCCTGGTTTATCCGGCTGACTCCTGACCCACCAATAAAAAAACTTATTCCGGTGTCTTTAGTGCACCATGGTTCCAGCACAAGACGCCGCAGTTCAAGAAGTGAGAAATGGTGCCTTGCTGATTTGAGTACCGTAAAATCCCGCGCCTCCTTTTGATGCTCAGAAATGAATGCCAAATAGTTGGGGTGGTCTTACATTTGAGGATTTGACTTTCGATATCTTTGATCTATGATGGAATCAAAAATCAATTTTACGGTACTCAGGAGAGCAAAGACTCAAAAAATAGCTCCATGGAGCTCGCGGTGATTTGAGGAAATTTCAGTTGCTCTGATTTGGCTTGCTCTGATTTAGCTTGCTCTGATTTAGCTTGCTCTGATTTAGCTTGCTCTGATTTGGCTTACTCTGATTTGGCTCACTCTGATTTGGCTTGCTCTGATTTGGGTTGCTTTTTTTGTCAAAATTCTTACTTTTTTCACTCAATATTCACAACTTTGGAACTCATTTAGCAC